>Ga0210399_10000867_pt1 | contig 23770 bp, 20 predicted proteins | sample IncBWC14MmetaG_FD_150865 | JGI IMG/M metagenome (GOLD analysis project Ga0210399, IMG submission 150865) | Forest soil microbial communities from Barre Woods Harvard Forest LTER site, Petersham, Massachusetts, United States - Inc-BW-C-14-M | ecosystem: Environmental > Terrestrial > Soil >... | reverse complement strand
CAATCAGAGCCAGGGCTTTCGGATCGGCAAACGGCAGGAGTTGCATCAAAATGACTCCGGCTACGCCCCTGTCGAGATCGATCCAGAAATAGGTATTTCCGAGGCCCGCCCAGGCAAGACTTCCGGCGCTGCGTCCCCCCAGCACTGGTTCGGTCGAGACCATAAAACCAAGCCCCCCATTTCTTGACCATGCCGGAAAAAAAACTCCGCATCATTCGACAGGTCTGGGATCGCAGTTTTGAGCGGTTGCACATTGAGGTCGCCGATTGCATTCGCGGCCATCAATCGCACCGTTTCCGGCTTGAGTACCGAGCGCCCATTGGTACGACCTTCATTCAGGAAGATACGCTCGAAGGCAAGGTAATCGGATGCCGTGCCGTAGAGCCCGCCGCCTCCCATCTGGAATTCCGGCTCTTGCGGCACCTCGAACTCTATTGGAGCAAGCGTGCCATCCGGACCCCGCGCGTGCATGCTTGCCAGCCGGGCGCGGCGCTCGGGTGTCAGCTTGAAGGGATCGCTTCTGAGCTGCGCCGCCTGGCGGACGGGCTCCAGCGCTTACAACAATACCGTCGTGATGAGCACGAGGCGCTGCAGCCGATCCTGCGTCGCCTCGTGGCTATCGAGCGGGCCCTCGGGCTTCGTGAGAAGATCGAGGCTCCCCGGGCGAGCTGGCGGCGGCCTCTCGGACAGTGAAACTTGGTATTGGCCGCGAGAGCGGCGCAATTTCAAGCTACCTGGCTCTTGGAAAGTGGCCTGCAAGCGCTCGGCTCAGCAACGCGCCGACAGTAATCAATCTGGCGGGAAGCGCAGGGCCGATGTCCCGGCATGGGCTCGCCACGCACATGCAATCTCGACCCGACCAACGAGCTGGTTACGGGCAATTTCGCCCGTTTTGGGGTGACGTGATTCCGGAGACGTCGGGACCGGTGAGGCCTTCGTCCTCGTCGCCGAGCCCAAGGCCGTCACCCGAGACCCATCAAGGAAAGATCGAAGCCTTCCTCGCTCGATGCACGGTACCTCGTCGAGGCCGAGGCGGCGATCTGTTGACCTTTTGCTCGGGCGTGTGGGTGCGGGCATTGTTCGCGTACGGCACAAGATCGGCCGTGCGGCGCATGACGACGCCGGTCGGCATTGCATCTCGGGGAGTTCCTTTTTTTAAGGGTGGTAAAAATTACCCGCGCGGAAATTCGGTGCGCCGCGGAAATCCTCAGCTTTCAGAGGGCGCGCCGGGGAATTTTTTCTGCAGCTCTCACCAGGCGCCAAGGTGTCCCACGCCGCGCGCGGCTGACCTCGAGGAAATCATCCACCTCGTCGACGAGCTGGTTCAACCGCTTGCGCAGCCCCCCAGCTTGGTCCCCTGATAGGACCCAGATCCGTCCGTTCTCCGGTCGGCTTGGTCGTGAAGAACGGCTGAAACAGCTGGTCCCTGACGAGGCAGTGGTAGACGAACGCAAGCAGGTCTCCGAACAGCTGAATGAACAATTCCATGGCCATCCCCACGAGGCCCGGTCGGACGCGAAAAGGTCAGACACTTCGTCTCCTCCATCCATCGGGCACAAGGGCATGGGATTCAAATCGGTGCTGGAGATCACCGATGCTCCTGAGGTCTTCTCCACCACCGTGTGGCGGAACAGCACTGCTTGCTGCTTCAGCAGAGATCCGGTCTCGCGGTTCTCCAGCACCCGATCGGCGATGTAGCCGGCCTGATCGGCTTCGTCGCGAACGTCGACGAGTTGCGGTCGGGCACCTGAGTTCCGGTCGCTCCAGAGGTTCTTGGTGAAACGCTCAGCGGCCAAATCGATTACCCCATTTGCAGCCGCGAGGATTGATTGGGTCGAGCGGTAATTGCGGTCGAGAGTGACGATTTCCGCCGGCGGGGTGAACTGGGCAGGAAAGTCCAGGATGTTCCGAACGGTCGCCGCGCGAAACGAATAGATAGACTGAGCGTCATCACCGACGACGGTCACTCCCCGTCCGCCAGGCTTGAGCGCGAAGATGATCGCCGCCTGGAGTCGGTTCGTGTCCTGATACTCGTCGACGAGAACATGATCGAACCGATTACCCATGTGTTCCGCGAGGCCCGGATCGCCGAGCATCTGAGCCCAGTAGAGCAGGAGGTCGTCGTAATCGAGCACATTCTGAGCCAGCTTCGCTTCGACATAAGCCGAGAACAGCCCCTTCAACTCGACACTCCAGGAAGAACACCACGGAAAAGTCATGCCCAGGACTTCTTCGATCGCGAGTTCGGCATTAACGCAACGGGAATAGATCGCGAGGCACGTCCCCTTTGTCGGAAAGCGATTTTCTGTCGTCGAAAAGCCGGCCTCATGCCTAACCAGATTCATCAAATCGGCGGAATCTTCTCGATCGTGGATGGTAAAGGCGGGGTCGATACCGATCTCGTGGGCGTATTCGCGCAGCAGCCGAGCGCCGATACGTGGAACGTGCCGGCCCAGGTCAGTGCGTCCGTCGTGATCCGGCCAGTGTTGCCGACAACCTGTCGGGTGATGCGCTCTACACTCCTCGTCATTTCGGCCGCAGCACGGCGCGAAAAGGTCATCAGCAGAATCCGACGGGGATCTGCACCGTTGACGATCAAATGAGCGACGCGATGCGCCAGGGTATTTGTCTTCCCGGAGCCCGCGCCCGCGATGATGAGGAGCGGTTCACCCGGGGTGGTGTGCTTATCCTCGACGCCGTGCTCGGCGGCTCGTCGCTGTTGAGGATTGAGCGTCTCGAGGTAGGCAGCGGGCATCGGGCCAGTCAGTCGGGCATCTAGTAAGGGCTACTGAATCACGATTCCCGTTTTGTTCGCAACGCTTCTGAAATGCGTCGAATAGCCAGCTTGTTCCGCGTGCGGCCCTCTAGCCCCGCTACCCGGCCGGTGAGAATCTGCGCACCGTGGTGGCCGGTGAGGTCGAGGCGCTTCTCTTGAACGCCAGGCCCACCCAACATAGCCTCCGATCATCGAAATGGGCTCGGCTAGACTTAGACTAATTGCGGACAGGGTGCAGGGATGCTGACGATCGATGCTCAGGTGCACGCCTACGAACACAACCACCCGGGCCGTCCGTGGGTGGGCACGCTCACTGGGCCGGCGGAGGTTACCGGCGACCAGATGGTGGCGGCGATGGACGCGGTCGGCGTCGACGGCGCGATCCTGGTGTCGCCCTTCAGCATGTACCGCTACGACGCGAGTTACGCCAAGGAAGTCTATGCGACGCACCCCGATCGGTTCGGGCTGGTTAAGCCGGTCGATCCGACCGACCCCGCGGTTGCCGACACGATTGCCGATTGGGCGGCCACCGATGGCACGGTCGGCATCCGGGTGTTCCTCAGAGACAATGCCTCGACCGATCCCGCCGATCCCGCGATCAACCGCGTGCTGGCCTTGGCGGCGCAGCACTCGCTTGCGGTCAACCTAGCGTGCACCGGGCGGTTGGACCAGGCAGGCGGGCTGGCGGCGCGCAATCGCAATACGCAACTGGTGATCGACCATCTCGGCTTGCCGCAGCCGCAGAAGCCACCGGCGCCGGCGGAGCCGTTTTCGGCACTGCCGAGCCTGCTGGCGCTGGCGGTTCACGACAACGTCGCCGTGAAGGTCAGCGGCGCTTGCACGCTGTCGCGCGAACCGTTCCCTTATGGGGATATCTGGGGTCCGCTCGGCCGCGTGTTCGATGCTTTTGGCTTCCACCGCTGTGTGTGGGGCACCGACTGGACCCGCGCCGTGAACCTGCTGACCTATGAGCAGGGCGTCGAGGCATTTCGCGTCACCGACCGCCTGTCCGACGCCGAGAAAACCGCTCTGATGGGTGAAACGCTGACCAGGATCTACAACTGGTCGCCGGCCAGATCCTGACCGGCCGGGCCGCGCGGGAAGCCCAGCGAAAGCGGACGAGAACATGGCGCAGGACAATCCATACGATCCGGCACGGCTCGAGCGGCTCGAGCGAAGGCTGCGAGCCCTGGAGGACGCGGAAACCATCCGCAACCTGAAAGCGCGTTATGCGGCATTGTGCGACAAGCAATACGACGCCGACGGGATCGCGGCGTTATTCACCGAAGACGCGACGTGGGAGAGCCCCGGTCTGGGCCGGTTCGAGGGGCGGGAGGCGATCCGCAACTTCTTCCGGGGAGCCTCGGCGATCTTTTCCTTCGAGATCCACTACAGCCTGAACGGCGAGATCGAAGTCGAAGGCGATACGGCGCGAGCGCGGTGGTACCTGTTCATGCCTTGCACGGTGGCCGCCGGAAACCAGGCGATGTGGCGTGCCAGCATCGATCATGAAACTTATGCGCGGGTGGCTGGCGTTTGGATGTTCCGGCACAAGCGATCGGAGCCGCTCATGAGCGTCCCGTTCGAGACCGGCTGGGCCAAGACACGGTTTGCATGATCACAAAGGCAATCGCCAAGTGACTGAAGTACCACACAACGACGGCACCCCGGTTGAGGCGTGCCTCGCCGAGCTGCTGGACCGGCTCGGGATCGTAGCGGCGCATTTTGCCGCTCGCGGCTCGGCCGATTTGAAGGGCTTTCTGGCAGAACATCCGAAGTGCGTCGCGTCGCTGACAGTGCTGTGCCCGGCGGTCCTGGACACCCGCACGCTATCGCCTCTTGGCGAGCGGCTGCTTGTCGTGACCGGCGACCGCGGGCCGGGCGCACGCCGAACCCAGACGGGATTGTCTGAACTGCCACAGGCGACCGCAATCGTGCTCGACGATTACGCCGGCCTGACCTGGTCGGACATCGCCGCCGAGCGCGGCGACAGCATCGCCAAGGCGATGGAGGAATTCCTCTCCCGGCGCGGCGCTCTACCATCCGTCCAGCCGTCGGAACAAGAAGGCGAAATCGCCGACACCTCCTACCGGGTGCGCGGCGCCGGCCCACCCCTCGTGCTGCTGCCGCTCGATCTGTCGCCCGGACAATGGGAGCCCCTGATCCCGGCATTGGCCGCGCGTTATTGCACGATAACCCTCGGCGGCGCGCTGCTCGGCAGCGTCGCCAGCCTCGAGGAGCGCGGCCGCTCGGGGTATATGGCTGTAGTGCGCGGATTGCTCGACGCGCTGGCCATCGGACCGGGGGAAAGCGTGCTCGAGGTCGGCTGCGGCTCCGGCGTGATCATGCGCGAGCTGGCGCGGCGCACCGCAGGTGCGAACCGGCTGATCGGCCGCGATATGAATCCCTATCTGCTGCGCGAGGCACGGGCATTGGCCCGTCGCGAAGGGCTGCTCGACCGCATCGATTTCGGCGAGGGCCGCGCCGAAGCGCTGCCGCTGCCGGACGGCACGGTCGATGTCGCGCTGTCCTCGACCGTCTTCGAAGAGGGCGACGCCGAGCTGATGCTGTCCGAGATCGTGCGGGTGACCCGGCCCGGCGGGCGGATCGGCATCATCGTGCACGCCATCGACATGCCGTTCTGGGTCAACCTGCCGCTCGCCCCGGCACTGAAGGCCAAAGTCGACGCGCCGGGCATCATCGGCGGCGGCGCCGCGCCGAAGGGCGTTGCCGATATGAGCCTCTACAGCCGGCTCGCCGCGCTTGGCCTGACCGGGCTCAAATGCTTCCCGCAGCTGGTCTCGGTCGTGCCCGGCTCGGAGCGCATCGAACGCTACGAGCAGCAGATACTTGCGGCGCTGACGCTGGGAGAGACCGAACAGTGGCGTCAAGCGGTTACTGCGGCCAAGGCCGACGGGACTTTCTTCATCACCCAAGCGTACCACTGCGCGGTCGGCAGCAAGCCGGGCTGAGGCGCGGCACGCTATCAATTCGACGAGCGCTCGCACCGAGCCGGTTTCGAGCAATGCGGAGATGAATGATGGAAGAGCGTGGCACGGTTGCCGGCGATATGGAGTTTTGGACGCGCGCCCGGCGTCACCTGCTCAAATTTGGCGGCGAGTTTGTCGATTTCGTGCCGGTTCGGGCCGAGGGCGCATTCCTCTACGATGCCACCGGCCGGCGCGTGCTGGACTTCACCTCGGGCCAGATGAGCGCGGTGCTCGGCCATTCCCATCCCGAGATCGTCGCGACGGTCCGCGACGGCATCGGGCAGCTCGATCACCTGTTCTCCTCGATGCTGAGCCGGCCCGTGGTCGATTTAGCAGAGGCTTTGGCCCGGCTTGTGCCGCGACTGCCGAAAGTCATGCTGTTATCCACCGGCGGCGAGGCGAACGAAGCAGCTATCAAGCTGGCGAAGCTCGTTACTGGCGGTTGGGAGGTGGTGGGGTTCGCACAGTCATGGCACGGCATGACGGGCGCCGCCGCATCGGCCACCTACAAAGCCGGCCGTCACGGCTATGGCCCGATGGCGGCCGGCAGTTTTGCTATACCGGCGCCGAACGCTTATCGCCCCCGTTTTAGCGGCGTGGATTGGCAAACCGAGCTAGACGATTCTTTCGACCTCATCGACCGGCAAAGCACCGGCAATCTCGCCGCCTTTATCGCTGAGCCGATACTCAGCAGCGGCGGCATCATCGAGTTGCCGCAGGGGTATCTGGCGGTCCTCAAGCAGAAATGCGCCGAACGCGGGATGCTGCTGATCCTCGACGAGGCGCAGACCGGGATGGGCCGCACCGGCACGATGTTTGCGTTCGAACGCGACGGGGTAGTGCCGGATATTCTGGTGCTCTCGAAAACGCTCGGTGCCGGGCTGCCGTTGGCCGCCGTGATGACCACGGAGCAAATTTCCCAAACTGCCGACGAACGCGGTTTCCTCTTCTACACCACGCACGTGAACGACCCGCTCCCGGCAATGGTCGGGTTGAAGGTCGTCGAGATCGTACAGCGCGATGGCCTCGCGGTGCGTGCAACGAAGTTGGGCGAACGGCTCAAACGCGGGCTGCTGTCACTGAAGCAGAGACATCCCTGTATTGGTGACGTGCGTGGGCGGGGCTTGCTCCTGGGGTTGGAATTCACGGCTTTAGACCGAAGCGAAGACCATTCGGCTCGGGTGCTTTCGAACGCGGTCACCGACCACGCGCTGAAGCTCGGACTGAGTGCCAATATCGTGCGCACCGGCGCCGCCGACGGGGTCATGCGGATAGCCCCGCCGCTAACGGCGACCGAGGCCGAAATCGATCTCGGTCTCGACCTGCTGAATGCGGCGCTTGAACAGACGCTCGATAAGCTGCCTCGCGCTCGTGCGGCTGAATAACCCGGTGCGGACTCGTCCAAGAATTTTTTGTCGGCCCAGGCGAACCACCTTTCGATGAAGGAGACACGCGATGAGGGTGAGCCAGGCGGACAAGGCCAAACAATTCCGCGCCCTGCACGAGGCACCGGGCGCCTTTGTCATTGCGAATGTATGGGATGGCGGCTCGGCGCGAATGATGGCCGCAATTGGCTTCAAGGCGTTGGCCACGTCGAGCGGCGCATCGGCGGGCTTGCTGGGCCGACGCGACGGCCGGGTCACGCGCGACGAGGCGATGGCCCAGGCGCGAGTGATCTACGAGGCCAGCGATCTGCCGGTCTCCGCTGACCTCGAAAAGGGGTTCGGCGACTCGCCGGAAATAGTTTCGGAGACAATCCGGCTCGCAGCCGAGGCAGGCCTCGTCGGCTGCTCGATCGAGGACGCGAGCGGGAATCCCGACGCTCCGATCTTCGAGTTCGGCCATGCGGTGGAACGGATCGCGGCGGCCTCGTCCGCGGCGCAGGCGCTGCCGTTTCCGTTCACGCTGACCGGCCGCACCGAAAACTTTCTGCGCGGGCGCCCCGATCTCGATGACACGATCAAGCGGCTGAAAGCCTACGAAGCGGCTGGTGCCGAGGCGCTGATGGCGCCGGGATTGCCGGACCTCGACGCGGTGCGCGCCGTATGCTCGGCCGTCGGCAAGCCCTTCAATTTCATGGTCGGGATCAAGGGTAAATCGTTCACCGTGGCGGCTCTGGCGGACGCCGGCGTGAAGCGCATTAGCCTCGCCACCTCGCTCTACAAAGCTGCGATGACCGGATTGCTGAACGCGGCCCGGGAAGTGCGCGAGCATGGTACGTTCGGCTACCTCGACACCTCGCTTGCTACTCCTGACATGAACGCATTTCTCCGCGATTGACCGGAGCTGCAGCGGTCGCGGATAGAGGTTCCGGTTCTGTCGGTCAGCGGTGGTGCCGGAGCACCCGCGGCCCGCCGCCGCGCCCGCGGCCGGAGCTGCCCCGGAACAGTCATTTGCCGACGCCTACTCGGGCCGGTCGATTCACGCACACACGGTGCCGCGTCGTCGCAGCAATCGACCGGGCAGCGCGCCGGTATGCTCGCCACCATCGATCACGGTGACGCCATTCACGAGGACGGTGTCGATCCCCACAGGATACTGATGCGGATCGTCGAACGTGGCGGAATCGATGATTTTCTCCGGATCGAAGATGACCAGATCGGCAGCGTTGCCCACGGCGATGGTACCGCGATCGGCCAGGCCGAGCGCCATCGCTGCGCCGCCGGTCATCTTAAACACCGCTTGCGGCAAGCCGAGCAGACCGAGATCGCGGGCATAATGCCCGAGCACCCGCGGAAAAGTGCCATAGAGACGCGGGTGCGGCTTGCCCTGTCCAGTGATCCCGTACGGCGCAACACACGGCCCGTCGGAACCGACCATGACCATTGGGTCGGTGACGATCCGCTGGACGTCCTCTTCCGACATCGAGCGCACCAAAATGCGGGTGGCACCGCGATCGGCGATGATGATGTCGCAAGCGACGTCGAGCGGGTCCTGCCCCCGTTCGCGTGCGAGCGTCTCGATCGTCTTGCCGGCCGTCGCCGTCGGAGAGTTCGCGATACGGATGTCATCCCAAGAACGCAGCCGGCCAAAATTGGTGAACCCGACCTCGACCAGCTTCTGTTTGATGCGGGCGCGGGTATACGGCTCGGCCAGCCGCTCCAGCATCGCCTCCATTCCGCCTTCATGAATCCAAGGCGGCAGCAGAAACCGCAACGGATTGGAGCCAGTATCATAGGGATACTGGTCGCAATGGACCTCGACGCCGCGGGCCCGCGCCGCCTCGATTGTACCGAGGAGCCGATCGGCGCCACCCCAGCTGTCGATACCGGACAGCTTCAAATGCGCGATCTGCACGTGAATACCGCAGCTTTCGCCGACATCGATCGCCTCGGCCACCGCTTCGAACACATTGTGCGACTCATCTCGGATATGGGAGGAATAGCGCGCACCATGCTGCTTCAGCACGCGGCCGAGTGCGCGGATTTCCTCGGGCTCAGCGTGCAGGCCGGGCGGCGTGAACAGCCCCGTCGACATACCGAGCGCGCCGGCGGTTAGGGCCTCGTCGAGCATCTCCTGCATATGCTTCAGCTCGCTGTCATCAGGGGGCCGGTTGTCCATACCCATCGCCATCAGGCGCAGGGTGTTGTGCCCGACCTGCATCACCGTGTTGACCGCGATCTCCGGCCATGCCGCCATATAGCCGGCGAAGTCGGTTTCGCTGAAGGGCAGCCATGGCGCGCTCGCTGACAGATAGTGCGCCAGCAGCTCGGCCTTCCCCGGCAGCGCCGGCGCAACCGAAAAGCCGCAATTGCCGACAACTTCAGTCGTGACACCTTGCCGGATCTTGGCCTCGGCCATTGGATTGAGTGTCAGCGTGAAATCGGAATGCGTGTGGATATCGATAAACCCGGGAGCCAGCACACGCCCCGTCGCGTCGATCTCTCGCCGAGCGCTGTCGCTGCGCCGCGGCCCGATCGCCGAAATTCGTCCGTCCCGCACCGCTACGTCGGTCATTCGGCCCGCCGTCCCACTGCCGTCAATCACGGTCGCTCCGCGAATTACCAGATCGTCCATTTCGCAGCTCCTCCGCTCGGCGGCCCGTTGATGTGGGAGCTTATCCCCGAATGATCATCACAACGGGGATAGAATCTCCTCCTCCGCGGCCAGACCTTAGCGTGGCAATCCACGGCACGGACGTGTGTTGCTTGTTGGCCGCTTGTTTCGGCAAAGCTCCAAGGACCCAACATCGTCGCCGTGCAGCCCGGTCGACGGTAACTGCTAAAATTGTGAAGGTGTTCTGAGCTGCGGAGATTTGGATGCTCGAGAAGTTTGCGCGATATCCCCTGACCTTTGGCCCGAGTTACATCCACCCGCTCGAGCGCCTTAGTGCCTATCTGGGCAATGTTGTCCGGCTCTATGCAAAAAGAGAGGACTGCAATTCTGGGTTGGCGTTTGGCGGCAACAAACTGCGGAAGCTGGAGTTCATCGTTCCCGACGCCATCGCATCGGGTGCCGATACCCTCGTATCGATTGGCGGCGTGCAGTCCAATCACACGCGAATGGTGGCGGCAACGGCCGCCAAAATCGGCATGAAGTGTCGCCTCGTCCAAGAAAGCTGGGTGCCGCACGAGGATGCGGTCTATGACCGCGTCGGCAACATCATGCTGAGCCGCATCATGGGCGCTGACCTGGAGCTGGTCGACGAAGGCTTTGATATTGGCATCCGGGACAGCTGGAGAGCGGCGATCGAGGATGTCAAAGCGAAAGGGGGCAGGCCCTACGGCATTCCGGCGGGAGCTTCCGTGCACAAATATGGAGGCCTTGGGTATGTGGCCTTTGCTGAGGAAGTGCGCGCGCAGGAGCGCCAGCTCGGCTTCACCTTTGACTATGTGATCGTCTGTACAGTCACAGGTTCAACCCACGCCGGGATGGTGGTCGGTTTCGCGGCAGATGGACGAGCGCGCCGGGTCATCGGCATCGATGCTTCGGTGACGCCGGCGCAAACCAAGGCGCAGGTGCTGCAAATCGCTCGGGATACCGCTCGGCTGGTGGAGCTCACGTCTGACATCGTGGAGGAAGACGTGATCCTGTTTGAGAATTACGCCTATCCAGCCTATGGCATTCCGTCGGAAGAAACAAAAGAGGCGATCCGCATTTGCGCGCGCCTGGAGGGAATGATTACCGACCCGGTTTACGAAGGTAAATCGATGCAAGGCATGATCGATCTCGTGAGGCGAGGCTATTTCGAGAAAGGCGCCCGAGTGCTCTATGCACATCTCGGCGGGGCACCAGCCTTGAATGGCTACGGTTACGCGTTTCGAAACGGATAAGGGGGCGGGTGGGGAATGATGCCCCTTTCGGTCGATGGCGCGCTTTCGGTCCGAAATGCCGATTGGCGAGCGGTCCAAGCTAAGACAACCGTAGCTAGCCTGTGGTCTCGAATCGTTCGGCGGGGCCGCCGACCCCGTCGGCTATCTCTTTGGAAGCACATCGGTCTCTACCAGGCGAACTTCACTGTGGTCTCTGCATCAAGACAGCCGCGATCGGATGAATTTGTCCGTCAGCCTGCCTGTTTCTGCAAAAGGGAGGCGACGGATCGCGCACCAGCGGGCAGCATTCTTGCCGGCCGCGGAAACCTAAACCGTTCCCGTAGAGTTTTTTCTTCGTAGTTTCGACGGAAACGCCCGCGTTTCTGGAGAAGCGGGATCACCTGATCCGCGAAAGTCTCCAGCCCCTCGGGGTAAACGTCCATAAACATGTTGAAACCGTCGGCCGCACCCTCGTCGACCCACTTCTCCATAAAGTCGACGATCTGCTCGGGGGTGCCGACGAACCGATAATGTCCACCACCGCCGCGGGCTACAATCTGACGAACGGTGACCGATCGATCCTGCAGCAAACGGGATCGCGCTGCCCTGTGTCCGGACGACACGCCGGCAGACCGTTGCTTAAACTGCGCGCCGTCCAGTTTCGCAAACAGATGCTCCGGGAACGGCTTGTCGGGGTCGAGATCCGACGGATCGACACCAAGCCGTGCAGCGAAGGCCTCAATACTGGAGCGGCCTGTCGCGAGCTCGTCGAGTTCACTGAGGCGGGCAAAGGCTTCGGCCTCCGTACTGCCGATCACCAGAGACAGACCCGGCAGAATGGCGAGATGCCGAGGATCGCGCCCATACTGGCGCGCGCGGTTTTTGATATCGGCGTAGTAGTCGACCGCGTCCTCAAATATCGTCTGTATGGAAAAAACGATTTCGGCAACGCGCGCCGCAAAGTCGCGTCCCTGCGGGGAACTGCCCGCCTGCACCAAGACCGGCTGCCCCTGCGGGGAGCGCCACACTTGCAGCGGCCCGGCGGTGGTGTAGTGCGGGCCGGTATAGTTCACGGTATGGATGCGGTTGATGTCCGCCCAGACACCGGTATCGACGTCACCGACCAACGCGCTATCGTCCCAGCTATCCCACAAGGCGCGAACGGCCGCTGTAAAGTCAGCCGCCATCTCGTAGCGCAGATCACTGGGCGGCATTTCCGTCATGCCGAAGTTCAGGCCCGCAACGGCATCGGAGGTCGTCACGATGTTCCAGCCCACACGTCCGCGGCTGACCTGGTCCAGCGTGAGAATTGATCGCGCAAGGTTGTACGGCTGGCTGAACGTGGTCGACGCGGTGAGAACTAGCCCCAGGCGCTCGGTTGCCAGGGCGCACGCGGTGATGAGGACGACGGGATCGAGCGAGCGCGTCGGAGAACGGCCGTCATCCGTAAAGGAAGGCGAGTCGGCCAGAAACAGGACGTCGAGCAGAGCGCGTTCACAAATTCGCGCCACATTTTGATAGTGGGCTACATCTTCGTTTGCCTGCCGCTTGCCGCCAGGCAGACGCCATCCAGCGGGATGTCCCGGCGCCGCCGCCTGGATGGCGAGATGCATCATGCGTTTGGCATGTGTCATGAGCCCCTCATTCGTTGGGATCGTCCCGCGTCAGCTCCGGCCCATGGTGTAGAATTCAGAGTTGGGGCGCATGGCGGTCACGTTCGCCATGCGGTTCGACAGTCCGAAGAAAGCGGCGATCCCGGCGATGTCCCAGATGTCCTCCTCGTCGAAGCCATGGGATTTCAGCACATCGAAATCGGCCTCGCCCACAGTCTCCGCCGAGCGGGAGACCTTGAGCGCCAGGTCGAGCATCGCCTTCTGGCGCTCCGTGATATCGGCCTTTCGATAGTTGATTGCCACCTGGTCGGCGATCAGAGGGTTCTTGGCCCGGATACGCAGGATCGCCCCGTGGGCGATGACGCAATATTGGCACTGGTTTGCGTTTGAGGTCGCGACAACGATCATCTCGCGCTCGGCCTTGGTCAGGTTTCCCGACTTCTCCATCAGCGCGTCGTGGTAGGCGAAGAAGGCCCGGAACTCGTCCCGGCCGGTGGGCGAGCACGAGAAAGACATTCGGGATAAATCCCGACTTCTCCTGCACGGTGAGGATGCGGTTGCAGATGTCCTCGGGCATGTCGGCGAGATGGGGGACAGGGAAGCGGCTGATGGGAAGTGCGTCCGTCACGACTTTGGGGTCCTTTGGTTGCGTGTCGCAAATTGGCACGGATCGAGCAAGCGAAGGCCGATTGGAAACGTTATCGATTCAACGTGGTGGTGCCGGGCGATAACAAGGAATTTCATTCCCTTGCCAGAAGGCAAGACGTTGGCGTCTTACCCATGACGGTACAAATACATCGGCCGGCAAAAAAGGGGGCCGTGAAGATTTTGCTCGCTTGCCCACGCTTGGACCTGATACCGGCGCCCTAGTACGACGGTAACGAAGAACACTTTGGGACCCGTGCGCCTGGTCGTTGTCGAGAGGCAACACCGGGCCGGAACCTTGCTTTGGCGCCTAGCGGCGTTATCATGCGCAAGTGCTGGCGTAGGTCTTTGAGAATTATCTGGCGCGGCGGGCGGCTATGCCGATCTCCCCGCAGCGGCGCACGCTGGGCGATCTGGCCGTTCGCCCGAGCGTCCGCGTCGACCGTCGTTAGCGCTTGATCCCGGATAGGCCGTTCTGGATCCCGGCCTTTGCCCAGGGACCCCACGGCATGGTGAAGAACTTGAACCCCTTCTGGACGAAGAAGTTCGGGTCCATCTCGGGCGGGATGAAATACATCCCGGCGGCGATGCCGCGCTTTGCGGCGGCTGCCGCGATTTTATCGAGCGTTCGTTGATAGGTGTCGCAGGAGTAGTCGAGTGGCACCCCCAGCTCGATCGAAAGATCGGACGGGCCGATCAGCAGGACGTCGACGCCCGGGACCGAGGCGATGGCATCGAGGTTCTCCAGCGACTGGTTCGTCTCGATCATCGGCACGATAACGAGCTCGTCGTTCACGGTATCGAGGTAATCGCGGTAATTCTTGAACTCGCCCCACTCGCCGCGCACCCCGGCGTTGCTGCGGTTGCCGAGGGGAAAATAGCGGCAGGCGCGCACGGCGGCCTCCGCCTCCGCGCTGGTGTTAACCATCGGCACAACGATGCCGCGCGCCCCGGCGTCAAGCGCGAAGCAGATCTGATAGGCCTGGTTCGCGGCGACGCGCACCAGCGGCGCCGCCTGCTTGCCGCGCATCGTCTGGATCGACGGCTGCAGCTGCTTGATCTCCCAGGCGGAGTGCTGGGTATCGAACAGCACGAAGTCGTACCCGGCGTCGGCCAGGATCGACACGTCAACGTTCGGAGCCCCAGTGGTCCCGACGACGGTTCTACCTGACTTGATGGAGTCTTTGATGGCGTTCATCTGGCGTCGATGCCTCCCACAGTACTAGCGCCGGTTCAACCGACCGGCGGTGACGGGCGCCCTGGCGCGCATTATCACACATTGGCGGGAAGTCGCCGCGCCGTATGGCTGTCATTTTGAAAATTATCTGGCGCGCCGCTCCTTTAAAATGACAACCAGGCCGTCCGATCTGCCAAACTTTCCTTATTGGTAATCGGGGGGAGCGGACATGGCACGCTTCGACAACAAGGTGGTGCTCGTGAGCGGCGGGGCGCGCGGCCAGGGTGCCGCGGAGGCCCGCCTACTGGTAGCGCAGGGTGCGAAGGTGGTGATCGGCGACGTGCTGGACAATCAGGGCCAGTCGTTGGCTGTCGAGCTCGGGCCGGCTGCGTCCTTCGTCCGGCACGATGTGACCTCGGAAGCCGATTGGGCCCGCGCCGTCGAAGCCGCCGCGAAGCTCGGCGGCTTGCACGGCCTGGTCAACAATGCCGGAATCTACCAGCCGGCCGCGCTGATGGAGACCGACGACGCGCTCTGGCAGCGGCACATCCAAATTAACCAGTACGGCTGCTTCCTCGGCATGAAGGCGGTAGTGCCGGCGATGGAGCGCTCGGGCGGAGGGTCCATCGTGAATATCTCGTCAGTTGCCGGCCTCAAGGGCTCGCCCGGCTCCTTCGCCTATGCCGCGACCAAATGGGCGCTGCGGGGCATGACCAAGTCGGCAGCGATCGACCTTGGCGGCCGCAAAATCCGGGTGAACTCGGTTCATCCCGGTCCAATCGATACCGACATGATCGCGTTCCGCACGCCCGAGCAGCGCGAGGAGCGGATGAAGCAGGTGCCGATGCACCGCTACGGAACGCCGGAGGAGGTTGCACAGCTGGTGGCATTCCTGCTCTCCGACGAGAGCAGCTACATCACCGGGGCGGAGATCGCCATCGACGGCGCTTCATCCGCCTAGCCCCCACGGGATGGGCTGCCACACGCAATTCCGCGGTTTGCGCCTTAACCGGCCATTCGGGTCGGCCGTCGCAGCGACACTATCGATAGAGTATGTTATCCCGGCCCAATGGCGAGTTGCGCGACGGTCACACCGCCCACCAATCCCGCCCACTATACCCATGAGTCAGGGGGTCCTGCCGCCGCGCCCCTCCTCTGGCCATCTGCGTGCGTCCCGATGATGTCGGCCGGGCATTCCGATTGATGTCGGATTGAAGTCAGCCGGTCTGTTCCGTCCAGCCATGGAGCCGTCGATGCCGTTCGATTTTCAGCAGCTCGCCAATTTCCGCCTGGCGCGCGGATCACACAAGCAGCCAAACAAGGACGGAAATATCTGCGTAAACGAGGCCGCGGTGATTGTCGCCGGTTTCCAATACCGCGAGATCAGGGATGTCTCGTGCCTTCCGGACTGCTTTTCCCGTCCGCTGTCCGAATATGCCATTTACCTCAACGATTTCATGATGCACCGGGTGCGCAACGAGCTTCTCGCGCCGTTCGTCACCCGCCTTCCCGGCACATCGGATGCTCCCTGGATCGAGGAGCAGCGCGCCCGGCTCATCGTTGTCGAAACCGTTCGCCGTATCGTTGCGGCCGAATATGACGAAGTCTGGCGCAAGCCGAAGCTCGCCGCGAAGTGCCGGGCGGTGCAGCTTTTCGAACAGGTTTCTCCGGCGATGGCGAAAGCGCAGGCCGTGCTGCCCCTGGAATGCACGAAACAGGCGCTCAAAGGGCTCCGCGGTTGTCTACATCCCGACCTCCGCGTCGGTTCTCCCTGCGCCGCCGCGGCTCAGGCAGCAGCGCGTTCCTTCCGGAAGAGGTTCGGCCCGGGTGCCGATCGAAAAATCTGGGAGATGGCCGCCCTCATCCTCGAGGAAGCCATCCTGTTTGGGCGAAATGACGGGATCGACGATCCCGTGGCGGCAGCTGAGCGGCTGGAACGGGCGAAGGTCCTGACAGCACCCGTTTGAGACAATCGGCGGGTCATCGGCGCATGCCGTTGCTGCCGGTCCGCGCCGGCTAAGGCGCGATAGTGAGTACAAAAGTGGCATTTTGTACTCAGTCGTGGTTGTGACACCCGGAATGACACTGCGTCACGGCTCGACGTTACACCCGGGATATTCGCTTCCAGCAATGTTTCGGTCGCTATGGGAAATGGCCACGGCGGCGGGAGTTGCGGTGAGCCTCCATCCGCAGTGGCGCCGACAATCAGCGGCATCAAAGGGCAATCGGTTCCTTGCCGATCGCCAGCCTGACAGCAAGCATCGCCGCTTTTGGTCATTCGACTTCCGTCAGCCCGTCGCTCCATTGTAAGGTATCGGCTAAGCCGACAATAAACTACAAGCGCGCCTGCTTGGCCGCATCAGCAGGGAGAGCGGCATGCCTGACGAATACGATTTTATCGTGATTGGGGGTGGATCGGCGGGAGCGGTCATCGCCTCGCGGCTGTCGGAGGACCCCCGTTGCCGAGTAGCGTTGATCGAAGCGGGCGAGCGGCCGCCCGAGGTGTCGGCGCTGCCGATTGCACCGGCGGCAATGCAGCTAAACCCGGCGACCGATTGGATGTTTACGGCAGATCCCGGTAAAGCCGGACTTGGGCTCAACAACCGACGCGTACCGGTGCCGCGCGGCAAGATGCTGGGCGGCTCCTCAGGCATCAACTACATGATGTATGTACGCGGCAATCCTGGCGATTTCGACGCTTGGGCCGAGGACGGCGCCACCGGCTGGAGCTACGCTGAAGTGCTGCCCTATTTCAAAAAGAGCGAGGGCTTGGCGCCCAGTCCCGACATTGTTGTCGACGCGGCGGCGCATAGTGGGGAGGGGCTGCTCGGCGTCTCGGTACGCGACCCGATCCTACCGGCGGCGCTACAATTCGTTGAGGCGGCGGGCGCCGCTGGCATTCCCAAGGGCGACTACAATGGCCGCGACCGTCGTGATCCCAGAGGGGTCGCGTCGTTAACACAGTTCACGACACGCGACGGCCGGCGGTCGAGCACCTATCAGGCGTTTCTTGCCGGCGAGCCTGAACAACGGCCCAACCTGACGATCATCACCGGAGCGCAGGCTACGCGGTTACTGCTCGAAGGCGAGGGCACGGGCGCAGTCGCCACCGGCCTTGAATATCGCATCGCCAGCGGCGAGGTCGTGGCGGTCCACGCCGCGAAGGAGGTGATCGTCAGCGCCGGTGCGATCGGCTCGCCGCAACTGCTGCTGCTATCGGGAATTGGGCCGCGGCAAGAACTCGAAGCCGTCGGCATTGCCTGCCTGATCGACGCACCCGATGTCGGGAAGCACCTGCAGGATCACGCGATGTGCCCGCTGATCTATCCCGCACCGGGGCTCGGGGTGTCGATGAACGAACTGGCGCTGGCGATGGGTCCCGACGCGCTGCGTGCGCCTGGCGGTCCGTTACCGGCCGATCCCGCTGACGATATGAACCTCTCGCCCGAGCTACAAGAACTGAAGGAGACAGCAGAACAGCGGTTCGCCGAGTGGCAGGAAACCGGACGTGGTCTCGGCGCATCATCGCTGGCTGATGCAGCGGTATTCTGCTCAAGCGGCCTTGGCGACGCTGGGCGCCACGACATCGAGATCATCTTTTTCATGACCAGCGGTAACGAGGAGTTCCAGCGAGCGGTCATGAACATCGATACCGCCCGGTTCTTTGACGATGCCGGTAAGCGCGTCGCCGACGACTCAGAAAACGTCGTGCTGCTTCCGCATCCGGTGCTGCCGCATAGTCGTGGCGAAATCGTCCTCGACAGCGCTGATCCGACTGCCCAACCGGCGATCCGTATGAACTATTACGACGACCCCCGCGACATGCAGGTCATGGTGGCGGCGATCCGGCGGGCAATGGACATCGCCTCGCATTGGCCAGGCAACCGTCGGCCGGGGCCAGTCATGATCCCGCCCTTCCTCGCTGAGAAGCATGGCTACCGCGAAGGCGACGTGCCGAGCGACGCGCTGCTCGAAGAGTTTGCGCTGCACTTCTCGCTGACCGTGTACCACCCGACCTCGACCTGCCGGATCGGCAGCGTTGTCGACCCGTGTCTGAAGGTGCGTGGCGTCGGCGGCCTGCGCGTGGCGGACGCCAGCGTCATGCCGGCGGTAATCGCCGGAAACACGAATGCGCCCACGATCATGATTGGCGAGAAGGCTGCGGAGATGATTGCCGCCGAGCACGGGGTCCGCCTCGCTGAATTCGTTGGCGATCGCCAAATTGCGATGCGGGTGGTTGCGTTGCCGCCCGCATAGGCTGCCGGTCCGGTCCGTGCTCGGCACGAGAGGTGGGGCGTAATGATCTCGATCGCAAATAAGCCTCGCGCCTCCGTCACCTCAATCCAGCAACCTCCGCGTAGGCCCTCAGCTCCCGCTCCACATCGTAACCGCTGGTCCCGAAGATGATGCCGGTGGCGCCGCGGGCCTCGAGCTGGACGAGACGTTCGCGCAACTCCTCGCGCGTGCCTGTGAAGGTCATCTGTTTGGCGGCGGATACGTCGACAAGTGCGTCATGGCCGTTCGAAATATCGAGGTTATGACCGCGGTGAATGGAGAGGTGCCGAACGTTTTCGTCCACACGTTCGACGCTGGCCAGCCACGCTTCGCCGTTCGGCAGCGCTTTCACGCTTTCCGGGTCGGCCGTGTACCTGGAGTGATAGGCGAGCGCGACGAGCGGTTTGACGGCGGTCGAGGCGCGCGGCGAAGTGACGTCCTCGCTATCATCGAGAACCGTGCCGCCGGTGGACACGAGGCAAGTCTCGAACCCTTCGGCCGGCCCGCCGAGCGAAATCAGGCCATCGGTAATCTCTTTGGCAAGCGCGCGGGCCTTGGGGCCTTGGCCTGCCATGTAAAATGGCACCTTGATCGGACGGTCGGGTAACCAGCCGTCGGACGCGAGAATCTGGGCGAGACCGCCGTCGATGTCGGCAATGTCGCCGCGCAGCAATGCCCTGACCTGCGCGATATGCGTGCGCATGCTTGCGAGACTCAAGGGCTTCTTGCCCATCCCGGCACGGCCGGTGAAGCCGGTGCCGAACCCGACCATCAGGCGTCCCGGCGCGATCTGCTCCAGGGTCGCAATAGCCGAGGCCTGTGCCATCGGGTGGCGATAGCTCGGGATCAGCACGGAGGGACCAAATCTGATGCGTTTCGTCTTTTCGGCGATGCGGGCGAGCGTGACCCAAATGTCGTGGCCGAAGGCGGGAATCTCGGGGCACCAGACCGCGCGAAAGCCTAGGTCTTCGGCAAGCAGCGCGTACTCGACCGTCCGGGGACCGGGCGGCAGGCGGAAGTCATAAGTCAGCACGAGGCGTATTCCTCACAGCGCCGTCATACCGCCGTCCACGAACAGCAGGGCGCCGGTGACGTAGGAGGCATCGTCAGAGGCCAAAAACAGGATGGCGGCGGCGACCTCCTCGGCCCTGCCCGGGCGCTGCAGCATGGTACCTTGTGCTGCCTTAGCGTTGTATTGCTCGACGGTCTCGCCGGCCGCTGCGATGCGGCGCTGATGGAACGGTGTGAAGATCGGGCCAGGGCCGACGGCGTTCACACGAATGCCGTCCGGCGAGTGGTCGGCGGCGAGCGCTCGCGTCAAGCCGGCGACCGCGGCCTTGGTGGTGTCGTACTGCACGTTGCCGCCACCTGCGACGACGGAACGCACGGAGGCGACGTTAACGATGGCGCCACCCTTGTTGCGGCGCATCAGCGGAACCGCCGCCTTGGCACAGAAGACGTAGCTCATCAGGTTGACGCTGAGGATCTCGTTCCAGCTCTCCGCGCTCGCCTCGTCGACCTTCTCGTATTTGCGGATGCCGGCATTGTTGATGAGGATGTCAAGGCGCCCGAACTTCTGCGCGGCACCGTTGACGAAGCCGAGGCAGGCGGCCTCGGTACCGACGTCGGCATGCGTGAAGGCGACCTTGGCGCCGGCGGTCTCGAGCTCGGCCGCCACGCGTTGGCCGCGCTCGCCGTCCCGATCGCAGAATGCCACGCTCGCACCCTCGGCAACGAAACGCCTGACCGTCGCCTCGCCGATCCCCGATGCCCCGCCCGTCACTGCTGCAACCTTGCCGTCGAGCCTTCCCATCTTCGCCACCTTTCATCGCATTGCGGAACGTGCGCCCACGATACGTCGTATCCATCCGGCCGGCACCGCATTGTTGGCCCGGCCTGGTGCCTGACCTTTAACGCTGCGGAAGCTCCGGACGTCCGCGTTCGGGACCCTTTCGATGGGCTGACTTGCTCCGACTTGGGTTGAGCAACCCGACCTATTTCCGGCAGCGCCGGAATTGAGTGGCTCCCGCTGGCGTGGTCCGACGCGGTCGTCCGAGGATATCGCTGGCCTGTTCCTCGCGCCCGACTATCCGTCTTCGCTGGGAGAAAGCCAGCGTTCGAACCTCAATGCTCTCGCGCTCTGTCTAGATGTTCTCCCTCCCGCTCCACCCGTCACCGGCTCGCCCGCCGGTCCCCGCCGACGTTTGGGCGGATCTTCCGAAGCTGCTCGCCTTGGCTCAATACGACAACGTAAGGGTGAAGATCAGCGGCGCCTGCACGATGTCGCACCAACCGTTCCCCTACGACGATATTTGGGAGCCGGTACTGCGGATCATCGATGCGTTCGGGCTGAAGCGCTGCATGTGGGGCACCGACTGGACACGGACGATCGGCATGCTGACATACGAGCAGGGCGTCGCGCCGTTCCGCGACACCCAACGCCTGTCCGAGAGTCACAAGGCGGCGCTCATGGGAGGAACGTTGCAGAGAGTCTACAGCTGGTAGCGCGACCGTACCTTTCGCCCGAAACGATTTCAACGTAACACGGAGTACGCCTTTGCGTGCACGATGACCTCTCTGTTGGAAGGAGCACGGGCATGATCGTACGGATATATACGGGCCAGGACGGCCAGACCCATTTTGAAGATCTCCCCCTGCCGGCAGAGGAGAGCCATAACGTTGCGCTTCAAGCGGGCGCCAATCTCGTGTTCCGCTGTTTCTCGGCGGACTATTTCAGCGATTGGCACACCGCGCCCCGGCGGCAATACATTTTTATTCTCGCGGGGCAGGTGGAAATCGGGATCGGCGATGGCACCACGCGCCGTTTTGGGCCGGGTGATGTGGTCCTCGCCGACGATCTCACAGGCCGGGGCCACACGACGCGCTCGGTGGGAGGTCCCCGCATCAGTGCCACTGTGCCGGTGGGCGCCTGATGCCGGTCCTGGCCCCCATCCACGCATGAGGACAGCCATGGCACTTCGAGGCATCTTGGCATAGGCCGGGAAGGTGCTGGCTCGCCGGCCGGCACCATGACACACCCGCGACGCCAGGACGGTTCGGTTACACACGAGGAGAGGGCGCATGCCACAGCGTCAACGTATGACGACCCGACTGAAGACCTTGTTTCAGCGGCCCGAACTGTTTGTCTTGGCCGGCGGGATCAATCCCATCGGGGCGAAGATGGCGGAAGCGCTGGGCTATGACGCCTTCTACATGTCCGGGGGCAATACCTCGGCGCACCAACTGGGTTGGCCCGATTCCGGGACCAGTATGCGCGACATGGTGGACAACGCCCGGAAAATTGTCCTGACCGTGCAGATCCCGGTCTTCGCGGACGCCGACACCGGCTACGGCGATGCCATCAGCACGCATTACACCGTGCGGGAATACATTCAGGCGGGCATCGCCGGCGCCCACATTGAAGACCAGACGTTTCCGCCGAAATCCGGCCCCCGCCGCCGCTGTATCTCGATTCCGGAGATGGTGGGAAAGCTCCGGGCGGCGATGGATGCCAAACAGGATCTCGACCCGGACTTCGTGATCATGGCCCGGTGCGATCTCGGCGGCGTGCCGGGCGCCAGCTTCGCGGAGATCATCGAACGCTGCCAGGCCTACAAAGCCGAAGCGCAGGTCGATGTCGTCTGCCCCAATGGCCTACGCACCTGGGAAGAAATTCAAGAGGCGATCCGCCTCATTCCCGGGCCCGTCGTCCCGCTCATTCCCGCCCGCCTGTCGCCATATCCCTCCTTGCAGGCGCAGCAGGATGCCGGGGCCGCCGCGGCCTGGTTCCCGGCGCTGACCACCATGGCAGGCCTGCAGGCCAACTGGGATTTCTTGAGTGATTTTCAGCAGCGCGGCACATTGGCCCTGGATGCGCTCCGTACCCAGGCGGCTCAGAGTCCCTGGGGCGTCGCCAGTAATGGCCGCATTCTGGACGAGCCTCGTCTGCGCTCCATGGAGGAGAAGTATCTTCCAGACTAACGCTAGGTGGTTAAAATCAGACGCTTAGTGCCGGTCCGAAGGTCTGCTGACGGCGCGTTGCGGTCAGGTCGGCCAGATCGGGGGCCGTCGCTGATCGCCACACTCCGGCCATTCGCGATCATCGCCGCAGAGGCTCGAAGCCGGTTTCAACGGAACGCCGACTTAACCTCCCGCGCCAGTAGCCGGATCGCCTCTCGCTCCGCCGCGTGATCGGCCAAGCCGGCGCAATTCGTTTCCAGCTGCACGCCCGACAGCCCGATGTCGCGTTGTAGGTCTTTCAACTTCGCCACCACCGTATCGGGTGAGCCAATGAACACCGAACCGCGCAAAGTTTCCTCGAGCGTGATTTCAGTCAGACGCTGCGAGGTCTTCCAGCGCGGGTGGTCCGGCGGGCTGTTTTGCCGCCGAGAGGAGTCGGCGAGCAGGCGGCTTTGGTTCTGAAAATGCTGCATCAGCGTCGGGCCGTAGGCTTCCTGGGCCGCCGCATCGGTTTTGGCGACGAAACCAGGGCAACGGAGATAGATGGGTGCTTCCCCGGCGTGTCCGGCGTCGGTCCAGGCTTTGCGGTAGACGTCGATGTGCTGCTTGAACATCCGCACATCCTCGTGCCGCACCGACAGGAACAGCCCTTGGCCCGCTTTGCCGGCTGCGGGGAATGTTTCGACGCTCACCGCCGCGATGCGGATTTCGGGCGTTGGTTGTTGCACCGGCTGCGGCACGACCGTGACGTCTTGGATGTCGTAAAACTTGCCCTTGTAGGAGAAATTGTCTTCCTGCCAGGCGCGCTGGATGATCTCGAGACACTCAATCTCGCGGTCCTTGCTTTCGGAATAGGCGATGTTCAGCGCCTCATAGGTCTTCACGACGCCGCTGCGCCCAACGCCGAAGATCAGTCGGCCCTTGGAGACGTGGTCCAAGGTCGCGGCTTCCTCGGCGATGCGAAGCGGATTGGCCAGCGGAAGCACCTGCACGCTGGTCCCGATCCTGATCCTTTCGGTGCGGGCCGCGATCGCGGTACCAAGGACCAGCGGACTGGCGGCGAGGGCGCGCCGTTTGTCGAA
>Ga0210399_10000866_pt1 | contig 23777 bp, 23 predicted proteins | sample IncBWC14MmetaG_FD_150865 | JGI IMG/M metagenome (GOLD analysis project Ga0210399, IMG submission 150865) | Forest soil microbial communities from Barre Woods Harvard Forest LTER site, Petersham, Massachusetts, United States - Inc-BW-C-14-M | ecosystem: Environmental > Terrestrial > Soil >... | reverse complement strand
CCGGGCGCCGGCCCACCCTCCAGATCTTGTCGCTCCGGGCGCGGACGACCCCCTCCCCCTCCAGGGCCAGGACCTCGGGGGTCGTTCCCACCAGGTCGCGGATGCGCTCGCGCGAGCCGTCGGCCATGAGCACGAGCGTCTCGCCCCGCACGCATTCCCGCAGGTCCGAGAGCTGGGGACGCCGGTCGGTGCGAGCCTCGGGGGCGCGGGAGAGCTGGGAGAGGGCCAAAACCGGAACCGACAACTCCTTGGCCAGGCCCTTCAAGGACCGGCTGATGGAGGAGATCTCCTGCTGCCGGTTCTCGGCCCGGCCGGGGCCGGAGACGAGCTGCAGGTAATCGACCACGATCAGCCCTAAGCCGTGCTCCGCCTTCAGGCGGCGGGCCTTAGCCCGCATCTCCAGAGGGGTCAGGCTGGCGGAGTCGTCGATGAAGATCCGGGACTCGGAGAGGTCGGCGTAGGCCTTGGCCAGTCGCGCCCAGTCCTTCTCCTGGAGCTTGCCCGTGCGCAGGCGGTGCGCGTCCACCCGCGCGTCGGCGCAGAGCATGCGGAGCACGAGCTGCTCCTTGGACATCTCCAGCGAGAAGAGCCCGACCGTCTCCCCCGCCCGCATGGAAGCGTGCTGGGCGATGTTCAGGCAGAACGAGGTCTTGCCCATGGCCGGGCGGGCGGCCACGATGATCAGGTCCCCTTTCTGGAGTCCGCTCGTCCTCTCGTCCAGGTCCACGAAGCCCGTGGCCAGGCCGCTGATGAGCTCCTTGGACTGGGAGAGCTGGTCGATGGTGCGGAAGCTCTCCTTGACGATCTCCCGGATGCCCACGAAACCCTGGCGGATACGCCGCTCCGCGATGTCGAAGATCGACTTCTCGGCCCGGTCCAGGATGAGCGCCGCCTCGTCCTCGGCCTCGTAGCAGGACTGAACGATGCGGTTGCTGGCGTGGATCAGGTTCCGGAGAACCGCCTTCTCCTTGATGATCCGGCTCCACTGCTCGACGTTGGTGATGCGGGGGACGCCGTCCATGAGGCTGCCCAGATAGGCGGCCCCCCCCACCGCCTCCAGGGCGGCCCCCCGCACCAGCTCGTCCTTGAGGGTGACGAGGTCGATGGGCTGGCTGCGCTCGGTGAGGGCGGCCATGGCGTCGAAGATCCGGCGGTGAGCCTCCCGGTAGAAATCCTCCCGGGTGAGGAGCTCGGCCGCGGAGTTGAAGGCCGCGTTGTCCACGAGGACCGCCCCGAGAACGGTCCTCTCCGCCTCGGGGTTGTGGGGTAGCGCCCTCCCGTCCGTGGGAACGACCTCGGTGGCCAAGTCCTTCTGCCCGGCTATCCTTCCTTCGTCACCAGGACCTTCAAGCCCGCAATCACCTCGGGATGGAGCTTGATGCGCACGTCGTGCTCGCCCAGGACCTTGATGGGCTCGTCGAGCAGCACCTTTCGCTTGTCGATCTCGATGCCTTTGGCCTTCAGGAACTCGCCGATGTCGCCCGAGGTCACGGAGCCGTAGAGCGCGTCATTCTCGCCCACCTTGCGGGGGGCGATGAAGCGCAAGGAACCGATGCGGGCGGCCACGGACTCGCACTGCGCCTTCTCCTTGGCCTGGCGGGCCTCGTGGGCCTTGCGCTCCTTGGCGATCATGGCCTGGTTGGCTTCCGTCACGGCCATGGCCAGGCCGCGGGGCAGAAGGAAGTTCCGGCCGTACCCCTCCGCAACCTTCACCACCTGCCCCCGCTGGCCCAGCTTCTCCACGTCTTGCCTCAGGATCACTTCCATGGCTTCTCCCTCGAAGGAATGCCCTCCACCCGGACCGTCGATCAGGCCCCGGTGGCGGGGGGCTCCGCCCACTTGCGAAAATCGATCCAGATGTCGAAGAGACCCAACAGGGCCAGGATCTGGGAGGCCCAGGGGTTCGCGAGCACGAGGATCACCACCGCCACCCGCAGGAGGGGCGGACCCGCGAGCCGACGCGAATAGAAGGCCACCACGGCCAGGCCCTCGAGGGCGAAGAAGAAGGCCAGGACGAGCAGCACGTTGTAGGCCGCCGGACGCAGGAGGGGAAGCGCCACCGAGGCCCCGGAGACCACGAAGGCCACGGCCAGGCCCAGCGGCCACCGGATCCCCTCGAACTCGTCCCCATCCAGCCAGCCGGGGTCGCGTCGGGCCAAGTAGAAGCGAAGGAGGGCCGCGTTGGCCAAGACCACGAAGGCCCCCAGGATGATGTAGAAGGCGGGATAGACGACGGCCATCGCGTCGTGCAGGGTCGTCACCTGTTCCGTCCACTCCGCCAGCCTCTCCGGGGTCAAGTCCTTAACGAAGGCGGTCGAGCGCAGCTGCTCCAGCGGCTCCAAGGCGTGCGCCTCCATCCATCCGCTCGCGAAGATGAGGACGGCCGAGATCTCCAGGCTCAGGAGGGCGAAGGCCCAGCCGCAGCCCCGCACCATTCCGCGGCCCCGGGCCATGGCCTCGCCCATGAGCAGGCCGGGAGCGGCCAGAAAACAGCAGAAGACCCCGGCCTGGCTGGGAGAGAAGACGAAGGCCACGACCGAGGCCGCGCCCAGGGTGGCGAGCAGGGCGCCGCCCAGTCCCCCGCGCAGGCGCTGCACGATGAGGGGGAAGGCGGAAACGAAGGCGAGGGGAGAGAGGTAAGGCGAGAACAGGGACACCGAGTAGAGCAGGGCGGCGGAGACGCCCGCCGCCCAGAGGCCGACCGGCCGCGGGTCGCCCCTCTCCGCCAGCGCCGACAGGCGTTCCGGCTCGCTCATCTGCGCCTCGACCACCCCCGCCTACTCCGCGGCGAAGGGCAAGAGGGCGATGTTGCGGGCCCGCTTGATGGCGAGGGTGAGCTTCCGCTGGTGCTCCGCGCAGGTCCCGAACATCCGGCGGGGTAGGATCTTCCCCCTTTCGGGGACGAAGGACGACAGCAGCTTGACGTCCTTGTAGTCCACGTAGTCGATCTTGTCCGCGCAGAACTTGCAGACCTTGCGGCGACGAAAGAAGTACCGCTTGCCCGCGTCCTTGGCGGCCGCGCCCCCGCGACCGCCCCTGTCCCCCGCGGGCTTCGCCCCCCCGCGGCCGCCCCCGCCCCGAAATCCGCCTCCCGAGAAGCTCACAGTGGCACCTCACCCTCCACGGGGGCCGCCGCTGGGCGTTCCGTGGTCCGCCCCCTCCTCTTCTCGTCTCCCGCTGCCCGTCGGGCCCGGCGTCGCTCCGCCTTGCGCAGCTCCTCGTCGACGCGCACGGTCATGAACTTGACCACACCGTCCGTCACTCGGATGCGTCGCTCGACTTCCTTGATCAGGCTCGCCTGGCCCTCCGTCACGATGAGCACGTAGGAGCCCTCGCGGTGCCGGCCGATGACGTAGGCCAGGCGCTTCTTCCCCCACTTCTCGACCTTCTGGATGCGCCCCCCCTCCTTCTCGATGTAGCCCTGGATGAGGGCGGTCAGGGTATCCACCTCCGGCTCTCCGAGGTTGGGGTCGGCAATGAACAGGATCTCGTAAACACGGTCGCTCACGGTATTCTTGATCCTCCTTTTGGATCGTCCGCACAGCCCCTTTCGAGCTCGACGAGCCCTACCGGGAGCAAGGAGTGCGCGGCTTCTGCCGCGCGTGGTTCGCTCTACGTCTCCGCCATTGTAAGGCTTCCCGGGCTTCTTGTCTTGCCCTCCCGGCTGGCGGGGGCCGTTGAAGCGGTTCATGGCCGCCACCACGCCCTCCCGGATCACGCATTCCGCCGCGTCCGCGGCCCAGCCGACCGCCTCCTGCACGACCAGCACGTCGTCCGGGGGGAAGTCCGACAGCACATAATCGGCCAGGTCCGGCGGCAACTCGCCCTTCTTGATCCCCACCCGCACCCGGGCGAACTCGTCGGTCCCCAGAACGTCGATGAGGGAGCGGAGGCCGTTGTGGCCACCGTGGCTCCCCCGCTCCCGAACGCGGAGCACCCCTAGGTCCAGGGCGGCGTCGTCCACGACCACCACCAGGTCCTGGGGGCCAGCGTCCCGGGAGGCGAGGAGGGCGTTCACCGGTTCCCCGCTCCGGTTCATGAAGGAGAGGGGCTTGACGAGCAACACCCCCTCGTCTCCCAGCTCGGCCTCCACCACCCACGCCCCCTGCTCCTCGCGGCCGCGGGGCCCGCGGCCGCGGGCGGCGAGGGCGTCCACGGCCATGAAGCCCACGTTGTGCCGCGTGCGCCGGTAGCGCTCTCCGGGATTGCCGAGACCGACGACCAGCCGCAGTCTACTTCTTCTCCTTCTTCTCGGCCTTTTCCTTCTTGTCCGGCCTCTCCTTCTTCTCGCCCTTGTCCGGCTTCTCCTCCGTGACCTCGCCCTCCGCCGCCGGCTTGCCCTTCTTGATGACCTCCGGCTCCGCGGTCGCGGCCTCCGCCTCCGCCACCGCTGCCTCCGCCACCGCCGTCGGAGCCTCCTCCGCCCGCGGCGCCACCACGTGCGCGATCACGAGCTCGGGATCGGTCCGGACCTTGATCTTGTCGGAGAGCTTGAGCTCCGAGACCCGCACGTGCTTGCCCAGCTCGAGGTGGGACACATCCACCTCGATCTTCTCCGGGATGTCCGCGGGCAGGCACTCGATCTCCAGCTCGCGGGTCACGAAATCCACGATTCCGCCCTGGGCCTTGACCCCCACCGGCACGCCCTGGAGCTCCACGTGGACCTTGACCGCCAGGACCTGGTCCAGGGCCACTTCGTAGAAGTCGGCGTGCAGGAGGCGGCCCTTAACGGGCTCGCGCTGGAACTCCTTGAGGATGACCTTGCGGCGCTTGCCCTCCAGGTCCAGCTCGAAGAGGGTGTTCTCGCCCTTGGCGCTGCGCAGGATGGACCCGATCTCCTTGGGGGAGACGGCCACGGGCACCGCCTTCTTGCTCGGCGCGTAGAGCACGCCGGGCATGAGGCCCCGGGTGCGCAGGCGCCGGTTGGCGTTCTTTCCGGTATCGGTGCGGCTCTCGGCCGCGACCACAATCTCAGGCATGGCTTTCGAACTCCTTGGCAGATATGAGGGCTAGACGAATAGGCTCGTGACCGAGGTCTCCTCGTGGATGTTCTTGATGGCCTTCCCCAGCAGCTCGGCCACGGAGAGGACCACGATCTTCTCCGAACGGCGCTTCTCCAGGGAGACGGGGATGGAGTCGGTAACGATGAGCTTGGAGAGGGGGCTCCGCTCGATCTTCTCCATGGCGTTGCCGGAGAGGACCGCGTGGGAGGAGGACGCGAGCACCTCGCTCGCCCCCGCTTCCTTGATGGCCTCCGCCACCTTGGCCAGAGTCCCCGCCGTATCCACGATGTCGTCCACGATGAGGGCCGTGCGTCCCTCCACGTCCCCGATCACGTGGTGGATCTCGGCCACGTTGGGAGTCTCGCGCCGCTTGTCAACGATGGCCAGGGCGGCCTCCAGCCTCTTGGCGTAGGCCCGGGCCCGCTCCACTCCTCCCGCGTCGGGCGAGACCACGGTCAGCCGGGGCAGCTTGAGCCGGGAAACGTAGTCCATGATCACGGGGGCGGCGAAGAGGTGATCCACGGGCACGTCGAAGAAGCCCTGGATCTGGGAAGCGTGCAGGTCCATGGTCAGGATGCGGTCGGTGCCGGCGGTGGAGATCAGGTCCGCCACGAGCTTGGCGGAGATGGGCACCCGGGGCTTGTCCTTGCGGTCCTGGCGAGCGTAGCCGTAGTAGGGGATCACCGCCGTCAAGCGGGAGGCGCTCGAGCGTTTGAAGGCATCGAGCATGACCAAAAGCTCCATCAGGTTCTCGTTCACGGGGGGGGCGGTGGGTTGAACCACGAAGACGTCCGCCCCCCGCACGTTGTCCTGGATCTGGAACCAGACCTCGCCGTCGCTGAATCGTGAAAGGTGGGCGCGGCCCAGAGGGATCCCCAGCGAGCGGGCGATGCCCTCGCCCAGCCGGGGGTGGGCGCTTCCCGTGAATACCTTCAGCTCTTGGCTCATGCCATCCGCTCGATCGTTCATGTGCTACCCGTGCCCCTCGGCCCTGGGCATGCTGCTCCTCGCCGCGGGCCCGGGTTGGCTGGGGCGGAAGGATTCGAACCTTCGAATACGGGGTCCAAAGCCCCGCGCCTTACCACTTGGCCACGCCCCAGTAGGGGTACTGCTCTACGCTTGAGAGGCGTCCCGCGTCGAAGTCTGGTCGGAGCCGGGAGGGGTCTCGCCGCCCGGAGACCCCCCGGGCGCGGCGGGGGCCGCGGCCACCTGCTGCTTGTAGACCGAGAGGACCTTCTCCTCGAGGTACTGCCGCATCTGGTTGTTCAGCGGATGGGCGATGTCCTTGAACGTGCCGTCCTTCCGCTTCTTGCTCGGCATGGACACGAACAGGCCCTTAGGACCATGGATGATCTTGATATCGGTGACGACGAAGCACGCGTCGAAGACAATCGATACGAAAGCCTTGAGCTTCTCATCATCCACGGGGATGACCTTGACGTCCGTGATCTCCATGATGTCCGCTCCTCTCCGCCCCTCCAGAACCCCCTAACGACATCGTACCCGCGACCAACGTCTTCGATACTGGTCCAGAGACAGCGTCCGCGCGCGAGAGACGGTGAAGCCTTCCTTGGCTAGCGCCGCCTGGGCCTGGCGGGCCCGGCGGGCGTCGTCGAAGAGACCAAAGAAGGACGACCCGCTCCCGGAGAGGGCCGCCCAAAGGGCGCCGTTCTGGACCAGCACGCCCCGGATCCGCCTCCCCTGCTGCACCAGGACGGGGGCTTCCTCCAGGGCCGCCTCCTCGAGGTCGTTGGAGAGGAGCCTCCATCCCCCATCCCCCTCCAAGTCGCTCGATACAAAGCGAAAAATCGTAGTACTGTTTTCGCGGGGTGTCAAACTTGCGTCCAAACGCCGGAACACCGCGGCCGTGGAGACCGGCACCCCGGGGTCCACGACCACCACGTGGGCCTGCACCTGTCGCTTGAGGGGGTAGACCTCGTCTCCCCGGGCCAGCCCGAGCGCCGTGCCCCCCAGGAGGAAGAAGGGCACGTCCGCCCCCAGGCGGCGGGCCAGGGGGTGGAGTCCGGCCGGCCCCAGGCCCAGCTTCCAGAGCCGATCCAGGCCCATGAGCACGGCGGCGGCGTTGCTGCTGCCACCCCCGAGGCCACCCGCCACCGGGATCCGCTTGGTGATCACGATCTCGACCCCGTGGCCGAGCCGCGCGTGGCGCCGCAGCTCGAGGGCGGCCCGCACCGCCAGGTTGCTCTCGTCCGCGGGCACCTGCGGGTGGTCGCAGCGGACCCGGATCTCGCGCGGGAGCGGCCGCAGCACGATGTCGTCATGGAGGTCGATGGTCTGGAACAGCGTCCTGAGCTCGTGGTAGCCGTCCGCGCGAGAGCCGAGCACCTCCAGGCCGAGGTTCAGCTTCGCGAACGACGGCACGCGGAGCGCCCTCAACGGGCCCCCCACAACCGCCGGGCCTCCTCCGCGCTCACCCGGCGGTAGCCCGCGTGGGGGGGCTCCGCGAAGGCGGCCGGGGGCAGCTCGACGCCGGTTTCGGCGTCCTCGACCTTGGCCTCTAGCCGGCTGCCGTCGGGCAGGGTGGCCTCGATCTGGGCGGGCAAGACGGGGCCCCAGCGCACCCGGTAGGCACGCAGGCGCGGCGAGCCCACTCCCACCAGGAGGTCGATCACCTCCTCCGGGGCCAGGCCCACGCCGAGCAGGGCCTCGAACTCCGCGGGGGTGGCCGCGCCCAGGAACACCGCTCGGTCCCCGGGAAACACCGCGGCCAAGGCACCCTCCCTCGCCACCGCCACCAGGCGCGCCCCCGTCGGCCCCGGGATCTCGATGCGGAGGGCGTCCGGCCGCCGGAAGGCCACGAGCGCGCGCGTGCGGGCGCGGAGGGCGGGGCCCTGCAAGGAGATCCGCAAGCGGCCGCTGTAAGTGGGAGTGGCCCGCGCCTTCTCTCTGACCGCGGGCGGCGGCAGGGCGGCGGTGGCACAGCCCCCGGCCAAGAGGGCCAGGGCGACGGGGCTACGGACTCTTCTGGTCGTGGGCGTGCAGGAGGGTCTGGGCCTCACGGATCTTGCGCTCGACGCCGGCCCGATCGAGCTCTCCCTCCTCGTCCTCACCCTGGAGGGCCTTTTGCCAGAGGGTCATGGCCTCGGCCACGTGGCCGCGACGCCCGAGGATGTCGCCCAGGTGGTCGAGGATGACCGCACTGCTCCCTTGCTGCTCAAGGGCCTTGCGCACGTTCTCCTCCGCCAGCTCCAGGCGGTTCAGGCGGTACTGGGCCCAACCCAGGCTGTCGAGGTAGGCTCCGCTGCCGGGGTCGAGGGCCAGGGCCTTCTCGAGCAGGCCCATCGCCTCCTCCACCCGCACGTTGCGGTCCGCGTTCATGTAGCCCAGGTAGTTGAGGATGGCCGCGGAGTCGGGCTCCAGCTTCAGGGCCTCGCGGAAGAAACGCTCCGCCTCGTCGAGGCGCTTCTGCCGCTCGAGCACGGCCCCGAGCTGGAAGAGCACGGGCAGGCTCTTGGGCTCGAGCTCATGCGCCTTCCGGAGGGCGGCCTCCGCCTCCGAGAACTTGCGCGCCTTCCGGTAGAAGTCCGCCACCTGCAGCAGCACCTTGGGGTCCTCGGGTGACTTCTGGCGCAGCGCCTCCACCACGGTGAGGGCCCCCTTGAGGTCCCCCTTCTCGCGCAGGACCGTGGCTTCCAGGCTCGCGAGATCGGGATCGTCGGGGAAGCGCGCGCGGGCGGCCCGGGTCTCGGTCAGGGCCCGTTCCAGGTCCTTGGCCAGGAGGAGGGCCTCCGCGTGGTAGCCGAGGAGGGTCGCGTCGGGATCTCCTCCGACCCGCTTGGCCCGTCCGAAGGCCGCGGCCGCGTCCGCGTGCCGGTTCTGCTGCTGGTAGGCGAAGCCGAGGTGGATCAAGAAGACCCGGTCGTTGCTCGCGCTCTCCTGAGGGTCCTCCCCGCTCCGGCTCCGGGCCAGGATCGCCTCGAGCTGGGTGGCGGCGGCGGGGAAGTCTCGCCGAGCCTCCGCGATCGTGACCTTGAGGTAGGCCGCCTTGAGGTCGCTCGCATCCTGGACCAGTACCTCTTCCGCCGCCTCGTCCGCTTTGTCGAATTCTTTCAGGTCGCGGAGGATGCGGCCCTTCAGGTCGAGGGCGTAACGGTTCTTGGGATCGGCGAGAAGAACCGCCTCCGCCTCGGCCAGGGCCTCCGGGTACCGCCGGGCCCGCTGCAGGATGTCACCCAGGCCCAGGTGCACCCGCAGGTTGCCGGGCTCGATCTCGAGAGCCTTGCGATAGTGGAGGATGGCCTGGTCAGTTTGCTGGGCGTGCGCGTAGATCTCGCCCAGGGCCTGGTATGCCCGCACGGAGGGCTGCATCTCGACGGCCTTCTTGAGGGCAGCCGCCGCCGCCTCGCTGTCTCCGGCCGCCAAGAGCTGGGTGCCGAACTGGACTTGGGCGTCGAAGCGGATCTGGGGGTCGAAGCTGCTGGCGTCGAGGGCCAAGAAGAGCTGCCATACCCGGGCCGCGTCCTTGTGCTCCTGAAGCTGGCCGTACACGTTGGCCAGGGCATGAATGGTGTTGCCGTCCGTGGGCTGGAGGCGCACGACCACCTCGTACTCCGCGGCCGCGCGCCGCAGGGCCTGCTCTGCGCCCGCACCCTCGGTGCGAAGCTGGTAGAGCTGGCCCAGGATCAGGTGGGCGTCGGCGTTGTCCTCCTCCAGGCGCACCGCCTCCTTGGCCTCGGCCAGGGCCTCGTCCAGGCGGCCCGACTCGCGGAGCAGACGCGCCGTCTCCACTCGGATCGCGGACGAGCCCCCGTCGAGCTTCTGCGCCCTCCGGTACTCCTCGAGCGAGGTCTCCGTATCGCCGGTCAGCCGGGCCTGGAGCCCCAGGCTGAAGTGATAGTAGGCCTCGGCCCGGCGGGCTTCCAGGGAAGCCCTGGCCGGGGGTGGCGACGCGATCTGGGCCGCCAACACGATCAAGGCCGGGTTCATCATTTAGTGCTCGGACCCCCCAAGCTCGATTCTCACACGCCCTTCCCGTGGGAGTCAAAGACGGTTTTGGGGTTGGCTACCCGCCGGGCGGGAGCCTGCGTTAGACTCGGCCCATGGCGATCCATCCGGAACTGCTCGAGATCCTGGCCTGCCCCGTCTGCAAGACCCCGGTGGAGGTGGTGAAGGAGGGGGCGGGGCTGCGGTGCGGGCAGTGCAAGCGCGTCTACCCGGTTCGCGACGATATCCCGATCATGCTCCCGGAAGAGGCCACGGTCGAGGACTGAGGCCAAGGCCGGAGGCAGGCGGGAAGGGCCGGTGGTGAACCTCGAACGCGCGCAGCTCGGCCTGGTGGCCATCACCGCGGCCACGTGCCTGGTCTCTATATTCGCTGCCCAGCTCGCGCTGGCCCTGGCCGTCGTCGTCTTCCTGGTCCGGCTCCTCAGCGGGCGCGCCCCGCTGCCCCGCACACCGCTCGATGGGCCCATTCTGGCCTTCTCCGTGTGGACCCTGCTCGCCGCCTCCTTTTCCGCCGATCCCTTGGCCTCCCACGAGAACGCCAAGAAGCTGCTCCTCTTCGCCCTCGTCTACCTGGCCCTGGACTCCGCGGGGGGGGAGCGGGAGCGCGAGCGGATCGTGGACGCCGCGCTTCTGGGCGGGATCGCGCTCGGCGTGGGCACCATCCTGCAGTTCCATTTCCTGGGCTTCGACACCCTGAACCGGCGGCCCCACGGCTTCATCGGCCACTACATGACCGCGGCCGGCCTCTCCATGGGCGTGGCGGTGGTGGCCGCGGCGCGGCTCGCCTTCCGCCGGGAGCCGTTCCGTCCCTCCCGGGGGGACGTGAAGCTCTTGGCCGGTTTGGGAGCCGCCCTCCTCGTCGTCTCCCTGGCCGACGCGGCGGGGATCTTCGCGGTCGAGACCACGCGCCTCTTCGTGGCCGGGCTGGCGGCAACGGCGGCGGCGACGGCCCTGGCCCGGGGGCCCTGGCCCTCGCCTTCCACGGGCACCACCCTCGCCGCCCTGGCCCTGCCGATCTGCGCCTGGTCGCTCATCATCTCCATGACCCGCAACGCTTGGCTCGGGGCCATCGCCGGCCTGGCCGTGGTGGCGGCCTTGCGCGCACCCCGCGCCCTCTGGCTGCTCCCCACCGGCCTGCTCGCCGTGCTCGTGCTGCGCCCCGCCACCGTGATCGACCGCTTGACCCTCAGCGACCCCAGCAGCGTCGATCGCTACTACATGTGGCAGGCCGGCATCGACATGATCTTGGACAAGCCCGTGTTCGGCCAGGGGCCGGGGATGATCCTCCAGACCTACCCCCGCTACCGCTGGCCGGAAGCCCCCAACCCCCTGGCCCCCCACCTCCACGACAACGCGCTGCAGATCACGGCCGAGCGGGGCCTTCCCTGCCTAGTCTTCTGGCTGTGGCTGGTGGCCGCGGCCATGGGCGACGCCTGGCGCGAGTGCCGCCGCGGCCTCTACGGGCGGGGCTGGGTCGCCCCCGGCGCCCTCGCCCTCCTGACCGCGGTGATGATCTCCGGGCTCTTCGAGTACACTTTCGGGGATTCTGAGGTCCTCATGTTCACGCTGATCTTCTCTGCTTTCCCCTACGCCTTGCGGCGGCAACGGGCGGTGGCCGCGGTTTGAGGGAGGCATGAAGCCCGCCCGGGCCCGGGCCCTGCTCAAGGCCATGAGCGGCCGGCGGGTCCTTGTCCTCGGGGACGTCATGCTCGACGAATTCATCTGGGGCAAGGTGGTGCGCATCTCCCCCGAAGCCCCCGTGCCCGTGGTCGAAGTCACCGACCAGAGCTTCCACCTTGGGGGTGCGGGGAACGTGGCCGGCAATATCCGCTCCCTGGGGGGGGAAGCGGTGCTGGTGGGGGTGGTGGGTGCGGACGCAGCGGGGGAGAGGGTCGAGGCGGCCTTGGCCGCGGCCGGGGTCGAGGCCGGCCTGACCGTGGCCGACAGCGGGCGGCCCACCACCGTCAAGACCCGGATCATCGCCCACCACCAGCAGGTGGTCCGGGCCGACCGCGAGCTGGCCGACGACATCCCGGAGGCCCTGGAGCAGGCCCTCCTGAAGCGGGTGCAGAGGGCCCTGCCCTCGTGCCAAGCCCTCATCCTCTCCGACTACCAGAAGGGCGTCGTCACCCCCCGGCTCATGAAGGCCATCTCTCCCTTGGCCCGCCGCCGCCGGATCCCCCTCCTCGTGGACCCCAAGGTGCCGCACTTCTCGCTGTACCGGCACGCGGCCGTCGTCACCCCCAACCAGACGGAGGCCGAGCAGGCCACGGGCATCCGCATCCGGAACGCGGCCGACCTGGCCGCGGCCGGCAGGCGCATCGTGGCCATGCTGGGCTGCCGGGCCGCCCTCATCACCCGCGGGGAGCACGGCATGAGCCTCTTCGAGCGCAGCCGGCGGCCCCTGCACATTCCCACCGCCGCCCGCGACGTCTTCGACGTGACGGGGGCCGGGGACAGCGTGATCGCCACCCTGGGCCTGGCCCTGTGCGCGGGGGCCACCCTCCCCGAAGCCGCCGCCCTCGCCAACTACGCGGCCGGCGTCGTCGTGGGCAAGCTGGGCACGGCCGCGGCCACCCCCGACGAGCTGCTCGCCGCGGTCGAGGACGGCGCTTGAGGGTCGCGGTCGTCGGCGCCGGCCCCGCCGGCTCGCTGCTCTCCTACCACCTGGCCAGGGACGGCGCCTCCGTCACCGTCTTCGACCCCTCCCATCCGCGCGAGAAACCCTGCGGCGGCGGGGTCACGGGCAAGGCCCTGGCCCTGCTGCCTCCGGCACCCGCCGCCGACCCCCTGCCCGCCCGCTGGGTCGACGCCTGTCGGTTCGAGTCCGGTCACGGCGAGTGGGTGGACCTCCAGCTTGACCGCCCCCTGGCCGGGGCCGCCCGCCGCGACCTGGACGCCTGGTTGCTGAGGCGGGCCACGGAGGCGGGCGCGGTCCACGCCCCCCAGCGGGTGGTCGAGGTAGACACGCAGGGCCGCGTCCGCACGGCGGGCGGGGACGAACACTTCGACTGCGTGGTGGGGGCGGATGGAGCGGGTAGCTTGGTGCGGCGGACGTTCCTGTCCCCCACCCCCCCCTCCCGCCTGTGCATGGCCGTGGGCTGGTTCGCCCGCGGCACCTCGCCCATGCTCGTCCGCTTCACACCCGGTCTGTCCGGCTACCTGTGGCTCTTCCCCCGCCCCGACCACGTCGGCGTCGGCATCTGCGCGCCTCTGGCCGCCCTTCCCACCCGGCAGCTGGTGGCGCGGCTCGAGGCCGAGGTGGCCCGCGCATTCCCGGCCCTGGTCGAGGACGAGGGCGACCGCTACGCCCACACCATCCCCTCCCCCTCCACCGATCCCGCTTCGATCCTGGAAATCGCGGGCCCCCGCTGGGCGCTGGTGGGCGACGCCGCGGCCCTGGCCGATCCCATAACCGGCGAGGGCATCCCGAATGCGCTGCGCTCCGCCGTGACCCTCGCGGAGACCCTGCGGATGGACGGCTCCCCCCTGCGCTACCCGGAGCGCGTGCTCGCCGCTTTCGGGCGGGAGCTCTTGAAGGCGGCCGCGATCCGCGCCCGCTTCTACGCCCCCGGCTTCGCGCGCCGCATGATCTCCTGCGCCGGCCGCAGCCGGGCTATCCAAAGGGTCATGACGGAGCTGGTGCTGGGTGAGCTCGGCTACCTCGCGCTCAAGCGGAGGCTCCTGCTTGAGGGGCCGCGCTTCCTGCTCCAGGGCGGGCTCTTCGCCCTCCGCGCCACCATCTAGCCCTCCGGCGCGCCGCCGCCGGGCCCCGGCGCTTGGTCAGTGGCGGAAGTGGCGGACCCCCGTGAAGACCATGGTCAGGTTCTGCTCGTCCGCGGCGGCGATGACCTCTTCGTCCTTGACCGAGCCTCCGGGCTGGATGACGGCCGTGGCCCCCGCCTTGGCGACCTCGTCGAGGCCGTCGCGGAAGGGGAAGAAGGCGTCGGAGGCGGCGGCGGAGCCGGCCAGGGGCAGCGCCGCCTTCAGGGCCGCGAACCGGGCCGCGTCCACCCGGCTCATCTGGCCGGCCCCGACCCCGAGCGTCTGCTGGGCGTTCGCGAAGACGATGGAGTTGGACTTCACGTGCTTGCACACGGTCCAGGCGAGGAGGAGCGCCTTCCACTCCTCGGCACTGGGCTTGCGCCGAGTCATGATCTCGCACTTGTCCTTATCGAGCTGATGGAGGTCCCATTCCTGGGCCAGGAGCCCGCCCATCACCCGGCGCAGGTCGAATCCGGTGACTCGATGGATGCCGGTGGTGTCCATGTCCATGACCCGCAGGTTGGGCTTGGCGGCCAGCGTCTTCTTGGCCTCCGATTCGAAGCCGGGTGCGATCACGGCCTCCACGAAGACCCCCGCGATCTTGCGGGCGGTCGACCCGTCCACCCGCCGGTTGAAGGCCAGGATCCCCCCGAAGGCGGAGACGGGATCCCCCGCCCAGGCCCGCTCGTAGGCCTCGAGGGGATCGTTGCCGAGACCGGTGCCGCAGGGGTTGGTGTGCTTGACGATCACGCACGCGGGCTCGCGCAGCTCCGTGGCCAGACGCCAGGCCGCGTCCAGATCGAGGATGTTGTTGAAGGAGAGCTCCTTCCCCTGGATTTTGCGGGCCGCGGCCACCGAGTAAAGCGTGGAGCCGAGGTCGCTGTAAAAGGCCGCCCGTTGGTGGGGGTTCTCGCCGTAGCGCAGGTCCTGGACTTTCTCGTAGTTCAGGGTGAGGCGGTAGGGGAACACGTCCTCAGATTCGGCCACCGCATAGCCGCCCTCGCGGACCTCGACCTGGGCGAAGTAGCCGGCAATCGCGGCCTCGTAGCGGGCGGTGTGGCGGAAGGCCTTCTGGGCCAAGAAGAGCCGGGTGGGGCCGTCGATGCCCCCCGCCCGGTCGAGTTGCTCGAGGAGCAGGGGGTAGTCGGCGGGGTCCACGACCACCGCCACCTGCTGGAAGTTCTTGGCCGCCGCCCGCAGCATCGTGGGCCCGCCCACGTCTATGTTCTCGACCGCCTCTTCGAAGGGAGCGCCCTTGGCCACCTTGTCCTCGAAGGGGTAGAGGTTCACGACCACGATGTCCACGGGCGGGATGCCGTGCTCGGCCAGGGCCTTTTGGTGCTCGGGGCGGTCGCGCCGGGCGAGGATTCCGCCGTGGATCAGGGGGTGCAGCGTCTTCACCCGGCCGTCCAGGATCTCGGGGAAGCCGGTGGCGGTGGACACCGGCACCACCGGCACCTTCGCCTTCGTCAGCTCAGAAGCGGTGCCGCCGCTGGACACGATCTCGTAGCCGCGGGAGTCCAGGCCCCGGGCCAGATCGACGATCCCTTCTTTGCGAAAGACGGAGATGAGCGCTCTCTTTCGTGCCATGTGGGTTCCTTCAGAGCGGAGGGGAGCGGGTCTCGAGGGTGGAGGGGGGCTCGTCTCGCGGCCGGACCTCCCGCGGCGGGGGCATCCGCGTCAGGTCGCCGTGGGCCTCGCGCCACACCACCAGCCAGGTGGCGGCGATGCCGGTGACCGCGCGTGAATAGGATATGGAGGCGACGCCGAAAACGGGTGAGCGATAGTCGACGGTCCGGTGATCCACCAGCCTCCCGTTGCGGAACAGTTCGGTTCTTATGACGGGCGACTGGACCCGGCTGCGGTCCAGCAGCCCCTGCCAGTAGGCGGCCAGGTCACGGTGGTCCAGCTTCAGGGCCGGGGGGTCCTCCAGGACGACCGGGATCAAGCCCAGGCTGCCCTGCGTGAAGTCGTAGTACTCGCGCACCACCCCGGGGGGGAAGCCCTCGGGCCCCGCGGTCAGCACCGGGTCCGCGAGGTCAGCGGGGATGCGCAGGAGCGCGCCCAGGCGCACCAGCCCCTCGCCCAGGCGCTGGGTGCGGAGCAACTCCACGACCGCTTGGAGCTCCGCTTCCAGGGCGGCCAGGGTCTCGGGCTGGAGGTGTCCGGTCTGGAAGTCCACGGCCAGAGCCTGGCTCAGGGCGGGGGGGAAGCGCTTCAGCTCCTCCCCGATCAGGGCCTCCCGCGAGGCCAGGAGCCGGCCCAGGGAGCGGGGAACGACCCGGCGGGCGTCGCGACCCAAGGCTTCCATGAGCGAGAAGGGCCAAGCCCCCGCGCTCGCCGCCCCCAGGGCCATTAGGCAGGTGAGGAGGAGGGGGCGTCGCACGTTGCTACTTGACGACCTTGGCCTTGAGGCTGACCTTGCCGTCCCGGGTCTCCAGGCGGAAGTCCACCGCCTGCCCCCCCTTCTCGCTGATGAGGCGCGTGGTCTGCTGGCCGATCAGCTTCTGGAAGCTGTCAAACTTCACGGGCGCGCTCTCCCCCGCCGCCTGGCGCGCGGCCAGGAAGCGCTCGTAGAGGGAGCGCACCGCTTTCGCGTCGCGGTCGAGGCTCTGCACCCGGACTTCTGCGTTCTCGGCCCGCCGCGCGGCGGGTCCCGCGGGGCTCTTCACGGCCGCGGAGGGGGGAGGCGGAGGAGGCAGAATGTCCGCCTTGAGGCCGTGGACGCCCAGGGGTCGCCCTTCTTCCTTGGCCCGCAGTCGCTTGGACCACAGCTCGTTCAGGGTGTTGTATTTCGCGGTCAGGCTCTGATACCGGAAGCGTTCGGTGTTGTTGCGGATCTCCGCGTTCGCGTGCCGGCGTATGAGCGCCTCCACCTTCGTCTTAAGATCGGTGGGGGGCTTCCTCTCCAGCCCCCCGAAGAACTTGTCCCACTCGATCTGGAGCTGCCGGATCGACCTCTCGATGACCTCGACGTCCTCCTCGATGGGCACCTCTAGGCCTCGCCGCCCACGAAGATCCAGAAGAGGGGCAGCCAGAGCTCGTGGGCGTAGGGAGCTCTCTTCCCGTCGACCAGCACCTCCGTACCCGGGCGCTGGCCCACGAGGTCGTAGAGATCGCGGAGCACGCGGGCGGAGTGGGCCTCGAAGGCGGCGTGGTGGGTGGGGCCGTCCGGGCCGGGCACCTCGCGGTAGGCGGGAGAACGCCGGGCCAGCTCCAACGCCCGCGCGTAGTCCTCCCCCGCGAAGGCCTCGAAGGAGATCCCCATTCGGTAGGGACGGGTTCGCCAGCGAGGATAGAGGATGTCCGCCATCTCGTCGGAGAGATGGGAGATGTCCGCCTCCTCCTGGGGGATGAGCCGGGGCAGCCTCTCGGCAAAATCCTTCGCGCGCTCCCGACCCATGCCGGCGAGGATAGGTCACGCGCCGGGAACAGTCAACGCGTGTATAGTTTTCGAGGTGCCGAATCCCACCGAAACCGACCTGCGTCGGCGGCTGCCCTCGGTGGACCAGGCGCTTCAAGCGCCCGGGGTGGCCGCGCTCCTCGAGCGCCACGGGCGCGCGCCCGTCCTGCGGGAGCTGCGGGAGCTCCTCGAGGAAGCCCGCGCCCGGGCCAACGCGGGGGACGGGCCCGGCCTCGAGGCCTCGCTCCGCGATCTGCCCAGGCTCCTGGCCGACCGCCTCCTCGCCGCCGCTGCGCCCTCCCTCATTCCCGTCATCAACGCGACGGGCGTGGTCGTCCACACGAACCTGGGCCGGGCGCCCCTCTCCCCCGAGGCCGCGGCCCGCGTGGCGGAGATCGCATCCTCCTGCTCCAACCTGGAGTTCGACCTCGAGCGCGGGGACCGTGGTGACCGCGAGGTCCACGCCGAGGGCCGCCTCAGCGACCTGCTGGGGGTCGAAGCCACCCTGGTGGTCAACAACTGCGCGGCCGCCGTGCTCCTCGCCGTCAACACCTTTGCCGAGGGCCGGGAGGCGCTGGTGAGCCGGGGGGAGCTGGTGGAGATCGGCGGCTCCTTCCGGATCCCCGAGATCTTGGGCAAGGGGGGGGCTCGCCTGCGCGAAGTGGGCACCACCAACCGCACGCGCCTGGCCGACTACGCGGCCGCCCTGGGGCCGGAGACGGGGATGATCCTCCGCGTTCACCCCAGCAACTTCAGGATCGTAGGCTTCACGGAGTCGCCCTCCCTCAAGGACCTGGCTGGCCTCGCTCGGGAGGCGGGCGTCCCCCTCGTTGAGGACCAGGGGAGCGGCCTTCTCGCACCGCTGCCCCCCCCTCTTGATGGCGAACCCACCGTCGCCCAGAGCCTTTTGGCGGGGGCCGACGGCGTGACCTTCAGCGGCGACAAGCTGCTCGGGGGGCCCCAGGCGGGACTGGCCGCGGGGCGCCGGGCCCCCCTTCTGGCCATGCGGCGGAACCCGCTCTACCGCGCCCTGCGCGTGGACAAGATGACGCTCGCCGCCCTGGACGCTGTCCTCCTCGACCACGCCGCGGGCCGGGCGCGGGAGAGCGTGCCCGTTCTGCGCATGCTCACCGCCACCGCGGGCGAGGTGCGGGCGCGCGCGGAGGCCTTCGCGCGCGCCCTCCGCTCGGAGAGCCCGGGCCTCGGGGTCGCGGTGGAGGAGGGCAGTTCCAAGGTGGGCGGGGGGGCCGCGCCCGCCGTCGCCGTCCCTACCGCCCTCGTGACCGTGGCCCATCCCGCTCTGGGGCCGGCCCGGCTGGCCGCGGCCCTGCGCGCGGGGCGGCCACCGGTCGTGGCACGGGTGGCCGACGACCGCCTGGTCCTCGACTTGCGAACCGTACGACCGCAGGACGAGCCGGTGCTTCGGGCCGTGCTCGTGCGCGCGGCCGCCGAATCAGACGAGACCGGTTGAACCGGTCAGGCGGGAATGGCATGATCGCACGCGATTAGATGAGACGCGCCCTTCTCCCCCTGGTCGTCCCCTCCCTCCTCGCTCTCGCCGTCCCCGGTTCCCCGCAGGACATTGTGAAGCGGGTGGGTTTGGTGACGTTCCTGGTCGACTCCAGCCAGGCCTTCCCGGGGGGTCTCTTCGTCGTCCGCCTCCAGGCGCGGGGCGCCCTGGGCGCAGCGTATGCGGTCGTGGACGGACAGCGCGCCCCATTCTTCATGGCCGCCAAGGGCCCCCGGGCCCTCGTGCCCATCCCCCTCACCGCCGTGCCCGGGCCGACCACGCTGGGTGTCGAACTCATGGCCCGCCGGGGGCGGCAGCGTATTCCCCTCTCCGTCACCATCGCCCGGCGCGACTACCCCGCGCGCACGGTGACGATTCCCGAGACCAAACGCCCGCTCCTCAAGCAGCCGTCGGTCACCCACGACGCGCGGCAGCTCCTGCTCTTGCTGCGGACGGAGTCCCCCGACGCGCCTGGGCCCCTCAAGCCTCCGATCACGGTGGTGGACGGCCACGGATTCGGGGGCGTCCAAACGTGGCTGGGGGGCTCCCCGGTGGAGTCGATGCTGGACGGGATGTACGGAGAAGAGCACCGCGGCCTGGACTACGAGGTTCCCCCCGGCACGGTGGTCATGGCCCCCGCCTCCGGAACCGTCCTCTTCGCCGGCCCCATGGCCCTGGGGGGACAGACGCTCGTGCTCGACCACGGCCAAGGGATCCTGAGCGTGCTCTTCCACCTCTCCCGGATCGACGTCGCCCCCGACGGCCACGTGGAGGCGAGGGCCGCCGTCGGCTACTCGGGGGAGACGGGTCTGGCCGTGTCGCCCCAGGTGGAGTGGCGGACCTATCTGCACGGGGTAGCGGTGGACCCGCGCAGCCTGGACCGGCTGGATTAGGGTCGGCCCCCGCTCCCCCGCGCCGTTCCGTGAGCCCTCGCGTGGCGTTTGGCGCCCCGCGGCTCCCCTTCCCCCCGGAGAAGGCGCTGCCCTTAGTCTGAGGTCAGAGATCCTTCCCCAGGCAGACGCTCAGGGGGGAGTCGACGTACTCGCCGAAGGCGGGGATGGGCGAGTAACCGACCCTCCCATAGAGCGCGAGCGCCTCTTGCTGGCGAACACCGGTCTCGAGAACCAGCCGCCGGATACCCAGGCGGCGGGCCTCGGCCTCGAGGGCGTCCAGAACGGCGAGCCCGACGCCCCGGCCGCGGACGGCCGGAGAGACGTACATCCGCTTGATCTCTCCGACCGCCTCTCCTATGACCCGGACGGCGCCACAACCGACGGGGGTCGACGCCAGGTAAGCGACGAGGAAGGCGCCCCGTCCCTCCGCCACCTCCTCCGCGTGGAGACGAAAATGCGTGGCCCCTTCCTCGGGGTAGCGGTCGGAGAGCTCCGCGTTCAGGGAGCGGATGAGCTGCTGCGCGACCGCGGAGAGGATGTCCTCCCGGACAACCTCTACTCTGGGCTCGACCCCCATTGCCGCCAACGCTCCCCCGGGGGAAGGCTCCCCTTAGCGTCCGTGAGAAGCGGGACGAACTGGGGCCGCACCCCCGCCGACCGCGGCAAGTGTCGGGCTCGCTTCTACTGCAGCGACCGCGCGGCCTGGCGGGCGAGGGCTAGTACCGGCCCCGGGTAGACGCCGAGGCCGAGGACCACCGCCACCGACACGGCCAGGGCCAGCGCGGAGCCCGCGCTCACGGGGCCCCAGGCGTCCTCACCCGCAGGCTCCCGCATGTACATGGCCACGACCACGCGCAGGTAGTAGTAGGCGGAGACCACGCTCATCAGCACTCCCACCACGGCCAGAATCGTGCGCCCGGCGCTCACCGCCGCCCCGAACAGGTAGAACTTGCCCACGAAGCCGGCCGAGACTGGGACCCCGGTCAGGGAGACCAGGAACACGGTGAGGGCGGCGGCCATGGCGGGGCGGCGGGTGGCCAGGCCGGCCACGTCGGAGAGCGAGAGCGGCTCGCGCCCCTGGCCGGCCAGAGCGGCGAGGGCGCCGAAGGCCCCGAGGTTCACCGCCGCGTAGGCCACCAGGTAGAACAGCACCGCCTCCGCCCCCACCGCGGGGACCGCCACCAGGGCGGTGAGCATGTAGCCGGCGTGGGCCACCGAGGAGTAGGCGAGCATCCGCTTCAGGTTGCTCTGGGCCAGCGCCCCCAAGTTGCCGAAGACCATGGTCACGATGGCGAGCACCGCCACCGCCGGCTTCCACCCTCCCGCGAGCCCGGCCAGCCCGGAGGTGAACACCCGGAGGAGGGCGCCGAAGGCGGCCGTCTTTACCCCCGCCGACATGAGGGCGGTCACGGTGGTGGGCGCTCCTTCGTAGACATCGGGGACCCACATATGGAAGGGCACGCTCCCCACCTTGAATCCGAAGCCCACGAGAAGAAGACCGGCTCCGAGCACCGCAAGGGAAGCCCCTCCCGCGGGCAGCCTGTTCAGCGCGGAGGCGATCTGCCCGAGGGTGGTGCTGCCGGCGACGCCGTAGAGGAGGGCCACGCCGTAGAGGAAAAAGGCGGAGGAGAAGGCCCCGGTCAGGAAGTACTTCAGCGCCGCCTCCTGGCTCTCCGGGCGCAGGCGCTGCAAACCGGCCAGGCCGTAGAGGGCGATGGACATGATCTCGAGGGCCACGAAGAGCGAGACGAGCTCCAGACAGGAGACGAGGCCCAGCATGCCCACGATCGCGAAGAGGACGAGCGCGTAGTACTCGACGCGGTCCATGCCCGTCGCTTTGAGATAGGAGGGCGAGAGGAGGACGGTCAGGACGCCGATGCCCAGGATCAGCCCTTGCGTGAACAGAGCGAAGTCGTCCGCGGTGACGCTGCCCCCCGTCACCGCCACCCCACCCCCGCCCTGGGCGACGATGATGACCGCGAGCAAGCCCCCTCCGAGGCCGACGAGCGAGATCTCGGCGGCGGGGGCCCGCCGACCGGGGGGGGTGAACGCTCGGAGCAGGAGCACGGCCAGGCCCGTGACGGCCACGATGAAGGCCGGGAAGAGCGGCCGCAGGTCCAGGGTGCCCATCACGGCCGGGTCGCCCCCGGAGGGCCGGGCGCGGGGGCCAGGGCCGAGCTCGCGAGGGGGGCCGGCCCGGCATGCTGTCTCACCTGCCGAACGAGGCTGTCCACCGAGGGCTCGATGCTCCGGGTGAAAAGCGGGCTCGCCACCCCCATGAAGAGGGCCAGGGCGACCAGGGGAAGGAGGATCGCCGCCTCCCGGGCCGAGAGGTCGGCCAGGGCGCGGTTCCTCTCGTTCGTGACCTCGCCGTAAAGGACCCGCTGCACCATCCAGAGGATGTAAGCGGCGGCCAGGACCACGCCCAAGCTGGCCACCACGGTCAGGGGCTGACTGAAGGGCCAGGAGCCGATGAGGATGAGGAACTCACCCACGAAGCCGTTGAAGCCGGGCACGCCCATGGAGGAGAGGCAGACGAGGAGAAAGATCGCCGCGTACCAGGGCATGACGTTCTTCAAGCCCCCGAACTGGGCGATGACCCGGGTGTGGCGCCGATCGTAGAGCATGCCCACCAGGAAGAAGAGCGCCCCCGTGGAAACGCCGTGGTTCAGCATCTGGTAGACCGAGCCCACCATGGCGGTGGTGGTGAGGGAAGCGATCCCGAGCATGACGAAGCCAAGATGGGCAACCGAGGAGTAGGCGACGAGCTTCTTGAGATCGGGCTGCACCAGGGAAACGAGCGCTCCGTAGATGATCCCGATCACGGCCAAGACCCCGAGGAGGGGGGCAAAGCGCAGGGCGGCGGCCGGGAATAGGGGGAAGGCCACGCGCAGGAAGCCATACCCGCCCATCTTGAGCAGGACCCCGGCCAGGATCACGGAGCCCGCGGTGGGGGCCTCCACGTGGGCGTCGGGCAACCAGGTATGGAACGGCCACATGGGAACCTTGATGGCAAAAGCCAGCGCGCAGGCCGCGAAGAGCCAAACCTGCAGACCCGCGTCCACGGGAAACCGCGCCAAGGTGGCGATGTCGAAGGTCTGGGTGTGGCTCGCCCGGTAGAGGACCAGGAACGCCACCAGCATGAGCACGCTGCCCGCGAACGTGAACAGGAAGAACTTCACCGCCGCGTAAATCCTCCGCTCGTGGCCCCAGATCCCGATCAGGAAGTACATGGGGATGAGCATCGCCTCCCAGAACACATAGAAGAGGAAGAGGTCCAGGGACACAAACACGCCCATCATGCCCGCTTCCAGAAGGAGCATGAAGATCCCGAACTCCCGCACGCGGTGGTCGATCGAAGACCAGGAGCCGAGCAGGCAGAGAGGGGTCAGAAAGGCGGTGAGGACCACCAGCCAAAGGCTGAGGCCGTCCACGCCCAGGTGGTAGGAGATGCCGTAGGCGGGGAGCCAGGCGCGCTGCTCCACGAACTGCATCGCGGGAACGGCCTCGAAGCCGCGCACGAGGAGGAGGGAGAGGAGGAACACGGCGGTGGACACCCCGAGCCCCAGCAGCTTCTGCGCTCTCTCCGCCTCCCGGCGGGTGAAGGCGATGGCGGCCGCCCCCGCCACGGGCAGGAAAACGAGCGCGGTCAGGAGGTGCTGGCTCAGGAAGGTCATGACCACAGCAGGTAGCCGAGCAGGGCCACCGCTCCCGCCAGGATGAGCAGGGCGTACGACCGAACGTAGCCGGTCTGGGCCAGGCGCACCCTCTGCCCGAGGGCCCCCACCAGCTCGGCTCCTCGGTTCACGGCCCCGTCGATCAGCCCCCCGTCGACCCGCTTCCAGAGCAGGGTCTCGCTCTCCCTCACCAGGCGGTCCACCAGCCAGTTGTAGGCGTCGTCGAAGTGGTACTTGGCCTCGAAGAGGCGCGCGAGTGGGGTCAAGGCCAGGGACACCCGCGCGGGCAGGCCGGGGTAGAGCACGTACGCGTAGTAGGCAGCCACGATCCCGACCACGGCGTTCAGGCTTGCCAGCAAGGGCAGCCAGGGCATGTAGTGGTGCCCGGCGGGCGCGAGTCGAAGGGCGGGCTGGATCAGCTCCGGCACCGCAACGAACCCTCCCACCGCCGAACCCACGGCCAGGAGCACGAGCGGCCCGCGCATCGTCCAGGGCGACTCGTGGACGTGGGGCTCGGCGGCCGGGCCTCCGCGGAAGCTCCCGAAAAAGGTCAGGAACATG
>Ga0210399_10000865_pt1 | contig 23787 bp, 12 predicted proteins | sample IncBWC14MmetaG_FD_150865 | JGI IMG/M metagenome (GOLD analysis project Ga0210399, IMG submission 150865) | Forest soil microbial communities from Barre Woods Harvard Forest LTER site, Petersham, Massachusetts, United States - Inc-BW-C-14-M | ecosystem: Environmental > Terrestrial > Soil >... | reverse complement strand
TACTCAATATACCATATTCATTAACACATACAGTATAATGACTGACACCGCCCAAAACATAGTTGCAAAAGATGGTAAGATTAAAACTAAAAAGGTAACTGATCTTGATACATATGGTGTTGATACCATTAAACTGCGCAAATTGGTAAAAAAAAGATATAGCAGATTAAATGACGAAGTTCTTGGAGATTTAGATAAATTAATCGCGATACGTTATTCATTTGATGAAAAATTTATCGATCTCCTAATTGCTAATTGTGCAGCATATAAATATGGTAATTCTGGTACTTATCGTGGAAGTGATCTGCTATATCCATATGTTAAAATATTAAAATATATTGCAGCGGATACTCAACTATCTGTATCACAGATCACCAAATTATACACAGAAGCATCTGCACAACAGATATTTGTTAAATTTATTGAAATTCTGACAGGCGCATTAATAAGTACTGCAGTGTTTGAATATTTATGTGAGCATGTATCTAATATTTCGCAATATGTGGCTGGCGGGTTACCATCAGATGTTGTATTCACTCTATGTTTACCAAAATGTCAACCATCAGTTAAATGTTTACAAATTATGTGTCAACTATTTAATGATGATAAAATCGATAAAATCATAGCTAAAAATGTTATGCCAGATCTCGCATGTTTTGTCAGTGCCGTTAAAAATACAAATGTTACATCTGTTACCATTGATAGATTTATCAATGAGTTCAAATTAATACCTGACGATAATTGTCTAAATGCAGTACTACAATATAGAGATATTGATACTGTTAAAAAATTTAAATATTTGCCCACAACTGAGTGTATCATTAATGCGGTTCAATATGGCAGTACAAATATATTACAATATTTAATTGACAACTGTTTCGACAAAGAGTTTGATAAACTTATGCTTGGAGAGTTTAATGTCGCAGTGTTTCAAGCTGTTATTGATAGATCAAATATCAATAATTTCAATGCGGTTCATCGTGATGGCATAAATAATATACTCACCATTTTAGCGGATCATGGATTTAAGTTCGACAATCAACATCTTACATCATTGTTTATTCATGGATTTAAGTTATCGACGGATCTTGGATGTTTTAAAGATTCGCCGCAATACAATATTGTATGGAATGAAGCCATATTGTTAGAAGCACTAAAAACACAATCCGTTGATATTATCGACGCTATTCTTGCACGATCAAATATTGTTTTGAATGATTTATGTTTCGAGGAGCTATTATTAAACAATGCCGCTAATATAACAGTTATATTGGAACTATTCATTAGAAATAAATTCCAGTTCAATATTAACCATTTTGAACAGTTAATTAAAAAAATTGGTGTTAAAAATATCAACATCGATAATTTCAAAATCGAACGAGACACTCAACTTTTGAAAATATTCTGTAAAAAAGAAATATTTTCTGAATCAAATATTACACGACTACTTAAAGATGGTGTAATGCCGGATATTGAATGTTTAGAAGAAGTTTGTAAATTGGGTAACAGTTATGCTTATAATAGTGGATCTTCAATTGTATTTGACAAGTTTATTAAAGATTATAAATTAAAACCATCCGCAGTATGCATCACGAGTGTAATTAATAATACATATCGACATGATCTAAAACTCGACCAATTACTAGATGCTGGTGCAGATGTCGATACTGAATGTCTTGAGGCTTATATTAATAAACATGGTGATAAGACCATGCAAAAATTGTTTACTGCATACAAGTCAATGCATTAAAAAAAGTTGAAGAATAATCAATTTACAATAGACCTCTTTTATATATAATATTATCAAATGAACTCAACTAATACCGCAATGGACACCACTGTTAAAGCCGTCAAAAAATCAGATAAAATGGTGGGTGATATTGATCTTAAAAAATTACATAAAACATTGCGTTGTCATATGACATATAATACGAAAATAGCCACAGTAAAAACGCTCGGTGAATTAGTGGCATTAAAACATATATTTAGTGATAAACTAATCGATGATACTGCATATGCAGTCGAAAAATATTCGCCAATATTAGACATATTAAACAGCATATTTGACTATATAACACCAACTCTTAAACATTTGCAAATATATGCAGCCTATAATTTAGATAGTGATTATATATTATCTAAGATGAATATAACAACTGCAGTATTTGAATATATTTGCGAACATGATTGGGTAGATATAATAGAAACATATCTTAAAAAAGGTGTTCAGGCAACTATTAATTGTGCAAACTCTATCGCACGAAAACATTCGGATAAATTAATGAATATGATTATTGATACAAATGTCATTCCGGCTATCGAAACACTCGAATTTGCATTTGGTAATTCTGCCATATCTCTCAAAACATGTGTCACTATTATGACCAGATATAGTATTCATCCAAATGATACGTGTCTCGAATTGTGTTGTGCATATAGATCAGTTAATGAGATCGAATTTTTACTCAATAATGGACTTAAACCTACTGCCAAGTGTTTACAATATATACTTAATAACACCACGCTTGATGCACATTTTAATTCCACAGATACATCAAGTGGTAGCGTTTCGGCACCCACTAATAGAAAGGCAACAAAAGGGTTCAAAAAAGTAGCCGCAAATAATAAGGGATCCAAGAATCGACATATTGATGCTAAACTTGCGATGATAGCAAAATATGGTTTCACTGTCGATAAAAACTGTTTATTATTATTAATGGATCAAATTACAATGACATCCACTTATAACATACCAATTGATATGGATATATTGGAATGTGCATGTAAAACACAACCAACTGCATATATTAAGAAACTAATTGATGAGAGTAAATTAGTACCCTCAGAAACATGTTTGCAATTGTTAATGATTAATCAGCACAATATTACGGATAGTTTACTACTCTTGCTATCTGCCGGATATGTTTTAACCGACTCCGACATTGAACTGCTAATTAATCATCATGTTACCATCACGAAATTACCGCAAATTAAATTAGATGCAAATATTTTGCGATACTGTTGTAAAAAACGTCGTATTGATGATATTAATGAAATTATAAATCAAGGTATTACACCGGACATCGATTGTCTTGAGCAATTATGTGAGAGAGATGAAGAGCATTCATGTCATTTAGGATATAGAAGTGATTTAATAACACTGATAAAATCAATAATTATAGATCATAAAATTGCACCTACCACCAAATGTTTGGAAAATATACTCAAATTTAACGGTCTTGATGTTAATATCATTAAATTGCTGATCACAAATGGTGCAAGCGTTGATATGAACTGTATAAGAGCTTATTGTGAGAATAATGGTGATAAAGTTCTCAAAGTGTTACTCAATAATTTTTAATCTTGTTTTATAAATGAATTATATTTATTATATTTTTAAACATCTGCGCCACAGAAAAAGATGTTGATTGGATCTGACTGATCTGTTTTTATATATTTGATATCAAGGGGTAATGTTTGTTGTACAGGTTCACGACATATTACACATGCCGGTGTTGCATTCTCCTTATGCATAGTATCCGAACAATCTGTACATGAGCTTACATGGCCACATGGTCTGTTAATTACTGCACATGGTGCAGATAAACATATAACGCATAGTCCGGGATTCTTCCAATAATTGCTGATATCAATAGTAACTTTAGATTTCTCATCGGTTTTCTCATCTTTAATGGTTTTATCCAATTTTTTCATATCCAAATGTGTCTCATCTGTTACAACACGACCAGGATACCAAAATGGTTCAATACCAAGCACTGCGAAATGTTCTATTAATTCTTCCGGCGTAAATAATCTATCTTTTTGATCGCATTGGTATGATGGACAATATGTTATTTTATGTTTTAATACATATTCCGGTGTAAATATATTTTCTTTGCAAGTGCCTTTATAATGTGCATATTTATTTTTACTATATTCGTCAAATACATTATTTGTTCCGGTACATTCTCTATGACACTGATGCATACTACCTAAAAATGCTGGATCCGTATCACGCAGATGTCTCATTAGTTCATCACCAGATGAAAATACACGTTTACAATATGCACAACGTCTATCAGATATCTTAGGCGCACCAAATTTATCATCAAGTTTTGGATAATATTTATGTGTTTCTAACAGTTCTGCTTTTCGCTTCCGTTCTATATCAGCCAGTTCTTGTGATCGATCTTTAATATTATACTGTATTTTTATACTGTCATCTTTTATGCGATTTATAACATTGACTAATTTATCAGGTAATATTTGCGATTGCCACACTGATACACCTTGTCTAACATACACCATGAATTGGAATATATGATCTCTTATCTGTCTGTCATCATCTTTGGAATCTTTCGGTTCCATACCTAAATGTAACCACAGTCCAGGTTGTCTTGTTGATAACTCCTTATCCTTATCTTTAACCGTAATAGGCTCAATTGAATTAATCATCGTGTTACAGTACAACATATCGCGCCATACTTTAATAACATCATCGAATGGTAATCCACTCATATTTGCATCGAGTAGTTTAACTAATTCAGTGGGAGTATATTGTCGTAATGATGTTGTGAAACTTAAACAGTATAATATCATTCTGATCATTTTTCTATTTCTGCCCTCACTGAATAGTTGTCTTAGATATTCTATTTTATTTTTCTTGCCCATCTGAGTATCAGTACACGGAAAATTATATGTGAGTTGATTGAATAGTACCATCATAACTGACTGTCTAATTGTCGCAAAAGATATTCCTACCAATTGTGATGCATATATGACATCAAAATAGTTATCAAACAGTTGTCTATTTTCCGGTGCGAAAGGGTTCATATTCCATTTGTATATCTCTTTTTTGACCATCAATGTCATCTCTGGATATCGGTTTATAAAATATAATGCAACTCTTAATATCATTGTGTAGTTATAAAATGCAGATTCAAATTCTTGTATCTCTGTAACATCACCATTTGCAGTTTTCATCATAGCTTCTGTTGTGGATCTCATCAACATTGGAACTATTTTAAGTATTGAAATGGTTAGCTCTCTGTAAAATTCAGTGTCAAGATGTGCAGTTAAAAGTTTGTTCATATTACCGGGCTGTTTACCCTGAAACAGTTCAAATTGACTCAGTATATTCATCTCACTTGCTTGTGATTCATCAAGTATAATTGTCAATCTATCAGTTATATTCCAATTTTTACCCGCTTCATCTAGGTATCTTATACATCTAAATCCGGACTGAGTATATTTATTGACCATATTACGTGCATCGGACGTTGGTACTTTAATTTTAAAATCGGGATGTTCTCCACCAACTTGACCTATATTGCGACATGTTATACATAGATACACTTGACCGGGTAACATCATTGCACGCAGTCGATGTTTACCGATATCTGCCACTGTTGCAGGTACAACTTCTGCATGTGGTTTGTCACATTCCTTATATGGGTTATAAGTATTTTCAGTTTTAGCTTGTTGTATTTTATCTTTTTCCTCATCTGTTCGTTGTTTACATTTTTCATTCATCTCTTTGTCCTTCTCGGATTGTCTCGCTCGTTCACCGTCACCTATATGAGTTGGTACAAGTGTAACTGGCAATCCGAGCATTATTTCGTTTGTCTTACCGATATGTCGTTTACAACAGTAACATGATAATGTTGACAATTTTGATGTATTATTCAAATGTTGTTCAACTGGTATATTTTGAATTGTGGCTTCACTTTGTAAATCCTCATATTTTGCGGACTCAACTGGTTTGGGTTTGCCGGGTGCTATCAAAATTTTGGTTGTCATTATTGTTATACGGATTTTTATATAACAGTTATAGTTAACGCTTTATTTATTCAATTTTTTTAATATATTCGTTTTTTATTGAATTTATCATAAATTAATTTATGTTTATATAATATAATATATACAAATGTCTATTGGCGTAAATAACGTATTTGATTTGTGCAACAATATCCAGGGCAGCAAAGTGAATAAAGCTGGTGATACTATGACTGGTGATCTGGTTGCTACTAACCACCTTTATCCCTCAACAATTGCTCCAACCGCAATTGCATCGACAAGTGGTGCAGCTGCAGCATTCACATTCAATGGTAAAACAATGTATCAAGTTATAACATCGCATGCCGCAATTGTTAATGGTGCACCATTTGTTTATACTATAACAAATAGCGCAATAACTACATCATCATTGGTACGCGTATCATTCACTTTGAACAGTGCTGCAGGTACTCCGATGGTCACAAGTGTTGTGTGTACAACTGGCCAGATAGTTATCACTATAACAAACACCACCGCTGTCTCAACAATTGCTGCAAGCTCGGCTATACTCATAGTTGTCAGTCTTGTTTAATTAGGCGTATTAATTTTTTAAATATTATAAATAAATCTATTATATATAATATATAAATGTCTATTGGTACAAATAATGTTTATGACGCCATCAACAAGATGAATGTTGGCGTTGTTGCTGGTTCCGGTAATAAAGTGTCGAAAGCTGGTGATACTATGACAGGTGCTCTAACTGTCGGAACTGGTGATATTACGGCCACAAGCGGTAATATTGTTACAGCTAATGGTGATATAACTGCTAATGGTAGCGTTACAGCCGTTAATGGTAATATTAATGCAAATAGTGGTAATGTAAATGCCTTTGGTAGTGTTAATGCGGGTGTTACAGGCGGTCATATATATACCTCACTTGTAGCTACTACGGTTGCATCATCTGGTGCATCACCAGTGGCAATAACATGTGCAGGCAAGGCGGGTGTTATATATATAACAAATCATTCTGCAATTGGAGCAGGTGCTTCATATGCTTATAATATAACAAATAATAGTATTAATGCAAATTCATTAGCACAAGTTACATATTGCTTAAACAGTGCAGCTGGTGCGGTGGCCATTACTAATATTGCATATTTTAATACAACACCTCAATTTGTCGTCACTGTAACAAACACTTCTGCAACTCCGACAACTGCCACTGTTCAAGCAATTATAACATTTGTATGTCTCAAATAAATAAATAAATAAATAAAATAACAATATAAGCTTAATCCATATGATGTGCAATAATATATTCCATTATTTCACATAGTACATTACAGTCAGTTCTGTTATATTCGCCAATTTTTGATAATTTTTGTAATGTTGTTTTGTGACTCCCATCTTGATTTGTTAAATATATGCGCCATGCATTAAACATCGCATCTAATCCATTCATATAATCATCATTCCATGTTGATTTTATCATACCATGTTTTTGCATTTGTCGGCCAACTGTTTTTTCACTGAAATTAAGTGCTCCCTTTATGAGTATCGGTGTATTGTTAAACAATCGACATGCATCAAACCATGTATCAATATTCCAGTTTGTTTTATGACGTTTTTCGGCCCGTTTAAACATAGATGGTTCGGCATGACTCCAATGTATTAAACACGGATCAGCAAACATATCAACATATGCAATGAATTTATCGATCATCTTACGTTCTTCTGCAAGTGATATTTCACCAATTGCAAAACTCGTATATTGATTTTTACCGTTTTCAACAACAGTTACACCAATCCAAAATATAATCTCTTTTATATTTTTGTATGGTGAATCAACTGACATCATTAGTGGTTCTCCAATTGTCTCGAAATCAACATATAATCGTTGTCTATTTTTAATATTATGTTCATCCGCAATTTTATCAATCGATATTAATCTGTTTGTATGATCTCTATTAAATTTCATAATTTTATCGACCTTCATTTTACGATCTTTACCACATATTCCCATCAATTCAGCCGTGCATTTTTTGTCAGACCATTTATATACATCTTTACCGAACGCTTTACGTCTATTTTCTGGTCCACACATCCAAATTGATGTAATTTCATCATGTTTATCAGCAATTTGTCGTTTTACTTTATGATATTTACCATCATATGTGTTACACATATTCGGATTTAGTTCGGGTATAGATGGTGGATCATGATGCATATTGACCTTATTTTTGGCATTATTATCTGCAGTATTAACTTTTCTGTACCATTCTATGCACTCATCGGTTATAGCATTATACTGTTTATCGCGTTTGTTAAAATCGACTTGTGCGAGTTTATTAAATGGATTAACACTTCCAGACTTGCATTTTTCGCCATCAATTGTTTGTGTCATTGTCCAACCACGTCCTAATATATAACCGACATTTGGGTTGAATCCTTGTAACTTTGCTAATGCTAATGTGTATATGAGTATTTGACATTTGTATGGTTTAATATGACCCTCATTACGCATTGTTGCACCATCTGTGTTTAACACCATTTTAGATGATTTGATATCAACCACTCTATAATGATATTTTTTGCCACCAAGATATTTGGCAGGTTGTCGCATCTCATCTTCATCAATCGCACTGTTTTTGACAATTTTGTTGAGATAATCACTTCTCACTAATAGATCTGGACAACCATATGTTTTATTATCCGCATTTTGCAATACTCCTTGGACGATTAATGGCACACCCTGACACATTGCATCATATGTCGCTCGCCATTTATCAAAATTCTTTGCTTCATATGATTCGCCAATCTTAACAATTTTATCTTGAAAATTTTTATTTAGTTCATCCATTATCGATCGTTCAAACATTATACCATTATTCATTAAGAAATCAGTAAACGAATTTATCTCCCGTTTTTCATCAGAAAACTTTTTATAACTTTTGATACTACCTGATGCGGCTCTATTAGGTTTATCAGTTATATTACGCACATTATATATTTCACAATAGTCTAATAATGGATCACCGAGAGCATAGTTTCTAGTTTTACTTGCAGGTACCCAACTTTTATCAATATTATTTGGTTCTAATTTTAATCGTTTAGCCGATGATGTTTCTTCTATATGTGCCAACTTTCGTTTATTTGTTTTTTTAGTCTCGGTGTCATCGAGTTTAAATTCATCATCACTATCTACATTTTCAACAACACTGGTTTCAACATCATCATCACCGATTAGTGGATCTGATAAATGTGTTTGAAATAGTTTATCAGTTGCCGATTCCAAATTATCAAATGTCAATTTTGATTTATGTATTGTGGATCCATGCATTATATAACTGTATTTTCGCGTTGTATTGTCTGTTTTTACTGTGAGAAACACATTTGTATCATTTGACGAGATGTGATATCTGACAAGTTCCACTGTTGATATATTACATTGTTTTAATGCAACTTGTACAAAATCATATAACTGTTTATCATCTTCATTATCCATACCATCAAGTGTATATCTTACGCACAACAAACGGCCAGTATTGGTAAATCCATCAACTACTAGATTAACATCATTAAAATTTAAATAATAGTTCTCATCTAGTACGATACAGTCATTTTGGGCGATATGATACTTTATGAGAGTTCGTCTTAAATTTTCGTCATTAAATACGGGTTTATATTTTGATACTTGTTTTAGTGCGGCAGTTTTTAATATTTGTTGTCTAGTGACTGTATTTAATGAAGCTGTAAGTACGGATACTTCGTCGGCACCATAAACTGATCGTTCTAATATGCGATAAGGTCGATTCGTGATAACTGATTGCATTTTTAACTGTTGTATAGTATAATATATAAACATCTCTTTTCATGCCTTTAGTATTTCAACTTTTATGCAAATGATATAATTATTTCAACTATTTTTATCATAAATTAAACATATTATTGTGTTTTAACATCCGTTTTATCAGTAGATTTATCAATGGATTTATCAGTGGATTTATCAGCTATTTTATGAAATTTCGCACCATTTTTATGTTTTGTAAATGCATCAATTTTGTTTACACATACTTCGCATTGTGCAGTACTTTTAAATCGCTTCCAATAATCAACTAGACAATTAACGTGATAGTTATGACCAATACTGCATGAGTGGAATATTTCATTTGGTGCCATATCTGTGCATACTACGCACATATCAGTTGTAATATTATATTTAAATTTTGTAACTCGTTTAATCAATCGTTTAATTTTTTTTTCTAAAACCATATCATGTTTATATAATAGTATAATTACAGATTCACCAATCTTATTTGAATCCGTAATATTGTCTTTTGTAATATATTTATTAACAAACCAACTTATTCCATTTTTACATGCATGCATCATAGGTGTATTGCCATCCATATCCACGGCATCATTTGCATTTGGTACATTATTTTCTGTCAAATAATTCGAGAACAGTTCGACAACATCTCGATAATTGTTTCGTAATGCGAGTAAAATAGCAGATTCACCCTGTTTATTTTTACGGCATATATCCGTATCTTTGGAAGTGATTAGATATTTGACCATACCTGCATTACCCATTCCAACTGCTAAGTGTAAAATAGTATTTTTATCATCATCCATTTCATTAATATCAGATTTCTCTACAATTTTTGTATATAATTTTGCATCTAGATCTAATCCAGTCATTTGACATAGCCACATTAAGATACTTTTAGATTTCCATTTCGTATTGACATCCACACCGTTTTCTAATAAAAGAGCAGTTAATACGCTACTCTTCTTTGTTATCGCATAAACAAGCAATGGTTTATCATCAACTATCAAATCCGATAGTTTCAAACTTTTTGATATCATAAATTTGAAAAAATCTAAATTCTTTGTAATTTTATTTTGTTTATCCTCATCATCTTCACGTTCTTCATGATCATCATCATCTTCATATATTGGTTTAACTTTAGTTTCTGATATAATACCATCAATAACTGAGCTTATCATTGCACCAGTGATATAGTTTATATCTTCACCACGTTCGACCAACAGTTTAACTATTTCATAATATTTATATCGAATAGCTAATTCAATCGGTTTACCATATTCTGTACTTGATATTGACATCAGGGCACCATTATCTAACAACATTTTAGCCATTGCTGCATCATTATTCATAATTGCAAAATGTAATGCTGTTATTTTTTCTGGCGATTGAGCATTTATATCCGCTTTATGTGCCAATAATTTTTTAGTTATCAACACATAACCAGGTGATAAATTTCTACACATATTCATAAGTGGTGTATAACCATCTGAATCTTTAATATTTATATCAATATCTTTTGCATCTTTTGCCAACAATTTATCTAATAAATCTGTTTGACCATTAATACAAAGAGTATTGATTATATTGTATTTTTTACAAGCGGCAACATTTGCACCACGTTCCAGCAGATATGCTGTTGCCTCAACATAATTGTGCTCAATTGTATGTACTAATAACGGTTTACCCGATGAAAGTACATAGTTAACATCAACACCTTTACTGAATACATATTCTCTCAATACTTGTGATGACATAACTGTCTCGATCAATGATTTATGTTCAATTGTAATGCGATTTGTATCTAGAAAATATTTAATAACATCAATTGCAACACCAGTAATTGCAAGATCATATACAGTTTGTTCTTTAGTGTTTTTAACGGTGACATCAACTAGTTTCACTTCAATAAAATGTTTTACCAATATTAAATTGTTATATTGTGCCGCCAACATCAATGCCGTTGTTCCACTTGTGCTTGCAATATTAATATCTGCACCTGCGGCGATTAACAGATAAATGATTTCAATTGGAGATCGGTTATTTATAGCTATCATTAATGGTGTAAAACCGCGATAGTCCACTGTATTAATGTCAATTTTATGTTTTAATATTTTATCCAGTAAAACAGTATTTTTATTAGTGATTGCAGTTGCCATCAATGTTTGTAATGCAGATTTTTCCATTTTACTCATATCTGATGTTTCCAATATAAGATCAATAATATCTCTATTTCCATTACGCATTGCATAATCAAATGGCGACTGATTTTGTGCCGGACATTTTTTGAATAAATCCACTTTTTTCTCAATTAATTTTTTAACAGCATTAACACGCGAAAAATGAATTATATATATGCCACAGCTATAACCATCTCGATTAACATGTTCAACATCAATGCCTCTATCAATTAATAGTGTCAGTATATCCTCCGATATTAGTTTATTTTCAGACACCGCAAATAGTGCATTACATTTTGTAGTTGGCTGAAGTGCATTAATATTTGCCTTATAATCTAGCACTAATTTAACTATATCTATACTGTTTGTCGAACAAGCACTGAATATAGTTGTATCATCTGTTTTCGCACCATGCTTTAAGAGTATATCGACCACTAGTGGATTACGTGTTGTAATGGCGTGTGTTAACATAGGAACTCCATTATATTTTTCATTAACATCTAATCCGAGTTCATTGATAAAACATAATAACTCTGCCTCATCACCTTTCTCAATAGCAGAAAATAGCAGATCCATAATTTATGGTGTATATATATTATCTATAATATCTGACATATCCATATTGTTAAAAATTCAATTTTTTCGTTATATAATCTGTATATTGTCAAACAAATATCATTATGAGTGTTTCCCGATGAGCCCTATATGCTGGCAATATCTCATATACTGATAAATTGTTAATTACATATTGACACATGAGATATTGCCAGCATATAGGGCTCATCGGGAAACACTTATAATATAACTGCTCACAATATAAATGACACATTATCGACAACACAAAAATGTATAAAAAATTGAACTATTAACAGTTGAGTAACGTAATCTATATACATACCTATATAACAATAATGAGCGCACAAAATAAGGGCGGCAATAAGCAAAAAAAGAAAGCCAATAAATCAAAACATGAAGCGGCATTTGTTAGACCAATTCCGAAACGGGATGATTCACAAGTTTATGGCAAAATTATTAAAATATTAGGTGGTGCAAATGTGCGTGTTGAATGTCAAGATAATATTGATACTAAAGTCGAACGTATATGTATCATGCGTGGACATATTAAAAAAACCACTAGATTTAATGTCGGTGATGTTATCCTAGTTAGTTTGCGTGCATTCCAGGATAAAACTGGTGATATTATCGAAAAATTTAATCCAGATGAGATTAAAATATTACGTAAAACTAATATAGAAAAAGATATTATAGAAAAACTGTTATATGGTGATCAACATGATGTTGTCGAATTTGGAACTGGTGAGAAGGAAGATGAGTTTGATTTTGAATCTATTTAGTCATCAATATCTATTTCTTCATTTATTTGATGTGTATCCGCTGTATTTGATATATCTGCGATATCTTCTACACCCAAATCACCACTTGATTCATCCGATTCACATTGCGTATTTCCATCCGAAATATCAAATGTGAACCCACTATTTTTATTTATGACATAGTTATCATTATAAATTGTCATTTCTGTAATATTTTTATCAAGATATATATTTGGCATATGAAATGGACCGGATTTATCAGCAGTGACATAAAAGCCGCGGATTATTATATGTAGTTTTGCATTGAAATTTTTGGTGTCATCTGTTAAAGTTTTTTTATTATAATTTTGCCACTTAATCGTCGAATTATATAATTTTGCAGATGTACATTGTAAAGTATTTAATTCACCTATTTCTACTTCATCGTTTCCTGATGTGTCTTTAATTTGGCGACCTAATCCACAAAAATTAATTCTTTGCGAATTTGCATGTTGTTTTACAAATTTTGATATTATTGGAAACAGTACATTATCAAATTGCTGCATCTGTGACTGCAAATTTGTATCTTTATAACTGATTGTACATCTTTGTACTTTCCAAGATGATCCATATTGTAGTTTATAGTCACTTGTTTTATATTTATCGGCAAATTCATATCTAAATCCATCTTTTTTGAGAATGGTTTCAGATTCCAATACAATGGGTACAACATCAGTTATAATTTCAATCGGTCGTGCGAATAGATATCCACTCATTGTATTATATTTACGTTTGGTGGGTATTATATCTATCTTTTTTAGTTTATTTGTTAACCCATTTTGTAATACAGTCATTTTTGTATTGTTAGCATATGGATCTGTTTTATAACCTGTAAAATTGAATTTTTGTAATAGTTCAGTTTTATCTTGTGTTACATCCTTTGCATTAAATACTAATTTCATCAAAAACATATTTCTCGCCTGATCAATCTCTTTGATTGGATAATAGTATTTATTAGATGTTCTGTACACAAATTCACGTTGCGCAAATTGATGCATTATTTTAATGAGATCATCTGTTGTATTAATAGTATTAAGTGAATCTACTTTGTCACCCATAATTATTTCATCCATTTTATCTGTTTCGGCATCTTTATCTTTAATATTAGATTTAGTTTTTATATCGACAACTGATAAAGCTGTAATATCATTAACAATATCGTTAATTATACGTTTACTGACCGAAAATCCTTTTAAATACATTTTATATATACGATCTGGTCTAATATCTCGTGCAGTTGTATTATAAATACATTGTTGACGCAATTCACGAATACATTCTGCAGTACCCATAATATTTGTGCCATCATAATACATTTGTACCGCACACATATCAAATCCATTTATTATTTCAAACTTTGTCATGTGATCTGTATATATGATCTGGAAGTTGCGATTTACATCTTCTATACACACCGATATAACACTCCCTCGTGAAGCGTAATATATCTGTTTTCCATGACACTTCGTCGTAAAATAGTCCAATAAATACTCAACTGTTTGTCGTCGAGCTTTTTCAGTTCCGTATACAAATATATCTAAATCCGAATCACCAGCTGCATCATATTTGTTGGATAACAGTTTAACAACACTTCCTCCTGCAATCACGATATTTTCAAATTTTAATGTTTCATCAATTATACCAAAACTGAACTCTTTTAACCGTTGTTGATATTCCGATATATTACTCACGATAACTGATTCATCAGTCTTATACTTAATATTATTATTTAAAATACAATCCTCATTTGGTGGAGTATATTTTAAATATTTCGTGAAATTAAATACATTCAATGCCACCAGATCGTTGCATTTACTGTTTAATATCAGATTTGATGCCCATGAAGTGTGAAGATCTAGTATAATCTCTGGATTGACATCACTATATCTGTTTGTTATACCGGCTTTAAGTTGTATGTAGTTTTGATCGATAAGCATTTTGTTGTTGCGAAAGATCGTATCAAATGTAAACAGTTTAAATCGTGATATCAAATTTATTAACAACAATAATCGACACTCGTCTATTTCTGTTTGTATTTTGAGATAATCCGTTATTCGCTGATTGAAATAGTCCATTGCCGCAGTGTCTTGTATATATTCCATAAATACATATCCATGATATAGATCTTTTAAAATATGGAGTGTATCAAATATATTCAGTTTAGTTGTTTCAGTGGATTGCAGATATTTGAAAATTGCATATATTGCATTACCATTAAACTCCTCTTCAAATTCAAGTTCAATAGTTGTTAATGATGCCTCTTGGAATTTACCATTAATTCGTGCATTGAAATATGGTTGATTTTTACACAAATTTGCGACATTACATGTAAACGGTTTGTTGTTAACCACTATGATGATCTCTCTCGAAATTGAAGTTGATTCATCGATAACTTGTGTGTTTGCGAGCTGAATATCGTCAAGTGAATCCATTTATAATATTATATATAGTTATTGTTATAACGTCTGTATATAAACTGTTTGTTATTCAATTTTTTTGATTGTTTATTTTATCAGCTCATTAATTGTGACAATCCCGATAGTCTAGAGTGAATGATCTTTCCCGATGAGCCCTGACTGCTGAAACCATCTCATGATATAAATAAACATATAATTCATAAAATAAGTGTCATGAGATTATACAAGCAGTCAGGGCTCATCGGGAAACAATTATTTTATTGTCGCGATTGATTAACATTATTATTATAATATTTATATATTGACTATGACTGATAGTTACAACCGAGATGTCCATATGATTATATTTTGCGAATTAAACATATCAGTTCGAGCCATCAGTTGAGTAGTGCGTAACGATGTCATATAAAATTAATGATCTTATTATAGATGACAATATTGTGAAATATAATAAAATATTCAGACGTTCGCCGCCCAGCAGTCAAACAATAACTATCTAATACATCCATCTGTTTACGGATTGACGAGTATAATTGTTGAAATACAACTGCCGATATGGACAGTTGTAGTTCATCTGAAAATAATTATTTTATCGGCTCAGCAGTCAGGGCTCATCGGGAAATAATCATATAATTTACAGTATTGAAATAACTACAACTGATTAACTCACAATAGAAAAATTGAATAATGAACTTGTTATAAGTTAACATATCGATAAATCTATTTATATAATAATGAGCAATATGACTGAAGTAGCTGAGGAAATTGAGATGGCTGGCACTGTAGAAGATATGATTAAATTTCCGAGTATTGAACAATTTTCGACAGTTATCAAAAATATACATCATAAAACAAGATATCTCGGTAAAAATGAAGATGGTACAGGAATATATGATGCCGCATTACCATTACCCACTTTACGGTATCGTGGTACAGTCAAGCTCCATGGTACTCATGCCGATATTGTGCTGAATGTTAAAACAGATGTGGTGCATTATCAATCTCGCAACAAATGTATTACTGTGGAAAATGATAATCATGGATTTGCTGCATTTATTCAGCAGCGACAATGCAGTAAGCTGTTTGATGAAATCCGGAAGATAAATACCAATAGTTATGACGGCATAATGATATCTGGCGAATTTTGCGGTGGTAATATACAATCTGGTGTGGCGTTATCACAGTTACCTAAAATGTTTGTAATATACTCCATCAAATTTACGGGCGAGAAATCATATTATGCAGATATTATGGACTACAAAAATATACACGACAATGAGTCTGGTATTTATAATATTTGTCAATTTCCGATATATGAGGTGGATATAAATTTTGAGCAACCAAAACTCATCCAACCTGAACTGATCCGATTAACTTTAGAAGTTGAGAAAAAATGTCCTGTAGGTGCGTTTTTTGGTATACATGGTGTTGGTGAAGGAGTTGTGTGGAACTGCATTGATGGTGATTATAATGGATATGATAAGTTTTCATTCAAAGTTAAGGGTGATCAACACAGTGCAACTAAAGTTAAAAAAATGGCCAATATCAATATTGAAAAGGTCAATTCGATCACCGAATTTGTTGATGCAACTGTTACAGCCAGCAGATTACATCAAGGAGTTGAATATCTTAAAGAGTTGGGCATTGTTCAAACAGAGTTTAAAATTGCATCTGATAGCACGCCACTCCCACTTGGTAGTTTTATCAAGTGGGTCATAAATGATATTATGAAAGAGGATCATGCCATGTTAGCCAAATCTAAACTCAAACCTGCTGATGTGAGTAAAGAAATTGCATCTAAAGCTAAATCCTGGTATCTAAATTTCATACAGAAAAATTGAATATTTAATTTATAACAATTCGCTATATATATAATATTTACAACTATCTTATAAATATAAGATGAATGCTATAAAATGCAGCATATATGCTGATCAAACAGTGGCTAAAACAGGTTGTATTAAATGTAAAGCAGGACGTGAAGGTGAATGCCAATATGATTATGATAGACGTGTTATATACTATTTGCGGCAATATGTTATGGATCCCGCAAATCGTTATATTGTGGATTCTATTTTGAATATTATACAAACATACTGTTGTGAGACGCCATTTGCTGTTATATCACACGATATTCCATATTCAACAAAAATTCGAAAATGCGATAAATGTGATGCATTTGGATTTAATTTTATCATGAGTCTAGAAGCGTGTGTTAATACTATATATTGCAGCATATGTACTGCTTATTCATCAGCAGCGACACGACAATATATTATTGAATATGAGGTCAATGAACATCATGAACGTACAAAAATAAAATGTGCCCATCAACTATGTAATAAATCTGGATGTCTATTGCAGTGTGGATTTACCAAACACAGTGTCATTCATTGTAAAATTCAAAATTGTATTGAATGTATCGAAGTCACAATGAGTAAACTTCAATTTTTTAAAACACAACGGTTTGATCTCGTTAGTAGTGACAGATTTGATGCACTCGTTTGTCCATATCAATGTAGCGGATTTAGATATCCATATAAACTATATTTTCCAAATAAAACAACATCTGAAATAAAAACTAAAAATGACGCAATCTATATGCAGCTTGGTATTGCTCATAATGGTACCGGTGTGCTATGTAGCATATGTGATAAGCCCAAACAGCGATGTCTGGTATGTACTCGTGCGTTTAAAGAGGTATGTAGATTTGTAAATAATATCACACTGTGTCATTCGATGGACTGTTATCGACTGTATTTTGACTCGTCATATATATGGAATCATACTAATTTCGGTCTACGAGATGAACTATGTAAATGCTAATATTTATTTTATATCTTGTCAGTTGTATAATCATATCCTTTACGTTATATAATGCAAAAAAATTGAAAATACAAATCCTGCAATAGTTAATTATATAAGTAATATTTATAATAAGCAAATGGGTGTAGTTGCATCTAATATAAATTGGTTAATTTGTACCACTAAATCATCAAATAAAGTAACACCTGTAACAACACCAATAAATACTGTGGTTAAATTTCATCATGAATTAAGTGAGACCGAAATTAAAAATATAGAAACTAAGTCAGCTGATAAAAAACTTGTATTGTCAGCTGATAAAAAGAGTGTATTTGACGCGGAGTGCACTGATGATGTTGTTATAATTGAACCAGCTAATAAATCAATTATATCATATAAATCAGATGTGTTAAATTGTAAAAAAGATGATATATATCCTGCATCCGGTGTGGTGATTTTACATAAATCAAAAATACCAGATGATAAACTATTAAAGCCACCAATAGACACTGCTAATATCATTAAAATGCCACTTCCAAAACATCCAATTATATCAACAGATATTGATGAATCGCTGCCAATATTATATATTTATGGTAATAATAAAGGTCGTATACCAACTATTGGATGGATATTTCCATGTCATCATTGTGGTCATAAAACAAGTGAATATAATAGATTTAAATTAACGGATGCACTTGTTGATGTTTATTGTTGTTATGATTGTACTAAACATCCCAAATATGATGCTAATAAATTAATGACAACTATTGTCGATCATAAAACCGTTAAAGCTTTACAAACTGCAGTTGTTTCGTGGAAGTTGCATTGGATACTCAGATCATAATGCAATTGTCAATTGATTTTTCTTTACGGCTTTTCTTACTATATTTGGTGATCTATATTCATTTTCTGCAGCTTCCATATCTTGTGAACTCTTTGATGTTTTTGCCATCTCGAACCACTCACTTATCGACAGTTTATCACTTAATCTTTGTGCTTTTTTGACAGTCTCACGTGCTATAAAATCATTGAATATTTTCTCCGGATTTTTTAACACAAGTTCCATCAACTGTAATGCCGGATTCATTATCTGATTCGTAATATAAAATATATAATCTATATTTAGATGATGTTCTTTTATATAATCTGGATCTTCTACTTTATCGCCTTGTAACACTTTTTTTATTTTTGTTGTACCTCTAATACGATCTCGTTTCTCCGGAACTTCGATATACACAAATGGTATTCGATCATTTAAATTAGGTTTATTGCCAGGATCTCTGACTGTTCTTCTGTCCGCAAGTGCTACATGTGCTTGACTGGCTCTATTTGCATATTTATCTTTTAATGTTTTACTTAGTACAAAATCATCAATGGGATATTTACCATCAAACATATCTTGTAAACTTGATTTAACAAAATGCTCAACTGATGCCGCATTTTTTGTATCCATCATAATATCTATTATACCACCAACTATTTTTTTAACAATATCTGCATTATCTCGCCGTTTTAATACTATCCCCATAAAGTCCTGATAAAAGTCCAATATATCATTCGAATATTTGTTTCCTACATACCGTTTCTTCGATAATAATGCAAACGGCCAAAATGTCTTTTCATAATTTAGTTTATGTGGAAATGGCAATCTCGGTTTTATAAATTCACCCGATAATTTACCCAATTCAATTGCTATCGTTAATCCTCTATAATCATTAAGTTTATCACCGGTCGTTTTACATCTTATACTCCATAATATAAAGTTAGAATCTGTATCACCATATACAATTTTTGGTGTAATATCAAAATTAGATCTTCGCAAAAATTCACGTGTTATTTCTCTATCAAATGTATATTTATATGATTTATTTGCCACAGTATCTATTTTGTATTGTTTCACAAAATCATCATATATATCTGTATTCGTATATACAAGTTTAGGTGTTAATTGTACATTATTTTTGTTGAGATATTCGACAATCATCTTATTATCCGCATTTGTTGCAGCAATATATTCCATCAATAACTTGCGAAACTCAACTTCAACAAACTTCTTCGCCATCTCTAACATATCTCGTCCACGTGCAGTTGTTGATGCGGCTATCTCTTTTTTAAATATGGGACTTGTACTGGCTCCCATTTGTCCATATAGAGAGTTTGCCGTTAATTTATATGCAATTTGTAAACCCTCTAACACTGCATATTTCGCGGGATCAGACTCTTTCTTTTGTATGGCTCGGGTTTTCTCACGTTCCGATAATAATGTTTGTAATATCTGAGGTATTATACCTAATTTGCCACTTTTGTGTTTTGCAAATCGTTGTATTATCTGTTTTTTCTCGTCTCCATAATACACAATATCTCTATATACATAATCCGGTAAATTATCATACGCCAACTTTTCAGTTCCGGTTAATGGATCTTTTTCTATATGTGTTAATAATGTCTCTTGTGACATATTCATATCTATCATTGAACTCGGATATAGTGAACCAAAATCTAATACTGATATCGGTTCTTCATACCATCCTGTTTCAGGTTTGAGTACAGTTGCTCCTTCATAACTATCATCCTTAACAATTTTACATTTATATTGTGTGGGTTTTAAATTGACCACACCTTCTATAGTAATATTATTGCCATCAATTTTCAAAATCTTGAACTGTTCACCATCTTTATATTTATTATTTACAACTTCAATATGTATAGTGCCATTTACTTCAAAAAATTTAGTGGATGAACATGTTAATACAGTCGTTTTATTATTCACAACACATTCCGTAATATCTGCTCGCATAATTTCAATATTTGGAATAATATGATTTTCTAATCTGCATTTTTTGGCGACCAAACTGTGTATTTTAACACCCTGACCTCTAAAAAATATATATGATAATGGCACACTACATACGGTTGCCATACCCATATTATTGTTTAAAATCTCTAATTTAGCCATTAATAAAATACATAGTGCTGCATCCTGTAGACAGTACTCAGCTATTATTTTTATATCTTGTGGTGCACCAGTTGCATACATTTTAAACATATCACTAATTTTAAGATCATCTTTTACAAGTCCCCATTTGTACTTATTTTTTGCGAAGTCCAAATCGAGCATCCCCTCAATTGTTACATTATTTCCCTCAATTTTAAGAATTTTAAATTTATGACCACTCATATATTTGAATCTGTTTATATCTATTTTAATAAAGTTATCAACATTGAGATATTTAACATCTTTACACACTATTGTTGATGTTCTGTCACTATTTATTGTGCAACTCTTAATATCACTTTTTATGAAATGTTCCGCAACACTATCCAACTTATATGAACTCAATTTATGATCTCGTTGAATCACCTTCATTAAATCAATATGTACTCGGCCCCACATATCAAAATATTTAAGTTTGTTTACACCTAATGCAGACGAACTTAATTCTTTATCTATAAAGTCACTTTTCACTTCCTTCATTCTGCCCAAATAATGAAATTTATCGAGTATATTTAATATTTTTGCTCTATCTCGCATATACAACTCATCGAAAGCAATTATATTATAACCAGTTATTATATCCGGATCTTCACGACATAGAAAATCTCGCCATTTTAACAATAGTTCATCTTCTGTCGCACAATATACAATTTCTGTATTTGGTATTGATGCACTTTGTTTAAGTGTGAATACAACTCGTTTATAACATTCTTGTGAACCAGATCTACCAAATGTATTACCGATCATAATAATAGCATCGGCCTCTCTTTTGGCCATTGGAAATCCTTCTGTACTAATACATTCAATATCAAAACTTAATATTTTTAATTTTGCATATGTTGGATCATCATGTGGTTCTAAATTTTTCCAATCTGTAATTATTTGTATATTTGTTGTACTTGTTTTTCTGGTTATCTGTTTATAACTACCCGCTTTTATATTTATCCAACCACATGAATTGAGATTTTTAATATGCATACATCTAAACATTGGACATATTTTTGATTCATATATTTTGAACATTTTTTTCAATTTCAATCTATTTATATTTATCGGTTTTGAAAACATATAACCACATCGCTGCATTGCTTCTTGACTGTTGAATACAAGTCTAACAAAGTTGAACAGTTTATTATTTGTAAATCCATCGAATTTGTGTCGTTTAACCATATCATATTCAATTAAACATTTCTTGTGTTCTGGTGGTAGCCAAATCGAATCAACTAGATATTTAGCTTGTGTTTCAGTCCAATTATCCGGCACTTCAACATAGAAATATGGTGTGAACCCCTTTGCAGTTACATGAACAGATTTATCATCCGCGGTTCTACCAAATAATTCAACAGTATATTTACCCAACTGCTTTTTATCCTCTTGCGGTGATCCATCATCTGCATTCTCAATCTCTTCGGGACTATCTTCGTCGTTATCACTATCATCTTCATCGGTATTCACATACTCGCGCCAATCAGTAACATTAAAAAGTATCGATTTATCGGAATTCATATATTATACTATTATCTATTTTTCTCATTTATAATACATAATATTTTCAATTTTTATATGATTTTTGATGACTATTTATACGTCTATATATACAAAAAAATTGAAATATTAATAGCTAGACTATTGCAATTATGAATGTATATATATAACAAGTATGACACATACTGCTAATTCTGTGATTACCATTCATCCGCAACCTGATCATAATATGACTAGCCTTGAGCAAGTGTGCACTATTGGAACACAACAATTGTCAAATTTAAGTCTTGATGAAGTTGATAAAATTGATGAAGATGGTTTTATTGACATTGATACAACTGGAAAACATTCGGCACGAGAAACAAATCCGTTTGATTTCCCTGAAGATGACTCCGATATTAAAGCTTATGATATTAGAGCTGCGGCAGTTAATGCTAATGTCGCAATTGCAAAAGCAAAGACAAACGCATATCCGGAATCGATACCTATAGCTTCAGCATGGGAACAGCCGCCCGGAACACCAGCGCACTGGAATTTAGACGAAGATGTAGCTGCGGCTAGATATGAGGCACTACATCCATCAAAAATACATTATGATCATTATTCAAATTCAACTAACACTCCCGGTTCATATGGTCCATATGGTGAAGAAATCAAACATAAAGAGATTAAGCAATTACCACCGGGATTTAGTCATATCTCTGGCGGTGTTTATCATGAATTGTCGCCAAGATCAAAACTAATGGGTCACTATAAAGACACACAAAAGTTACATGGGCAATATCCGCATCCTCCACCTCTATTGGAACATAAAGAATACAAAGGAGATGATGCGCTTAAAAAACTGGAGGATAGTATTTGGAAACCGGATACTAATAACACTGGTGAGGAAGTGCTGGGTAATGTTGGTCTCGACAATCTC
>Ga0210399_10000864_pt1 | contig 23789 bp, 22 predicted proteins | sample IncBWC14MmetaG_FD_150865 | JGI IMG/M metagenome (GOLD analysis project Ga0210399, IMG submission 150865) | Forest soil microbial communities from Barre Woods Harvard Forest LTER site, Petersham, Massachusetts, United States - Inc-BW-C-14-M | ecosystem: Environmental > Terrestrial > Soil >... | reverse complement strand
GTCAAATCAGAAGCGCTTTCCGCGGCCAGCGTTCCGTTCCACGAAAACAGCGCCGCGAAAGGGCTCCCGCAGCGGTGACTCCCGTTTGTGTCACGAATGCGTCACCCACGATCAAGCTGCCGTCGCGCGAATCCAAAAAGGATATGTGTCCGGGCGTATGCCCTGGAGAACTGACGGTACGAAGAGAGCCGATTTTGTCCCCTGCTTTTATAAGTGCAGTAGGACTTGCGGCGACTCTGGAAAATCCGAACAGCTTCTTGCCAGATTCGCCGGGGAGCAAAGTGCGATCTCCCGAAAGAAACCGAGCTTCTCGATCACCAACAAGGAATTTGGCATCGGGAAGCGTGGCAAGGATCTCGTCAACCGATCCCACGTGATCGAAATGAGCACGGGTGAGAGCGATTGCGCGGATCGTGCCTCCCGATTTGTGTGCCGCCCGAATAATGTCTTTGGCGCTCCCGGGCAGGCCGGTATCGAGAAGCGTCAATCCGTCTGACTCTCTGACGAGAAAGCAATTCACCATGCCCAATCGCGTGAGGCGATACAAGTTGTCGCTCTCGCGAACAATGTTCATTTTGTTTGTGGGGTGGCGGGATTGTCCGTCTTCGGTTGCGCCACAATGTTCTCCAGCCTGCCGGCGTTGTCGCTTACCACCAGTTCCGCGCTGATCTTGTCGCCAGGCTTTAGCGATTCCATCTCTTTCTCGTTTGCTACTGCGTAGCCCATGGTCATTGCCGGCATCAGCCCCGGAATCTCCCCGTGTTTTACGGTAAGCAGCTTCTTCGGCGCATCCACCGAGATCACTTCGCCCTGCACAGGATAGCGCTTGGGTGGGGCGGACTGGCATCCCACAAAACTGAGCATCGCTAGTAACGTCACAACAAAAAGAATGGTTTTCATGGCTCTCTCTCAATAGTGAAAACGGTACCGCACTTGTGCGAGAATTTCCCGTGGATTGATGAAGTGAGTTCCCCCGAAGGTGAAGCTGTTATCCAGCAGAACTCGCCGGTTGGCGACATTCAATCCCGTCACGGACAGCGAGAATCGCTCGCCAAAGTCTTTTCCGACGGTCAGGTCGAAGGTTGTGTGTGGCTGCAGGTGGCTATTTGGGTCGGGCGGCGAATTGCCGTTGGTAAATCCGGAGGCATAGTAGACGTCTGTGGAGGCGTAAGTCTTCCACGGCAGCGAAGTGTTCCCTCCGAAATGTAGTGTGTTCCGCTGATCGTGATCCAAGAGGCCGTATCCATCGCCAAACGAAAAGTCGGTCAGCCCGCCATTGATGTCTCCGAAGCCGAGCGCCAACTGGTTCGAATAGGTAACGTACACTTGCGCGCGATTGTGGATGCGCGGCGAGCGCAGAGTCAGTTCCCAGCCGCTGATTCGCGCGCCCTGAATGGTGATCGGAAAAAACAAGTTGGAATTGTTGAAATTGTTATGGTCGAAGAAATTCTTGGAGCGGGTCAGGAAATTGTCGGCGTCCAGCGTCCAGCCGCGAAACGGGATGGTGACACCATACTGATGCTCTTCGTCACGCTCGCCGTGCAGCGGAATGAAGCCAAGGTCCTGGTTATTCGCAGCTGCCAACAGCGGGCCGGAGACGGTAAGCAGCGGAGGAGCCTGGTAAAAATGACCGTAGAAAGCGCGGAATACCCAGTTGAGTTTTGGGATGCGCAGCGAACCGCCGACCCGCGGGCTGGTGGCATTCTCGACGACATCTCCGGAGAAATGAGTTTGCCTAACTCCGGCGTCAACTGACAGCCAAGACGTCAACCGAAACTGGTCTTCGGCATAAACGGCGACGAGCCCTCCGTTCGGCTTGTCGATCTCCGGCGGATTCACATTCTCGCACTGTCCGGGAGAATTGCAGAGCAGCCCGAACAATTGATTGTCTTGCTGCGCAAACCCATATAGGCCTGCGCGGAGATTGTTGCGTTTTTCGATCCACGAAATGGTCGCCTGGCCGCCTTCATAGTTGGAGGTGCGATTGGAAGTCGCGGAACTCGGAATGTCCAGCGGGCTGCTCTCATAGTTGACGGCGTTACGGTGGTAGAACGGAGAAACCGTCAGCACCAGGCCTTCGTTGAAGGTGCGCACCCAGGAGAACAAGACAAACGCGTCCGATTCACGATTGGCGTCCTTCAAATATTGTCCAGCGGTGTCCGGATCGTTCGGATCGAACGGCACCTGATAGAAATCCCGCCGCAGTTGCGTTACCAGCCGAAATTGATCCGCGGAATCCGCGTTGTAGATCAGCGAAGCAAATCCGCCGAAACCATTGGCCTGGTCATGTATGACCGCGGATGTTGGCGTTTGCAGACCAAGGTTGGTGCGATTTCCATTCACGCTGCCGTAGTATGCGAATCGGTTGGTATGCCCGCCAAAATTGAACTGGTCATCCGTCTGGTAGAAATTGCCGGCGCTCAGAATCAGTTCGGCTTCATTGTTGCGTTCGAATCCAGTTCGCGGCGCAACGTTGAAAATTCCGTAGGTACGGTCGCCATAGTCCGCCGAATAGCTTCCCCGCAGCACTTCCAGCATGTCGATATCCTTGGGATCCACCTGGGGACCAAGGTTGCTGGCAATGTTGGTGTTCGGGATGGCCACTCCGTCCAGCAACCAGGTGACCTGATGGCCGCCGCGAATGTGCAGTTGGTCATGCGTCACATACGAACCGGGCACATAGTCCGTGATCATGTTCATGCTGTTGGTGAGCGAGGCTCCCGGCGTTATCGCTATGTCCTGGCGCGTGACCAAGGTCGTAGGGGTAATCGATTCGGTCTGCGCGGGTGGGGCCTCCGATGTAACCGTGACCGATTGAGCTTGCGTCGCCAGTTGCATTTCAAGATGAAGCACCGGCGCGGTTCCACTCAAGACCGTCAGTTCTTGTTCGACGCTGGCGAAGCCGGCTTTCGTTATCGTCACTTTGTATTTGCCGATGGGTACGGAATCGAAGTGGAATTCACCATCCGTATTCGTGCTGGCTTTTTGCGTGTAGTCCGAATCCACGGCCTTCAATACCACCTCGATATCCGCGACGGGCCGGTGTTGCGGGTCATGCACGATGCCGCGAACAGTTCCAAATACAGTAGCCCGCGCCGTTCCTACAATCGGCAAGGACAACAGCAATAACAAAAAACAATTTCTTCGCGCCATGATTTTATTTCTCCGGAAACGTTTGCGAATGCGGTCAACGCCGCCGCAGGCTCAGTGAGCCGCTGGTGAACTAGCAACCGGACAGAGGAGTGGCTACGCGATCGAGGAATCGTTTCGAGGAGGGGGAGAAAGCGGTCCGAAAAGAACTGCTACTTGTTTTGCATCCGTCAGAAAAACAGTGGATTCGGCCGAGAAAAGCTCAGCGCGAAAGCCAGCTTCGGGCAGCACAAAGATCATTCCAGTGGAGGTAAACTGCTCCTGTTCGTGGCAGCAAGACATCGCACAATTCATCAGGGAGCCAGTTTGTGAATGCCCGCAATCCTGGGCACCGGCGTCACCGCTCGGCTTCTCGGTTTGTTTGCTGTGTCGATGGCCTTGTGCCGTGCACATTTTTCCATCGCAGCAGGCCATCACATGCGCGTTCCAGGCTACGGCCAGCACCGGCATCCACAACACTGACACGGCAGCCAGGCACAGCCAGGCTTGAATCACGCGCGCCGATACTACGCGTGAAGGTAAAAGCGATCCTAGCTTCGGTGGCAGCATGCTTAAGTAGAAAGCATAGCCCACGTGACCATTCGTCGCAAAGCGATTCTGTCGCGGAAAACCTATGCGATCGGCATGTGGTTAGCGCTGCGGTTGCGGAGCTTGCGTTGGCGGCGCGGCGGGAGAAGCGTCTCCAGGGCTCACGAACGATTCTCGTTTCAGGTGCATATCCCCATCCACGAGCGCAGTGAATTCCACGTCCTGCAGGATGGCAACGTCCTTCCCCGACGAAAGCGGCAGCACTGCATCGGACGCAGTGTTCGACGAGCCGCTAGCTTCCTGATAGCAGCGCACCTTGGCCAGCTCGCCGTCGGCGAGACGCACGGAAGTCATGCGGAAGGCTAATTTGCCGGCGTGCCCAAAGTGCTTCTTGGGCTCTACATCGGCGATAACGCCACTGGCTTTTGCGCCCTTAATTAAAACCGGAACGCCTTGGACCAGAACGTCTTGCACAACTTCGAATTCAACCGGATCGCCAACGCGGGCGGTGGCCGAAGAAATGGTTTTGGTCAGCTTGACGCGGATGGGTGTGTCGTTAAGCAGCGCAAAAGCGGGAGCAACTTCGACAACCGGAGCGGGCGATACACGCGGACCTTCGTCGTAGTGGATCCGTTCACGTGCCGGAGGCTCCGTGGCGGGAAGCCCGGTGCCGGCCTGATCCTTGAGTACCACGATGGCTGCCAGCGGAACGTAGCCCACTTCATTCTTTGCTGTGCGCACAGCGTAGTAGGTGTTGTACCTGCCGGTAAGTTGAACCATCGACCCGCACTGAAGCGAGGCGCGCACCTCCAGCGTGGCCATCGAGCTATAGAGGTAGACGTATCCGTCGTCGCGAGGGCATTCTACCCGCCCGGTGTTCTGCGCGCTGCTTACGGAAGGTAAGAACGCACAAACTGCTAGCGTGGAGCAAATTCCGAAAAGTTTCATCCCGTGCCTGCTGACTCAGCCGAATTGAACGTCACCCTCTTATCCCAACGCAAAGCGGCATCGCTGACAAGAAACCATGGTTTGGTACTGTGCATAAAGCGTTACGAACGAATCAGCGCAACGGCGGGCTCGGAAAGGCGAAATTTCCACGGTCGCTGTATTTGGCGCCTTTCTTGACATCTTTCCGCCTTGCATCGCACACTCAATTCATGGCTCACATCTATCTGTCATTCGAGTTTCCGAACGAAGAAAAAGCGCAGGAAGCGCGCCACAAGCTGGAAGTTTGGAAACAGGCGTCGCGTCTGGATAAAAAACTGCTGTACAAATTCGAGCGCGCCGCCGTCGAGGCGGAAGCGGAAGAAGCCGAACCGCCCAAGGCCGAAAAGGGCGCCAAGAAGCCCAAATCCAAGTCCGGCGCTGCGGAGAAAAACAGCGACGAACCTGTGAAACTCCTGGTGCGCCTGGGTTTTTCGGGCCACGAAAAACTCAGCGAGCAGCGCCTGCTGGATCGCATCGAAGCGGAATCAATCTTTCAGGCCGCCTCACCAGAGACCATCAAGCCCACGGACTCCTCGTTTTCCGAAACCGAGACTCGCTTCGAGGACCTGGCCTAGTACCTCGGTTTCTCGAAATTCCATCCAACGTTCCGGTCTCGACTCCGGCGTGGGCTCCGGTATAATTAAGCTTGCGAGGGGATAAGTTCGAATTCCTGTGGTGATTTCGATGCCGATTCCAATGCGAGGAACTACCGAATGACCGTACAGACGCGCGTGAAGCCCGCGAAATCGGAAGCATTGAAGTATCAGGGTCTCGATCGCGATGCGCTCATACGCTTGTACCGCACGATGTTTCTCTCCCGTCGGCTGGATGATCGCGAAATCCAGCTCAAACGTCAAAACAAGATTTACTTCCAGATTTCCAGCGCAGGCCACGAAGCGATTACCGCCGCTGCGGGGTTACTTCTTCGTCCGGGCGTAGATTGGATTTACCCCTACTACCGGGATCGCGCGCTATGCCTGATGCTCGGCGTCACACCGCTGGATACCCTTTTGCAGGCTGTGGGCGCGAAGGATGACCCCAGCTCCGGCGGGCGGCAGATGCCTTCGCACTGGGGCCACAATCGGTGGAATATCGTCAGCAAGTCCTCCTGCACCGGCACGCAATTTGTGCAAGCGGTTGGCGCTGCCGAAGCCACGCTGTATTACGAGAACCATCCCAAGGCGCTGGCGCAGGCAAAGAAAGCGCCGCTTGGAGAATTCGTAAATCACGAACCCGAAGAAATTGTTTACGTTTCCTCTGGCGATGGCGCCACCAGCGAAGGCGAATTCTGGGAATCGCTCAACGTTGCCTGCGCGAAGAAATTGCCGATCATTTATTTGATTGAAGACAACGGTTATGCCATTTCCGTGCCGGTTGAAGTGCAGACCGCCGGCGGTAACATTGCGCGCCTGACCGGCGGATTTCCCGGTTTGCGCATTGCGGACTGCGACGGCACCGACCCGCTCGAAAGCTACGCCGTCTTGAAGGAAGCGATGCAGTGCGTTCGTGACCGGCGCGGACCTGCGTTAGTCCATGCAAAAGTGACCCGTCCGTACTCGCACTCGCTCTCGGATGATGAAAAGCTTTACAAGACTCCCGAGGAACGCGAAATAGAGGCGCGCCGCGATCCACTCTCCAAGTTCTCCCTGTTCCTCGTGCGTGAAGGCATTCTCGATCAAAAAGAAATCGAGGCGCTCGAAGCCGAAGTAGACCGCGAAGTCCGTGAGGCCGCCGACCAGGCCCTTGCGGCGGAACCTCCCGAAGTGGATTCCATCCTGCGGCATATTTATTCCGAGGACATCGATCCAACAGCGGGAAGCCTTTCCGTGGAAGCAAAGATCCATGGTGCACCCAAGACCATGGTCGAGATGGTTGCCGCCACGCTTAACGATGAAATGGGCCGCGACGAGCGCATCCTTGTTTTCGGCGAAGATGTCGCCGACGCCAGCCGCGAGGAAAATCTCAAGGAAGTAAAAGGGAAGGGCGGCGTATTTAAGGCCACCTCCGGGTTGCAGCGAAAATACGGTGCCGACCGCGTTTTCAACACGCCGCTGGCGGAAGCCAGCATCGTTGGCCGCGCCATTGGCCTCGCCACTCGCGGTCTGAAGCCCGTCGCGGAAATTCAGTTCTTCGATTACATCTGGCCCGCGATGATGCAGATCCGCGATGAACTTTGCGTGATGCGCTGGCGTTCGAACGGCAATTTCAAAGGACCCGCTGTGATTCGCGCGGCTATCGGTGGCTATCTTACGGGGGGCGGCGTTTATCACAGCCAGAGCGGCGAATCGATCTTCACCCATTGTCCCGGCCTGCGCGTGGTCATGCCCTCCACCGCGTTGGATGTAGCTGGACTGCTTCGTACCGCAATTCGCTGCGACGACCCGGTGATGTTCCTGGAGCACAAGCATCTTTATCGCCAGCCGTACAACCGCTCCGAATATCCTGGCCCGGATTACACTGTCCCATTTGGAAAAGCTCGCCTGGTGAAAGAAGGGATGGACGTGAGCATCATCACGTTCGGCGCGGTCGTTCATCGCGCCGAAGTTGCGGCTGCGGCATTGCAGCGCGAGGGCATTTCCGTCGAAATCATCGATCTTCGTTCGCTATCTCCGTACGATTGGGAAGCCATCGCAGCTACCGTGTGCAAGACTCATCGCGTCGTGGTCGCTTACGAAGACATGCGCAGCTGGGGCTACGGCGCTGAAATCGCCGCGCGGATTGCCGAGGAACTTTTCGATGAGCTTGACGCTCCTGTGAAGCGTGTCGCGGCCATGGACACGTTCTGTGCGTACCAACCCAAATTAGAAGAAAAAATACTCCCGCAAACCGAAGACATCAGCGCCGCGGTTCACCAGCTCCTAAATTATTAGCTAGGATTTTCTCTTGTAGGGGCGCAGCACTGCTGCGCCCCTAGTCCGCAAGATCGCTGAATCTTGAGAAGATCCGACGTTTCCTCGTCTTCCAGACACCCTTTCCTAACGCCGCCTTGAACGATCCTCATACTGGCTCGGCAAGCGTCGTACTGACGATCTCACAAGTCTCAAAAATCGTGCGGACATGTGGCGCAGCAGGGCTGCGCCCCTACACGGAAAATGCGGTGGGCTGGCAGCGCGAACGCTTTCCCACGCCCGAAACCACGAAACTTTTTCTTACCTCCCCTCGTACTTAGAAGTAGAATCAGCGTGGAATTACGCCTTGTGGGGGGGGAACACCATGATCTGCCCAAATTGTCAGAAGGAAATCGCCGACGGCTCCAAATTCTGCTATAGCTGTGGCGCGCAACTGGCCGCTGGGGGACCCGCGGCCCCGCATGCGGTTCCGGCCAAGCGCCTGATGCGTTCTGTTCGCGATAAGAAGATTGCCGGGGTTTGTGCCGGTATCGCTGAATATTTCGATCTCGACCCAACGCTGGTCCGCGTCCTGTGGCTGATCGCTATTTTCTTCGGCGGCACCGGGTTCCTCCTGTACATCATCCTGTGGATCGTTCTGCCGGTCGCACCTGCAACCGGAACGATCACGCTTCCTGGCTCGCCTGCGCAGATTTAGGTTGATATGCGACAGCGCGGATGGTCTGTTAGTTCGCTGCAATTCTTGCCTGGCTAAAGCCGGCACCTACGCAGCTCTTTTCCTTTTTCCGCCTTCACCAAATAACAAATGATCCAGAGAGGCGAGTCCCGCTCCGACGGTGGCCAGCGCGAAACACGCAGCTCCCACCGCCATCGGGAACTCGTACTCCTTCACCACCATAATTCCGCGCCCGCTATGCACTTTCCAGATCGCCACCCCCATCTCTATTACAAGAAGCAGCGCGGCCGGGCGGGTAAACAACCCCAGAAACAAAAGCACCGCTCCAAATGTTTCCAGAATCCCTGCCAGCTCAACAAAGTAGGCGGGTAATCCGTGCTGTACGAAAGCCGCACGCATAGCCGGATCGGCATGCACCAGTTTCGGATATCCGTGATAAAGAAAAATTACCCCTAGCGCCACGCGCAGAACGAGCAACCCGAGCGGTCGTAGCCCATCCAGAGATTTCATCTCGCCTCCCCGACTTGCAACCTTACTAGTCCTCCGTCGTTAGTTCCAGCCAGAGCGAGCTCTTCAGCGATCTTTTCCAGACAGCCTTCTCTGCGGAACTCATTCGCGAAACTCGCCGCCCCGTGTCGCGACGGTCTGCCCGCCCTTTCAGGTACAATTGAACGACACAATTATTCTGAGGATTTATGAGTCCGGCCGTCGCCCCGCGCAGCGCATCCAACCTATCCCGGGAGCACCCATGAAGCGCAAGCTCCTGGTCGCCGTGCCGCTACTGTGCATGGTGGCCCTTCTCGCATGGCTTTTCCGTCCAAAGCACGAATCCATCGGTCAGGCGTACATCAGCGAACGCAGCGTTACGCTCTGGAGCGGCATTGCGCAGGTCCGCGAGCAGACCGGCGTGCTTCTCTATGGTGACCATGTCGACGTCCTGGCGCGCCGGAATGATTACGTAAAAGTCCGTACCGCAACCGGCCTTACCGGCTGGGTGGACGGCCGTTACCTGATGGAGCCGGAGCTGTGGCAACGCTCCGAGAAGCTTCTGCAACAGTCGAAATCCATGACCGTTCAGGCCCACGGTCGAACGAAAGTCCCCACTAATCTTCGTGTCCAGCCGGGTCGCACCGAACATCGCATCTACCAATTCAGCCGCGGAGCACCGGTGGAAATCCTGGGCCGCGCCGTAGCCGATTGGGTGCAGAACAGCGAGGAAAAAGAATCCGCGGCGGAAGCCGAATCGAGCAAGAAAGAAGATTGGTTTTTCGTGCGAGCAGTGGCCACGCGTCCTCCGGGCGAAGGTTCTGTGCGTAATTCCGCCGCCACTACGACCACGCAACCAGGCGATCAGACCGTTCCCATCGCAGGTTGGGTTGTTGCGCGATTCGTTTCGCTGGACCTGCCCGATCCCGTTCGCGACGGCACTAATGCCGCGAATGTTCGCGCTATCGCATGGTTCGAACTGAATCGCGTCAAAGATCCGGACGGCGAGCACCCACAGTACCTGGTGGCGGGCACCCGTAATTCCGAAGGCCAGCCGTGCGATTTTACGTCCTTGCGTGTCTTTACCTGGAATCCGAAGAAATCACGTTACGAAACCGCTTTCATCGCAAATAATCTTTGCGGCGTTCTGCCGATCACCGTTGGCAAAGGTTCTAAGGGCGAGCCGGAGTTTCGCTTTCACGAAATGGAAGGCGCAAAAGAAGAACGCGTCTATCGCCTGATCCAGACGGTGGTTCGGCGGATACGCGATAATCAGGTCGTTCGTCCTAAACCAGCCAAAGGAAAGCGCTGAATATACCCTTGCGGCGAAACTTGCTCATTGCCAGCTTTGTGTGGGTGGTGAGAGTAGTAGCTCTGTCCAGTCTTGCTTTGCTGACGATGCCGTCCTTTACGTCTATATTCGAGGCACAAGGTCAGGAAAAACCTGAATATTTCATGCCGCTTTTACCAGGTACCTTTTGGGTGTACAGAGGAACTACGCGCTCGTTTGACCAGGATCACCAAAAACCATATACAGCTAAAGTCTCTTTGAAGATGAGCGTTGAGAAGGTCCTTTACGAGCCGGAATTCACTGCCGCGGTTTTTTCCGGATTCCCTTCGGATCTCGACTGGTCCGGCGGTACAACATCTCTCGAACGGTCGCTCTGGATTGAAACCAAAAGCCACTCGGTGTATCTCCACGCCTTGGAACCCAGCACTGATCTAATAAAGCTCGAACGTGATCCCGCTGCTCTGGCAAAGTACATGTCGGAGGAAAGTTTCCTTTTTCAGTGGCCCCTGAAAAAAGGCCAGAAGTTTTGCGATCCGGAAAGCAGGAAGAGACAGGACGACCGCTACTGCTGGGTGGTGGCAACTCAAACGAAGCGAGATCGAGGCAAACGCAAAGGATCGCCAATGCAAACGATGCAGATCTTTCTGCTTCAATACGTAACGAACCCAGAGGACCAACAGATGGACCTATCGCCAGGTCTTGGCCTCGTAGGCTGCCGGTATCATCATCACGGTTCGGTTGCAGATACGCAGTTAAGCCTGGTTGAATTTCATCGCGGGGAAAATTCTTCGCCCGGGATCATATCGAAGCCATGACCCTTCACATTACCGAATCGGACGTCCGCCAGTTGCTTACCATGCCGATGGCGATCGAGGCGGTCGAAGAAATCTCCCGTAAGCAAGCCGAAGGCACGGTGATCGCGCATCCTCGCCGGCGTTTCGAATTGCCCAACGGGGGCTACTTCCATTACATGGCGGCGATGGATACATCCGCAGGTTTCGTCGCCATGAAGCAGTACACCTACGTAAATGGCGCTCTGCGTTTTCTCGTTCCGCTTTACGAAAACGCCACCGGCGCATTGCTGGCGCTGATTGAAGCCGATTATATGGGCCAGCTTCGCACTGGTGCTGCTTCGGGCGTGGCCACAAAATTTCTGGCGCGCCAGAACGCTCGCACCGCTGCCATTATCGGCACCGGTGGCCAGGCGAGAACACAACTTGAAGCGATCGCAAGGGTGCGCGAACTCGAATCGGTATTCGTCTACGGTCGGGATGCGCAGCACCGTTCTAAGTTCGCCGGCGAAATGTCCGAACGTTTGCGGCTTACCGTGAGCGCTGCGGATTCGGCTGCGGCAGCCGTTCGCGACGCCGATATTGTAGTCACGGCCACGAAATCTTCACGTCCGGTTTTTGACGGCCGCGACCTTGCGCCCGGCGTTCACATCAACGCTATCGGGGCGAATCACGCGCACAAACAGGAGCTTGACGAGGTCGCCGTCGAGCGCGCCAACCTGATTTTTGTGGATTCCATTGCGCAATCCAGACAGGAAGCAGGCGACCTGATCATTCCCTTCGAAAAGCAGCCGGAGCGGTGGGAACAGGTTCACGAACTTGCTGAACTCGTTGCCCGGAAGGTTCCTGGCCGCGCTTCCGACCAGCAAATAACGCTCTTCAAATCCAATGGCATCGCTTCCTGGGATCTGGCAGTTGCCATGCGCGTGTACAAGCTCGCCAAAGAACGCGACTTAGGGGAGAACATTTCTTTTTTTGCCGAGAAGATTTAAAGAAGATTTCAGCGCGCCGTGTAGCGGACCCGACCCGGTCGGGGGTGTTTTTTTCTTTGTAGCGATGAGCGCGCCAGGACGGCGACGTCAACCCTCACCAGGTCCCGATGCGCAACACTGCCCCGGTCGTAATGCGCACACTGTTCTGCGGCGAGATCATGTCCACGTTCGGAATCCACGTGTGTGTGTATTCCACATTCAAAACCCGCCAGGCGAATGGACGCGTGACTACCCAGTCCACGCCTCCTCCCGCTAATATTACCGGTCCGTTTTGTGAATTCTCCGTGGACCAGGCACTTCTCATGGGATAGTGCCCGAGGGTTCCGCTTCCGTCGTTCCATTCATTCATCAACTCTGTCCGCAGGGCGATATCGTCGATCTCATGCGTGACTTTGCGACCACCCACCATCATTTGCAAGTAAGGTGAAATCCTATGCGTTGAGAGTGGCGTCCATCGCGGTCCCGCTGCGTACAGGAGCGAATCCGCGCTCTGGTTAATCGCCGGCATGTGCATAATCAGGCAGCCGCTGACTTCCGCTACGATCTGCCAGGAATTATTCAAACGCGCCGCTCCGCTGCCTCCCCCACCCACGCAACTTCCACCGCCGAGAAAGCTTTCGTAGTGAGGAGCCGCCATTAGTTCAATCCCTGCAGCGAGAGGATAGTTATGTTCGAATTGCACTCCATTGTCCGAGCGCTTCGTGAACACAAACGGCTTCTCGCCGATCCCGGCTTTGTACTCCTCGATGAGTTCCTTTCGTACAGCGAAGTCGGCTGCATCGACTCCTATGCGCGTGTCGCGGTGCCATGGCACCTGGAATGAAGTCATATTTGCAACCGATCTCGCTGGATTCAAGAAACTGCGGGCCAGGATGATCAACATGCGGTTGGCGGTGCGATTTTCGAGTCCCATGATCAAGTAGCGGTCCGCGCTGTCCTCGCCGATCATTTCGATTGTGCCCAGGGTAGGTGTGTCTACAAGGGTGATAAAACCCGGCGAAGCGTGCAGCATGACGTTGCCGATGGATGCCTCGCTCAACGGACCAATCTTCCATTGGGTGTGCCAAACGGCGGAGTAAGCCATCGAACGCAGCAGGCTAATGTAGTATTCTCGGCCATCGCCCCATTGCACGGTTTTATATTTCGGGTCATTTTGACGGAAGATGTATCCGAACGCTCCGCCCTCAATAGGGTGGCCCACGTAGGGCGCCATGAACGTGTCGCTGTCGCTCCAGCCTCGAAGCTCGCTGACGGATCGGAAATAATCTCTCAATAGCGGACCATTCAGCGTGTCTCGGGTCCCTGGTTCGGTGGTGATATCGAAAACGTGCATCGCGCCGGTGTATAGTAACGATTCCTTGAAAGCCACCCACCAACGAATCTTGTCGGAGTTTTCGGAACGTCCCTTTGCCGCGTTGCTGGTCGCCGAAGAACTCTCGCCGGGAAGTTTGTCCGGCGACTCCGGGTCCATTTCGACCAGTCGTAACTCCCTCAAGGAATGGATGGTTTCGTTAGACAGGGAGGGGGCTCCCGCGTCCGCGCTGAACAAAGGGTCGTTGACGTAGGAATATGGCCAATCTGCATAGGGAAACGCCAGCAGGTGAGACTGCGCATACAACACATCCAGAGGCGCGGAATCATCTTTAGGCAAAGAAGTCTGCGCTACCACCGGGATACATCCCGCAAGAAACAAAAAGAGTAGCGCTGGCCAGGTCCTTCTCAAATTTTCTCTCATTACCTTCTGCATTTCTCCCACTGCAGATTCGATTATTCAGATGTGGTTTTGGGCGGGATCAGCGAGTGCGATTGTTTTGAGATTTCAGTCTGCCACATCCAACAAGTCCGATGGACGTGGAAATCCACCGGTACTCAAATCCAAAAAACGAATGCGTAGGATGGGCGTCCCCACGCCGGGCGGTCACTACCGTACCAGCACGCCATCTTACACGAACAGACGCAAAAAAGGCTGCGAAGGTTTCCCGTTTCTTCATAAACTCTTCCGGGCTACCGGGGGCTAATTTGAGGTGTGGAATTAGAAACCAACTATCCTATGCGCGCTTCCGTACTGCAGAAAGTGTGCCAGCATGAGAGCAATGACCCCTCGCCGTGTGCTTCTGATTGGCCTCGATGGCTTTGACCTTTCGCTCGCCGAACGGTTCCAGGCCGAGGGTATTCTTCCGAACTTTGCGCGCTTTCGGAATCAGGCGGCTTGTTACAAACTCGACCACGGCCGCGACAAATATTCAGGTCTTGCGTGGGAGCATCTCAGCGCTGGCGTCTCTCCTAGCGATGGGGGCCGCTGGTCGGCGGTAACCTTCGATAAGGCCACATATTCGGCCCGTCAGAACCACTCAGAAGTGCGTCCCTTCGTTGCCGATCTTTCTTGCCGCACCGTGGTGTTTGATTTTCCTTACTTCGACCTTTCCCGTGCTCCAGAGACACGGGGAATGACGGCTTGGGGTGCGCATGATCCGGGTGTCGCTACTGCGTCTCGTCCGGACACTCTCTGCCAGGAGTTAAACGCTCGTTTCGGCCCCTATCCGGCTCCGGAGTGGATTTACGGCTTTTGTTGGCCTTCTGCCGACAAGGCAAAAGCTGCCGGTGAAGCTCTCGTTCGCGCCGTCGAACTTCGCTCTCGCGTCAGTCAATGGCTGTTCGCCGAGCGCCTTCCAGACTGGGACCTGGGAGTAGTCGTGATCAGCGAAAGCCATTCGGCGATCGAACCGTTGTTTCACGGCGTGGATGAAACTCATCCGCTGCACCGTATCGATTCTGGCCCGGCGGCCGCTACTGCGCTTCGGAATGTCTACCAGGCCATCGACAGAATGCTTGGTGATCTCCGCGAGAAATTCGCCGATACCACAACCCTGCTGGTAGCAATGCATGGCATGGGCGCGAATGAAAGCGATGTGCCTGCAATGGCTTTACTTCCCGAACTGCTCTATCGCCACGCTTTCGGCAAGAATTACATGCGCCCGGTATCGTTCTCAAGCCTCTTGCCGGACGGTGCGCCCCTTCTCCAGCCGGACGAGGCCTGGCATAGCGTTCTTTGGAAGGCGGTTCCGAAACACCGCTCATTCAGGAAAATGCCCGAGAGAATAAACAATTTGCTTGAGCGCCTCGGACTCCGTCCAAATCGCCTCGATGGTTCGACGGAACTTACCTGGATGCCCGCAGCGCGCTATGCGGATTTTTGGCCGCGTATGAAGGCTTTTGCTCTACCGTCGTTCTATGACGGGCGCGTTCGACTCAATATCATCGGCCGTGAAGCGAAAGGTCTCATTCCTCAAGACAAATACGAGGAGGAGTGTCAGAAAATCACGGAACTCGTCAGCGCGTGCCGCGACCTGCAGACCGGCGAAAAAGTGGTCCACGAAATTTACGCGCCGAAGAAAGATCCTCTCGAGGTTGGTCCAGGGGAGTCGGATTTATATGTGATCTGGGAAGGTGCGCCACTCGGGTTTACCAATCCAGGTTTGGGTTCGATTGGTCCGTTACCGTACCTCCGCACCGGCGGCCACACCGGCCAATACGGTCTTCTTTACGTCGCAGGCGAAGGCGTGCCAGCCGGGGATTATGGACTGGCGAGTTCGTTTGACGTGGTTCCTACCGTCATCGAGCTGCTCGGAGAAGGCAAGAAAAAGGGAATAAGCGGAAAATCCCTCGTTCCAGCTCTTGTCGGGCAGGTCCGGTGATCAGCAAGCATTCGCGTGATTTTGATGCGTCGTTCAAACCCAGAAAAGATGAGGATTCTCGGTAGGGCCGTCCAGATGCCCGGTCAGATTCTTCTCCAACCCTTCTCGCGAAGGCTGCATTGTGGTTCGCAGACGATTCATTTCGTCCTCGGGAAGCGGCGAGAAATTTTTCGCAACCGATATGTTGTGCTCCAGCATTTCCAGCTTTGGCATGCCCACTACCGCCGTCGAGACCGGCAAACTCAACGAGTATTGCAGCAGGGAAGTGATGTCGCTCTTACCGTTTCCGCCGCCCAGCAAGAACTCCTGGCCGGTAACCTTCATCGCGATTACCCCAAGATTCTTCTTCCGTGCTGCAGTCAATGCCAATTCCTCGAAGCGCCCATTTCTGGAGGCATTCAGCGCCATCTGCACGCAGTCCAGATCGTGGCGCTCAATGGCGCTCGCCAATACTGCACCGCTGGTGTGACTGGTCATCCCGATCGCTCGGGTCATCTTCTGCGCGCGCGCCTCCAGCAAGCCTTTCAGCGCTCCGTCCGGTGCTTCGATCTTCGCGAGGTCGTCCTCATGCCGCAGTCCATGAATATGCAATAAATCCACGTGGTCAACCTGCAGCCTCTTTAAACTACCTTCGAGCCTCCGCATAAACTCATCCCGAGTGCGATCTGGAATTTTCGTTGCCACCCATACTTCCTTGCGCCGATCCTTCAGAACTTGTCCCACGCGTGTTTCGCTCTTGCCATCGCCGTACGCGTATGCGGTATCGAGGTAAGTGATTCCCAGATCGATGGCGTGGTTCAAGGCCGCAAGCGCCTGGGCTTCGTCGGCATACATCAGAAAGCGGCTGCCACAGCCAAAGGCAAGAATCGAGACCGTTGCGCCGGTGCGGCCCAGCGTCCGGCTAGGCAGGGCATTGCTGAGTGGAGGAGTTGCGCCACTCCCGTCGGGGAAGAGCGATAAGCCGACGCCCGCTGCCGCCCCCACGCCCAGGCGTTCCAGGAAATGACGTCGCGTCCAACTCAGCTTCATAACGACTCCTTGCTCTAAGGGAATCGCCCCTTCTATCGGCTTTTACAGGGCGCTGCAGCGATATTACTCCGGAACGTTTGTGGGCGTCGAGAGAGCCTTTTTCACTACGAGACAAAATGAGTTCTTGACACGCGTGTCTCTTGAACCTAGAGTGCCGAACGAACGTTCGAAAAGCTCATGGCTACTCCCCTTCCACTTCCCCGCGACTCTGAAGCCAAACTACAGCATATCCTCCGCATTTCGGCTCAATGCTTCGCAGAGCGCGGTTTTGAGGCCACCTCCATGCGGGACATCAGCCGCGCAACGGGCCTCTCCCTTTCGAGCCTCTATTACTACTTCAAGAGCAAGCAGTATCTTCTGTATCTGATTCAAAATAATGCCTTTACGTTGATCGTGCAGGAATTGCAATCTCGACTCCAGGTCAACCAGGATCCTTCGCATCGGCTCCATCTCTTGGTCCAGAACCACGTGGAATACTTCCTTTCCCACCCCAACGAGATGAAGGTCCTTTCCCACGAAGAGGACGCCCTCGAAGAACCCTTGCGAGAGGAAATCGATTCCATTAAGCGCCGTTACTACGCTCTCGCGCGGCAGATCTTCGACGAGGTCGTCGCAGACGACTTGGCTCCGGGCCTCAATCCACGAGTCGCGGTTCTCAGCCTTTTCGGCATGATGAATTGGGTCTACAAATGGCACAAGCCTGGCCTAGATCCGGGCGTCGAGGAGCTTACCTCGGCGATCGTGGGAATATTTCTCCATGGCGTTATCGCTAGAGCGGCAAAATCCAAGGAGCTTTTTGCAGTGGGCAGCCCGGAAAGTGATGCACTCATCGTCTCGAAATCTGCCGACTAGCACTGTTTTCAAAATTCCAGAAAGCGAGAGAAACTCAATGGCAACTACAACCGAAATAGCCACGAAAGAACTGATCAAGTATCGCGTGGAAGAGGGCATTGCGATTTTCGAACTCGACGACGCGCCCGCCAACACTTACACATACGAAATGATGCTCCAGTTGGACGCCGCTATCCTGAAAGCGCGCATGGACGAAACCGCGCACGTTATCGTGATTCGCGGCGCGGGCGAGAAATTCTTCTCGGCGGGCGCGAGCATTCCCATGCTGACGAAAGCCGATCCGCAGTTCAAATACTACTTTTGCCTGCACGCTAACGAAACGCTTTCTCGCCTGGAACAAACGCCAAAACTCGTGATCGCCGCGCTAAACGGCCATACCGTCGGCGGCGGGCTGGAAATTGCGCTGGCCTGCGATATTCGCATCGCCAAAAAGGAAGGTGGCAAGATCGGTCTGCCCGAAGTGAATCTCGGCGTTCTGCCCGGCACTGGTGGCACGCAGCGTTTCGCTCGTGCGATTGGCCGCTCTCGTTCCCTGGAGCTGATGGCCACCGGCCGCACATTCAGTTTTGAAGAAGCCCTCGAAATGGGCCTCATCAACTATCTCTACGAGAAGGAATCTTTCTGGGAGGATGTGCTTTCCTACGCTCGCCAGTTCTGCCCGCCCAACAAAGCATCCCGCGCCGTCGGCCGTATCAAGCGCTCCGTTGTGACCGGCATGGAGATCCCCTTTGCCGAAGCTCTGGGCCTGGAGCGAGAACTGCAGCAACTTCTCTTTACCAGCGACGATGCCAAGGAAGGTCTTGCTGCTTACGTCGAAAAGCGTGCCGCAAACTTCAAAGGGAAGTAAACTCAAAGGGTACACGGAAAGTGCATTGGCGAGTCATCCTAAACGTTTTGGTCTTCCGTTCTGGATACCCGGGACAGCGAATCGCTTTCCCGCAAGAGCGCTCGAAAAATGAAAACTCTTCCCGACTATCTTCGTAAAGGCATGAAGCTTGTAATCGTGGGCTGCAATCCCACCGAGTCTTCTGTGCGCGCCGGTCACTACTATGCCGGACGCGGCAATCTCTTCTGGCCCACTTTGCACGAAAGTGGTGTGGTGCCGGAGCCGTTTGATTATCCGGATGATCGCCGGGTGATCGAATTCGGCATCGGACTCACGGATTTGGTGAAGCGTCCGACCAAAGCGATCGAGGAACTCACTCGACAGGACTTTGCTGAAGGGCGCATCGTCCTATCCCAAAAGCTCGAGGAGTTCGGGCCGCGCGTCATCGCGTTCAACGGCAAGCTGACCTACGAACAGTTCGCGCAGCGCAAGTGCAACTATGGCTTGCAAAAACAACTCCTCTACGGTGCCCAGGTCTTCGTGCTTCCGTCGACGGTGGTACAAAACCCTCGTGGAAAGTCGGAGCGGCTGAAGCATTTTCGTAAACTAGCGCAGTTGCTGGAAAAAACCGAAAAGGATCGGCACGCTCCGCCGCGAGCGAACGAGACTTATTCCTAGGAATACGCCATGACTCAAGCCACCCAATCCGCTTCACCCGTTCTTCTGGAAAAGAAACACGGTGCTATTGTTACGCTTACTCTGAATCGGCCGGAGCGTCTCAACGCGTTGAACAACGATCTTTCCGCAGCTCTCAACGACGCGCTCGCCCGCATTGGCGGCGACCTGTCGGTTCACGTCGTTATCCTGACTGGAGCAGGTCGCGCCTTTTGTGCTGGCGGCGACCTCGGTGACATTGGCAAAGGACGCGAGCGCGGCGATGCCGAGGAGCTTGGCCCGCTTCTGCGCTCCGGCATGCAATCGGTCTTGAAACTCCGCACCATTCCGCAGCCGGTGATTGCCGCGGTAAACGGTCCAGCGGCCGGCGCGGGCATGAACCTCGCACTCGCTTGCGACATTCGCATTGCCGTGGAGGGCGCGGTCTTTGGCCAGAATTTTGCCAAGGTCGGTTTATTCCCCGATTATGGTGGGACTTTCTTCCTACCCGAGTTGGTTGGCCCGTCGGTGGCCGCGGAAATGTTCTATACCGGAGAGATGATCGATGCAGCGACGGCGCATCGTTTGGGAATCGCGAACTATGTCGTTGCCGCGGATGGATTCGAAGCGGCCGTCCAGGCCCTTGCCAAAAAGATTTCCGATGGACCACAAATCGCCATTCGCTCCGTCAAACGCGCAGTATTCGGCCGCCAGAAGGACGCGCTCGCGGATGCGCTCGAGCAGGAAGTCGAGCAGCAATTGAAATGTTTTCATTCTGACGATTGCCGCGAAGGCATCCGCGCATTCATCGAAAAACGCGCGCCAAAGTTTCACGGCAAATGATGTAGACATTTGATCCCGCCAGGCGGGACCGTTGTTTTGGGAATTGCGCGCGCGAGGTTTTGTCATCCTGGGCCCTGTGTTTGGGCCGAAGGATCTCAACCGAACATGCTTCGTTTTTTTTCTCCGGGAGGAACGTTATGCCAGCGACACGCCTTGCCACCTTCGATGATTGGGTTGATCTGTTCCGTGTCTGGCAAAAAGACATCGGTGTGGACTACCCGGAAATTACCAATTACCAGTTCGAAGCTAAATTCGGTCCCACGCGTTCCAACGAGATCGAATTCGGCGCTTACAAAGGCCGCGCGAAATGGGAGAAGCTCATGCAGGTTCCTGATCAGCGCATGCGCGACGCGCTGCTCAATCTGATCGTCTATCAAGGCGACACGGAATTCGCTTCCGTCGAACAACAGCGCCGCCTGTTCGAAACTTCTCCCAGCGAACACGACCGGCAATCGCTTTGCCGCGTAGTCACGGAGGAAATGCGCCACGGCTGGCAGATGTGCTACCTGCTGATGAATCACTTCGGGTATAGCGGCAAAGTGGAAGCCCAAAAAATGCTGGAGCGCCGCGCGTTCGATCAGAAGCGCTTGCTGGGAGCCTTCAATCAGGACGTCAACAACTGGCTCGATTTTTTCGTCTACACCGATTTCGTGGATCGCGACGGAAAATATCAGCTCACCATGCTCAGCTATTCCGGATTCGCGCCGTTGGCACAATCGATGATCCCGATGCTCAAGGAAGAGTCTTTCCACCTGGGTACCGGGCAGGACGGGATCAAGCGCATCGTGAAAGCCGGCGTCATTCCCTTGCAAATCGTGCAGAAATTCATCAACAAGTGGGTGCCCGTCAGCCTCGATCTTTTCGGCGTCGATCGCTCCAGCTCCGCGCACTGGTTTTACGTTTGGGGCCTGAAAGGCCGCTACGATGAACCGACCGCCAGGGCCGAAGTCAATCTCGAGCGCATGAACGAACATAGCCGCACTCTGTATTATCAGGAATGCGTCAAGCTGGTGGACATGATCAACAAGCATGTTCCCGCGGGCCAGCCGCTGCTGTATGTGCCGGACTTCAAGTTCAACCGCTTCATCGGCGAGCACGCCCGCAAACCTTATAGCGTCACCGGCGAACCACTGGGCGAGAAGCAATATGCGGAACATCTGCAGGAAATGCTACCGCAGCCAGCGGACCTGGTGACTCTCAACGACATACAGTCCTACGAGAAAATGTGGATCTCCCCGAAAGGTGCAATTCAATAGAATAAAATGAGCGAACTCGAAATCACGCCGCAGGAAGTAAAGGCTCGCCTCGACCGCGGCGAAAAACTTCTGCTCGTGGACGTTCGCGAGCCCTGGGAACACGCGCAGTGCCGCATCGAGGGAGCTGAACTTATTCCCATGGGAACCATTCCCGCGAATCTCCAGAAACTGGATTCCGACGAAGACGTAGTTTTTTATTGCCACCACGGAATGCGAAGCCTCGATGTGGCCAATTGGCTCCGTGCCCAGGGCGTTGCTCACGCCAAATCCATGGCCGGCGGCATCGATCGATGGTCCGCCGAAATCGACGGCAAAGTCCCTCGCTACTGATTGTTTTCTTTGTAGGGGCGTAGCACTGCTGCGCCCGATCTCGGCAAGATTCCAAGGTCTCGGCGTTTTGCGAAGGAGTCATTCCACAATGCCCGCGAAAATCGTCTTCTATGAAAAACCCACCTGCACCACTTGCCGCAAAGCGAAGGGTCTGTTGCTCAAGCTGAAAATCCCATTCGACTCCCGCGATCTTGACAAACAGCGGCTCTCGGAAAGCGAACTCGACCAACTGGTCGGCAAGCGCAATCACCAGGATTTTCTCAACTCCCGCAATGAACTCTATCGCGAGCGCAAGATGAGCGAACATCCGCCCTCTCGCGCGGTGGCGATTACGCTCATGTCCCAGAATCCGAATCTCATTCGCCGGCCCATGCTCGTCCGCGGTTCGCAAATTCTTCACGGCTTCGACGAGACCGCGTACCGTAATCTGGCAAAATAAGCGGGCCTGTTCGGGTTTGCGTAGCGGCCGCCTTCCGAAGCGGGCGCTTTTCTAAGACCCCCGGATCGAAGGCACGCCAAGAAGGCCGCTGAAATCTTTTCTTTAGGGGGTCAAAGCTTCAGCTCTGACATCAAGGCGCACTTTCAGTGCGGGCTTTAGCCCCCGGGGTAATCGGGAAGCACCACATGCGCATCAAGACCATTGCTATCATCGGCGCGGGCACCGCCGGCCGCGCGATCGCCCGCGACTCCGTGCTCGCAGGCTTCCACACCATGCTCGAAGACGTCTCGGACTCCTTGATCGCCAAGGCCCTTACATGGATCCACGATTCCCTTGACAAAGACGTGAAGCGCGGCAACCTGGATCTCGCGTCCCACGAAGCCGCCCTAGCGTTGATCTCCACCACCCGCGTCGTAGACGAAGCCATCCGTGATGCCGATCTCATCATCGAAACCGTCTCCGACGAGCTGGAAATGAAGTTGGAACTCTTCACCATCTTCGACAAATTCGCCAAGCCCAATGCCATCTTCGCCAGCAACACCTCGACCCTTTCCATCAGCGATTTCTCTGACATCGTTATCGCCCGCGAGCGTTGCGTCGGCATGCGTTTTTTCCACTACGACCCGAAAGCAAACCTGCTCGAGATAGTCCGCACCAACTATACCTCCGACGAAACCGTAGCCGCGTGCATGGAAGTAGCCAAACGCATGAGCAAGATTTCCGTGGTGATCAGCGAAAAGCACGGACAAATAGCCTGGTAGCGCTGGCGCCGCCTCAGAACGCGGGCGCTACATTCCTTCCCCGAGGCGTGAAACATGGTAAATGTTCTAAACTGTAGGGCATGAACCCCCTCACCGATCGCATCCTCATTCAGCAAGGCGACCTGACCGACATGGACGTCGACGCCATCGTGAATGCCGCCAACAACGATTTGGTGCTCGGCGCGGGCGTTGCCGGCGCGATCCATCGCAAGGGTGGCGAAGAAATTCAAAAGGAATGCGACGAGATTGGCAGCATCCCGGTGGGTTATGCGGCTATCACTGGTGGTGGCAAACTAAGAGCGCGCCACGTAATTCACGCCGCCAGCATGGGGCTGGGCGGCGTGCGCACTACCGCCAAGTCGCTGCGCACTTCCACCGCGCACTCGCTGCGCATTGCCGCTGAGCGCAATCTCAAGTCCATAGCATTTCCCGCAGTTGGCACGGGTATCTCTGGATTTCCGATGGAAGAATGTGCTCAGATCATGCTTACCGAAGCGGCCCAACATCTGCAGGGCAGCACTTCCATTGAGAAAATCTATTTCGTCCTCTTCGACACCAAAGCCCGCGACGTGTTTGATACGACGTGGGCAAGCCTGCAGCGCAACGTCACCACGAAGAACGCCTCCACTTCGAAATCCTAGCTTCCCGCCTTTGTAGGGGCGCAGGATTCCTGCGCCCCATGTCCGCAATATCAAAAGGTCTTCAGTCTCTCTGGTTTGGCACTTTTTCCTTCCGCAACTCCGCGAGCATTTTCACCGCGCCATCATTCTTCGGATTCAGATCCAGCGACTTCTGATAATTCTCGATGGCCAAATCCTTCTGCCCGCTCTTTGCATATATTTCGCCAAGGCTGTCATAGGCATTCCACGAATTGGGATGAAGCTCCACGTTCAACTGAAAAATGCGCAGCGCTTCCGCCGGTTTCTTCATTCCATAGAAAACCCGATAGCCCAGCGAGTTAATGGATTCTTCCGAAATGCTGCCGTCGACCAGTGCCGGATGGAACTCCTCGATAGCCGCGGCTGCGCCTGTGTCACGCACGGCGTTTGCAAAGCGCATCGCTGCGGAATCGTATTGGTCGTATTTGGCCCAGGCAAACGCCGGTTGCTCACCGCCCAGCGCCATGCGGACCATTTTGTCGCGGATTGACAGCCCATTTTCGCCGTTTAGGAACATCACCACGCCGATTTTCTGCTTCGGATACGCCACCACATACGCTTTGAATGACCCGTTGTCGCCCCAATGCCAAAGCGACTCGCCGTCTTTTGTTTCCTGGATTCCCCAGCCCAGTCCCCAAAACAGTTCCTTTGATAATTGGCCCGGTACGCGGTCCGTGCAATTCGTGCACCCGGGA
>Ga0210399_10000862_pt1 | contig 23794 bp, 21 predicted proteins | sample IncBWC14MmetaG_FD_150865 | JGI IMG/M metagenome (GOLD analysis project Ga0210399, IMG submission 150865) | Forest soil microbial communities from Barre Woods Harvard Forest LTER site, Petersham, Massachusetts, United States - Inc-BW-C-14-M | ecosystem: Environmental > Terrestrial > Soil >... | reverse complement strand
GTGAAGGACAAGGCGAACGCCAGCGCCGACGCGGATGACGAAGAAGACGACGAAGACGAAATGGACAGCGAAGATGTGCTGAAGGCGAATCTGATCCATCCGGATTTGCTCGAGTCGATCTCCAAGCCGGACCTTACTTCCCTGCTGGCGGGGCAGGTGGAATACTGGCTGCGTGCGGGGCAACGTGACATTCGCGGGACGCTCGGTAGCAACAACTGGGTGGTGAACGGCGCGCATACCGCCACCGGCAAGCCGCTGCTGGCGAACGACACGCACCTGGAACTGACCATTCCTCCCATCTGGTACGAAATTCACGTGACAGCGCCGGGATGGAATGTGAAAGGAATCACGTTTCCGGGCGCGCCGCTGGTGATTATCGGGCACAATGACCGCATCGCCTGGGGCTTCACCAACAACGGCGCGGATGTGCTGGACCTCTACATCGAAACGTTCAATCCCGCCAATCCTGACGAGTATCGCGTAAATGGAACATGGAAAAAGGCAGACGTGTACGACGAAGTGATCAAAGTGAAGGGTGTCCCGGACGAACACATGCGTTTGGTTGTGACTCGGCACGGCCCAGTTTTGCAAAACGAAGGAGACAAGTCGTACGCGATGCGATGGACCGCGCTGGAGCCCGGCGGGTTGGCCAACAGCTACAACTGGCTTGGGAAGGCGCGAAATTGGAAGCAATTCCGCGATGTGATGCGGCAAGTGTGGGGCCCCGCGCAGAACGCGGTGTACGCCGACGTGGATGGAAACATCGGCTGCGTGATGGCTGCTCGAGTGCCGATTCGCAAGAAGGGGCGTGGGGAAGTCCCAGTGCCGGGAGATACGGACGAGTACGAGTGGACAGGCTACATTCCGTTTGAGCAGTTGCCGCAAAGTTTTAATCCGGATAGCGGATTAATTGTCACCGCGAACGCACGAATGGCCGGGCCGGACTACAAGCCATATTTGACGGACCGGTGGGAAGAACCGTACCGGACAGCGAGAATTTATGACCTGCTCCACGACAAACATGATTTGCGTCCGGAAGACATGCTGAAGGTGCAGACGGATACGTACAGTTATCCGCATGTGTTCATCGGAGAGCAGTTGGTTGCCGCGGCAAGGATTGCTCCACCGAAGGATCCGCGTGCGCAGAAATTAATCCAGCAGGCGAAGGATTGGAACGGGATTGCGGATGTGAACTCGTCCGTGGTGACGTTTCTCGATGCCGCGATGTACCGTTCGTTGGATCTGATTCTGGAGCCGCATCTGGGCAAGGATACGGAACTTTATTCCTGGCGAAAGCTGGCGTTCCTGCAGAAAGTGTTGACGGACCGTCCCGCCCGCTGGCTACCTTCGGAATTCAAGAATTACGACGAGTTGCTCAGTGCGGCGGCGGACCGCGCGGTAAAGCGGTTGGAGGAAGAGACCCACAGCAGCGACCCGGACGATTGGGCGTGGAAGCGATTCAACTATCTGGATATGCTTCACCCGATCGGCCGCGAAGGAATTCTGAAGAGGCTGCTGAGTAAATCAGGGCAGGCGCAGGCTGGGACGCTTTTCAGCCCGCGCGCGGCTTCACGGCACCATGGGCCTTCGGAGCGATTCGTGGCGAATTTGGGGGATTGGGACAATTCGATCCTGCTGATTCCTGCTGGACAATCCGGGCAACCGGGCAGTGAACATTATTCCGATCAGTTTTCGTACTGGTTCGAAGGCAAACCGATCTACGAGCCGTTCAGCGACGCCGCAGAGGCCAAGGTGAAGAAGCACCTGCTGACGCTGAAGCCATCGAACTGATCTTAATTCTCCGCGCCAATGCCAGAACTTCCTGAAGTCGAGGCGGTCGCCCGAGCGCTGCGCCCGCTGGTGAAAGGGCAGCGAATTCGATGTCTGCACGTCTTTCACGCGATTGCGCTGAAGCCGCAGCCGCCTGCCGGGGCGGCTAAAATTGTCGAGGGCCGCCGCGTTCAGGGTGTATTCCGGCGAGGCAAGTATCTGTTCCTAGCCCTCGATCGCGGCCTGGTGGAAATGCATTTTCGTTTTGACGGGCAACTCATCTGGTTTTCCGGCGCGAAGGAGTTGCTGAAGCGAGCGAATGCTGCTGAGGGTGGCGTACACGTCGATGTCGCGCTGGAATTCGGAAATGGGGTACTGGGATTTGCGGACCGTCGTCACTTTGGGCGGGTGCATGCGTGGGAGTCGGAAGATGCATGCCCTCCACTCAAGAAGTTGGGACTGGATGCGTTCGCGAAAGGATTCACGGCAAGGGAACTTCATCGGCGATTGGCGCGATCGAAACGCCCGCTGAAGGAGTTCTTGCTGGACCAGACGCGGATTGCCGGGATCGGGAATATTTACTCGAGCGAAGCTTTGTGGCATGCGCGACTGAATCCCTGGCGGTGTGCGAAACTCCTGGACAGGAGAAGATCGGCGAAACTTCATAAAGCGATTGTGTACGTTCTCCGGCGTGCACTAGAATGTTGTCAGGATCCTGCGCCGGACTTTCGCGACCCAAGGTGGTGGTTTCAAGGATTGGCAGAGGTTTTGCGGGCGTACCAGCGAGAGGGCTTGCCGTGCCGGCGCTGCGGACGGCCGATCCTGCGGGCAGAGCAGGGCGGGCGATCTACGTATTATTGCAAGCATTGCCAGAAATAGAAATTGTGACTCGGGACTAGAGCTTCAGCCCAATTCAAGCACGAATGGCGGATGGCGTGAATCAAACCGTTGCAAAAAAACTAGAACCGCAGAAAAAGCCTGATTTTGAGCGCTCGCTGGCACGGCTGGAAGAGGTGGTGCGGCGCCTCGAAAGCCCTCAACTCTCGCTGGATGAGGCGATGAAACTGTTTGAGGAAGGCGTCGGGCTGTCGCGAGAGTGCCAGAAGCGACTGGAGGAAGCCGAAGGCCGCGTCGAAATTCTGTTGAAGAAGGCCGATGGCAAAATGACCGCCGAGCCGTTTGCTGCCGAAGGCGAGAGCGATTCGTGAGCGCGAGCCAATGGCCCAAACTGGATTCTCCCCCAATCCGATGAAGCTTCCCCCTTTTTTTGAAGAAGACCGGCTGGCGGTTGACGCGCAACTGGAAAAATTGTTGCCCGCGGAATCCATCCAACCTCCTTCGATCCACACGGCGATGCGTTATTCCGTGTTTGCCGGCGGCAAGCGGGTCCGGCCCATCCTCTGCCTCGAATCGGCGCGCATCTTCCAGGCGGAAGTTTCGTCGGCGCTTTATCCGGGTTGTGCGATCGAATTCATCCACACCTATTCGCTGATTCACGACGATCTGCCCGCTCTGGACAACGATGATCTGCGTCGGGGCAAGCCAACGAGCCACAAGAAATTCGGCGAAGCCACGGCGATTCTCGCGGGCGACGCGCTGTTGACGCTGGCGTTTGAAACGATTGCGGCATCGCCAGTTGTGGCGGAACGCCGCGTGGAGATGGTTACCGAGATTGCATCCTCAGCGGGGACAATCCGGGGAATGGTTGGCGGTCAAGTGGCGGACCTGGAATCGGAAGGCAAGCCGGTCAGCCCCGAAATGCTCGAGTATATCCACCATTCGAAAACCGCCGCCCTCATTCGCGCTTCGATTACATCGGGAGCGATTTGCGCGGGGGCGCCGGCAGACGATGTCGCGCGACTCCGGCGGTTCGGAGAAACGATTGGATGGGCGTTTCAAGTTACGGATGACATCTTGGACGTCGAAGAATCTTCGACGGCGCTTGGCAAGACAGCGGGCAAGGATATCGCGCAACAAAAAGCGACTTATCCTGCTGTCTATGGACTGGAACGCTCCCACCAGATTGCCAAGGAACTGGCCGATAAAAGCATTTCCGAGTTGGATGGGTACGGCGAGCGCGCCAGCCGGTTGCGAACGATTGCGGAATTTCTGGTTCATCGCCGTTCCTAGCCACACTTTCCATGACCGCCAAAACTGAGCGCAAGCGGCTGGACATTCTACTCGTCGAGCGTGGTCTTGCCGAGTCCAGCCACAAAGCGCAGGCGATGATCCTCGCGGGCGAGGTGGAAGTAGAGCAGCAACGTGCCGACAAGGCCGGGATGATCCTGCCGGACACGGCGCACATCGAAGTCCACAGCAGACAGCAAAAATATGCGAGCCGTGGTGGCGTAAAACTGGAAGGCGCATTGAAAGATTTCCACGTAAGTGCTGCGGGCAAAACGTGCCTCGATATCGGAGCTTCGACCGGTGGGTTCACGGATTGCCTGCTACAAAACGGCGCGGCGCGCGTTTATGCAGTGGATGTAAACACAGACCAGTTGGCGTGGAAAATCCGCGGCGACACGCGAGTGGTGCGCATCGAAAAGAATGCGCGTGAATTGCTTGCGCAGGATCTACCGGGACCTGCGGACCTGGTCGTAGCCGACGTCTCCTTCATCTCAGCAACGAAGATCCTGGCTGGGGCCGCCGCGTGTGCAAAGGCCGGAGCTGACCTCTTTATCCTGGTCAAGCCGCAGTTTGAACTTGCGCGTGAAGACGTGGGCAAGGGAGGAATCGTGCGCGAAAAAACGTTGCATGACCAAGCGGTTGCCAGCGTTCGAAAGGCAATGGAAACGCTTGGGCTGAGCGTGCTCGGGGTTGCGCCGAGCCGGTTGCCGGGGGCCGAGGGCAACCAGGAGTATTTCCTTCACGCCCGAAAAGCGGCTGGGGTAGAATCGCAGTAATCCATGCGGCCTGAATCCACCTTCAAGAGAATCGGAATCATCTCCCGGCCACGGCGCTCGAACATTGCGGAAGTGGTTCCGCCACTGCTGGAGTGGCTTGAAGCGCGAGGCATGCCCGCGGTATTTGACAACGAAACAGCCACCGTCCTGAAAAATGAGTCTGCGGGGAAAACGCGGCATCAGGTGGCGCAGGAATCGGACCTGCTGCTGGTTCTGGGCGGCGACGGCACCATTCTGGCAGCGGCACGCGAGGCCGCGTATCACGGAATTCCGATTCTTCCGATCAACATGGGCAGTCTCGGGTTTCTGACCAGCTTCACGGTCGAAGAGCTTTATCCAGCCCTCGAAAGCGCGCTTGCCGGAAAAGCCACGATCGAGGAACGCGTTCTGCTGCTGGTGGAACGCACGCACAATGGAGAGTTGCTGACACAGCAAAGAGTTTTGAATGACGCCGTGGTCCACAAGGGCACGCTGGCTCGCATGATCGAGGTGGAATTGCACATCAATGGGGCGTTTGTGTGTAGATACCGCGCCGACGGATTGATTGTTGCGTCGCCAACCGGCTCCACCGCCTATTCGCTTTCCGCCGGCGGCCCGATTGTGCAACCCGGCGTGGAGTCGATCTTGATCACACCGATTTGTCCGCACACATTGAGCGACCGGCCGGTGGTGGTGCAGGACACTTCGCTGGTCGAATTGTATTTATCCCAGAGCTCGGATTCCGTGTTTCTGACGCTGGACGGGCAGACAGGCGTGCCGATGCAGATTGGCGACCACGTTCGAATCACGCGCGCGGCAGAGCGTCTGAAATTGATTCAACCGCCGAACAAGACTTATTTTGAGATCTTGCGGAACAAACTTAAGTGGGGCGAAGCGTAGCCTTCAACCGAGAATGTCAGTGCGGAGCAGATCCTGGCTCGTTTCGCGCCGGCGAATAAGCTTTGCAGTTTTACCGCTGACCAGAACTTCAGCGGCGCGGCCGCGGCCGTTGTAGTTGGACGACTGGGCGAAACCATAAGCCCCGGTTACCCAAATCGCCAGCAAATCCCCCTGAGCAACAGTTCCTATCGGCCAGTCAAATAGAAAAGTGTCTCCCGTCTCGCAGACCGGCCCAACAATGTCGGCGCGTTTTGTGCTTCTCGGCTGGCCGGCAATGCTCTCTATGACGCGCGTGATCGGGTGCGGCGCGTCATAAAGCACTGGACGCATGAGGTCGTTCATGGCCGCATCGATGACGACGAAGGATTTCCCCGAATTCTGCTTGGTATAAATAACGCGTGAAAGAAGGACGCAGGATTCAGCAATGATCGAGCGCCCTGGCTCCAGCAGAAGTTGCACGCCGAGCGGACGGACGACTTCGGCAATCATTTTCGCATAAGCAGCGCGAGCCGCGGGACGTTCCTCCGTGTAACGCACACCGAGTCCGCCGCCGACGTCCAGGACGTTCAGCAAAATCCCCTGTTTGCGCAGATCCAGCGAGTATCCGGCAAGCCGTTGCAATGCGCGGCGGAATGGCGCAAGCGCCACAATCTGCGAGCCGATATGGGCGCTGATTCCCTGCCAGCGAATGGCCTTCGTGTTCCGATGCGCCAAATATAGTTTGCGCGCTTCAGGCCAGGCCACGCCGAATTTGTGCTGCTGGAGCCCAGTGGCGATGTGAGGATGCCCGCCGGCCTGCACATCGGGATTCACACGGATAGAAACTCCGGGTGACTTGCCACGGCCAGCCACCCGCCGCGAAGATTCTTCAATCAAAACTTCCAGCTCCGCAGGCGATTCCACGTTGAATTGAAGAATCCCCGGTCCGCTGTTCCGTCCGCCCCGATAGCGAAGTGCTTCACGAATTTCCTCACGCGTCTTTCCAACTCCCGAAAACACGATGCGCTTGCCCGGGATGCCGAGATGGCCGAGATGGCCGAGTTCGCCGCCGGAGACAATGTCGAAGCCGCTGCCGAAGCCGGCTAAAAGTTCGAGGAGTGATAGATTCCCATTCGCCTTGACCGCAAAGCAGAGCAGATGCGGAACTCGGGAGAGTCCGTGATCAAGTTCGTGGAAGGCATCGGTGATCGCCTGCTGGCTGTAGGCATAGGCAGGCGATTCAAATTGCCGCGCAATTTCGGGAAGCGGAACGCCTTCGCAATAAACCTCCCGCGTGGACTTGCCTGTGTTCTTCCAGGAAAATTGCGGAGTGTGGGTTGCGGGGTCGAGGTAGGCTAACCTGCGTCGAGCCTTGCCAGGGGCGCTCATTTCACCTTCATGACCACCAGCGTGCGATCGTCGGAAAGCGGCGCGCTTTGCGAGAACCAGTCCACTTCGTTCAGGACTCGGTCGGCCATCTCGGCTGCGGAAATTTCGTGCTGCTGCTCGATAAGTTTACGCAACCGCTCCGTACCGAAGAGTTGCCCTTCGCTATTGTAAGTTTCCGCGATGCCGTCGGAATGAAAAACTAGGATATCGCCGGATTCCAGGGTTACGCCCCACTCGTCATACGTCACATCCTCAAAAATGCCGAGTGGAAATCCAGTTAACTCGATACGGTCGCAGCGGCCATCCTTGTAAAGGAGTGGTTGAGACTGGCCGGCATTTGCGACGCGAAGCTTCTGGCGGCCTTTTTGCCAGGTTGCAAAACAGGCAGTCATAAATCGCCCTTCGATGCGGCGCTCCCCGACCAAATGGTTCATCTGCCGCAGCATTTCGGCGGGCTGCAGTTTCTGCGGCGCCAGGCTCCGCATAATACCGATGGAAACAGCGCCATAGAGCGCAGCTGCAGTTCCCTTTCCGCTGACATCGCCGAGCGCAATGCCAAGTTGCTGCGGCCCATAACGCAGAAAATCATAGAGGTCGCCACACACCTCGCGGGCAGAAAGATAACGCGCCGCGACGTCAAGTCCGTAATCATCAGCGGGAACCGGTCGAAGGAGCGCACCCTGAATACGCTTGGCCGCCTGCAGGTCCCGCTCCATGCGGGCTTCATCGCGGGCCACCTGTTCGTAAAGCCGCGCGTTTTCCAGCGACACTGCAAGATTGGCCGCGAGAATGGTAAGCGTTTGCACATGCTCTTCGGTGAAGTAATGCAACTGCGGACTTTCGAGATCGAGAACGCCAATTACTTTTCCCTTGAAAATCATCGGGATGGCAAGTTCCGAACGAGTTTCAGGATTTACCATAAGGTAGCGCGGATCATGTGCGACATCGGGGACGAGAACCGGTTCCCGCAAAGTAGCGGCAGCGCCCACAATGCCCTCCGTTGCCGCGACGCGCAATTTTCCCTGAACGCGCTGGCCATGCTTCACGTCCAGGCGATGGCGAAAGACTTTCTGTTCTTCGTCGTAAAGCATGATGCTGACGATCTGGTAGTCGATGACCCGCTTTACGAGTTCCGCCGCGCGGCGGAGAAGTTCTTCCACATCAAGGATGGAGCTGATTTCACGGCTGACTTCGTTCAGGACCAGGAGCGTTTCCGCTTGTGTCCTGACCTTCTGAAAAAGCCGCGCGTTTTCAATTGCTACCACCAGGCGGCTGGCGAGCAGGGTGACGATTCTCTGCTGATCTTTGGTGAAATAATTCAGGTGGCGGCTTTGGATATCCAGAACGCCGACAGCCTTGCCGCGGAAAAGTAGTGGCACGGCAAGTTCGGATTTCACGCTGTCAATCGCGTTGATATAGCGGTGATCCTGGGAAACGTCAGCGACGCGCACAGGCTGTCCGGTGGAAATCGCCGTGCCGGTGATTCCCTGCCCCATGGGAACACGCAGATTTTCCGCAAGGCCGGGAGGGTAACCGATGGCGAAGCGATGGCTCAGATAGGAGCCAGTTTCATCCAGCAGCATCACACCAAAGAATTCGTAGTCGATATGCCGCTTGATTAACAGCGCGGTATGGGAAAGGACTTCGTCGAGGTCCAGCGACGCGTTAACCTCTTCCCCGATTTCGGAAAGGGTAGCAAGTACTTCGGTTGAAACGTCAGCCTGCTCCGTGGTTGCCTGTGTCGGCGGATTCGAGCCTGTAGCGTTCATGAATGTATCTATTATAGCAGGCGAATTCAGCTTCGAAGAATAAGCGAAAATCGCCGCTCAAGCCTCGATTTTCGTCTTGCCCCGCGGGCCCAGGCGGACGATACAGACGTCGGGAAGATTACGGTAGCGCTCGTCGTAATCAAGGCCATAACCAACGACGAATTCGTTCGGGATCACGAAGCCAGTGTAATCGGCTTTGACGTCGGCGATCCGCCGCTCCACCTTGTCAAGCAGAACGGCCACACGAAGATGCTTTGGTTTGCGTTCTTCAAAAAGGCGCAACAAATATTTCAAAGTTAAACCGGTGTCCAGAATGTCCTCAACGACAAGAACCGAGCGCCCTTCAATGCTGACGTCGAGGTCCTTGTTCATCTTAACTTCGCCCGTCGAATCCATGCCTTTGCCATAGCTGGAGACCGAGATGAAGTCGAAGGAGACTTCGCCGCCGAGTTCGCGCGCAAGGTCGGCGAGGAATAATATTGAACCTTTCAAAACGCCGATGAGGTGAATGGGTTCATCTGGGAAATCGCGGCGAATTTCCTGCGCCATCTGCCGCACTCGTTCACGGATGCGTTGGTGAGAGATCAGGACGCGCAGACTTTCCTCGGCACGATGGCCAGGTTTTACTCTTGGGCTTCGCTTCGTTACCTTGGTGGGCAAGGATGCAATCTCCTTCTCGCAGCAGTTAAGACATCTTATTGTATCTTTAGCGGGAAATTCCCCATCCTATGTTCTGTACTTTCGCATGTCAATTCAGTGAGGAGATGCCGATGAACCAGGACGAGTCGTCCCTTCCCGAACCGTGGCTGCGCGGGACGTTGACAGAAGTGCCTGCAGTTGGCCGAGGCGTTCTGCACGCGCTGCAACTGGCCTGGGAGGATGCGAAGAAATGGTGCGGCAGATTGAGCGACACGCAGATACACGCGCGCCCGGCAGGATTGCCCTCGGTGGCGTTTCAGTTGCGGCACGCCGCTGGCAGTCTCGACCGATTGCTGACGTATGCGGAAGGCCGTGCGTTGTCTGAAGAACAGCTACGATCGCTAAAGGCCGAGGCGAGACCCAACGGTTCTGCGGCGGAAATATTGGCGGAATTGGAAAGCGCACTTAATTTCGGGAGTTTACGCGTTCGCGCTTTTGCTACGGATGATCTCTCGCTTCCCCGAACCGTCGGATCGAAGCGGCTCCCAACGACACTCGGTGGACTCCTGGTTCACATAGCCGACCACACGCAGCGCCACGTCGGGCAAGCCATCACCACAGCGAAACTCGTTTCGGCTTCCAAAGTTTTGTAGCTATACTTCTGCTGCGCCTTATGCCCCAACTGCTCAAATCAACGCTCCTCGTTCTGACCGCGCTGTTTCCGATCGTCAATCCGCTCGGCAGCGCGCCACTGTTTCTCTCGTTGACGCGCTACTACTCCGGGGATCAGCGGAAACTTTTGTCCCGGCGAATCGCCCTGAACAGCATTGCCCTGATCGTCGCCTCCTATTTTGTCGGCTCGCATATCCTGGATTTCTTCGGCATTTCCATTCCCGTGGTACAGGTAGGCGGCGGATTGGTACTGGCTTCAACGGGTTGGTCGATGCTGAAACAAAAGGATGAGGACGACACCAAGGCCGGTGTGCACCGCAACGTGGATACTAACGATCTTTTTCAAAAGGCGTTTTACCCGCTGACGCTGCCGCTCACGGTCGGGCCGGGATCAATCTCGGTTGCGATTACGCTGGGCGCCAACGAGCCGCACCACGAGCATTCAATTCTGGTTTCGATGATCGGCGCGGTGATTGGAGCGGTGCTGATCGCGGGTAGCGTTTATCTGTGCTACGCGTTCGCGGACCGGCTCGCGCAGGTGTTAGGAGCTACTTCGATGGCCGTAATCATGCGGCTGTCCTCGTTCTTGCTGGTATGCATCGGCACGCAGATTATCTGGAATGGGCTTTCGGCGATGCTGAAGTCAATGCTGCTTTCAGGCCATCCCGGATAGAGCCACTTCCGGCCTCATCGTTTCATTTCTGCCGCAGATTTTTCCAATTGGGCAATTCGCGTTTTCCCAGCATCGCTTCCGCGGCCCAGGCACCTAGATAAACGGATTGCGCGACTCCATGTCCTGAGTACCCACCCAGAACAACGGCATTCGCCGATTCTCGATGTTGCTCGAAAATGGGTATCCATCCATCCGCTATGCTTATCGGGCCGCCCCAGCGATGAGTGATCGCTACGTCGCGAAGTTCCCGACGAAGACTTCGAATGCGCTTTTCCAGGCGGGCGAACGCTTCGGCCGCGGGACCTGTTTCCACATTGAGCGAATGCATTTCACGCCAATCGGAAAAATGGACGAGACCACTGCCAAAAATGATCTGCGCACCAAGGAGGCGGCCCCAAAGATAAGGCAGGTCGACGGTGTAGAAAGGCTTTCCGTTGGCGAGGCCAATCTCCTCCAGCGTGGAGTCCGTAAGCGGTTCCGTGGCAACCGCGAGGGTAAAACAGGATTCGGTCCGCTGTGTCCAGCCAGTCAGTTCGAGGGAATAGGCATTCGTGGCAAACAACACTTGCCTCGCACGAAGAATTCCGAGCGGCGTATGCAACCGGAGCGGTTCCTGAAATTCGCAGCGCTCAACATTGGCGCTCTCGAATAGATCAACCCCCGCGCGTTCCGCAGCCGCTGCGAGTCCCGCGACGACCTTTCCGGGATCAATCGTGCCACCCTCGATTTCGTTGACCACGCACAACTCGCCAGAATCGTTCCAACGAATCGGAGAGTTCTTTAGCGGCGAGGTTCGTCCGAGTTCGTACACCCCGGGAAGATGCACGTCCCCATCAACGCGCAATTCCGCCAGTATTTTCTGATATCCGGAAAGGACATCACCGAGTCCTGGCAGATTTCCTGCTGCGGATTCGGCAAGTGCCAGGCCACCAGTGTGCCCGCTGGCGCCGGAACCAAATGTTTCCGCCTCCATGAGTGCGACGGATTTTTCGGGGCTCAACCGTTTGATCCAAGCCGCCGCGGCGAGACCGGTGAAACCACCGCCAACTACGGCGAAATCGACGGTCTCGGGGAGTGGTTGTGCCTTCGCGCGAAAGTTTGTCGCCCAGGGACGATTGCCCCAGTTCTTAAGCTTGCTTGTTGTCTTCGAATCTAAAGGTTCGCGAGACACTTTACACCTTTCAGGGAATGCAGCCTTCGCGAGACAGCAAACACACTCCGAGTATATTTTGATGCTGTAGGGGAGTTTTTGGTGAAGCGGGTCAAGTATCTGCCAGGTGAAAAATCGGCTGACCCTGATCTCAGCCACAAAGCTTAAGTTGTCTCGCAGGTTGGAATCTCAAGAGCGGTGGCTGAGCTACGGCGCTCCAAAGAAGAGCCTCGTCATCAAGAGTGGCGAGGCTCTTCTGGCTACATAAATTCCGGCGCGGGCTAGAACAACGCAGTTGGACGCCGCGTCCAGCTCCTGCCTTTTGCTTTGGAGACTTCCTCGACGTCCTTCACGTAGGCGCCGGCTTGCGTCAGGATGTGGTGGAGATCGTTGCCAATGCTGATGAAGGGGAAGCCTTTGTCGAGAAATTCGCCAACGCGGGCGGTTCCGAAGAGGAAGAGGCCCAGAATGATGTTGTTCTTGCGGGCAGCGGCAATCAGTTTTTCGGTTGCAGCGCCGATCTCCGGCGATGTGTACATGTGGGGAAACTCGTACTTCTCGTAAAGCCCCATGGACATGCACAGGTCGTTTTGGCCGAGGAACAGGAGGTCCACTCCCGGGACGGCCGCGATTTCATCAATGTTCTTGATGCAATCTGCCGTTTCGACTTGCAGTGCCACGATTACATTGCTGTTCGCTCCGCCTGCATAGCCGAGAAGACCCTCTTTATTCATACTGCGCTGGGGAAAGTAAACCGAACGCGTGCCAGTGGTGGGGTAGCGCGCGCAACTCACTGCCTGCCGCGCTTCATCGGCATTATTAATGTAGGGGACAAGCACGCCGTCCGCCCCGAGGTCGAGCGACTGCTGAATGCCCGGACGGTCACCGTAACCACCAACGCGCACGATAGACTTCGCTCCGCCGCTGGCAATTCCGGCCAGCATTGCAGAGAGTTTTTCGTAGCCCATCGGTCCATGCTGCGAATCGACAAGCAACCAGTCGTAGCCGCTGTGCGCCAGTTGTTCCGCGACAGTAGGGCTGTGTGAATTCACAAACAGGCCGAGTTTCGTCGCTCCGGCACGTAATTGTTTCTTGAATTCGGCGCCAGTCAGGGTGGCTGCTGCCATAAGTAATGCTCCTTATCGAAGTATGAGTGCAAGACGAGTCGCGTAAGTGTAAGCGACGGAGGGGGAAAAGCAAAAGTCGAAAAACAAGCACACAGCCAGAAAGGCTGTCACACGCGAAGCGTTAGAGGTATTTAATCAGGACAACTTCGTTGCGCGCCTCGTTGTAAACCAGCTCATCGACCAGTTGCTGCGTGAGCATAAGGCCCAACCCGCCGGGGCGAAGCCCCTTCTGTTCGCGGATTGTCATGTGCGCCATTGGATCATCGGCCGGATTACTTACAGCCGCATGCTTCAGGTCCTCCATCTTGAACCCGGGCCCCGGATCATCCAGGCGAAACATCAAGAGTTTTCTGGTGCGAATGTAGGAAATGCGCACTTTCAGGTTGGGATCCAGATGGCCGCCCCATTCGATCGCGTTGTTCAACAGCTCGCGGAAGGCATAGCCAACTTTTTCCATCACATCGGCGGGTAAATCGGTTTCGAGGCGCGAAAGGAAACTCTGCACTCGGCTGACCACGGATCGCTCGCAAGGCACCAGCAACTCCACCCAATGCTTGTTGGCCGAGAGAACCTCGATGGGAGGAATGGATGGATCTTCGGAAAGCGCGTTGTCAACGGTGGAAATCAGAACGTTGGCATCCACAGGCTTGGCCAGAAACTGATAAACCTGGCCGCGCAGTGAATTCAATACAGTGTCCGAGGTCTTGTCCGAGGTCATCACGATGATTTTCGGAATGTGCTGTTCCCCGTGGAGAGTGCCGATCAACCCCAGCCCGGACATTTTGGGCATCCAGATATCCAGCAGCACGAGGTCAAACTTTTTTTTCTTGAGGGTGCGGAGCGCGCTCATGCCATCAGCTGCGGTGCTCACATCGTAGCCTTGCTTGGTCAGGATCCCGCGGATCATCTCACGCGTTGTGGCGTCATCTTCCGCTACCAGAATGTGAGGCATGCTGGGACTCCCGTCGAACTCACTCGGAACCGCCGCGCGTAATCTCTACCGCCGGCGTGTACCACGATTCCGGGGAGGCCTTTGTCGTTTGTCAGGTTTCGACTTCGGCCTGGCGGGGGTTTGATTTGCGTATCCTCTCAGGTTTCCTTGCAGTTTCGCAATCTCTTCCTTCAGCAAGGCGAAGATCTCCCCGGCACGGGAGGGTTCACTGCTTTTTCCAAGTTCCTGGAGCTCCTGGCAGTGTTTCCGCGCGGCCTCCGCACCAAAAATACTTACAGCTCCTTTCAGGGCGTGCGCAACAGACGCGAGCGCTTCGGCGTCCTTTCGCCGGATTGCCGAAGCGATTCCCGAGACGCGTTTTGGGACGTCGCGCAAAAAAGTGCGAATCATGCGCTTCAGAAGTTTTTCGTCGCCGCCAACGACCGCAGTGAGTTCCGCAAGCGTTGCTTCCGCCCGTGCGCGAGGCAGTGCCGATGTCCTCGCAGCGGCTTTGGCGCCGGCGAAGGACGAGAAAATCAAATTCAAGTCCTCGAGTCGAAATGGTTTCCCCAACACATCGTCGAATCCGGCTTGTCTCAAACGACGAGTGTCTTCCGAAGTGGTGTTGCCCGTGGAAGCCACAAGAAAGACGCGCTTCTTTTTTCCCAATTCGGCCGTTCGAATCGCCCGGGCAACTTCGTCTCCCGTCATTCCCGGCATCTCCTGATCCAGCAGGGCGACATCGAACGGAGCCGAGCGAAACGTTTTGAGCGCGTGAATCCCGTCCTTTGCGACGACCACCTTGTGCCCGTTGCGCTTCAGTTGGTAGGCCGTGAGAGTTCGAATGTCTTCCTGATCATCGGCAAGGAGTATACGCAGAGGGCGCACCGGTGCTGGTTTACGCTTGGTACTCGTTAAACTTGACGCGTCACGCGCATGCGACGCGCGTGTAGCGATGCTGCCGGTCGCTCGAGGAAGGTGAAACCAGAAGCGCGAGCCTTTCTCCGGGAGCATCACGCAACCAATGCTGCCGCCCCAACGCTCGACCGTAATCCGGCAGAAATAGAGGCCCAGACCCGCTTTCCCTCCACTCTGCTTCCCTTTCACGAAAAGGCCGAAAATCTGTTCGGGACGCAAGTTCTCCGGAAGGCCGGGCCCTTCGTCGTCCACGTAGGCTTTAAGAAAATCGCCCTCGTCATCCACGCCAACCGTCACACGCCCGCCGGCAGGCGTATAGCGAAGAGCGTTTTCCAAAAGATTCGAAAAGATTCGCTGCAGTCGAGAATCCTCGGCAGTCACCGGCCACTTGGCTTCCAGATCGACCAGCGACGACACGGCGAGGCGCACTCCTTTGGCCTCAAACGTCGGCCCGAGTGCAGTCGTAGTCTTCCTGGCGCATTCCAGGAGATCGCAAGATGAATTCCCTTCCGTGCCCGCATCAAGGCTGCTGCGCAGGTCGTCTGAAAAAGTCTGCAGGATCTGGCGAATCATCGTTTCCTGCTGGTCGCTGGCGTGCCTGCCGAGCGTAAGGAACTGTTTCGATCGTTCGCTGATGGATTCTTGTGACAACGATTCCATCGCAACGTGCATCACGCTGAGAGGCTGAGAGAGATCGTGAACGATGCAATGAAGAAGAATCTCTTTCTTCTGGATTTCGCGGGCCAGGCGCTCGTGATCCAGCCAGGCGTTCCTTGCCGTCTGAAGAATCTTCGCCTGCTCGCGGAATTGCGAAACGGGACTGAAGAGTGCAAGAATTCGCTTTCCACCAAGGAACAGCGCTCTTGCCTGAACGGGGATTTCGCGTCCGGAAATCGATTTTTCGATCCAGGTCTCCGACTGGCACGCCGCTGAGCCGGGAGAATCCCAGAACTCCTCCGCCTCAAACAGAAAATTCTCGAGGAACGGTGACTGCGCGGAAAGCGAAATCGGGCCGGAACCAGTTCCAGTCTCAGCCCAGATTTCAAAAATCCACTCCGGCAGCTCCGCAATGGGTAGAAACTTGCCATCGCCACTGTACTCGAACAGCGCGAACCCCATCTCCATGGGGAATTTTTGAAGCGCGTCCGGCATGCTCATCCCAGCATTTTCCGCGCGAGCAGAGAGAATGATTCTTCAACGCCTTCCCCGGTCTTCGCGCTCGAATGCAAAATATTCCAGCCTTGCGCGGCCAATTGAGATTCTAGCTCGGGGGCGAGCTCCCAATCGCGGACCAAATCGCTCTTGTTGATAACGAGCACAAAAGGGATCGCGCCAACCTCCTCGCGAACTCGCTGTTCGAGGCTGGCTGCCTTTTCAACGGTCGCTTTGCGGGTTCCATCGGCGACCAGCAAATAGCCCGAAGCACCTCGCAAATAGGTCCAGCGCATTTTCTGATAGTCGTCTTCACCATAGATATCCCAGAGCACCAGGGAAACTTCCTTCTCGCCCGCTTTCACATTTTTCTTATCGATTTTCACGCCGACAGTCGTTTGATAAACATCCGAATAGATGCTTTCGACAAACCGGCGGACCAGGCTGGTCTTTCCGACAGCGAACGAGCCGAGCATGCAAATTTTTTTCTGAAGCATGGCTGGGATCAGGGTACCGGGGCACTCACGCGAAAGCTGGCGCTGCGATTGAACTGCCGATTTTCTTCGTTGTCCTCGGTGCGAAGCGGATTCGTGGTGCCAACTCCTCGCGCCCGCAGGCTGCGTTCGGCAACGCCAAGTTGACCCAGTTCCCAGGCGACGCGATCGGCGCGGCGCTGACTCAAATTCAAGTTCTCTCCTTCGGCCCCGGTAGAATCGGTGTGGCCCAATATCTCCAGTGTGGCGCTCTGGTGCAGACTATCCGCGGCTTGAAGGAGCGACTGAATTTGTTCGGCAAGTTTGTGAAGCCCAACGCTCTCGAAAGAAGAAAGTGCCGCGCTGGACACAGGAAATTTGACAACCGCACTTTCAATTTCCGTTTTAGCCTGGTTGAACGCGAGCCGCCCGGGATTCAGTTCTGGTGAAAGTTCGACCGAGTGGATTCCCGGAACTAGAAGTGCCTTGGACTGAAGTTCCTTCACCCAGTTTGCTGACGCCACTCCCGATACCTTTAAGACACCGGACTTGACGCTAAGCACCGCTGTCGAAGGCGGCGACAAAATGGCCTTCGCCCGCTGCTGAACGATGCCGTCGTCTAGTGCGTAGTACCCGCCCCAGTGAAATTCGCCGTCGGCAGGATTCACGTCCGACGACTTGATCAACTGCCCCGGATCAGCCGCGAGCGGGTCGCGCATGCCGCGCACGACAAAACGCCCGCCTTCCCTGCCAAACGAGGTGATAACGAATCCCGGTTGCTCGCGCAGGGTGTTCACCAGGCGGTCCCAGCGAGCATATTGCGCGGAGCGCCAGCCCAACCAACCGGCCACAAGCAAAAACACGACTGCCGCTGCGGCGTACGCAAATCCAAAACCTTTCGGTTTCGAATCTTCCTTGTAGCGGTGCTCGAGGCAACGTGAGAGCTCCTCGTGCACTTTTGTGAAGGCAGCCGTGTCGCCATCAAACTGATCGAGTTGTGCGGAATATTCACGGTGAACATTTTCCAGAACCTCGGCCATGCGGTCCCGCAGGCCTCGAGGGGCAATACCGCGAATCACGCAGGCAAGAATGGCGTCGGGCCCCTCCTCAATCCATACGTCGAGGTCCCCGACGTTCATGCGATTGATGCCCTGCCCTGGCGATGTGTGGAACGAGTCGCGAACGAAGTCCTGGATAGCAGTCAACATTCCCGAAACCAGACTGGGGTCCTGTATCGCAACGGCCGATGCCACAGCGTGGCCGATGGGCAGGCCAGTTTTCTTATGAATCAGGAAGACCTGCTCAACGCGGAACACCAGGCTGTGCAGCAAGGCAACTTCGGTAAACGAACGGCCGGTGCGCAACGCTTCCAGTCGCCACTTCAGCCCCTTCACAGAGAGGCTCTGATCGAGAACTTGATTAAAAGATTCCAGGAACGAGCGAAGCGTCTCCAGGATGGAACGGCGAATCGCAGGCCCCATGACCGGGAAGAGAGCGTCCGCAAGCGTTGATGGGTCCTTGCGCACGGATTCACGCAGCGCAGTCTCTATGGTGGGCGCAAGCGCAACGCTCAGTGCTTCATCCCCACCCTGCTTCCGGCGTAACTGGATAGCCTCGGCGACTACACTGCCAACATCCTCCGTGCGCGATGCCGGATCGTCCACGCGTTGGTGGAGGCGCTCCAGCGCTTCCTGCTCAGGCGCAAGGATCAACTGCCGCAGTTCCAGGTACGCCTGCGCCTCAGGCTCAAGCGGCAGCTCGTCCGGCTCCGGCGCTGGTCGGTTTGGTGGCGTTTCGGCCATCTTGGGTCGAAATTCGAGAGGATCCCGGGAATGTTGTGGGGCGGAACCCATACTTATGCAATCTGCCTATTTCTCGGGGAGCTCCAATTCATCCTTCAAGCGCATGGACATTTCGGTGAAGAGATCCGCAAGCATGGCGCGATCGGTCTTATCAGTACGCAATGTCTCGGCTTCGTTCTCGAGCGCAGTCTCCAGCTCGTCCTTGGATTTCTGGATCTGGGAGCCAAGTGATTTGGACTGTTCCAGAATCTTCGAACGCAAATCGGCTTGGGCGGAGTCCAACTGCTCTTCGAGCTGGGAAACCTTCTTTTCGAGCGTCTTGGAATTGTCGCGGGATTCGCGGGTGAGCTCTTTCAGGCTCTCGGCGCGTTCCGATTTTTCAGTCTTCAGGCGTTGGCCGAGGGATTCCAGTTCCTCCCGAACATAGGATTCGAGGGAATCGAAACGCTTCTTGAGGTCTTCGCGGAGTGCCTCTGACGATTTGTTAAGGCGCTCCTCCAGACGGGCGAAACGCTTCTCGTACTCCCGCATGTTGGAGCCGAATAAAATGTCCCGTATTTTATCTACGTTTGCGCCTTCGCGCAGTTCGCCATTGGCGGCGTTTTTCTCATCACTGTCGGCTGGCATGGTGGTACGGCCCCCCTTCGTACGATTCATCGGCTTCCTGGCCATGCGGGGACACTACTACGGGAAGGTGGGGATGGCAATATGGGGTTTTGACAGGAAGGTCCGCCGCCGGCGCCGTATTTTCGATCTTCTCTGAGGTCGTAGGCTGACTACCAGTACCCCAATTTGGGGGGCCGGGATTAGCTCGTAATGCGGCGTTCAGAGCCAGGCTTTTCGGTGATGCACCAACGGAAGAAGCGCGAGTCGCACTCTTCGCAGCGGAAGGGGCGCCTAAAGATCATCGCGAGAAAAACAGTCTCCTGGAATCCTTTGGTTTTGGATCCGTGAGTCGAACCACTTCCGCAATTTGGACACGTTATGGTCATCGGTGACTCCCCAGATCCAGTCAAGAAAGAATCCTTCACTAACCCCTCCAGCAACGATTGGCTAACTAGCCGTGCCGCTGGCGCCGGTCGTGCGATTCCTCGGAATGACCGTTCGCATCCAGCCAGGTCAAGAGTGCGCGAATGCTTCCGTGAGCCAGCGCGATACTCGAATCGGCGGCACCATAGTAGAGGTTAATCGTGTCGCCATCCTCGGCCACCGTGTAGCCACAGGGGAACACCACGTCTTGAACATCGCCTTGGCGCTCGTAGTCTGCCTCCGGGGCGAACATCCAGGAATCACCTCGGATCAGGCATCTTTCGGGTTGCTCCAGATCAAAGAGAGCCAGACCCAGACGATAGATGGAACTGGATGGAGTCCTTCTCACCCCGTGATAAATCATCAGCCAACCTCTGGGCGTTTCAATCGGTGGTGGAGACATGCCAATCTTGTTGGCGTCCCACCAGGCGCCGCGCCGGGCTTCCAGCATGAGTTTGTGGGTACCCCAATGCCGCAGGTCGGGCGAGTAGGAAATCCAGATGTGGGCGCCGAGAGGGGTCATGGGCCGGTGAATAAGCGCCCAGCGGCCATTTATGCGACGCGGTAGAAGCGCCGCATCCTTGTCGTCCGGAGACATGACGACACCGAGTTTCTCGTAAGTGCGGAAATCTTTCGTGAGCGCCAGGGATACGCCCGGACCACCACGAGAATAGGAAGTGTATGCGACGGCATATTGTCCCAGCTCCGGCATGTGGGTGATGCGAGGATCTTCGATGCCCCAGACTTCCTCGGGGAAACGCTCCGGTTCGGGCAGAAGTGTCGGTTGGTTATCAACCTGCCAGTTGTCGATTCCGTTTGCCGAGCGCGCGGCACACAAGTGAGACAGGCCGCGGCGGTCTTCGACGCGACAAAGCAGAAGGGTGGTGCGGTCGGGCAGCAGAGTGGCGGCTGCGTTGAAGACGCTATTCATGGAATAGGGCCAATCTTTCGCGGACAGGATTGGATTGGAAGCGTAGCGTTTAAATAAGGATTCGTGTTGGAACATGGTCTCCCTTAACAACAACTTGTAGGCGCGACGCGAGGGGTTTTGGGAGCCGGGTCCCGTAAAAAAACAACTGTGAACCGATCAAGATTTGCTGTCGGTGATATCCGCCTCTTCCAGTTTGCGCATTTCGAGAAGGGCCATCAGAAAAGACAACGTGGATTCAGCGCCCTGGTTTTCGTTCGCTCGATCGGGGTGCAAACCGTCGCGGCAGCCCCCGGTGATGGAATCGTACAAAGCAACCTGCAGATCGTTGTCGCCGAGGAACCAGTTAAAAGCGGTCCAGGCTTCCTTGCGCCAGCGGCTTTTTCCCGTGGCTCGATAGGCTTCCAGAGCGGCAGAAACCGCGCTACAAGCTTCGATCGGCTGCTGGTCGAAGCGGGCCTTTTCCGTTTTGGTCGAATAGAAACCGTGGGAACCAACAGGAACGAAGTGGCCCTTGACGTCGCAACGCTGAACTCCCGCCAGCCACTCCAATGCTTCGAGTCCGGCCGAAACCATCGCGTCGTTGGAACTGCGCACGCCAGCGCGTATCAGCGCTTGTGGCAGGCGCGCATTGGAATAGGCAAGGACCTTTTCGAACCACTTCCAGTCTTCCGAGCGGTTTGCCAGATACGATTCCAGCAAACGATTGGCCAGCGCATCGGCTGCATTGAGGGCCGCGCGATCCCCAGAAAAGGATTCCAGGTACTCCTGGAGGCCCAATAGGGCGAAAGCACAGGCCCGGGGACTCTTGAATTCAACGGCTGCAGGCACTGCCATCTCAAACAAGCGTCCCGCGGCCCCACGAAGACCCGCGTGCCTGGTTCTGCCCAGAACTGTGCCCAATCCCCACAGGGCGCGTCCGTGGCTGTCTTCCGAGCCTTCTGGCTCCTGCCACTCACGTTGATAGCTCAAGCAATTATGAAATCTTCGCGTAACCGGATCGAATGCCATCCACAAAAAAGCCAGATAGCGAGAGGCAAGTCCGAGTGAACTTCGTGAAAGGTCACCGCCAAATTCCTCGAGCAGAATAGCAACAATCAAGGCCCGCGCGTTGTCGTCGGTGGAGTAGCCTTCGGGATAATTTGGAACGATGAACACCGCATGTTCGATAATTCCGGTGGAATCGGTCATGTGATGAAGGTGGTCGAGCTTAACGGCGGGAAGGCGGTCCAAAGCTTTTTCGGTGTTCTGAGCTGAAAAGGTGGCCCGAGGGTTGCGCAAGCGCTCGTTGTACACTCGTTCAAAACTCCCCATATACTGCTGCGCAACGCGATTCCAGACCATGTCACGCGTATAGAGATAGGCGCGCTTTCTCATGGCGTGGCGCGCCGTACCGTTGTCGAGCAATTCGATCGTCCGGTCAGCAATCGCCTGGGGATCATCAAATGGAACCAGCACGCCTCGCTCCCCGTCCAGAAGTTCCATCGCATGTAAGTAAGGGGTGGAGATGATCGCTTTACCGGCGCTCAAGGCATACGCGAGGGTTCCGGAAACAACTTGCCCTTTGTGCTTGTAAGGCGTGATGTAGATGTCGGCAGCTCCGATCAATTCGACCAATTCCTCCGGTGTAACGAACCGATTCCGGAAGATGACATTGGATTCGACTGCCAGTTTCTTGGCCAGTTTTTGCAGGGAAGCCCTGTAGACATCGCCCTCTCTTCGCAAAATGTGCGGATGGGTGACTCCCGAGATCATGTAAACGACATTGGGGTGGCGCGACAAGATGCTCGGCAAGGCGTGAATGACGTTTTCTATGCCCTTGTTTGGCGAAAGCAATCCAAACGTGAGAAGGACTTCTTTGCCTTCTGTACCGAAGACGTCTTTGTAGAAGCTGGGATCCGTGAAGGCCAGATCGGGGATACCGTGGGGAATCAGGTCAATTTTGGAGCTGGGCACGCGGAATACTTCCTGCAGAATATCCGAGGCTTGGCGACTCATGACAATCAAGCGGTCAGAAAGCGCCGCGATCTCGTCCATCACCCGGCGCTGGTCGGCATTCGGTTCGCGCAGCACGGTGTGGAGGGTGGTGACGATCGGCATTTGCAGGCGCCGCAATAATTCGAGAATATGCGCCCCGGACGGCCCTCCGAAAATTCCATATTCATGCTGCAGGCAAACCAGATCAATATTGCTGAAATTCAGAAAATCCGCGGCTTGCCGGTAGGAGGCAAGCTCATCCTGAGATAACTCGAACCGGATTCGGGCAGGATAGTCATAGCCCTCCTGGATGTCGTTAACCGGCAATGCCAGCAGCTCCGTGTCCGCATACTCGGCGTGAATTGCGTCACACAAGTCCGTCGTAAAAGTGGCAATCCCGCACTGGCGTGGCAGGTAGTTTCCAATGATTGCGACGCGGCTGGGCAGAATCGACCGCGGATGGACCGGCCAAAGAGGCATGGAATTGCTTTCGACAACGAGCGAAGCGAGGCCAAGTACTTCCTCCGCGCCAGAAAAATCTGCGGTCTTTTTCGCATCCCCGAGTTCGATCAGAGCTGTGTTTTCCAGTGGTGTGACTAGCTTTCGTGACGACATATTATTCCCGCCTTTATAAACTGACTCAATTCCGTGCATGTAGGGCGGGCTGGGATTCGCGGCGACCTCTCTACTCTCGGAAGCGACGCGAACTGCTAGTAATCCTCCTGAGGCTTGCGGCTCCACATTTTCTGCTCACCCTTGGGGGAACGAGCAGCACGATAAGTTTCCAGTTCCGCGCTGGTGATGACGTACTGAGTTTCTGGAGGGTGGTTTTCGTGCGCCGCCAACTCCGCCTGCAGGCGTTCCGCGCAAATCGCCGGAGCATCCTGGTACCGGGCGCGATGAGCAACGAACGCTTCGTTGGCAATGTTCAAAGTGAATTCACGATCTTCGCCGGCACCGCGAACATTGAATGTGTACTCTCGTGAGAGTCCGTTTGTACGAAAGCCCACGTACTGCACGAGAATACCTCCACTCATTTTGCACCGGGCACGAATACGCGGGCGTTCAGCGTAGGAGCCGGCTTGGGCGGCTTCACGCGCTTGGCGCGGCGCCGTTTTGGCGGCGTGCCTTCTGCGAGTTCGACAACCATGAGGCTGGTCACGAAGATTTTGATTCCGTGAGCATCGAAATCAATCGTTGTGCGGTCCAATTTGGATTCGGTAATAACGCCGCAACCGTACTGAAAATGCTTGATGTACTGGCCTGTCGAGAGATTCTCCAAAACTTCCTCCTGTTACTCTTTGAAGGTAAAAGATGGGCGCATCTCATCGCCATGGATTCGCGCAGATCGGCGCGCAAGGTTCACTGGCATTAATAGCTGCGACGTCCGTTTCCGCCGGAACGCCCGCCGGAATAACCACCGCGGCCACCCGAGCGGTCTCCACCTCCACCGCCACCTCGAGATTCCTGAGGACGTGCTTCGTTCACCTGGAGCTGCCGGCCATCTACATCGAGGCCGTTGAAATCTCCAATGGCCTTGGTTGCATCGCCTCCATCACCGAGTTCGACAAATCCGAAGCCGCGCGAGCGCCCAGTTTCCCGGTCGGTGATAACTCGAGCCGACGACACCTGAT
>Ga0210399_10000861_pt1 | contig 23802 bp, 26 predicted proteins | sample IncBWC14MmetaG_FD_150865 | JGI IMG/M metagenome (GOLD analysis project Ga0210399, IMG submission 150865) | Forest soil microbial communities from Barre Woods Harvard Forest LTER site, Petersham, Massachusetts, United States - Inc-BW-C-14-M | ecosystem: Environmental > Terrestrial > Soil >... | reverse complement strand
GTCGCCGAGGTCCTCGATTTTGGTTTGCTCGCCGGTGAACTTGCTTTTCTCCATGTTCAACTTCCATTTCCCGAGAAAAGGATCGTCCGCCGCCCAGAGTGTGCTCGCGAGCAAGCACGCAAGCACTAGTGAAGAATAGAAGTGTTTCATAGTTCCCCTCCGGCGGCGGATTATAGACCTTAGCCCGGCAAACGCAAGCGGGAAGATACCGGAACTCCTTCGTCTTTTTCGGGGTAGATGAGTGAAATGGGGATTTTTCGCCAACGAGAACTTAATTTGAGTAGAATTGCTAAACAGCTAGGCCGTGACCCTCTGCGTGCGACTTCAGTGTTTGGAGGTAGCATGGGCCGATTAATACCACTTCTCACTACAGTACATCTCATTGGAATGTCGCTCTTCGCAAGTGGGTGTGGCAACGGAAGTCCCCGGCTGCTGCAATCAATCTCTGTAAGCCCAGCGAGCGCAGATGCACAGAGCTTTCCTAGCGGTCAAGTGCAGTTCACAGTTTTGGGCACCTATAGCCAACCGCCGTCGCCGTCCCCCACAACTGCGTCGCAGTGGTTGCTAGTAGGGCCCAACATTGCCACGATCAGCCAGAGTGGTGTGGCACAATGCACTTCAGGTGCGTCGGGAGTGGTTACCGTAAAAGCCTTTACGCCCGCTCCGTGTAGCGGTACCGGTTGTACTGCGGCCATGCTTTCGGGCACCGCGCAACTCAGCTGTCCTTAGCGGCTCCGCTGACTGAAATGAGTTATGCTGTCGAAATCAGCGATTGCACACCTGTGCTTCGCCGTTTTTGCGCGTCAATGAGCGTTATGGGGAGTGGCTGTTGAAAAACTCCAGTTTTCTCAAGACCGCCAAAAGTTTGGGGATAGAAAATGTCTAGGAAAACCGAGAAAGTCGTTTGTAGGGCATCCTAGCGCAAAGTTTTTTCGACCCGTTTTGACAGATTGAGTCTTTCAACAGCCACAGGATATTACGTCAATCGATGCTGTCGCTTCGGTGCATGCCCACGTGCAGCCGCACTCTTTGTCCTGGTTCCGCGTTTAGTCGAAACACCGCCGTCGAACCATCCATGCTGGACGGTTGCGGGTCGGAGTCCACGATCCAATTCTTCGGAACCTCATGGTGAACGATGAACACGGTAGGTTTGTCGGTCGGATTTTGGACGACGTATTCCTGTTCGGCGACCCGGACAGTAAAGTGAGAGCGCTGGCCGTCCGTGATCTTCTCTTCGATATGCTGCGACGACAACACACTCTCAAGATGACAAATGGCGTCATCCCGGAAGGCTTCAACGTGGTCGCCGACAATCAAGGGGTCGGAATCAGGCTCGATCCGGCACGATTTGTCAACCACGATTGACAACGGGACCGCTCGGTCTTGGGCTTGTCTTTCGAGTGCGTCGGGCACAACCCATACGACAAATTGCACTTCGGCATCTTCGTATCGTCCGGTAATCTCCCAGCATCCTGATGTTGGAAAGCTGATGCCTCCGAGCAGGAATGCCTTCCAATCATGGTTGAACGTCGGCCCTGCCGAAATCTCAGGCGGCGGAGTGGGTGCATCCAATCGTCTCGCCGTGATGGTCAACTTCATGGCGATCTCATCAGGTATCCAGCTACGATAATGGCTCCACTCTTGTGAGAACCAAAAACTCTTTTCCCCTTGCCCAGATATTCCGCGACCGTTAAGTATGGTCCATAGCCGGTCCGTCCCAAACCAGAAGGCATCGCCGCCAACATATGGTCGATACGCCGGCGGGGCCACGAACGGGCGGTCCGACGGCTTCGTAACCGGACACGTGTCGGGTACCCTTGGCCTTGAAAGCCTTGATTGCTGGGCAACAGATGGTTGGCAGAGTGAAGTCAGACAGAACAAGGCGAGAAGACGCAGAACCATATAAACCTCCCGCAGTTCACTAGCGTGATTCGCTTATCTTACATCCTTGGAAGACGCTCAGAACGTAACGGCTGTTAACAGGCCATGGCGATCATTGGCCTGAGTTTAACCGCGGGATTCGTCAAGAGCGCAAACGCGGGCCGTCGGATTCCTAACATTGCATCGAGCCTGATCGTGCTGATAGCGGGTCGATGGCCTGAGGCCGCTGCCTTGTCTTAGTGTGCAATATCGCACAGTGTTTTTGGGAAGCCGGGCGTACGATTCGCTGCGAAAGTACCCCTGCAACATGCGCAGAGGCAGACTCTCAATTAGTGGCCCTTACACAGCCCTCTGGAAGGAGTTGTCGATGTCAGGAGAATCCCAAAAAGCCGCCCACGCATGGGAAGAGATTGTCACCCAGCTCACTCAAGAACAAGACCGCTTCAGAGTGGTCGAACTCGCCCATAAGCTGAATGAAGCGATGCTGGCAGAAGAAAGAGAGAAAGTTCGACGGCGGCTCGGAGTCGGCAAAGTCTAACGCGGCGTAACTTTCAAACCCGACTGAGCGCGAAAACGGGGGCCTTTCCTCCGCTTCGTCACCAGCGTGGCACTCTAGCAACGCCTGCCTTCAGGGAAACTGACCATCCGTTCGGGCGGATAGACAGACGGCGAAATCAGGCCATAGCGCTCGTTGAGGGGTTTTGAGCGTAATGGCGGTTTTCGCCAATTGTGCAGTGTGTCGTGTGAAAACTGCCACGTAAGAAGGCCAAGAGATTTACATTTTGCGTTCGCGGATGGTACCGTCCAGGGCTGATCTCGTACATCATCTTGTTCCGTGTGCCAATGAACTCCGGTCGTGACGGTCGTCTGGTTTAAGACATGGAAGAAACGCTGACCGGCCCGGACAACGGGAACGCCACGCGGCAGCAGCATCACCGTTCAAGGAAAATTCGCTCTTTGGTCGCCATGTCTTTCTGTCGGTCCGTTCAAGACAGACCGCTTGCGGGACCTTCTCTCGACATGATCTTCGTACCACTCCAAGAACGTGTACGCTTCGCGTAAGAGGGAGTCGTACACTTGCTCGGGCGTCAGTTGGCTCGCGGGCAGAGATAGGACGGCACCTATCGGAAGCTGATGTGAAATTCTCGTGACCGCCAAGAACGCAATGAGTTCGGCGTCAGACTTCGATTCTTTCTTCGCTAGACTCTCGAATGGATGCTCCATTTCCCCTTCCTCCTGAATCCGCGCCTATACCAGCGTCTGCGCAGGAAAGGACTGCTAATCGTGCAGGACAACGCTAAGAAGCGAACTATGCACCTTTAGTTCGCCGTTGTAGTCAATGAAGCCAAGGTCTCTGAATTTGTTCATGAAGAAATTCACTCGTGAGCGAGTCGTCCCAATCATTTCTGCCAGCGTCTCCTGACTCACGTTTGGGGTCACAGCCTCGGGCGTGTCTTCTTTTCCGAAACGGGCCAGTATTAGAAGCGCTCGTGCCAGCCGCTTTTCGCTCGAATTGAACAGTTGATCGACCAAGTCCGCTTGCGTGCGGTTGTGACGGTCGACCACGTACGCAACAAACAGGTCCGAAAATCCGTGTTCCGCGTGGAGCGTGCGTAGCATCTCTATTCTTTCAATCCTCATGACAGCGCAGTCCGTAATCGCAGTAGCCGTGGCTAGGCGGACGGGCTGATCCGATGCGATGCATCCTTCGCCCAAGAACTCACCAGGGCCTAGCAACGCAATGGTTGCTTCCTTGCCTTGCTTGGACAACACGCTGAGCCTCACCCTCCCATCCTGAATGTAGAACACCGCGTCCGCGCGTTCTGCTTGCGAAAAGATGGCTTGTTTCGGGCTGTAGCGATGAACAGTCCTGCCAATACCAGACTCTGCCAAGAAGGTCTGGGGATCAAAAAGCTTGGTGTGTGTCGGGCGACGGCGTAGTCGCGTCGGAAGCTTGCGAAGCGGTAGCATAAAACCCTCCGCGAAGCCCTAAGGCTTAAGTTTCGGCTATTGTGACACTGCACTCGCGACGTTTCCAGTGAAATAATGCGACTCGGAAAATAATCTTGCATTCTTCGTTGGCAGCAGAGAATCATCTACCCATGGACGGATGCTTCGGATATTGAGAACTGATTCTTGATGTAATCAGGCCACAGCGCTCAAAACCCCGATCTCTGGGTCAATGAGCGCTACCGCAATGTTTTGCCACCTGCGGAGCGGTAGCGTGTTTCGGCCATTTTTCGTGCGGGCCGTTGACTTTCAACATCAACGGTGAAACCATTATTTCGTCGAGTGCGGAGCAGTTCTGCCCCGCAATATTGACCGTTGTTCTCGCCTTCTTGCGCATTTATTCATCCTTCATAAGAAGTTGCCTTCTGCGCATTCGTGCTCTTGAGAGGGGGACAATTATGGCGCTCGTGGCAGCGTCCAAGAAAATCATCCAATTCGATCCCAAGACATTCCTTTCGACCATCAACGGCGGCGGCAGGAGGATCGCAGCTTTTTCCAGAAAGAAGACGATCTTTGTTCAGGGCGACTCCTCCGATGCTGTTTTTTATATCCAGAAGGGAAAAGTAAAACTCACCGTTGTGTCGAAGATCGGGAAGGAAGCCACAATCGGCATTCTAAACGAGGGCAGTTTCTTCGGCGAAGGTTGCCTTACAGGGCAGACTCTCCGCCTGTGCTCCGCAACCGCAATGACCGATTGCTCCGTGATGAGAATCGAGAAGAAGTCCATGGTGGAAGTGCTACACCGGGAACAAGCATTTTCCGAGATGTTCGTGGCATATTTGTTGGCACGGAACATCCGATACGAAGAGGATTTGGTGGACCAACTCTTCAATTCCAGCGAAAAGAGATTAGCTCGGATACTGCTGTTGCTGGCTCACTTCGGCAAGGAAGGCGTGCCCCATACTCTAATCGCCAATATCAGTCAGGAGACCCTCGCGCAGATGATAGGCACGACTCGGTCGCGGGTTAGCTTTTTCATGAACAGGTTTAGGAACCTGGGGTTCATTGACTATAACGGACACGATGATTTCCAGGTTCATAGTTCACTTCTGAACGTTGTTCTCCACGACTAGAATATCCTTTCGAACAATGTGGCCATGCTCGCGCGCAGACATAGCCACCGTCGGCTTCGCCATTTCCTTGATGACTTCGGCAAGTGTCGTCTTATCCTGTGGTGCTTTTGTTTTTCTCCTATTCATGGCGTCGGACTCTGGATCGGCGTAGATAAAATGTTGGCTCCATTCAGAGAAACAGTAAAAATCTGAACTTCAGTGCCTTATATCTGCGCGGATCGCTCGCCTTGTGGCATCATTCTCGAGTGCCCCACGATGGTGCTTGCGATTGGATGAAACTCCATGATCCCAACTACTGACGAAGAAGTGGTTGCGGCACGTGGTTTCGGGCAGTACCTCGCCCAGATTGCCCTTGTGTTTGCCGTGCAATTCGCGGCAGGTAAACTCGGCGATGCTCTTGCGATAATCAACAGCGGGGGCATCGGACCTGTGTGGCCCGCATCGGGCATCGCTCTCGCCGCGCTCTTGCTCTTCGGATATCAAGTTTGGCCAGGAGTCGCGGCCGGGGCTCTTCTCCTCGCGTTCTTGAGTCCCATTCCTCACTTTGCTGCTGTCGTTTACGCGGCTGGAACCACATTAGCAGCCCTGATCGGCGCGTTCTTACTCCGTCGCGTTGTTAACTTCCGCCCTTCGCTGTCGCGCTTGCGGGATGCGCTGGGGATGATTGTGTTCGGCGCGTTCGGCAGCAGCGCGGTGAGTGCCTCAATCGGGGTTTCAGTTCTGTACGCAGTCCATGTGCATGGGTGGTCCGGGTTCGGTTCAGCCTGGCTGATTTACTGGCTTGGAGACAGCATGGGGGTGTTACTGGTAACGCCGCTCGTGTTGACGTTCCCAAATCTGTTGAGGATTCGTCCTCGGATTCGCATCGCAGAATCTGCTGCGCTTCTCCTGCTTCTCACTCTGGCATGCTTCACTGTTTTTGGCGATCTGACGCTTGTCCCAGTTAGGCTTCATGTCTTGGCCTTCGCGGTGCTCCCATTCGTAATGTGGGCGGCCATCCGTTTTGGAGTGAGCGGGGCGGCACTGTCGACTCTCTTCATCGCCATCATAGCCACGGCAGAAACCGCGGTTGGCTCCGGGCCTTTTGCGCAGAACACCGCATTGACCAACGCAGTTCTCCTGGATGTGTTTTTTGCCGTGCTTTCGGTGTCGGGTATGACACTGGCGGCAGTAATCGCCGAACGGGAACAAGCTGAGAGGGAACGAGAACAGCTCGTCCGTAAGCAAGTAGCGATGGAGGCGCGGCTTCGACTTGCAACCATTGTCGAATCGTCCGACGACGCAATCATCGGCCAGGATGTGGATGGAATTATTACGGATTGGAACGACGGGGCGACGCGACTCTACGGTTATTCGGCAGGTGAAGCAGTCGGGAAGCCAATTTCTCTCCTTTTCCCACCCGATCGGTCTAGCGACCTTGCTGACATTATGGAGGCGTTGAGGAAGGGGAAGTCACTAAAGCATTACGAGAGTGCGCCGCAGAAGAAAGACGGGCTACGTGTTGAAGTGTCGTTGACGATGTCTCCGATAAGGGATACCGAGGGCCAGATCGTCGGCGCCTCAGTGATTGGCAGCGACATCGGCGAGCGCAAGCGCCAAGAAGCCGTCTTGCGGGAAAGCGAAGAGCGGTTTCGTCTGGCGGCTCAGGCCGGACAAATGTTCGCCTACGAATGGGATGCTGCCACCGATGTCATCGTGCGCTCGGCAGAATCCACTCAGATTCTGGGAATCGATGAAGCGGCGCGGGTTACTGGTCAGCAAATACTGACTAAGATTCATCCAGCTGACCGAGAACGACTAAAGGCCGCGATTGCCGCGCTTAGTCCCGAGAAGCCCTACCTTCTAATCAGCTATCGCATGCTACGTCCTGACGACACTCTGATCTGGGTAGAGAGGAACAGTCGTGCGCACTTCGACGAACAAGGTAGGATTCTGCGGATTATAGGCATGGTAGTGGACATCACTGCGCGAAAGCGGGTGGAGGAAAGGCTGCGAGAATACGAGAATGCCGTGGAAGGTTCCGAAGAGATGATCGCGGTTGTTGACCGAGAATACCGCTACCTGATCGCCAATCGTAAATTTCTGAGCTTTCGGAATATGACGAAGGAGCAAGTCGTGGGGCGTTTAGCCCATGAAGTATTGAACAAGGGGGTGTTTGAAGCGGACGTCAAGAAAAAATTGGATGAATGTTTCCGAGGTAGCGTCGTCAGATACGAGATGAAATACACATATCCTGAGCTTGGCGAAAGGGACGTCTTCGTGTCGTACTTTCCAATCGAAGGTGCGACCGGCATCGATCGAGTCGCTTGTATTGTGCAGGACATCACCGACCGTAAGCGGACCGAAAAAGCCCTGCGAAAGAGCGAAGAACGGTTTCGTTTAGCGGCTCAAGCGGGAAAGATGTATGCCTACGAGTGGGACGTTACAACCGATATCGTCATGCGATCCGAGGAACACGTAAATGTCCTCGGTTTCAGCGACCAAGCGAACCAGCTTACTCGTCAGCAACTATTGGCCAGAGTCCATCCACACGACCGCGAACTGTTTGCTGGTTCGGTTGACCAACTTAGTCCCGAGAACCCGACCACTCAGATTAACTATCGCGTATTGCGTCCCGACGGTTCGGTTGTTTGGTTAGAGAAAAGTGCGCGAGCCTTCTTCGACGAGCAAGGCAGGATGTTGCGTGTCATTGGAATGGTCGCGGACATCACCGAGCGCAAGCTGGCGGAAGCGGCCGTCGCAAACGTCAGCCGAAGGTTGATTGAGGCACAGGAGCAAGATCGTGCCCGGATCGGCAGAGAGCTTCACGACGACACCAACCAGCGACTTGCAATGTTGGCAATAGAACTCGGTCGACTGCAAGAAGATCCGTCTGAGTCGCAAAGCCGTTTGCAGGAACTCCGAAAGCAAGTGACTGAGATTTCAAATGATGTGCAAGCCCTGTCGCACGACTTGCACTCTTCAAAATTGGAATATCTGGGCGCCGTTGCGGGCATAAAAAGCTGGTGCAAGGAATTTGCTGAGCGGCAGAACGTAGACATCGACTTCAGGAGTAATGTGCAAAGTGGCCTGCCATTGGAAGTCGGGCGTACCCTATTCCGGGTCTTGCAGGAAGCCTTGCACAATTCCATCAAACACAGCGGGGTGAAACGCGCTGAAGTGCAGCTGCTTGAAGACGGCGGTGAGATTCATTTGGTTGTTGGTGATTTAGGCAAAGGCTTCGAACTCGAAGCAGCATTGCAAGGCAGAGGGCTGGGTCTCATCAGCATGCGCGAGCGAGTCCGGCTGGTGAATGGAACCATTACCGTCGAATCCAAACTCGGAGGCGGAACAACCATTCATGTTCATGTCCCTTTCAATTCAGAGGACGCTTCTCGGCAGGCAGCCAGCTAACAGAACAACTTCAGCTCGGAAGTGAACATTCATTCTCGCCCATCAATGACGGCCGAATGTTCCGCACAGATTTTTTCGACAATGTCTTTCTCCTGCTCGCGGTCGAGCCTTCCTAGTACATAACCGCACCGAACATCAATGTCGTCCGTTCTGGCTAACTCGTCCCAGAAGCGTTCCCGTTTAATCGCCGCATCCTCTTTGCCTTGTGCCCACAAGGAGGGTGCGCATTCTCAACCAACGGCAACATGGAAGTGCCCTTTCTTGGCAGCCAGAACCATTTCTGCGATGGGGCTGAAGGCATTTCCAATTGACCTCCCGGCGGCATGTCCGTCAACAGTCGGGAGGGAGTTGTTAAGCTCTAGGGGTATATAGCTCTTCCGTTCGACCGCAGCATCAACGTCCACTCCATCTGATCTCAATCTTTGCTGAATACTGGCGAGATGCAATTCGCTCGCTATTACGACCATCGCGTTCCCAGTTTTAAGCGCCGCTTCGATAGTGGTAACAAAGCCATCTACCAACAAAGAGTCTCCCTTGTAGAATTCGATTTGGTGGCTACGTCTGCCAGAAATCCCATCCCTTAAGCTAATCAGGTCGCGGTCAGCCAAGCCAGAGCCAACAAACCGATCCCCTTGAAGAACCGCGTCCAAAGCGGGCAGAAGTCCCTGCGCAGCCGTCGACTTGACTACAAAGCCGACGGCGCCCGTGCGAAAAGCTTCTTCTGCTATCTCGACCGAACGATTTTCGCTCAAAAAGAGGATTTTCGAATCGGGAGCTGCAGTGTGCATTCGCCTCGCGGCTTCGATTCCATTTATCGTTGGTAGCCCGATATCCAGAACAATAAGGTCTGGTTGCAGATCTTGGGCTTTTTGGACTGCTTCCAGTCCATCCGACGCCTGGCCGATGACCTGCCATGTTCGTCGTGCCAGCAGTGCGCGACAGACAAATTGACGCCAAGGTAGGTAATCATCTACCACGAGCACTCTAACCGACTTCACTACATCAATTCTTACTGGTGTCATTACGTTGGCGGCTGATTATACACTCACGTCAGTTGGCGTAAAATCGCCATAGCACTCAAAATAGCCGGAGTCGGGATTCTGAGTGCATGGCATGTTTAGAACATCTGAGCCGCCAGAGGGCTAAAAGGCCGCCCGATTCGCGACAGTACCTATTGCACGGAATCAACAAGATAGACCAACTTCAGATGGCGCTAGTAGGGCAGAATCAGGGTGCTCGGCAGACCTGTATGCACCTCATATGCGCCTCCCCGAAGCACCGCATCTTCTCGCGGTCTTTGACCGAGCAGAAAAAGAGCGGGGCCAGGACATCGGCCCCGCCTTCTTCGGAGTGAAACTCGTACTCTAGAACGAGAACTTCGCAACCAATGCGATCGTGCGTGCATTGCTGGCGAACACCGCCCTCGGATTATTAAAGTTGGCGTTCCCAGGGGTGACGAACGCTTTGTATCCGGTTCCCACCGAAGAAAACCCGTTCACGTCGTTCACGCCCAGGCCAAAGCCGGGATTGCTTCCGGGAATGTACTGGGGGTGGTTGATGATGTTTCCAAACTGCGCGCCGAACCGGAACGTCATCCTTTCGGTGATGTTCAGGTTCTTGTAGATGCCGAGGTCGATGTTGTTGGTTCCCGGCGTTTGCAAGGTGTTCCGGCCAACGTTGGCCAGTGCGCCCAAACCAGTTCGGATGTACTGGGCAGTGGGATTGTTGGCCACATAAGCCACGACCGTACCGGTACTTGTGCATGGGTTAACGCCCCTGCAAAGCGCGGTGACGTCCGTTCCCGTTCCATGAATCCCCCCCGGATTCAGAATTACTCGATCGCCAGCAGAGTCGACGTTCAGGTTTGCGTCACGTTGTGCTTGGACCGTTACCCACTCGCCCGTCTCGTAGGTATAAACCGGGCTGAAGGTCCAATTGCCCACAACATTCTTCATGAGCCAGCTTCCACCCTTGAAGAAAGGCAAATCATAGACAATCGCAACCGTGAAACGCTGAGCACGGTCCAGTGCCGAGTTGGACTTCTCCACGGCGAAGTTGTCGAAATTCTGAGGCCGGCGAGGAGTTATATCGCTGGTGTGGAAGTCGGCCGTGCTGTTGTCAATGGCATGGCTCCAGGTATAGGCGGCCTGGAAGGTCAGCCCATTGCTGAACCTGCGAGTAAGTCCTGCCTGCAATCCGTTATAGTTGGACCAACCCCTCGGCACAAAAGCAGTGATGAATGGCGTGCAGGGAGGACCAAAAGTTCCATTTGCCTGCAAGGGCCCGAAGCAGCCGAAACCGGCGTTGGAATATGTCGAGTCGAAGCTGTCTCGCGTACCTACGATTGAAAAGCCAATTGCGTCTGTATTCAAAGACAGCGGGAGCGCATTGAGTGTGGCTTGATTTGGGGCCTGCAGATACGTCGGCAGGAAATTCGTGGGTGTCACTGACGATTGCAGTCCGATAATGTCCTGCAAGTTCAGATGGATCCCGCGAGTTCCGACGTAGTTGACCTCAGCGGCGTAGTTCTTGCCGAAGGAATGCTGCACGCCAAAGTTCCAATTGATGGAGTAGGGATCTTGTACGTTGGGCGGGATCCAGTTGGCGGTGTTGGAAAGCGCGGTTGCCTTATCCAAAATCGTGATTCCGCTACCGCTGCCGCTCGGCAAGCCTCCACCGGCTAGAAAACCTGGCAGAAGCGGAGTTACATTCTCCGTCGAACCGACCTGGGGCGGCACTGCCAAACTGCCGATGTTGTCATAGAGTGTGTCGTAGGCCATACCGAAGCCGCCGCGAATTGATGTGTTGCCACTCCTTCCCGGTGCATAGGCAAAACCGACACGCGGCGCCCAATTATTTTTAGGAGCCTGCGGAGCACTGAACACAAGCGGCTGGTTCCCCGCCTGCGGAACCCGGATGCTGGGTGTATTCGAGATCTCATTGAGCGTCTGCCGGTTCTCGCCAATCGGCGTTGTGGTGTACTCATACCGAACTCCGGCATTGAGCGTCAGGTGTTGAGTCACACGCCAACTATCGTTCGCGAAAAAGTAAATTGCCTTTTCGTTCCCGTAGTAGGTGCTGGACCCGGTGCTGCGCTGGCCAAAATTGTCGGGCGAAAAGTCCTCGAGATAAACCTGGGTCGCGTTGTACTCATAGTCGCCGCGGGAACGTTGGGTGAAGCCCTGCGGTGAAATATACCAGCGATACTCTCCGCCGACCTTGAACGTGTGTTTGCCTTTCACAATGCTGACGTTGTCGACAAACTGATAGAAGTTCTGAATGGTGAACTGAGGCGCATTTGGATCCGGCCCGACGTTCAGGCCGTTGCCAAGATCAAAGAGAGTGATGTTCGGAAACGCATCCAGTCCCGCGTAGCTGAAGTTTCCTGACGGAATGTTCTCGTCAAAGCGATTGAAACCGACCCGGAACTCGTTGGTCACGGTGGGCGAGAAGGTGTGATATTCGCTGGCATTGAACAGCTCGAAAGTGATGGAATACGGCGCGAAGAAAGTCCCCAGTTGCGCCGAATTGTCCAGCAAGTTCTCCTGGTTGTAGATGAAGCGTCCGCGAATCTGGTCTTTTTCTGACATGTTGTAGTCCACGCTCTGGACAAAATTTGTCCAGCTCTGCCACGCCGCAGGAACGATCGGAACCAGGCCGGCCTCAACTAGGCCGGCTGGGCAATGGCCGTTAGCGGGAGCATTGAATCCAGCTCCAAACGCAACGCCGTTACTTTTGCCGTTGTAAGGGATGCAGCCGTCAACACCGGCCGTCGCAGTGGCTGCTACAGGTACGTATTTCTGAAAGATCGAGAAATTCGTGGCGTTTAAGGCCGGGTCAGCACTGATTGCCGCCAGCCCTGCCGCAGTAGGTGCTAGCACGGCTCCGCCACCGACGGAGATGAAGCCCACCGGGTTGCGCTCAAAATTCGTGAAGAAGAAAAGTTTGTTCTTGACGATCGGGCCGCCAATGGTGCCGCCGTAGCGATTAGAATCAAAACGTGGATTCGAGGTGAGCCCCTGCTGCACCCACGTCTCGTCGACTCCGTTCAGGTCACGATTCCGAAAGTACTCGTAGGCGGAACCGTGAAAGTTGTTCGTGCCGCTTTTGACGGTTGTGTTGAATTGTCCACCCGAAGAGTGACCGAACTCGGCATTGAACTGATTGGAAAGTAGCGTAAAGTTCTCGACCGCTTCCGGGGGAACTGTAATCAGTGCTCCGGTAACGCTCTTGTTGTTATTGTCAACGCCTTCCACGGTGAAGTTATTGTCGCGGGGACGCTGACCTCCGACTGACGGGCCGACTCCATCTCCCATCGCGCTGCCGTTCGTAACGCCCGGAGTAAGCAACGAAAGATTCAGTACACCAGCGCCTGCGCCTCCTGCCGAGGTGAGGCCCAGATCCTGCGCATATTGAGGATCGAACGTAGTTTGCAGCTGTGCGGTAGTGGTGTCGATCACTGGCGCCGCACCCGTCACTTCCACTGTCTCGCTGGCTGCACCCGGGATGATGCTGGCGTTGCGCGTACCGGTTTTGTTTAGTTCCACATCCGCGTCTTCCACGAAGGTGCGAAACCCCGGGGCCTTCACCGTGATCTTGTAACTCCCCACCGGAAGATTTTCGAATCGATATTCACCAGTGGAGTTGGCATGGGTCACAACCGAAGCTTTTGTCCCCACGTTGGTCGCCGTCACCTCGGCGGTCGGGACTACCGCACCGGTTTGATCGGAGATTGTGCCTACTAGATTCCCGCTGATTGCCTGGCCGAAGGCAAGACTGGTGGTGAGAGTCAGCAAGCTGGACAATACACTCAAAACTCTCAGGGATATGAAATACCGGACTTGATGCTTCATGATGATTCACTCCTGAACACGAAAAACTAATTGGTTGATTGACTCCTGAACACTCGCAAAAATACTAGGACCACTGTGCAGGAAGCGCCGTAGACATGCAGTTTCTGACGAGAGGCCTGACAAGTTGCCTGAACATAGTTTTCGCAGCTAAATTTCCATAACAGCTTTTTGCTAACTGCGTTCGCGCTGAACGATTTCCTGACTGTTCGTCTTCCGAATTTGGAACATGGTTGTTCTTGTGAGCTACGGATTCTGATAGCCAAGACAGATGTTGACGTTAGCCCTGCTGCCTTCGAGCAGAGAGCCACTGCCTACCGGAATTCAACGGGGGATTTGTGACCTTCAGCGGGCTCGTGATTCGCGGGCAGGGTAGAGCGCACACCGTTCCATTCCGCGTTGCAAAGATTCAGGCACCTTTCGACGATGTTTCAGAGATGCTCGATTTCCCGATCCATGGTTGCAAGCCTCCAGTCCACCGCCTCTGCTCCCTGCTGTAAGTTTCAAGAACCCGGATGCATCGGCAATTCTTGAGGTCCGGAAGAAAAGTGGAGGTGAAAGTTATTCACTTCGGCAGTGTGCGAATGCCGAAACGGCACGGACCCGACGGCAGAACCGTATTCAAAGCAGACGCGGAATGGCTGGATTTTGCGAGACCGGTTCTTCGAGCCCTGGTTACAGTGCGCGGTACACTCGGCATCGGCGGTTACGAACGCGAGTGACGACACCCATTTCCTCAGGAAGCGTGCGATAAGCTGAAGTCCGCGATCCGGCTGGAGACATCCTGGTTTTCTTGACTCCACCGGCTCCACCCACCGGATAGCTGTTGAGAAATCGCCATATCACTCATTGACCTCGGCTGACTGGAACACACGTGTTAGCTGATAACTCCACATCAGCGCAATAAGTGTCAGTGCCCAGAGCAGCGCAGGACCGTTCCCGACCATGAAGAAATCCCGCACTCCGAGGCTAGTACCTGCAAAAGCTACTATCCAGCGGTTCACCAGAGAAATGCAAAGAGATAGCATTAGGGCCGTTTCGACCCAGCCTGCCCAGAGCTTTTCCTTCCAGAGGCCCTGCGCAAGTAGCAGGCTGAAAAGGACTATGAGCAGCAGGACGGTCCATGCACCAGCTGTGTTTAGACGGGCAAGGAGGCGAAGGAGAGATAAAGGCCGTTCCACGGCCGGCGGAATCCAATAAATTGCCTGTAGCCAACTGAAAGAAACGGTCCTGACAATGCCCGTCAGGAACAATATCCCGAAGGTGGCGTCCGCTGCAGTACCGACAAGGACCAGTCCGGCGGCCAGTCGCCAAGTGAACCGTCTGCTTCGCATGCGCGCAATGTTAGCACCGGGCGCCGTAGCATGGTTGGCGTAATATCCCCACAGCACTCAGAACCCCTCAGTGAGCGCTATGGCCTGGTTTCAACAGTTGATGTCAACAGTTGAGCACGATTCGGTAGGCAAGAGTTGCAGCAGGGGCGAGAGAGCATTACTGCTTTGCGACAAGCGCGGCCCGCACTCGCCGTAGCTGGAAAACCATCTCCGTAATGGCCAATGGAACGACCCAGCAGACCCATGCGATCATTACGCTTCTTTCGTTCTCAGGTTGCAGGCGAGAGGTCGGACCATAGTCGCTAAGGATTCGAAATGTCACAAAGGCGAACGTAACGACATAAGCGCGGATCATCCACTCCTTTATGAAGCGCAACCAGTCCTTTGCGGATTGTGTAATAAGCCATGCTCGTAGTGACGAACCAGGCCGACGCCAGCCCCATGAGACCGACAGCAAAGCCCCAGCCATACGTCGTCGTGGCGGAGAGACCCACCGCGCCAGTCACTCCCATACCGACGCCCAACAGAAAGAGCCTTCCAGTCCAGCGATGTACCGCCAAATTCCTCTGGCGAAGACCGGTCCAGAACTGCCAGGGACCAGTTAGGAGAGCAATGGTTCCACCATTGATGTGCAGGAACAGCCAGCCCCGCCGGGCCCAGTAGGGATCGAATGAGGTGGCATCATAGTGTCGGTAATAAAAGACGACATACTTGATAACAAATCCGACCGCCAACGCGACGATGGCAGCCTAGGAGAGAACCGTCGCGCTTAGTTTCAGACGTCCACTTGATCCTCGTGTCACCGGCATCGCAGCGTGTGCCACCGCACCCTCCTCGAATAGCTTTGTTCGCAGGGGATGCTATCACATTCGACCGTCCCGCCACTCCTCAATGACCAGCGGTCAAAACGTGTAATGGCCTGGTAACAACAGTTGACTTCCGGATTGGCGTTGCTCGGTCGAAAATTTGTGAGAAGTGCGCGGAACGGATCGATAGGAGAAAGGCGTACGACGGAAAACGGGCACGGAAGACGCCCGTGCCCGTCACAGCATGATGGCGACCGCGGCGAAGTTATTCCCGGGCACGCGTGGCGCCGTTGATCGCCTGCGAGCCGAAGTGGCTGCTCGCCGGAGCTCCGAATACCAGCGTAACGTTCGAAAATCGAGCTTGAGTTCCTCCCGTGACGCAAACCGTGAGCGGCGATAGCTGACCCTGAGGGGCAAATGGTGCGTAGCCTCCATTTCCTGTAACACTCGCCGATCCTGTGATCATGAAACCAGTCGTAGTTGGAGGTTTGTAGCTGGCGCTGGGGCAGCCACTGGCCACTAAGCTCAGATCCCACGTGACTTGAGCGTCCTTCATTCTGATGTGGTGAGTATGCGGACTTCGCGTTGCCGGCGAGTCTGGATCGGCCGGAGGATTGGTATTGAGCAAAAGCCAGAAGTCGGAATTTTCCATGGTCACCGCAGCCGAAAAATCCGCCACGTTACCATCCCAACTCAGGTCCAGACGCCAGACGCCATGGAGTTCCCACGGACCGCTCGGCTTGCCTTTCGCATCGTGTGCAGCCGTGAAGTCGTTGATAATGCCACGAAAGTGCTCGGGGCCTCGATCTTGCGCCACGACACTTGTCCCTAGCGCGAGCACAAGAACCCACGCCCCTACCGACCAGAGAAACACCTTGTTGTGCATAGCTGCCTCCCAGAAATCCTGGAACACTGATTGCGCCGCCGAAACCTCCACCGGAGGTCAAAGGCCGGGCGCACTTGCATTCCGGCGAGCCGTAGCCCGACACGCCACGCACACACTGAGTGATCAGAGGCCATTGAGCAAGCAGCAATGGACGGAACGGGCCGTTTGCGGTCAAATACCGCGTTTTGCCGTTACCATCCGGAGCGTTACAATCGGTGCGCTCGCCTCCTGACTGCTCACAGGAGAGCCAATGGCCGAACGGACCCTCGACAAATCGCTGTCCGAGATCCCGTCCGAGAGTCGCCTTGATTCCTGGAAGGAGATTGCCCTCTACCTGCACCGGGACGTGACGACCGTCCAACGCTGGGAGAAGCTGGAGGGGATGCCAATCCATCGTCACCAGCACCACAAGCGAGGCTCCGTCTACGCTTTAAGTTCCGAGCTCGATGCTTGGCGGCAAAGTCGCAAACTACGTTTGGACGAGGCGCAGGAGCCAGTCCTGGAAGCACCGGCGGATCCGGATGGTCAGCAAACAACCGTTCCGCCCAGACGTCGCTGGTTTGCTCTTAGCGCGGCGGCGGTGGTATTCGCTGCACTCCTTATGCTTGCCTACGTCGCAGCCCGGAGCCGCGCAGGGGATGCAAGCCGACCCAAAATTAGATCCTTGGCGGTGCTTCCGTTGCAGAACTTGAGTGGAGATCCATCGCAGGATTTCATCGCCGCGTGCAGCGAACCTTGGAATTGGATGACCACTTTGCCCCGGCCCACCAGACTCTGGGCTGGATATACCTGCATAGCGGAAAACAGAAGGAAGCCATTCGAGAGTTTCAACATGCGCTGGAACTCTCCGGAAAGGAGGATACGGATATTCAGTTGGACCTGGGTTTTGCCTGTGCAGTTTCGGGGCAACGGGAGGAAGCAAGAAGAATACTGGTGAAACTGGAGCAGATGCACCAACAAAGCATTGCTCCGTCCGCTTCAGTCGCAATTCTGTATGGAGCGTTGGGTGAAACGAGTGAGGCTTTCGCCTGGCTGGAAAAGGCTTACGAGGAAAGAGACCCTCAACTTACTTACCTCAAAGCGGGCCGCAGGTTCGAGCCGCTGCGTAAGGATCCGCGATTCGGAGAATTCATACGCCGCGTCGGGTTGCCCGATTGGGGCACCCACAAAGAACGTGGCTGCCACTTATTCGGTTTGACATTGCCGCATATTAGCTGGTTTTCCTTGCGCTCTGTCTGCGCTCCGTTGGACGGGCAAGCAAGGCGAGCGACCTTGCTACTTGCGGTAGTCATCTCATCCGTTACAACGTCCCCGTACACATTCATGGTGGTGCGGATGTCCGTGTGGCGCATCATCTTTTGCTGGACTGCAACGGAGGTGCCCACGGCATCCAGCCAAGAGCGGTAGGTGTGCCGAAAGGCATGCGTGCCGATGTGCCCGATTCCCGCGGGTATCACAGCCCGCACAAGTTCCCGCCACACGCCCGTGTAGGAATACGGGAGCCTGCCGAGTTTGACGGGACTCGCAAAAATCCAGTCATCCGGGCCGGGGAATTGTGTCACCTGTTTCCAGGCTTTCAGGCGGTCCAGCAGCTCACCGGCAAGCGTGAAGGTTTTCGCGGACTCTGCCGTCTTCACATCGTCCACAACTTGCTCCACGATGCCGCGCCGGACGCTTAGACGTGAGCCTAACCAATCCAGGTCAGCCCATCGGAGTGCCAAGGCTTCACTGATGCGAAGTCCTAAGCACACACAGAGTAAGGCCAGCGTTGCAAAAGGCTCATGCAGTTCCTTGAGCAGAGCGTGAAACTGCTCCACGGTTAGACTGCGGGCCCTCCGGGTCTTTCGGATTGCTCCCTTGTTCTGGACAAGTGAGATGGGATTCCGGCTAATGTCCAGGACACCGCCCCACATCGCAAATTCGACAAGCCCGTGCATGAGTGACCGCACATGCGTTTTGGACTTGGGCGATAACGGCAGCTTACGGAGCCACAATTCCACCGGGCGGGGTTGCACCTCTCGGATGAGTGTGTCTCCCCACTTCGGCATGATGTGATTCTTGAGGAAGGAGCTATACACGCGCGCCGTGGATTTGCGTGTCGGCATCCGCTCCGCTTTGTACCGTGCAACCACGTCCAGCACCGTGTCCCCGTTCTGAGTTTTAGGTTGTCCAACCTCCAGGCGGTCCACTTGTTTCCACGCGGCAGCCTTGGTCAGATATTCCTGCTTAGTGCCAATCACTTTTGACCGGCGAGTTGCGCCGTCATACCAAAGGTAATTCCAGGTCTTGCGCCGCTTGTCGAAGCGCACAGACCCTTGCTTGTGTCGCTGTACTCTCATGCTGCCTCCCTATCAGCAGAGTCAGCGGATGACCCACACAGCATAGCATCCAGCTCGGAGCGTAGGAACCTCCAAACGAGGCGCTGGACGCCGGAAAGCCGGTGAGCCGGTACTTTTTTCTGACGTGCCCAAAGCGCGAGTGTGCGGGGCTGGATTTTCAGATAGGAGGCGGCCTCATTGAGCGTGAGCCATTCATTCATGTGGTACTCCGTGTCCTAACGTGGGCCTCCCCTCCCACGTGTGTAGCTGCCTACTCGCTGAGGAATTCCTCCAGGGTTGGCCCTTCGTTTGGCGGCGGCACTGGCATGGCCCGCATACCAAGCGCGGTCAAAATCTTTATATAGTCCCGGCGAAGCTCATTCAGCGTCTTGCTGGCCGGGTGCACCTGGACCACTCCCGTCTTCTTGTTCGTGATGTACGCGCCTTCAGCTTTGACCACTTCCCATGCTTGGCTGATGTCCGCGGCAATCGTGGCGGCGAGCGATAACAGGGCGCGGTGCGCTGTGGAGATGCGAATGTCGGCACCGCCTAGCTCACTGACTAACCGGTCCCATTCAATGGCGGCGCGGTCGGATAGGTTCGTTGGCTTGAGCGGCTGGCCGGGTTTGAGGTTCACATCTTTCTTCACTGTGCGCGGCATAGGTGCTCCTGTTTTGCTCTCAAACATTGTCTACTAATTCAATAGACCTAAACTCAAAAGTATCGGCGTCTCTACGGAAAAAAGATGTGCAGCGCTCTTCAGGCCGGATACCCCCAAGATATTTTGGTAGTCCCTGCCACGTTGCACAGCACGCGGCTACTGAGCCTTTGGTCCCGGTGCTCCGCCATCAGCGGCGGCGGCTTTATGGCGTGGCTCATACCCATCTTGCTCCTGCCATGTCTCAAGGCGTGGACGCGATAGCCCGGCGAGCTTTGCCACAGAGTCCGCAATGCGCTCAAACGCGGTGACCAAGCGGTCTAGTGTGTCATCAGTGTCATTCGAGGCAAGGGTTAGCTTTACCGGGATATCGCTGAAGCCGGTGGAGAGCGCAAGATTGACGCAAGCCTCATCGTTCGTTAGACGGCCGATTCCTTTCGCTATCCAATCCAGAGACTCTTCAACGTCCGCCAACCCGGCAGCGTGGTTAATATCATGCTGCATTCTCTGCATGAATTCCGTATCGGGACCCGCGAGTACTGCTTTCACCGGCTGAGCGACGGGTTGCGGTTTTGGCTTCGATGGTCCTTGACTGCCTTCCGTGGTTGCTTCAAAAATTTTCCCATTACATCCTCCAATCAAAATCGACACGCATCACGCGTGTGTCCTTAGCTTTTTACTTACTACCCGAGCACCAAACACATACGTCATGTACTAAAAAGATAGGGGCCTACGTGTGACGCGTGTCGATTGGTTCCACAATCTTGCGGCCAACTATCTCACGATGACGCACGCGGTCCGAGCCTACCCGTGTTACCTGCTTTGCTCCGGGAAGGCTTTTCAACCGTCCCATCAAAGTGCGATGGTCTGGGCTGTCCTCAATATCGTTGTCACGCAAGAACGTGGCATACGCGGCAGATATTTCCTCGGTGGCCAAGAAAGAGTCGGGAGCCTCCACCAGACGTTCTGCCGCAAACCGGCCTATCGGGTCCAGCTCTTCAAACAATTGCCGCGTGGCCCGCGTGACGCGCTCCGGTGCGGCTAGTCCGATGCTCTGCCATTCCAGGCACGATTGAATCAGCAGCGCCATGATGCCGGGTCCCTCTTTCTTGAGCGTATCCTCTAGGCCCTTCTCTTCATTCTGCCCCGTAAACTCTGCATCGAAGGGGACGAGGTGGACGCGCCTCCGCGCCGCCGTGTCCACTTCCAGGTCCGGCTTGTGATTGGTCGCAATGATGAGTTTGTGGGACGGCTGGAAAGTGAATTCCCGCTCATACAGATGTGCCCCGGCGAGTAGGTCACTGCTGGCTAGACTCTTCAAGAGGGCCATGTCCAATTTGACTTGAGCGTTGCCCTCGTTGGCGGTTGCCAGCCGTGCCCCGCACAGCTTCGCAATGATGCGCCGCTGACTGTCATCTTCGTTTTTCTTGGCGGCAAGGTTGGACATGCGGAGCGCGGTGCCGTACTCCCAGCCCATGATGTGCTGGAGCACGTTGATGAGTGTCCCTTTTCCGTTGGCCCCGTGGCCGTACCAGAAGGGTAGGCAGTGCTCCCGCGTGTAGCCGGTGAGAACGTATCCGCAATAGCGCAACAAATAGGCGCTCAGTGCATCGTCGCCTAGTGTGATTTCCCGCATGAATTGAAGGAACCGCATAGGCTTGCAGTCAGCGCCCGGTGAGACATTGGCCCGCTTGGTAACCCGGTCCACCCGCATCATCTCGCGTTGCGTCCCGGTTCTGAGGTCCAGGACTTGATTTCCGGGGACGCCAAGCAACAGCGGGTCGCTGTCAAACTCCTCCGCGAATTTCCACGCGGGCAACAGCGGCTTAACTTGGTCTACGACGCCTTGACGAAAACGCGAATCAAGCAGCACGCGGCGGTAGTCGTTCTTTCCCGTAGGCTCCGGGTACTGAGAGAAGAGGCCGCCCAAGTAGTTATTGACCGCTCGCTTTAGCAGCAGATTCTCCGGGTCCCCAATGCTCCAGCGTGTGCCCACCCAAGCGGCGAACGTGCCCCGGTCATAGAGAAAAGCGAAATCACGGGACTGCTCTGCAAAGGCTTCTGCAAGCGGCCCCTGAGCGAGATATGGGAGTTCTATTGTTGACATCGGCTCATCCTTTAAGACTGCGTGTCGCAACGAGTCACTTTCAAAAACTTGAAGCCGGTTCCTGCCGCTCCCCGACAGCACTGCTAGGAGTTTAGCTAATAGATAAATAAATGTTACGTAGTTATAGCTACTAGCGGACTCATTGGCCCCGGACACATCCTCCGATCTCCTCGGACTCCACAGACCTGTGCAATCGCTCAACCTCTTCCCATGCCTCAATCAATTCTTTCGTGCGCTCTTCACTGCCACCGTGGTCGGGGTGCACCTCATGAAGAGCGGCGCGATATGCGCTCCTGAGTGCTCCGAAGGGCAGAAGGGCGGCAAAGTGAGATACGGGGTCAGACTCACCGGCCGCCGCCGTCGGAAAATCATTCATCGCGGCTTGATAACCCCGATTAAATTCCGCACGGGATGGCGGGCGGCGCGCCTTGCGTTTTGCGGCGGTAGATTCAGCGGGCAGGCGCAACCCGATTGCCACTTCGTAATCGACGACCCACTCGCGGACGCGATTGGGCTTGTATCCGCGCTTTATGATTTCCGCCTGGAATGTGCCGTGCCCCGAAGTGAGCCGCCCGCCCGGCTGAGATGTACCTCGCTCGGAGTACAAATTCTTCAAGTCAACGAACAACTTCCCAAGTTCGCGCTGGTTGACTGCAAAGTTCTTGTGCGCGAGTTCGATTGAAGCCCAAAGTCTGGCGCCCGCGTCGTGCTCCTCAAATTTGTCCATGCCGTGCGAGCCCGAGATAGGCATGCACTTCCTTCGGATCAAGCTTCTTTGCCGATAGGTAACAGACTTCCGCATCGTGCATTTCACCGCCACGAAACTGGACCTCACCCTTCGCAGCCAGCAACGCCGCCGAATTGGGCTGGGCGGCTAATGCGGCGTTCACAGCGTCCAACGCATCATCAATCTTCTGTTGCCGCAACATTGCCCGCACCAATCCAACCTGAGCAACCTCTACCTCCGCAGGCATAAGCTTCGAGCCATTTTTTAGAACGGCCTGATAGCCAGCTTCGGCTTCCGTGAACTTACCTGCCCGATAAAGTTGGTCGGCAGCCGCAATTTCCGGTTTGACAACCTGTGGCTTGACTTCGTCACCAAAAGCCATGGTTTGTACCGACAACAGCAGAAGAAGGGTGACGATAACGGAGCGCAAGCAAGAGGGCATGAACCAATAAGCAGGTAATGGAGTGCATGTTTTGTTCTCTCTGAGAGGCCAGTAATCTACCCCCAAACCGCTGGGGTCGTGAGAGTTCGGCCGGCGTGGGAATTGATAGTTGACGAAACCAGGCCATATCGCTCAAAACCCCTCAGTGAGCGATATCGCGATCTAACACCAATTCACAATGGCTTCCGAGAACGGGCTACGCGAACAAGCTAACGGCGCTGGTCGGCCTTGCATTAGGTTTTGGCGGTTTTATCGAACCCGCAGTGGTTCAGCACGTCTAACTCGTGTACCTTGAACAGATCCCCGAAAAAGGGCCGAAAAAGAAGCACCATTCAGTAATGATACAGCGATGCTACAGGACCTTCGATTCGCACTGCGGATGCTACTGAAACAGCCGGGCTTTAGTTTAATTGCGATGCTGACCATGGCGCTGGGAATTGGAGCGACCTCGGCGGTCTTCAGCTTGATCCAGGGCGTGCTGTTGACGCCACCACCTTACCGGCAGCCGCAACAGCTCATGATCGTCCCGAGCGCGCGAACCGACGGCAAAAAGTTGGACAGCCCCCGCGGCTGGCCGTCCCAGCAGTGGATGGAATGGCAAAAAGAAGCGAAATCCTTTCAAGGCATCGCCGCTTACGACTGGACCTTTAATTTTCTAATCCGCAACGATGGCAGCCAGTCGATGCAAGGCATGTCGATTACGAACAACTACCTGCCTGTGATGGGACTGGAGGTTGTGGCGGGGCGGGACTTCGATCAGTCTGATTTTGGGCAAGGGCCGGTGCAGGCCATTCTGCTGGGGTATGAGTTTTGGCAGCGGGCGTTCAATGGCGATCCACATATTGTCGGCAAGACAGTGCGCATCAGCCGTTGGGACGTGCCGCCCACAGTGATTGGGATCATGCAGCCGGCAGTACGATTTCTGCCGTCGCCTGGGGCTGCGAAGGAGCCGAATTACAACGTCAATGCCACGGTGGATTTCTGGGTTCCCGCGGCGCCCAACCCGAAGTACATGAAAGATCCGGATTGGAATCTCGTAACACGGCTGCGTGATGGAGTTACCCCTGCACAAGCACAGGCAGAACTTGCGGTCCTTGCGGCGAGGGAGGCGCAGACGGAGAAGGGTTTTGAAGGGTTTACACCTCAGCTCGAATCCGTGATGGAGGAGATAAATAGGGATGGGCAGAGAATTTTGCTGCCGCTGCTGGGAGCAGCAGCACTCGTCCTTTTGATTGGTTGCGGTAATGCTGCGGCGCTGCTGCTGGTGCGTGGACTGCAACGCCAACAGGAGTTCGCGGTGCGAGATCGGAAGAGCGT
>Ga0210399_10000860_pt1 | contig 23814 bp, 6 predicted proteins | sample IncBWC14MmetaG_FD_150865 | JGI IMG/M metagenome (GOLD analysis project Ga0210399, IMG submission 150865) | Forest soil microbial communities from Barre Woods Harvard Forest LTER site, Petersham, Massachusetts, United States - Inc-BW-C-14-M | ecosystem: Environmental > Terrestrial > Soil >... | reverse complement strand
AATGTAGCGCGGACACGCGTCTGGTGGCGGCAGGCGGCACTCTCGCCAATCTGATTATTGGGATGCTGTCTTGGGCGGCTATGCGCGCAGTGAAGAAGTCCGCACCCTGGCTCTATTTCTTATGGCTGCTGATGAGCTTCAATCTGTTCGACGCGGGCGGTTATTTCTGTTCTCCGGCATCGGCAACATTGGTGACTGGGCGGCCGTGGTGGCAGGACAGCAGCCGGTGTGGGCGTGGCGCGTGGGCTTGACTGCGCTTGGAATCGTTACATATTTCTGTTTGTTTGTGCCTCTGTGCTTGCGAGCACTGCGTCCGTTCTTAGGGAAGGATACGAAGATCCGCGTGCGGCGCGCGCGACAGCTCACGCTAGTGCCTTACCTTACTTCCGGGCTCCTCTCCTGTGTTGCGGGCGTGTTTAATCTGGTGGGACCGCTGTTGATTTTGATCTCCGCGGCGGCTGCGTCCTTTTGTGGGCAGTCTGGACTGGCATGGATGTGGAGCCTGCTCCAGGACCCACGCATCCCTAGCAGCGAATTCCAGATGCCCGAAATCGAACGGAGCCGGGGATGGATCATCGCTGCAGCGATCCTGGCGATAGGGTTCATCGCAGGATTGGGGCCCGGTGTGAAGCTTCATTTGCTCTAGTGAATCATGCCCTTTCGCATTGCGTTCGTCAGGAACGCGGAACCCCCCAATCCGACTGGCGTACCATTCCCTAACGACTCGCAATACAAAAGTTGTCTTCAGTTTTGGGATTCGTACTGGGAAACGCGCTAGGGTCTAGAAATGCCACTGGGCGCATTTCGCGGGAGCAAAGCAGTGAGCGGATAGTCGTTGTCTGGGGCAAACGACCCGAATTTGTTGCCCGCTTGCCAACCCAGATAGCGAATGATAAAGGACGTTATCATTCGCAGTCCTATCGTGATAACTTCACCCGACTCGGCGACGACCGTTAAGGTCCTCTCCGCTGACTTTGAAAAATCCTTTGTCATAATCTGCTGCTAGAATCGCGCTGGATTATGTTGGATAAACTGATCGAAGAAGGTCGGCTCCTCCACCAGCGCATCGAAGAACATTTTAGGTCAGGACCGGATGCGCTACCCCCTGAAGAACGCATCTCCGTACCCCGGCTGCAAAGATCTGTAGCGTGCCTGAAACGGAGGACGTTCGACGTTCACTACTATAGAGAATTGATCAGCGGGCCGAGGGAGAGCAATGCGATCCGCCCCAAATAACTCTTTCTCCCTCTGCTGATAGGGTGTGTAGCATGTCCGAGAAAGCAAAGCACCACGGCAAACAGATCCCGTCAAACTACGTGTAGTTAGAGGGGAGCGAGACGGGAAGCCCGCGCCCGGCACGAGGGTAGTAGCTCCCGCCGACCCGAACGAGCGATTCGAAATCACGATCGTTCTTCGACGGAGGCCTGATGGACCACCGATGCCCGATTTCAAGCACTGGGCGAAGCGGTCGCCGAGTCAGCGGGCGTACCATTTTGCTGAAGAGCACGCCAAGAATTGGGCTGCCGCCGACTCGGATGTGAAACAGATAACAGCTTTCATAAGCTCGTACGGAATGAGCGTGGTGGAGACTCACGCTGCGCGACGAACAATCACGGTTTCTGGAACTGTGGCTCAGATGAATCGAGCGTTCAACGTGGATCTCAAGATGTACGAGGCGCCCCTTCCCAAGAGTGGGCGTAGAAGTGTCTCTCTAACTTAACCGAGGAGGGAACGTGCCAGACAGCAAACCGCGATCCGAAGTTGACGGCTCTAAGGAACCGGACCAGCAGTTTCGCGTCGCAGCGCCACAACTGGCCCTCCCTAAAGGAGGAGGGGCGATCCGTGGGATTGGGGAGAAATTCGCGGCCAACCCTGTCACCGGCACAGGATCCCTGACGGTCCCGATCTACACGAGCCCGGGCCGCTCTAGATTTGGCCCGCAACTTTCGTTGTCTTACGACTCCGGTGGTGGTAACGGCCCCTTCGGTTTCGGCTGGTCCTTGGCGCTGCCCGCAATCACACGCAAAACCGACAAGGGGCTGCCGCAATACGTCGATTCTCAAGAATCGGACATCTTCATTCTGTCCGGCGCCGAGGACCTCATGCCCGCTTTAAATGAGGTCGCGGGCCAGTGGACGCGGGACATCGTTGCCTCGCGCACGGTGTACTCGAAGCAGTACGCGATCCATCGTTATCGACCGCGCGTGGAGGGTTTATTTGCGCGTATTGAGCGTTGGATCAATTTGTCCGACCCGCAAGACTCGTTCTGGCGCTCGATCTCAAAAGACAACATCACCACTTGGTACGGCAAGACACCAGAGAGTCGAATCGCCGACCCGTCGGATCCCAGCCGTGTTTTCAGCTGGCTCATTTGCGAGAGCTACGACGACAAGGGCAACGCCGTCTCGTACCGATACAAGCTGGAGAATTCCGACAAGATCGGTCTGACGCAGGCCGCCGAGCGCAATCGCAACGACACTATCCGGTCCCCGCAGCGGTACATCAAACATGTTTACTACGGCAATCGCACGCCGTATTTCCCCGACCTGACCGCCGACAAACAGGTTCCGCTTCCCACGGACTGGTGTTTCGAACTGGTGTTCGACTACGGCGAGCACGATCTGCTCAACCCGGTCCCTCAGGAGACCGGCGTATTGTGGGATTGCAGGCTCGATCCCTTCTCCACCTACCGGTCCACGTTTGAAGTTCGCACGTACCGCCTGTGCCGGCGCGTGCTGATGTTTCATCATTTCGCGGACGAGACTAATGTTGGGCTCAACTGCCTGGTGCGCTCCACGGATCTCGCTCACACGCCGGCAGTGCCGCCCGCTGATCCGACGCAGCCGTTTTATTCCTACCTGCTCTCGGCCGCGCAAACCGGTTACCGCCGCAACGGCCCTGCAACCTATCTTGCGAACTCGTTGCCGCCTCTGGAATTCAACTACACGCTCGCAACGGTGGATGAAGATGTGCGCGAAGTCGATGTGGAAAGTTTGGAGAATCTGCCGTACGGCATCGATGGCAGCCGCTATCGTTGGGTCGACCTGGATGGTGAAGGGTTATCCGGCATTCTGACGGAGCAGGCCGGGAGCTGGTTCTACAAGGCGAATCTGAGTCCGGCCATCGGGCAGACGATAGACGGCGTCGAGTATACAACGCCGCAGTTCGCTCCCGTGGAACTGGTGGTGCGTCAACCTTCGCTCGCCGCCTTAGGCAGCGGACGGCAGCAGTTGCTGGATCTTTCCGGCGACGGCCAACTCGATTTAGTGGGGTTCGAGGGGCCTACGCCCGGCTTCTTCGAGCGGACAGAGGAGAAAGACTGGGAGCCGTTCGCCACCTTCCGGTCCTTGCCCGTTTTGGACTGGCGAAACCCTAACCTCAAATTTATCGACCTGACCGGAGACGGCTTCCCAGACCTGCTAATCAGTGAAGACGACGCCTTCTGGTGGCACGTCTCCCTAGCCGCCGACGGGTTTGGACCCGCGCAGCGAGTGCCGCAATCCTTGGACGAGGAGAAGGGACCCAAGATCGTCTTCGCCGATGGAACTGAATCGATCTTCCTGGCAGATATGTCGGGCGATGGGCTAACGGATCTGGTTCGCATTCGGAGCGGTGAGGTGTGTTATTGGCCGAATCTTGGTTATGGCCGCTTCGGCGCCAAGATCACCATGGACCAGTCGCCCCACTTTGAAAGCCGGGACCGGTTCGACGGCCGCCGGATCAGGCTTGCGGACATCGATGGCACCGGAACGGCCGACATCATTTATTTCTCGAGCGGCGCGGTCCAGTTGTATTTCAATCAATCCGGCAATGCATGGGGCGCTAAACGCGTCCTGAGCCATTATCCGGCGGTGGATAGTGTATCGTCGGCGACCGCGTTGGATCTTCTCGGAAACGGCACCGCTTGCCTGGTGTGGTCGTCTTCGCTGCCGGGAAATGCGCGCCGGCCCATGCGATACGTCGATCTGATGGGCGGCCAGAAACCACACCTGTTGATTGGAGTCCGCAATAATCTCGGCGCCGAGACCGTCATTCAGTATGCGGCCTCCACCAAGTTCTACGTCGCCGATAAACTGGCCGGATCGCCTTGGGTGACACGCCTGCCGTTTCCAATGCACGTGGTGGAGCAGGTGCAGACCTACGACTACATCAGCCGCAATCTGTTCGTCACCCGCTACTCTTACCATCATGGTTACTTCGATGGCGTCGAGCGCGAGTTCCGCGGCTTTGGCAGAGTGGACCAGTTCGATACCGAAGAATTCGCCACGCTTACCAGTTCTTCCGACTTTCCCAAGCCGGCGAATATTGACGCTGTGTCCAACGTGCCGCCGGTATGCACCAAAACCTGGTTCCACACCGGCGCGTTCTTCGGTGAGGCAGGCGTTTCAAAATACATGGAGCACGAGTATTACAACGAAGGAGATTCTTCCGAAGCCATCGCCGGGTTGACCATGTTGCAACTCGAGAGCATGCTCCTGGACGACACAGTTCTCCCCACGGCGATCCTGCTGCCAGACAGCAGCCGCTTGGCCTACGATCTGTCCGGGGAGGAAATGCGGGAAGCGTGCCGCGCGTTGCGCGGGTCGATCCTGCGGCAAGAGACTTATGCGCTCGATGGCACAGATGCGTCCGATCGGCCCTACAGCGTTTCGGAACGTAACCACACCATTGAGGTGTTGCAGCCCCGAGGCCCGAACCGGTACGGTGTCTTTTTGACGCATCCGCGGGAAACTGTCGACTTCCATTACGAGCGCAAGCTCTACAAAGTGAACGGCACGACTCTGGTCGACCCGAGCGCGCCACCACCGGCGAAGACCGCGGCTGATCCAAGAGTCACGCACACCCTCACTCTGGCAGTCGATCCTTTTGGAAACGTTCTGCAATCGGCGTCTGTGGGTTACGGGCGACGTTACCTGGACCCGGCTCTCACCCTCGCGGATCAGACCAAACAGACCGCTTCACTGGGAGCGACGCTTAGCACCTACACGGAGAACACATATACCAATCCCGTGCTAGCGGACAACGTCCATCGCAATCCGCTGCCCGCACAGTCCAGCACTTATGAGTTGATCCAGGTCCAGCCCGACGCTAAGCAGGCGGACGTGACCAATCTCTTTGGGTTCGAAGAGTTGCAAACCAAAATACAGAAGGCCGCCGACGGGACGCACGACATACTCTACGAGAACCTGCACCCAATAGGGCTGAACGCCGGAGAGCCGTACAGGCGCCTAATCGGACGCATGCGCACTTTCTACCGGCCGGACGATATGGGCGCAGCAGCCGGCGACCCAAAGACCCTGCTACCCCTGGGAAACCTGGAGCCATTGGCGCTGCCAGGAAGCAGCCACAAGCTGGCGTTCACACCTGGTTTGATTTCGCAGGTTTACCAGCGCGGCGCAACCGCGCTGCTGCTCTCGCCCCGTAGTGTGCTCGGCAGTGTTGCAGCGGATGGGGGAGGCTATGTCGATCTTGACGGTGATGGCCATTGGTGGATCCCTTCAGGCCGCATATACTACGCGCCCGCGCCCGCCACATCCTTACAGGAAAGAACGGAGGCACTCGCACATTATTTCCTGTCGCGCCGCTTCGAGGATCCCTTCGGCAACGTTGCGTCTGTGGATTATGACAGTCCGCACGATCTTCTGGTTGTGAAAACGACGGATGCCGTGCTGCCCGTCGGTAACACCGTCACGGCCGTGAATGACTATCGGGTGCTCCAGCCGGCACTCACAACTGATCCCAACGGCAATCAGGCCGCGGTCAGCTTTGATGCTCTTGGGTTGGTGGCCGCTACCGCAGTTATGGGCAAGACGACCGAGACCTTGGGTGATACCCCCTCAGGCTTCAGCGCCGATCTCACGCGAGCACAGATCGGCGCCTTTTACGCCGCGGACGATCCGCAGAGCCTGACTGGAGCTCTGCTCGGCAACGCGACAACGCGATTCGTCTACGATCTGCAGCGGTTCTTACTCTCCCGCACCGCCGCACCGAACGATCCAACGAAATGGGAACCGCCTTTCGCCGCCACGCTCGCGCGTGAAACGCACGTCAGCGACCTCGGTGCAGGACAACAGAGCAAGATTCAAATCACCTTCAGCTACTCCGACGGCTTCGGCCGAGAGATCCAGAAGAAGATCCAAGCCGAACCTGGCCCGGTCGTCGACAAGGGTCCAATCATCAATCCCCGCTGGGTCGGCAGCGGCTGGACCATCTTCAATAACAAGGGCAAACCTGTGCGTCAGTACGAGCCGTTCTTCAGCCAGTTGCCCGCAAAAGGACACCAGTTTGAGTTTGGGATGCAAGTTGGAGTCAGTCCGATTCTCTGCTACGACCCGGTACAGCGAGTCGTCGTCACCGTCCATCCCAATCATACGTACGAGAAAGTCGTCTTCGACCCCTGGCATCAGGCAACTTGGGACGCCAACGATACCGTGCGGCAAGCCGATCCTGCGACCGACCCCGACGTGGGTGATTCCTTTCAGCGCCTCCCCATCGCCGATTACTCGCCGACCTGGAATACCCAACGCGCCGGCGGCGGGCTGGGCCCGCAAGAACAGGATGCCGCGACCAAGGCGGCAGCGCACGCGAATACGCCGGCCATTTCCTATCTCGACACGCTCGGCCGCGTCTTTCTCATCATCGCCGACAACGCGGCCGGCGGCCAATACCAGACACACGTCGATCTGGACATTCAGAATAATCAACGCTCCATGACCGATGCGCTCGATCGCAAGGTCATGGTGTACGACTACGATGTGCCCGGAACCCGCATTCACCAGGTCGGAATGGAAGATGGCGAGCAGTGGATGCTGAACGACGTCGCTGGAAAATCGATCCGTGGATGGGAGAGCCGGGGCCACAATTTCCGTACAGCGTACGACCTGTTGCGGCGGCCATTCAATCTATTCGTGCTAGGCACTGACCCGCTAAACTCAGATCCCCGCACCATCGTCGGCGAGATCCTCTACGAGACCATCGATTACGGCGAAGGACAACCGAGCGACCAGGCGCTCAACGTCCGGGCGCGTGTATTTCAGCACCATAATGCCGCCGGCGTCGTGACCAACATGATCACCGATCCGGCTGGCGGACAGAAACGGGCGTACGATTTTAAGGGAAACCTGCTAGGAAACAGCCGGCAGTTCGTGCAGGATCATAAGGCGCTGCCTGATTGGTCGAAAGCCCCGCCGATCTTTCTTCCGGATGTTTTCGTAAGTACCACGCAATATGACGCGCTGAATCGGCCTACCGCAGCTACCACGCCCGACGGAAGCGTGGTTCGTCCCACTTACAACGAGGCTAACCTCCTTGAAGCTTTAAACGTCAGTCTGCTCGGCGCCGGCGCTGCCACTTCGTTCCTAACCAATATCGATTACAACGCCAAAGGACAGCGAGTCCTTACCGAATACGGCAATAATACGACGACGACCTATATCTACGACCCACTTACTTTCCGCCTGGAGCAAATGACTGCGGTCCGGCCGGGCTTCCCGGTGAATCAGCAAACCGTCCAGGACCTTTCTTACACCTACGATCCCGTCGGAAACATCACGCATATCCAGGACGACGCGGACATTCAGAACGTCATCTTCTTCAGCAACCGGCGCGTCGAGCCCAGCGGCGATTATACGTACGACGCCATCTACCGCCTGATATTGGCTGGCGGGCGGGAACAGCTCGGATTAAATGGAGGCGGACCGCTGCCCCCGACGCCTACAACCTACAACGACATGCCCCGTATCCGGCTCCCGCATCCGGGCGACGGCAAGGCGATGGGGACTTACACGGAACAGTATCAATACGACGCGGTGGGGAACTTTATGCAGTTCATCCATCGGGGAAGCAATCCCGCGAATCCCGGTTGGACGCGCTCCTATACTTACAAAGAAGTTAGCCTGCTCGAGCCAGCAAACGTAAGTAACCGCCTGACCAGCACGACAGTAAGTGGCGCAGTACCGTTCATCGAAAATTACGCTTACGACCTGCACGGCAATATAACCAAAATGCCGCAGTTGCAACTCATGCGCTGGAACTTCGAGAACCAGTTGTACATGACTCAGCGCCAGGCCGTGAATGCTGCTGACGACGATGGGGCCCTGCACAAAGGCGAGCGCACTTATTACGTATACGACGGGACAGGCCATCGAGTGCGTAAAGCGACTGAGTCGGCCGGCGGAGTCAAGACAAAGGAGCGCTTCTATCTGGGCGCTTTCGAGATTTACCGCGAATACGACGGCGCAGGTAACACAACCCTGGAACGCCAAACCTTGCATGTTATGGATGACAAGCGGCGGGTCGCGCTAGTGGAAACCAAGACTCGTCCGTTGCCAGGCGCCTCGGCCATCCGCTTTCAGTTCGACAATCATCTTGGCACAGCGTGTCTGGAATTGGATGAGACGGGCTCGGTAATTTCGTATGAAGAGTATTACCCATACGGCAGCACGTCGTATCAAGCGGGACGGACGCTCGCGGAGGTGAGTCTGAAGCGCTACAGGTACACGGGGAAAGAACGCGATGAGGAGACCGGATTCTACTATTGCGAGGCCCGTTACCACTGCTCGTGGCTGGGGCGATGGATTAGCGTCGATCCGAAAGGCGTCGCCGGTGGACTCAATCTTTACGTCTACGCGAACGGGAGCCCGGTCGTCTTGCGCGATCCCAACGGTCGCGATCCCGATGACGAAAAGAAGCCGGACGAGACCAAGAGAGCAACGCCGACGCAGGAAGACGAACCAAAGGAACCACAAGAAAAGAAGAAACCTCAGCCGCCAGTGTACAACCCGGGTCCAACCCAAACGGCCGGGCTCGCCAACGACGTTCACGAAGGAAAGTTGACCACAGAGATCAACTATTTCCATTTCGTCATGACACCACAGGACAAGGATGTCGGGTATCTGACTCAAGGCTACCTTCAACTACATGTTCGAGGCCGGACCAGCGAGACCACGGAGCAGGGTCTGCTGCTCAACGTCGGTGGAGTCGGGCCGACCAAGGGTGCTGACGTGGCGCTGTCGCACCCCGGCAGCAGCTACGCCATCGGCACTGCGCAGTACACGCTGCATACCGGTACCCTTTACGATCCGAACCGCGAGAGCCTCCAGACCACTTCAGGGAATTATTTTAGTGCAGGTTTGGCATTCAACAACCCGGGCCCCGATACCCCCGTCAACTTTGTAGCGAGCTATGTGCGTGCGCAGTCGTTTTTATGGGGGGGTGGCGATAAGGGTCTCGACATCAACGTGGGCGTGACTGGGAGCGTCGTCGGCCAGGTAAACAACCGGAACGTCTACGCACTTGCTAGCCCAACCATCGCAGTAAATGGCTATTTCCCAGGCCCCGGAGATACTCAAGTCAACCTGGAGGCCTATGTTGGCTTGAACGCTGGTCTCGGCGGTGTCGCGGGGACCCGTAGTCCCGGCGACCCAACCGTGCCCCTCTCGCTCCGCACGGGTGGAGGCATCGGCATCACAAAACAGGTGGGCGAGAAGGGAGATTACACCGTCGGCTTCGAGGCTTTAGTGAACACTGAGCCCATAGCCAATATCCAGGGCCCCGCTGGACTCAGCCTCCCGCCGATTAGCATCGGTGGTGTTGTGACAGTGGCTGCTTATTGACGACACCGTTAACTTGGCGAACAAGAGGATGTTGACGTAAACCGATAACAATGGAGGAGCCCAAAAGGGCCACCGGGGAGACGATATATGGCAAACGCCAACGACGACATCTGCATTCGTATAACAGTCCAGAATCCAAAAGGCCAACCCCTGGGAGGCACGGTCGATCTGGAGTTCCAGCCGCACGACTCCGGCGAGACAGTCAACGTAAAGGGCCAGGACGCATCGAAAGAGATTGATGTCTCCGGGCTCCAGCGTACTCCCATTGGACTCTATCAGCTCACGGTTACCCCTACCGACGTCTTCAAGCCAGTGTCACAGTTCGTGACCATTCCGGCGAGCGGCTCTGTTGCGGTCACGGTGGTCATTGACAAAGGCACCGCCGGGACCGACGGCGTCTGCATTGTCGTCACCGTTCATAATCCGCAAGGCCAGCCACTCGGGGGCACAGTCGATCTTGTGTTCACGCCGCAAAAGCCGGGCAACACGGTGACCCTCAAGGCCCAGGAGGCCTCCAGGGAGATCGCGGTCAGCGGCCTCCAGCGCAGTCCCCAGGGAAATTATCAGCTTACGGTTACGCCCACCGACGTCGCGAAGCCGGCAACCCAGTCCGTCGTGATTCCGGCCACCGGCTTCTCAACGGTCACGCTGGTGATCGACAAGGGCAGCGGGCAACAATCCGGCCCCAATGTGGTGCAAGGAAATCTCGTGTTCGATAACGGTTTAGCCGCAGCCGGAATTATGGTGCGCGTCTTCTACGTGAGTTTCGGTGGGCGGGACGTCAAAATGGGCGAGGCCGTCAGTGACGCGCAGGGAAAATATTCCATCACCTATACTCCGCCGGGTCCGGGCTTGCCTAACCTTCAGGTGCGCGTGCTCGATTCGGCCGGCAAGGAGGTGACCATCTCCGCCACCAAATACAATACGGCCCAATCGGAGACCTTGAATCTAGTGGTTCCGGCGAGCACTCATCCCTTGGCTCCGGAATTTCAACGCCTCTCGGCCGACATGCAGCAGTCGATCGGAGGAATCGCCAACCTGGGTGAGGCGCAGGAAGGCGCGGCGCGCCAGGACTTGACTCTACTCAATCAATCGACCAATTGGGATGCGCGCCTGGTGGCTCTCGCCGCTACCGCAGCGCAGCAAACTAAGGTCACCGGCTTGGGGCAGGACGTTCTCTTCGCTCTTTTTCGCGTGGGACTGCCTAGCGATCCGGCGCTGCTTGCCACGGTGCCATCAGCCGCGGTTCAACAGGCTCTCACTAAAGCCAACCAAGCCGGCATCGTTAGTCTCAATGACCAGCAGATCTCGGCGGCCACAACGGCATTCCAAAATTTTGCCACTAACACACTCGTGGCCGCGAAGGCACCCGGCGCCGTCTCAAGCTTCAGCGACTTGCTCACGCCGCATTTTCAAAATCCCGCGCAGCAGACCGCGTTCGCCAACCTCTATTTCAGTAATCCTTCGGCTGGCGCCGAACTGTGGACCCAGGCCGCAAACCTTCAGATTCCCGCCGCGACTCTGGACGCGCTCAAGCTCCAGGGAAAATTCCTCTATCTCACGTTCAATAACGCCGCGCTAGCCGGGAAACTTCAGCAGGACATCGGATCCAACATCACTCAGCTCGCGGACAAGGACTATCACAAACCCGCCACATGGGAAGGGACACTGACCAGTCTGGCTGCGGGCGGCGATGTGCAAAGCTTAATCCCCGCGATTTATTCTGGCGCCACCACGGCGGACCGTCTGGCGGCCTACTCCGGAGACCTGGCCCGAAAAGTCAGAATCAGTTTTCCCACGCAGGTCGCGGCGCGCATGATTGAGAGCAACGAGCTCGCCGTGAACCCGGCAACCAAGGCCAACATCACAGCGTTCCTTAGAGCGGCTTCCTCGCTCGGATACAGCCTCGGACGCACGCCCTTGAATACCTTCCTCGCGAGTTCCGCCAAGAGTCTTCCAGCTTTGGATGACGCCACCAAGCAGAGTGTGAAAACTCTGCATCGCCTCTATCAGGTCACGCCCAGCACGGAATCCCTGCAAGCGGCGCTGTCGCTCAATTTCACTTCGGCACATGATATCGCGTCCTACTCCAAAGATGAGTTCCTGAGCAAGTATGAGTTGGACTTCCCTTCGGGCGAGGCGCAACTCGTCTATGGGCGTTCCCAGACCGTCAGTTCGGTAACGTTCAACGTCTTTTTGATGGCCAAACAGTTGGATACCTCAGCCCCTGTGTATACGCTGTCCTCATCCAGCGACGGCCGGCAAGGCGCCAAAAATACCCTGGTGCAACAATTCCCCTCGATGGCCAGTCTGTTCGGCAATCTGGATTTTTGCGAGTGCGAGGATTGCCGGTCGGTGCTGAGCCCCGCGGCCTACTTTGTCGATGTGCTGGACCTGTTGGGGAAACAGTCGACCCCGAATGCTAAGGGTTTCACTCCCCTCGATGTCCTGATCGGCAGCGCCGTGGACCCAAAAACAATGCCCGGCCGCCGGCCAGACTTGGGCGCGCTCCCGCTCACATGTGAGAACACCAACACCGCGATGCCGTATATCGATCTCGTCAATGAAATCCTCGAATACTACATTGCCAACTCGCAGCTGGATGCCGGGGCCGCCTACGACACAGGTACGGCTACAACGGCCGATCTGATCGCGGAGCCTCAGCACATCCTGCCCCAGGTGTACAACACAACGCTCAAGCAAGCCGCATATCCACTCAACTTGCCCTTCGATCTTTGGATCGAAACCGTGCGAGGATTCTTGAACTACTTCAAGATGCCGCTGGCTCAGGTGCTCGATGCGCTTCGCCCCGCGGACACTCTGGAGTTGTTCACGGACGGGCATTCCTATTCTTATTACCGCGCTCAGATTCTCGTGGAATCCTTGGGAATTTCGCCCGCTGAATACGCAGTGTTTACCGTGTTCGACACAACCAAGTGGTTTAACCTCTATGGCGCGTATGCGAATGAAGCAGCTGCGCTGAACGACTTGAAATCGGCGAAGACTCTATCGCAGAAGCTGGGAATCAGCTACCAGGATCTCGTTAACCTGATGACCACAGGTTTCCTGAATCCGGCTCTGTACCCGTTGCTATTCCAGTTTGAGAGGTTCGGCATCGACATGAGCGATGCCTTCAGCTTCACCGGACAGCCGGGCTATCCCACGCTGGTGGACACTCCTCCCGCGCACGCCCTAACCGATTTCAAAAATCTGCTCGCCGGAATCACTAAGCAATACCATTCGCTAAACCCGGCGTTTGACGCCACGACTTGGCTGACAAACCTCTTGCCCGCGAACTACTCCAAAAAAGTCCTGGTCCTTGCCGATCCCGACACCGGTTGTAATTTCAGCGGGACCGTCCTGGAGTACGCCGACAACAACCCCATGACGTCGGGAGCAACGCCGCTTGATTTTCTCAAATTCAATCTCTTCGTCCGGCTCTGGCAAAAACTGGGATGGACGATTGACGAAGTAGACCGCACGCTTCAGACTTTCTTTCCAGCGAATCTTCCCGCGTGGACCGATCCCGGCTTCGCCGCGGCCTTCGGCGCCGCGTGGAAGACTGCATTGGTCTACATCGCCCACTTGGACGATCTGAACACTCGGCTGGCCCCGGCTGCTGGACGCATCGCTCTTCTGCCCCTCTGGACGAACCTTCCCACTCAAGGGGAAAATCCTCTCTACTCGCAGCTCTTCCTCACCTCCAGCGTATTGAATAACGACTTCGCCTTCGACGACCCGAACGGCCAATTCCCCGGGCTGCCCGCGGATCAATTGTCGTTGCACCAGGCAGCAGTTCAGGGCGTTTTGAGTCTGACGGCCGCCGAAATTACCGCGATTCTCAATGATACAGGCGTCGCGGCGCCAGCCTTGTTCACCCTTGGCAATCTCTCCATCTGTTACCGTTACAGCCTGCTGGCTCAATGCCTGCAACTATCCGTGTCCGACATGATCGCCTTGAAAACGATGTCGGGGTTGAATCCATTCCAGGCTCTTTCAGGCACTCCCCTAGCCGTCTTGCAGGACGATCTTCTCGGCAACCAGACCCTGGCCTTCGCGAAACAGGTAGCCGCGGTAGAGAACAGCGGGTTCACCGTCGAAGACTTGCAATATCTCTTGCGCCACCAATTCGATCCGGTAGGGAAGTACCAGAGCGATCCGAACGCTCTGATAGCGCTGGTGCAATCCGTCGCCGGCGGACTCCAGCAAGTTCAGACCAAAAACGCTGTGCCGCCCAACGTGATGACCTTGCCAGAGACGCTGATCGATCAAATCCTTTCCGGCGTTATCCCCGCACCCATCTTGAAGACTCTCTTCAATCAGCTCACGAATTCTCAGATCTACATCTCTTCACAAGGCCTGGTTGCATCAGCCATTGACTCGGGCCCGTTTACGCAGGAATCGGAACTGACTTTCAATTACGATCAAGTCACAAAGACCCAGACGGTCGGATACAGGGGCCTTCTCCTCAATTGGAAGAAGACGCAGCTGGAAGCGATCGCCCCGGGCGCGCCGACCGCGGCGCTGTTCAACGGGCTGCTGGATGCCGTGCAGACGACGGTTCAGGCGCCTTTGGATAAGAGCATTGGCGACCTCCTCGGAGTGTGGGCCAGTTTAGTGCAGTATCAGGTGACGCCGCCCCCCTTATCCGCCTCCAGCGGCTTGGTAGGCACTCTGTTGGCCATGTGGACCAATAATCAGACCTACATGTCTGTCCAGACGGCTGTGAGCAACGCTCTCCAAGTTGACTCAACAGCATTTTTCAACGCCTTGGCAAGCGCTAAGCAGGCCGGTACGATCACGGCTCCGGTTCCCGCGCTTCAATTCAACTATGACTCCGCCAACCTGATTCAGACGCTCACGTGCAGAGGCGTACTGACGGACGCCCTGCGCGTGCAGTTGGCCGCACTGCTACCCGCGTCCGCAGTGCTGGGCAGCGTGCTTCAGGACGTGCGCAACGAAGCTGTCAGCGTGTTCCAATCCCTGGCCACGAATCTTATCATCCCTGGCCCCACCGACTTGGACACTTATTCGATGCCGTTCCTGGGAGTCGATGCGTCGAATTTGCAGAGGCTGGCCAAAGCTCAACTGGTGACGATATTTCTCCCGCTGCTGGCGCAGAAACTTTCACGCCATCTCGTAATTCAGACTCTTTCCGCCGAGCTCGCTTCGGACCCGTCGTTGACCGAAGCGCTGGTCACCAACTCGGCCCTGCTGAGCGATCCCAGTAACCCCGGAAAATCTCTTCTTGGATCTTTCCTCGCCCCCAGGCAGCCAGGGGTCAGCGCTTCTTACTTTGCTTCAGCCGATCAGAGCGGACCAATCCTGGCAGCGGGTACAGCGCTGACCACCGATACGGCAGATCCCTCTAACCCCAACGCGAATACAGCGGGAACAGGGAGTTGTCATTTTGCAGGCTATCTCCAGGCTCCCACCGATGGCCCGTACCGCTTCTTCGCCGAGCTTGGAAACCTGGGCGCCCAAGTCACATTCCGCTTGGATTCGCCAGATCCCAAAGCGCTGATGAGCAATCCCATCATCCAGGCGACCGCCGCGAAAGATGGGGACGAAGTTAGCCAGTTCGTCGCGTTGAAAGGGGGCGTAGCCTATCACTTCGCTTTAGACTTCAGGAGCCTCGCGGCCAAAGGCGCGAGCCTGCTCCTTCAAGGAGAGAACTTACAGAAAGGTCCCTTGAGCCAGATCCTGCTCTACCCCGAGCAAGGCGTGGTCGGCTTCAATCGCGCGAATGTCCTGCTATCCAAGGTCCTTCAAATCCTGCAAGTAACCGGACTGGACGAACGTGAAGTCGGCTATATGACCGCGCCGGCGAATGCCCCACAGTTCAACAATCTCAACCTGGGCGCCCTTCCGACCCAGGCAAGCGACGACTCGGTCGCCAAGGCAATCGTTCTCTTCTCTCAATTCCTCACCCTTGCGGATTACGCCGATTTACGAAAAGGGCCCGCCGGCGGAACGGACGGATTGGTGGACGTCTTCGAAGCGGCTTCGCAAATCTCGCCTCCAACGCCGCCATCGACGCTGCTTGCGAATCTCACCCGGCGGGATTCGCAAGTGGTTCAGGATGTGGCAACCGCGCTTGGAGCCGATCCCCATTTCTTAAACAATGTCGGTATCCGCCGGATGTGGGACGCCCTTCAGTTGGTACAAATCGTGCGTCTGCCGGTAAAGTCTCTGAGCGATGCCACTGCCATTGTCACCCCCAACCCCACCGCCCCGGACAAAATCGCGGCCAACTTCAAAAATGCCGTCAAGGCGCAATATACACCGGATCAATGGAGGCCCATCGCTCAATCCGTCTTCGATCCGCTTCGCCGAAGGAAGCGCGATGCCTTGGTGTCCTTTCTCGTCAGCCTCCCCGCGTTGGGGATCAATAGCTCGAATCAACTCTTCGAGTATTTTCTCGTAGATCCCGGCATGGAGCCGGTGGTGCAGACGTCGCGCCTCCGCCTGGCCATGTCTTCCCTCCAGACCTTTGTACAGCGATGTCTCCTCAACCTGGAAAACGGCTATACGACTCAGCCGGAGAGAAATGTGGCGGCGAACGCGATTCGCGCGGATTGGTGGGAGTGGATGCATCGTTACCGGGTCTGGCAAGCCAATCGGGAGATCTTTCTTTTCCCCGAAAACTGGATGGAGCCCGAGCTTCGCCTCGACACAACCGACCTGTTCAAGGCGCTGGAGAGCACACTGCTGCAGGGCGACGTCAACAACGACCTGGCGGAAAGTGCCTTCCTGACTTACCTGCAGGGACTCGACGTGCGAGCCCGCCTGGATATCGTCGCGACTTACTTGGACCAAAACCTCACGGATCCCGGTTCCACCATTTTGCACGTCCTGGGACGAACCTTCGGCCATCCCCACAAGTACTTCTATCGCACCTACGAGAGCGGGACTTGGTCGGGATGGGTGGCCGTGACCCCCGACATCGAAGGCGATCACGTCGCGCTGGCCATCTGGCGAGGGAGGTTAAACATTTTCTGGCTTACATTTGTGCTCAAGGCGCAAGCTCCCACTCCGTCGTCGGGTAACGATCCTACTGGGGTCGGTGGTCTCGGCTTTGACGCCTTGACGACTGACATCTTCACCGGCAAGCCCCAGAAGCAGGTGCAGGTTCAACTGCACTGGGTCGAATACTTCCAAGGCAAGTGGAGCAACCGGATCTCAACCGATGTGGCCAAGTCGGACGAAATAGATGTCCTTGATACTTTCGACCCAAGTTATCGTGATGTCCACATTCACGTTACTAAAGAAGTGGATTCAAGCGGCAACGAAGGCGCGGTGAAAATTCATGTCGATTTTCCGGATTACGGGTCCGTTTTTTCGTACCTCAGCCAGTTACTCAGCTCGATCCCGGTGAACAATCCGGCATATGCCCAGATCCAGGGGCTAGCCAACCAGTACAGGACATGGGCCAGCCGGACCTTCCGCGTTACCAGTAAGAACTGCGATCCCGATTTCAAGCCCGAATACTGGGAGCCGGCTCAAATAATTCCCTACACGACGGCGGCTAACGCCTCGTTGAGTCCAGGCCCCACGTTCTATACAGGATCCGACATCTTAAAAAGCTCGTTCCAAAGCAATATCCAGTCCACTGGCACCAGCACGCCCTCCACCGAGCCCATCCTCGGTACGGCCAACAACTTCGAGGTATTGACCTGTTCGAATCCTATCTCGCCTTCACCTTTTATCCCTTCAAGCGACCCGGTCTACTGGGAGGTCGGCGGCTTGGTCGGCCCGTTCTTCTATAAGGACACGAGTAACCTCAATGCCGGTAACCAGTTGTCTTTCCTCGACGAGCGCACGTTCTTTGTGCAGCCCTCTCTCACCGAAACGGTGATTGATCAGTGGCCCGGATGGGCGCTTGGCCCTTCCACACCGAGTGTGAATTACACCGGCCCCGTTTTCTTGAACAACATTAACGTCCAAGCGCAAGTCCCTGTAGCGGGCCCTGTCCCGGTCAACCCAGGCGATCCCGTATATTCCATTTTCCCCATGCAAAACAGCGCGGATTGGCTCACCAGTCCAGGAGTTGCGATCTCCTATGGGGGCGCATCGATCGGAAAGAGTGGCGGCATCCCCACTACGGGGTTTCCGTCCCTCGCTTCCATGGAGGGAACTGCCGGTGTGTCCGGGGCTCTCGCGGTCATAGGCGCCCAAGGACTCAGTCTGACTAACTTGCGAGGCGCCAACCTCGGACAGTCCGCGTTGTCGGTCGCCAACCTCACGGCTTTACTGCAGCAGAAGAAATCCTAAGGAGAAAACAAATGGCACAGCTCGCACTGGGCTTTCACAACTCCGTCGACATCGCGCGAGCATACCAAGCTTACGACGGCGCGAGATGGAATTACATCCTGCCGTACATCACGATCACGAACAGGAGTTTGACGTACCAGTTCTTTTCGCATTTCCACCCCTATGTTCCGTCTTTGATCCAGGACCTGAACAATGGCGGCCTGCCGGAACTGCTGGGCGCGGATACGCAGTACGTGCAGCCTCTCACCGTGATCCCCGACAGCAGCCGTGCCTCGCTCTTGCAGGATGTGACTGCCACTCTCCCCAACAGCTCAACTACCATTCCACTGGCAGCGGGGACGCCACTTACTCTTCCGCACGGCACAACCGTGACCATGGCAGCCGGAACGGTCGTCGTGCAGCCTGATGGTTCCCTGGGCCCGCTCGCGGGACCTATTTCCTTCGCGCTGCCTGGATTTCTTCCCGTCTCTTACTCCGGCGGCATCCAGAACACCAATGGAGCCGGCGCCGTCATAGTCCTGGATGGCACGGGCGTCACAATCACTCTTCCCGCCGGGGGAAACGCAGTCCGGGTCAGCGACGGATCGGCCATTCTCCTCCCCGCCAACACCTCAGTCGCGATTCGCGGCGGCCTACCGCAACCAGTCCTTTATTTCGATGATTTTGCTTCCCGCTACAGTCCCGATATTACTTCCGTAACGCAGCCCTACCCGGTCAAGAATCTTGATTTCACTTATAACGGCGCCTATTCCATTTACAACTGGGAGCTCTTCTTCCACGCTCCGCTCCTCATCGCCATCCACCTGAGCCAGAACCAGAAATTCCAGGACGCACAGAACTGGTTCCACTATATCTTTGACCCCACCGACGACAGCAACGGGCCGACGCCACAGCGGTTTTGGAAGGTCCTGCCCTTTCAGTCAACTGACGTCGAGATGATTGAGGAGATTCTCGTCAATCTCTCAAAGCCCCAAGACCCCGAGCTGTACACCCAAACCGTCCAGAGCATTAGTGATTGGAAGGATAACCCCTTCCAGCCGTGGACCGTCGCAAAATACCGCCCCACTGCTTACATGCTCAAGACAGTGATGGCCTACCTCGACAATCTGATTGCATGGGGCGATTCCTTGTTTCAGCAATACACCATCGAAACCATCAATGAAGCCACCCAGATTTACATCATGGCTGCCAATATCCTCGGGGAAAAACCGCAGGCCGTTCCCAAAAAGGGATCCGTGAAGCCCTTCTCGTACAACGACCTCAGGAGTGCTGTCCTCGACGACTTCGGCAACGCGATGGTGGACATGGAGGTGGATATTCCTTTCGACAACACAGTTCCGTCCGGCTCCGGCACCGCCCCCTCCGGCGCGCAGATTTTGCCCAGTATCGGAAAGACGCTTTACTTCTGCATCCCGCGGAATGACCAGCTCCTTGGCTACTGGAACACTGTAGCGGACCGGCTGTTCAAGATTCACAACAGCCTCAACCTTCAAGGGGTGTTCCAACGGCTTCCGCTCTTCGACCCTCCCATCGATCCCGCGCTTCTGGTCCGGGCCGCCGCCGCGGGATTGGACGTGAGCGCCATCGTGAGCGGCCTCAATCAACCCTTGCCGCTCGTGAGGTTCCAGCTTCTGGTTTCCAAGGCGGCGGAAATCTGTCAGGAAGTAAAATCGTTGGGCGCGAATCTACTTGCCGCCATCGAAAAACAGGACAACGAGGCCATTTCCCTCCTGCGCGCTCAGCATGAAAACACTATTTTCGGGCTGGCCAACATGATCAAGTATTCGCAGTGGCAGGAAGCCCAGAAGGCCAGGCAAGCGCTGGAATTCTCGCTGGCCACCGCCACGCAGCGCTACAGCTACTATCAAACACTGTTAGGCCGGACGGACGCGCAAATCCAGAGCAGCCTTCCTCAGTTGAATGCTCTCGATCAAGGCAGTCTCCAGAATCTGAATTTCTCGCAAACCGACCCGTCCAGCGAACCGACGATGACGCGTGACCCCATCGATCCCAACATCTCGCAGAATGCCACCTCGGTGAGCGATGGCGAAATCAAGACTTTGAGCACCTACGAAGGAGACGAGTTGAACAATTTAGGCACGGCCCACGATTTCCAACTGGCCGCAACGGTTATTGACGCGGTGGGTGCCGCGCTGGCGCTGATACCGCAGTTTAACGCTCACGGTCAGCCTTTGGGAGTCGGTGTTACGACCGGTTTTGGGGGTGTCCAGCTGCACGGAGGGGCTTCCAGCTTAGCGTCCGTGTCCCGGGCATTTGCAGACGAGTATTCGTTTCAAGCCAACAAATCCGGCAAACTGGGTTCCTATTCCCGCCGCGAACTCGACTGGACTTTCCAGAGCAACTCGGCTAAGAGTGAGATCAGCCAGATCTTCAAGCAGATCCGTGCCGCGGAAATCCGCGAAGCCATCGCCAAAAAGGAGTACGACAACCACCAGGTGCAGATGGCGAATGCACGGCAAATCGTGGATTTCCTCACGGGGAATGATGTCGGCGGCGGCATCCCGGTCAAAGAGACGACGATCGGTTTTTATACCTTGATGAAGCGTCAAGTCAAAGCACTGTATGGGAACGTCTTCCAACTCGCCTATGGGGTCGCCAAGAAGGCCGAGCGTGCGCTGCAAAACGAACTAGGCGATTCATCCATCACCTTCATTCAGTTCAACTATCTCGACAGCCCGGAGGGATTGTACGCCGGCGAAAAATTGCTGTTCGACGTCAAGGCCATGGAAATGGCCTACCACGACCTCAATCAGCGCGAGTACGAGATGACCAAGCACGTCAGTCTCTTGCAGGTGAATCCTCTGGCGCTGGTGCAACTCAGGGCCACTGGAACTTGCAGCTTCACGATGCCTGAAGAGATGTTTGACTTGGACGGTCCGGGACACTACTTCAGACGAACCAAGTCCGTGGCCGTGACGATCCCCTGCGTCGCGGGGCCGTACACCAGCGTAAATTGCACGCTGTCCTTGCAGAAGAGCTCGATCCGGATCAGCACTGACCCGGGGAAGGCGTACGCCCGCCAAGGTACCGATGACCCGCGCTTCAACGACTATTACGGCACGCTAGAATCCATCGTGACAAGCTCGGCACAGGGGGATAGTGGCCTGTTCGAAACCAATTTGACGGATGAGCGGTATCTGCCCTTTGAGGGAACCGGTTGCGCCGGCAGCCAATGGCAGATCACCCTGCCATCGGATGTAAAACAGTTCGATTTCGACACGATCACCGACGTGATTCTGCATGTTCGCTACACCGCTCGCGAAGGTGGCGACTTGCTTAAGGCGGCCGCTGTCCAAAATCTTCAAAGCCAGATCAAACATGCCCAAACCATCGGTTCAGTTTGTCTGTTCTCCGTCCGGCACGAGTTCCCTTCGGACTGGGCAAAATTCCAGAGCGTCACGATCGGCGGCGCGACACCAACTTCCGAATTGTCTTTGACTTTGACGCCGGAGCTCTATCCCTTTTGGGCTCAAAAGCCGGTTGTCAAGGCGGTTGAATTCTTCGCGGAAATGTCTCCGACAACGCCCATAAATGTGAAGGATGCAAAGGGCAATAGTGACACGTTGGTCAGTAACCCGCTGATAGGAGGGTTGCTATCGGGCAACCTGGTCAAGATTCCTCTGCCCCTGGCCGTGACGGACGCGGCGCGTCCTTTCACGCTTTTCTTCGACAACAATTCCATGGAAGATTTGTGGATCGCTATTAAATGGGGAACTGCGTAATGATGTATTGAGAATTCTATTCGTGCTGCCAGTCACTTGAGTCGCTCTGATCGAGGTTTTTTGCATTGGTGTCTGGGTTTTGGCGGTCGAACCATCTTGTTACTCCCCGGGTAAGTGTCTCGCGCCAGCTCCAGGACATCGCGAGGCCCTCGTGTGTCATTCCAGCGCAGTCAGTGAAAATCGTGCGATGCAGTTTCGACAGCCCTTCTCATCCAGTTTCGCGTCTCGTTCAAGAACGAGGGGACGACACGCGCGACTATCTGTTTGCGCTACTCGCGACATTCAACGAATATCCGCTCGTCCTAGAAATCCGCCATCAAAGCGCAATACACGACCTCCGCTGTCGGTTACGTGCAGCTACACGGGCGCAACTACAAAGAATGGTTTCAGAGCGAGAACCGGAACGACCGCTACAACTATCTGTACAAACGCCCGGAAGTGGAGAAATGGACTCAAAATATCGAGAGGGTTAGCGAGGGAACCCGGAAAACTTTCGTCGCGGCGAATAGCCATCCCCAGGGCCGGGCCGCCGTAAATGCGCTTGGGCTAAAGTCGTTGCTGACCAGAACGAAAGTCACAGTGCCGGAAACCTTGATCTAGAAATATCCGGCGGCGCGGGAGATGATTTAGTAGTTCTCTAACGTCGGGAACGATAACGTCCTTTATCATTCGTGATCGAACCTATCGAACCTAATAAAGAAGAGCGAGTTCCAGGACTGCCCCACCGCTCCGATTCTTGTTTCAGCTATTCTTTCTTCGGCAGCATCTTCTTGAACACGGATGCAATCTGATCGGCGAGGCGACCCGTTTCGGCAACGGCGTTTAACTGGTTATAGATATCCTCAGCATCGCCTTGTTTCCGAGGGCCGATGGCGCAGACGGCGACAATATGACGGTCCTTATAGATTCGATAGATTATGCGATGCGTTGCAAACTCGTGCTTCCAGTAACCTGCGAGCGGCCCGCGCAAGGGCAACCCGTCGCCTTCAGGATCGACGGCCAGTTTTTTCTCTAGGACTTTTCGAAGCTGCTTTTTTACACTTCCGTCCAGTTTTCTGATTTCTGCAGTGGCGTCCTCCGTGTATCCAAGTTCAAAAGAAACTGCCGCCTGGGGCTCATCGCTCCGGGCGGCGGCTTGTGGAGCCTGTTTTCGGCCTTTACTCATTCTCCGAATACATCGGCGGTGGTGAGCAGGCGGCCAGCAGCAACATCTCGATCAATGGTCTTCGAGAGATTCAGGAGCCGGTCGGTCAGATCACGATCCGCAAGAATCTTTAGTGTCGCGAAGATGGAATCGCGTTCCTTCACGAGCGTATCCAGGAATTCCTTATCGACGAGGTACTTTGCAGATTGACGCCGATTCTCGATCAGAACAACCCGATTGCCTCTAGCGGCTTTTAGACAATCTTTCAGGCGATCCCGCAGATCCGTAGCGCTGACCGTCTTATCGATGTCCACGCAAGCGGTATCCATAGCTTTTCCTCGCGATTCCAAACGTACAATTCACTAGTTGAAGTGTACAGTTGAGTTGATCGCCTGTCAAGTGGAATCAGAGGGTTGCGGCGAGCAAGGCCCAGCGAGGCCCCTACTTCGTTTCAGGCACCCGTCCTGGATTCAGCCGGGCATCCTCTTAGCAACTCCCCGTCTCGGAAACGGTCGCAAATCGAGACGGATTGGGCAATTCGCGGGAATTTTGAACTCTTTTCAATTTGGCGCGACACATTTTTCTTTTCTTCCGCTGATTAGGTAACTTCTGCAGTTTTCGGCTAATTGCTGGTCGCAGCTTTCCGCAGGGATTCGTCATTTGGAAATATGCGCGCGCCTTTTTGCAACGCTGTACGGGCGGCCCGATGGTCGCCCAAGGACTCGTCCACGCTGGCCAGTGACACATATAGGGCAGGGTCCATGTCAGGAAAGAATTTTTCCACGATCTCCAAGTATTTGCGTGCACGGTCCTTATAGCCCGTCTGCCTGTAGAGTTCTGCCAGATCTCGGTTGCATGGATAGTTGTAAGGGTCGACGAGATTCCCCCGGAGAAATGCCTTTTCCGCCTCAGCAGGTTTTTGCGTAGCCAGCAAGAACTCTCCAAGTCTGCAGTATTCAATTGCCGCGGGCTTGTTCGTCGCATTCAGGAGCGCTTCCTGTGCCGCGATCGCAGTTGGCCATTCCTGGAAATCAGCGGC
>Ga0210399_10000859_pt1 | contig 23825 bp, 22 predicted proteins | sample IncBWC14MmetaG_FD_150865 | JGI IMG/M metagenome (GOLD analysis project Ga0210399, IMG submission 150865) | Forest soil microbial communities from Barre Woods Harvard Forest LTER site, Petersham, Massachusetts, United States - Inc-BW-C-14-M | ecosystem: Environmental > Terrestrial > Soil >... | reverse complement strand
CGCTCACAGAATCTTTAATCCCGGCGAGGTTCGGATATTTTTCCATGGCATGCAGCAATTCGTGGCTGATGGGCACGCCGGTCGCAAAGGGAATATGGTAGAGGTTGATGGGGATTTTCACCTGCTCGAAAAGCATGGAAAAATATCTCGCCAATCCATCCAGCCGCGGATGCTTGTAATAGAACGGCGGCACCACGAGCAGCCCGTCGGCGCCATTGGCTTCAGCGTGTTGAGAGAGTTCCAGGGTCTCGGGGAAGTTCGCAGTGCCAGGCGAAACGATGATGTTCAATCCGTTCCTGTGCTTGAATGCCGTTTCCGCGACCTTCTTTCGTTCGGCCACAGAGAACGACGGAAATTCGCCCGTCGTTCCGAGCACAACCACGCCATCGGCACCGTTGGCTTTCAAATAAGCGAGCAGGTCCTTGTAGAGTTCCTCATCAAATTTCAAATCTTTGCCGCAGGGTGTGGAAGCGGCGACCCAGAACAAAACCTTCTCCGGAGGTACCTTCGGCGTGTGCGGTTCGGTGGCCAGCGCTTCCCTAATTCCAGCGTCGCCGGCAACTCGCAGAGCCGCGGCCGCACCAACGGCGCCCAGAAATGTTCTTCTTGTGGTTTCCATGATTTCCTCCCCGGCGGGAAGCCCGCGGAAGTCTAAGCCAGCAGAGCGCAAGAAACAAATGTTTCGTTTGAAGTTTGCGGCGCACAGGAATCAACGATGCTGGTTCGCGGCCTTCTGCTAAAATGCGCGCCATGCGTCGCATCCTGTTATTTCTGTCTTGCTTGTTTTTTGGCGTTTCCGTTCAAGCTCAACGGTGGGAGGTACAGACCAGTGGCGTGGATACCAACCTGCGCGGCGTGAGCGTCGCGCGTGTTTGGAATGCTAGAGGCGTTGCGGCGTTGGCGGTGTGGGCTTCGGGTTCGAATGGGGTGATTCTACGCTCTATCGACAAAGGCAAGACCTGGCGGCGCCGGCACGTTGCTGGCGGCGACGCGCTCGACTTTCGCGGCATCGTCGCGTTCAATGCCAGCACCGCATACGTGATGTCGAGCGGCGAAGGCGAAAAATCGCGCATTTACAAGACGCGCGACGGCGGCGAAACCTGGAAATTGCAATACTCCGACAAACGAAAAGAATTCTTTCTCGACACCATCGCCTGTGTTTCTGAAAAGCACTGCTATGCGCTTGGCGACCCTATAGACGGCAAGTTTCTCATGCTGAACACGACCGACAGCGAACACTGGGAACCTCTCACCAGCACCACCATGCCCGTAGCGCTGCCCGGCGAAGGCGCATTTGCTGCGAGCAATACCTGCCTCTTACTCTCCGGTGAGGAAATCTTTTTTGGCACCGGTGGTCCAGCCGCTCGCTTCTTCCGTTCTCCGGACTCCGGGCGCACCTGGACGGTCGTGGAAACCCCGATCGCCCATGGCAATGCATCTTCCGGAATTTTCTCCGTCGCCCGCGGCGATAAAAAGGAAATTGTTGTCGTAGGCGGCGACTACCAGGATCTCAAGCAAGCCTCCGCCGTTGCCGCATATTCTCTCGATGAAGGCAAAACTTGGCAACTCTCCGAGAGGCAGCCAAGCGGCTATCGTTCCGCTGCAGCATGTGATCTAGCTACAGTTTGTGTGGCCATCGGGCCGAACGGCGAAGACCTCAGTCTAAGCAATCCCCGCGCCTCCAGCTGGAATCCCACGGATTCGCTGAATCTGAACGCGGGCGCGATATTGGACGTCAAGCATGGTTGGGCTGTTGGACCCCGAGGTACCATCGCGCGCTTCGTCAGCAACGCAATCTTCTAGTGGCGGTCTCGGAGAGAAACAACCTACCGCGCTCCTTCCGTTGCCGGCTCAAGGCAGAAGCGCGTCCTCTTCCGCGTTGCAGCACACGGAGTGAATCATTTTTAGTAGAGATGAAAAAAGCCATCGTGCTTACCCAAGCGAATAGGCACTCCGAACAATTTAGAAAGATGATCTTCCGTGAGGACGGCGGATTTGTCGCCGTCGGCGAGGATGTGCCCTTCTCGCAAGAGAATCACGCGCTCCATCTCCGGAATGATTTCTGATACGTGATGGGTGACCAGCAAAATCCCCAGGCCGGATTGCGCAAGCTCTCGCATGGTGTCCCGAAGTTGAAGCTGCGCGGAAATGTCCAACGCGTTGCTAGGCTCATCAAAGAGCAGCGTTTGCGGCTTATGTACCAGTGCCCGCGCTATGAGTGTCCGCTTGGCCTCGCCAGAAGACATTTCCGCGACCGCCCGATCGGCGAGATGCGTTATGCCAAGCCGCGCCAATGTTTCCTCCGCCCGTGCAACATGTTCGGGATGGGGATGGTGGTGCGGAAAAATGCGCGTACTGCTGAAAAATCCGGAAAGCACCACGTCACGGCCGGTGGCATCCGTGGTACAGGAAGCTAGCAGGTCCGGTGACACGATTCCAAGCAGCGAGCGCAGCTCGAAAATATCCCAGCGCTCGCGCCCGAGTATGAAGATGCTGGAGCCCTCCCGCGCCAGCGGATAACACTCCCGCGTAATGGTCTTGATCAAGGTCGATTTGCCGCAACCGTTCGGTCCCAGGATGCAGGCATGCTCCCCGCGCGCGATCTCCAGGCTGATGTCATCGAGTGCCGCGCGGTCACCTCGCATTACGGTCACATGCGCCAGAGATAGCAGGGAGGCGGAGATGGACTTCAGTTCTGGGCTCATTTGCGCCAATTGCCCCGCAGGTTCGGGCGGGGAGGATAGTGCCATCTTAACTGAGCCTGGGAGCGGCGCAAACCGCCGGGGAGTTGGCTGGGCAAGGGGTCGTCGAGGCTTGCTGTCCGGAGGGGGTGGGGTCAGGCCGGAAATGTTTCATTTTGAGACAGCATCGACGTAACAGGGCCCAAAAAAAAAGGAGGTGAAAACTGGTTCGTTCTCACCTCCCGGGGTGGGTGGGGTGTTACATGACATGGCCCTCGGCGGCTCAGCAGGCCTGCCCTGCCAGGCAGGTCTACGGCCTCACTCGCGCACTGCTATTCGCAATTCGATAGGAGACTCACCACCAAAGAGCTTGTCTTTCTGCGGTTTGTAGCACCGCAAAACGCGCATGTCAACGGCAAAAAATGCAAAAAATGGCATCGACCCACTGGAAAAGTGGCGCGTTTGGCCGAATCAACGGGATCGCTGACGGCGTTGCGAGGTTAGTGCCGCCCTAACGGGCCAGTTCCGTTCGAGGTTTTCTTATTTTCGCTTGGTCAAGAATTTCCCGGACCATGCGGCCGAGCGTGATCGGACTGTATGGTTTTTGCAGATAATGGTCTTCGGTCGCGGCGGGCGCCAGGCTTTCTGAATCCTGCGAATACCCACTGGTAAAAAGGACGGGTAAACCGGTAAACAATGCTTTGAGCTTCGCGGCTGCCGCCGCGCCACCCATTTTGGGCATGATGAGGTCCAGAATCGCCAGGGAAGGCGTCTCTTTCACGCAGAGCCGCAAGGCCTCCTCTCCATCACAGGCGGAGAGAACCCGGTAACCGAGGTTCATGAGAGTCTGGCGCGCCATCTCCCGGACAGATTCATGATCGTCGGCTATCAGTAAGGTTTCCGAACCCCGCATTTCAACAAGAGCAGGAGCGGGTGCTTTTTCCGACGATCCTCCCGCTAGCGTGCCTTCTTGTGCTGGCAGGTAAACGCGAAAGAGACTTCCTTGGCCGGGCTCGCTGTAAACGTGAATGAAACCTCCGTGCTGTTTGACGATGCCGTAAGCAGTGGCGAGTCCCATGCCCGTGCCTTTCCCGCGCTCCTTGGTTGTAAAGAACGGTTCGAAGATGCGCTCCCGCGTTTCGGAGTCCATGCCGATGCCGGTGTCAGAGACAGACAGCACTGCATAGCGGCCGGTGGCGACATAAGGATAGAAACGGCAATAGGATTCGTCCAGTTCCACCATCTCGGTCTCGATCAGCAGTCTTCCCCCCTCGGGCATGGCATCCCGGGCGTTCAAGCACAGATTCATAAGCACCTGTTCGAGTTGCGTCGGATCGGCTTTGACCGCATCCACGGGAGTCGTAGTGAATTTGAGCTCGATATTTTTCCCGATGACTTTGTCCAGGAAGCTGACCAGCCCGCTGGTGATGGTATTGATGTCCACGGCCTGCGGTTGCAGCACCTGGCGCCGCGCGAAGGCCAGCAGTTCGCGCGTTAGTGCGGCGGCTCGCTCGGCTTGTTCGCGGATCCGCGAAAAACGATCGGAAACCTGGGGATTGGAGCGATTCTGCTCGATGCCGAGTTCCGCCCATCCCAGAATCGCGCCTACCACGTTGTTGAAATCGTGCGCGATGCCTCCCGCGAGTTGCCCGATGGCATCAAACTTTTGCGATTGCCGCAACTGGCGTTCCATGGTGCGCAGCTCAGTAACATCTTCGGCGATGATTTCGATCGCCCCGGCGTAATTGGGGATCGACAGCATGCGGAGGTGCAGGCGCACGGCCACGATTCCGCCATCTCGCCGCCGCCATTCGCTTTCGGCACCCAGCACTTTTCCACGTTCACGGCACGATGCCATGAGCGCGGCATGTTGTTCGGGAAAGCGGAAGACGTCTCTTAGCAGATTGAGTTCATGCAACTGCTCGCCAGTCGTGCAGCCCAGAATGGATAGAAACGCGGGATTTTCATCCAGAAAAGAGCCATCTGCTGCCACTCGGGATATGCCGTAGGTGGAGTGTTCCACCAAGTCGCGGTTCCGCGCCTCGGATTGGCTCAGCGCCTCCTCGGCTTTTTTTCGATCCGTGATGTCTATAGCGAGTACGGTGGCTGCCGACACCGTCCCATCCTCGCCGACTAGGGGATAAAAACTGCACAGCCATTTCCGCACAACGTTTGGCTCATGAAGCGTGCCGCCGGCCAATTCGATGTTTGAGACGGGCTCACGCGCCTCAAAAACCTTTCGCAGGCAGCCTTCGATGGCGGTCGCGAAGTCCGGGGCGACCTCACGGAGAGTAAGACCAACGTGTGCGGCAGTGGGAATCCCGTCGACTTTCGATATTGCGTCGTTGACGCGCAAGAAACGCATGTCGCGGTCGAAAACCGCCAAAGCGACAGGCAGCGAGCGATACAGCAGATCCAGTTCGGCAAATTGCTGGCGGCCCCGTGTTTCGCTCTCTGCCAGAGCGTTTTGTGCTTGCTTTGTTTCCTCGCGCAGCGCCTTTCCACTAACGGCGTGGCGAAGCGCCTCGGGAAGCTGCGAAATGTACCCTTTCGGAATACAGCCGGTCACCCCTTGCTTGAGGCACTCGACTTCTGCTTCCTCGCCTAGCGCCCCGGTCACCATTAGAAAGGGGATGTTCCGGCCGGCAGCGCGCAGCTCTTGCACTGCTTCCAGTCCAGTCCAATTCGGTAGTCGATAAGCGGAGACAATGGCGTCGAAGTCTTCTTGCTGCAACGCTTGCCGAAACTGCTCCCGATTCTCGGCCAATGTGTAGTCCAGGCGCAGGCCGGCTTCCCGGAGTTGCAAGAGCATAAGTTCCACGTCCTCCTGCGAATGATCCACGATCAGCAGGTGCAGAGGTGCCATAGCCTTCGGAGCGCCGAATTCTTCGAGTGTTCCTAATTTCATTGCGCCCCCCTGCCCAATCTCGGTCGAAGCTGCAATTCTCGATTCATCTTTCCTCGGCCGTGCTGACTGATTGGCGCTTCGCTGTTTCTTCGACGCCGGCGTCCGGCGGAATCCGCAACTCCGACTCCACACTGTCCAGGAATTCTGAAAAAACAGCGGCCTCTTTGGCCGACCAGAAACGGGCACTCATACGCAGTTCCAGCGGGCCCCACGGACGCGTGTCGCGATTGAGCATGCCAACGCGTTTTTCCAAACGCTGGCGGAGTACCGGAGCGCTGGGCTCCGCTGCGTTCACGGCGAGCGCCGCGAATTGCGATTCACCGAGACGGGCCAGGATGTCCGTCCCGCGGAAACTGCCGGCTAATACCTTGGCCACTTCGCGCAAGGAACTTTCCGCCGCGCTCGGACCATATCCTGTGCGCACCGCCGCCAGATTTGCGATTCTTATGCACAGCAAGACCAGGGTGCTCTTTCTAGTCTTCGCCATTTCCATGGCGCGCGCTCCGAGAGTGAGAAAACCTTCGCGGGCGTAAAGTCCTGTGAGGGAATCCCGCAGTAGGTCCGTCAGTCCCTCGACTGTGTTACGCTCCAGAGCCGCGCGCAAAACCCGTTCGAGTGTCTGGGAGTCAATAAACCCTTTCAGCAGATAGTCTTGTGCCCCATGGCTCAGGCTTCGTATGGCGCAATCCTTTTCGCTAGCTTCGGCAAGGACGATTAAAGGTGCCGAGGGCGCCGATCGATGCACGCGGCGCACTGCCTCCATTGGATTGGGATGAGCAAGTGCCAGATCGAGGAAAATGACCTCTGCATTTACGATTTCGAGCGTGGCAATCAGCGTGGAGACGCCCGAAACAACTGTCAATTCGAAGCTGTCTGAGCCCTCTGGGTAGAGCGTATGCAAAGCGCAAGCGGTCTCGTCGGGATGGCCCTCTGCCAGTATTATGCGCAGTTTTTTTTTGTTCATGCGCACTTCTTCCCTTCCACGGAGGCTCGGTCTGGCAGCTGATGGCCCGAGGCCGGAACGGCGATCGATTCGAATCTAGCGTCAGTCGACTTGCGGCCACACTTCATCGCAAACCTCGTAGTTCACGAGACTGGAGAAGGCAGTCCTCTGGACCATCAACTGCTTGGAAGGGGGTTTACCTATTCTGTCCCAGGGGCGGCAGGAGTCAAGCGAACTTCGTTGGGGGTGGCGCAAACGCCAAGAGCCTTGCTGGCTCGAGCGGAAGTAGGATCCGCCGGATGAATCACTGGCCAGTTCCGCTGCCGGGAAGGCGAAGTGGAGTAAAAGGCTCGAAGATTTCGTTGATCTTCTCAGCCAGCACGAAGTCGTAGTCGCTGATTCCTTTTACGCTGTGGGTATTCAAGTCGATTACCACCTTGTTCCACACGTTGAACCATTCCGGATGATGATTCATGGCTTCGGCCACCAGCGCCACGCGCGTCATGTTGCCGAAGGCCGAGACGAAATCCTTGCACGCAAACTCCCGGTGCAGCTTGCCATTTGCAATGCTCCATCCCTTGGCTTTGGGAAGCAACGCTGATATTTCGGTCTCGGTAAGCTTTTTTGCAGGCATGGCACATACCTCCCTGAACCGGCTGGTATTCTCTCCCGCCATTATGCGGCGCAAGCTCTGGGTCTGCAAGAATTCCGGCTTTGCTGGCGCGGGCGCGAAACCGTTCGAGCGCCTGCAGCGGTTCTTCGTTGAATGCCGGAGGGATTTCCATTATCGTAAGGGTTTCCATTGAAACCAAAATGCGCGTTGTGCGCGCATGCAAACGGAAAGCGGAGAGCGACGTGAAAAAGAAAATTCGCGCCATCCAGTATGGTGTCGGCCCCATCGGCGCATCAATTGTGCGATTGATGCGGGAAAAGCAGGCTATCGAGATTATCGGGGCCATCGATACCGATCCGGCGAAGGTCGGACGCGACCTGGGCGAAGTTGTGGGAGCGACGGATGCGCCTTGGGGGGTCATCGTATCTGCGGAAGCCAGGGAAGTGCTGGAGCAGGCGGCGGACGTGGTAATCCATTCGACGTCGTCGTCGCTCGCGAAAGTGATGGACCAGTTGCTGATGTGTTTGGAAGCGGAGTCGTGCATCGTTTCCACTTGCGAGGAATTGTCGTACCCGTTTCGAACGCACCCGGAGCTTGCGGCCAAGCTCGATACCGCCGCGAAGGAATGGGGCGTGGCCCTGGTCGGTACGGGCGTGAATCCAGGTTTCGTAATGGACAAGCTGGTCATAACACTCGCGGCTGTTTCTCAGCGCATCGAACACGCTAAAGCGCTGCGCGTTGTGGATGCCTCGAAGCGGCGGCTGCCGCTGCAAAAGAAAATCGGCGCGGGAATGACGGTCGAGGAATTTCGCGCGCAAGTGCTGGCGGGAGTGATCAAGCACGTCGGCTTGCCAGAGTCGGTAGCCATGGTGGCAGACAGCTTGAATTTGCCCGTTGCGCAGATTACGGAAACGATCGAGCCACGAGTAGCCAACGAGCGCGTGCAGACGGAATATTTGACGGTCGAACCCGGACAGGCGGCGGGCGTCCACCAGATTGCGCGCGGCCTCACGAAAGAAGGCAAGGAACTTGTGTGTCTCGAGCTGCAAATGTACGTCGGCGCGAAAGATCCCGCAGATACGCTCGCGCTGACGGGGCATCCGAACATCAGCTTGATGATTCCCGGCGGATCGCATGGCGACGTCGCGACGGCCTCAGTGGTCGTGAATTCGATCCCCGTGATTCTGGACGCTCCAGCCGGCCTGCGAACCGCGCGAGATTTGCCGATCGGCTTCTTTTCGCCGAACGCGCGGCCGTGAAACGAAGCTGGTAATCAAAACGCGGCAATAGATAGACGGCTCGGTTCGCTTCAAAAGACAGACCGGGCCAAAGCTCAGCTTCTGCACTCGCCCGGAAATGAAAAACATGCCTGCCCTTCAGTTGTGTTTCATGAACTCGCCCTTGTGGCCGGTCAATGAGTTGTAGAGCGTCTCGATGAAGGCGTCTTCGTTGACGAAATCGCCTGAAAAGTTCTTCCAAGGCGTGAGAATTTTTTCCTGCTTCATTTGACCCAGCGTTTTGTGGTCGTTGATGGCTTTTTGCACGACGGCTGACGTTTCCTTGAGCATCTTTGTGAAGGCGCGCACGTCGTCAAGATTCGAGAGCGCTCCGTGGCCGGGGATCACCTTCACATCCGCAGGCAACTGCGCGGTGGCTTTTTCCATGGCGTCGATCATGCCCTGCACGCTGCCGCCGCTGGCGACATCGATGAAGGGAAATCCGTAGCGCACGAAGTCGTCGCCCATGTGCACAACATTATTTTTCGGAAAAAAGATAATGGAATCGCCGTCGGTGTGGCCGGAGGGAAAATGCAGCGCGCGAATGTCTTCTCCGTTCAGGTGCACGGTTACATCGTGCTCGAAAGTGATGATGGGGAGCGCCGCCTTTTCCGCGGGCTTCACGTCCATCTTGATGGATCCGCCGTTTCCTGCGGTGCCGCCGCTTTCCAGCCGCTTGCGGACGTTGTCCTGAGCGATGAGCGTGGAGCCCGCGTTGTTGAAGGGCACGTTTCCGCCGGTGTGGTCTCCGTGATAGTGCGTGTTGATGACAAAGCGCACGGGCTTGTCGGTAATTTTCAAATCCTTCAGTGCGGCCTGGACTTTTTCGGCCAGGGGAGCGAATTGATCGTCCACAATGACGATGCCGTCTTCCCCCACCGAAGCGCCGATGTTGCCGCCCGCGCCTTCCAGCATGTAGATGTTGCCGGATACTTTGGTCACCTTGATCTGGACCTTGGCGTAGTCGGGCGCCTGCGCCCACACTGACGCGCCGCAAAACAATGCCGCGCCGATCATCGCGGAAACCATCCAAGTCCGTGCCTTGATGCTCATCTCGCGCCTCCTTAGGAAACTGCCGCAAATTCTATCACCATCGAATGTGACTGGTGGCGCGAGAAACAGGAGCCCGCCAGGGGATCAAATTCGTCTTACCAGTCCCTCATCCGTCGCGTGCGTGTTGCGCACGAGTAACAAAACTAAGGCCATTCCGACCAAGGGGATCAGTCCCGCCACAATCACTATCGGATCAAACGAGTGACTAGCCGCCGCCTGGCGCACATCGGAAAAGTGTCCAATCAGCTTGAACGCGATAATCGTTCCGATCCCGGCACCAGTTCCGCTCAGGCCGCTCACCGACGCCACTGAGTCAGTCGCAAACAGGTCCGTAGGCAACACATTGGCTATGGTGGAAAAAGATGCGTACGAAAATGTAGCCAGCCCGAAGAGCAGCGTAATTAAATGCAGATTTGTTGTGTATACGGTTGGGATGAGCAGCAGTACTCCGACACCTCCCAAGACTACCAGCGCTTTTCGCGCTGCACCCAGCTTCCATCCGCGCCGAATCAAGTAACCGGAAGCGGCGCCGCCAAAGAAATTGCCAAGGTCCGCAGCCAGAAACGGAATCCACACGGCAAGCAGGCCGCTTTTGATGGAAATCCCTTTGGCAACCAGGTAGATGGGAAACCAGTCGGTGATGAAGAACCAAACGGGATCGGTCAAGCTTTTCGAGATAATGGTTCCCCAGGTTTGCGGCAGCTTTAGGAGATCACGCAAGCGCAGCCGAGGTTTCCGAGAGATTTCCGCTTCCCCGCTCTCTGCAAGAATCAGCTTGCGCTCCCCATCGCTAATGTTCGGGTGCTGCTGAGGCAGGTGATACAAGCGGCGCCAGGCGATTAGCCACAAAAATCCGAGCAGCCCGGGAACCGCAAATGCCACACGCCAACCCCAGCGGAGGTAGAGCGGCAAAATCAAGAAAGGCGCAACCGCGCCGCCGACCGACGAGCCGCTGTCATAGAGAGCGGCTGCTAGCGCGCGGTCGCGCTTCGGGAACCACTCGGAAACCGCCTTACTGGCCCCGGGCCAGTTTGCGGATTCGCCGGCACCAAGCAAAAAGCGAAAGACAGCAAAGCTGGAAATGCTGCTCGCCAGCGAAGTCAGGAGCGAGACGATCGAATACCACGTCACGCTAATCGTCAGGCCGCGTCTCGTACCGACTCGGTCCATCAACCGGCCGCACACCGTTTGCCCGATGGTATATGCCAGTCGAAATGCGATCGCAATATTCGCGTAGTCGGTGTTGGTCCAGTGGTATTCCTGTTTGAGATAAGGCGCGAGAATGGAGAGTGTTTGCCGGTCGATATAGTTGATCACTGTCGAAGCAAACAGAATCCCGCCAATCCACCAGCGCAGTGAAGCGATGATCCGGGGCCGCGGCGAATCCATTTGCCGGGCTAGGCCCATGAAATTCTCGCGGCCGGGGTGCGAGGAGTGTCGAGGGTGGCCATTGCGATTCGCAACTATGCGACAGCGGCGAACGCAGCGAGGGTCGCGGGGCTAAGTAAAGAGGAAGAGGCTTTGTCGAGATAGACCGTCGCGTTCGCATGGGTGCGCAGTATGGAAGCGGGCGCCATCGGACTGATTTCTCCCTCGAAACAAAGCCTTGCGGCCTGTGCTTTCCGAGCATCCGGAACAACTACGATGATCTCTCGCGCCTTCATGATCTGGCGTATGGACATGGAAATGGCTTGTCGAGGAACTTCTGAGAGAGCCGTGAACCATCCCTCGCCCACCTGTTGGCGGCGGCAGGCTTCATCGAGATTGACGATCAGGTAAGGCTCTTCGGTCTGAAAGTCCGCCGGTGGATCGTTAAAGGCTAGGTGGCCATTCTCACCGATGCCGGCGAAGGCGATATCAATGGGCGCCAAATTCAAGCTCTCTCCGGTCCGAAGGATAACTTCGCGGGGATCGCCGTTGCCGTCGAGCAAGTGATACTGCGCAATCCCCGTTTTCGAAATGAGATGGTCAAGAAGGTACTTGCGAAAGCTGGCCGGGTGGGTGATGGGCAGTCCGAGGTATTCATCGAGGTGAAACATCTCGACGCGTCGCCAGTCAAGGTTTTCTCTCTTGCTTAGCGCATCCAAAAAGTCCAACTGAGAAGCTCCTGTTGCCACGATGATCCGCGCTCGTCCGCGATCCTGGATAGCGCGGCGAAGCGCCGTGGCCGCTTGTTCGGCAGCCGCTCGCCCGAGTGTGAGCTTTTCTTCGAAAACTTTTGCAATCACCGCACGGTCTCCTTCACAACCGGCATCCGCCGGCGCACGATTCTACGCGATTCTCGTGCAGCGTACGCGCTCTCCTGTCCGGCACGCTGCGTAGAGCGCTTCCACGAGCGCCAGGCTGCGGCGTCCCTCTCGCCCGTCGCAACGAGGGGTAGTGTTGTTCTGAATGGACTGGAGAAAGTCTTCCAAAACGGCTCGGTGCCCTCCTACATCGCTTACGACGGGCGAGGAAGCACTGGCATTCTGGTCCGCTTTGCCGCCGCTCAGCAGGTCCGCGGGTGGATTCCGCAAGTCAGCGGCGAGCAAGCGGTCCTGCTCGATACGCAAAGTGCCTTCAGAGCCGGTAAGTTCCAACTGACGCGGGTAGCCTGGATATGCCGATGTAGTGGCTTCGAGAACGCCGAGCGCTCCGTTGGCGAACTCCAGGATGGCAACCAGCGTGTCCTCTGCCTCGATCGCATGGAGCAAGGCCTTGCACTTCGCCTGCACACCGACCACGTCGCCGAACAACCACAGCATCAGATCGACGGTGTGCACTGCCTGATTGATCAGCGCTCCTCCGCCGTCCAAGGCCCGCGTCCCTCGCCACCGGGAGTTTCGATAGTAGTCCGGCGGGCGGTACCACTTCACGCGCGCATCCGCCAGAATCGGTAGTCCCAACAGACCGGAGTCCACCGCCTGCTTCACGCGGAGAATGTCCGGTTGCGAACGATCTTGAAAGAAGACCCCTAGCTTGACGCCGGCCTTGCCTGCTGCCGCTATAAGGGCATCGGCGCGCTCGATGGCGATGTCGATCGGCTTTTCGGTCAGCACGTGGAGCCCGCGCTGCGCCGCGGCGATGCCTTGAGCCGCGTGCAACCCCGAAGGGCTGCCGATGGCCACCAGATCCATCGGACTGTGAGCCAGAAACTGGTCCAGGTCAGAGTAAGGCTTTCCGCCGTGCTGGCGGCACAGCCGCGCGACCTTCTCCGCGTTTGTCCCATAGATGGCGGCAATCTGGACTCCAGCAATGGCACGGGCAGCCCGTGCGTGAGTCTCTGTGATGTTTCCGCCACCGATCAGTCCTATATACGTGGTCATAGAGTTCGCCGGGGCCTACTCATCCGATTCAAGCTCGCTTTGGAATCTGCCATTATCCGTGGTGCCGTAAAACCTCGCTGCCTTCAGGGCGGGGATAAGGCACCGCTCACCTCTAAAGCGGCGTCTTTTGCTGCTGCATGTAGGCCTTGAGAACACCGATAGGCGCACCACCACAACTGGCAGCAAAATACGATGGTGACCAGAGCGCGCCTTTCCAATAATGGCGTACAAAGTCGGGACGTTCCAAGCGAAGCAATCGGCTAGATACGCCTTTCAAGCTGTTCACCAACGCGGATATGGAGTGCTTCGGTGGATAGTTTACAAGCAGGTGAACGTGGTTGTCTTGGCCATCCATCTCAACGAGTTGCGCCTCAAAGTCCATGCACACCTTGGAGAAGATGGCATGCAGTCGCTCGATGGCGTTTCCGTCAAAGATCCGATAGCGATACTTTGTGACGAAGACCAAGTGAACATGAAGGTGAAAGACGCAATGTCTACCGTGTCTAATGTCACTTGACAATAGCATAGACCAAAAGTATAACTAGGTTTTGACGAATGGCAAGAAAGACTTTCAAGTTTCGGCTCTACCCCAACCGCCAACAGCGCGACAAGCTGACGGCTACGCTCGACGTGTGCCGAGAGTTGTACAACGCTGGTTTAGAAGAGCGTATCGGCGCTTGGAAAAACCGAACGCCGGTAAGCTGCAACGACCAGATTAATCAACTGCCAGATATCAAAGAGACTCGACCGGACGTTGCTGGCGTGTTCAGCCAAGTGTTGCAAGACACGTTGCGTCGTCTCAACAAAACATACAAAGCGTTCTTCGGTCGAGTGAAGCGGAAACAAAAAGCCGGGTTCCCTCGATTCAAGGGACGCAATCGCTACGACAGTTTCACCTATCCGCAAAAGGGATTCGAACTGAGGGGGAAGTTGCAACTCTCGAAGATTGGTAACGTCAAGATAAAACAGCACCGTAAAATCATTGGCGAAGTAAAGACGCTCACCATTCGCCGCGAGGCCGGATGCTGGTACGCATGCTTCTCCGTAAAATTCGAGCCTGTATTCCTGCCTCGAAAAGACAATGCCATCGGTCTGGACATGGGCTTGGAGACCTTCGCCCGTCGTTCCGATGGAACACCAATCGAGAACCATCGCTACTACCAGAAGGCGCAAGCGAAACTTCGTAGGGCCCAGCGCAAGGTAGCACGGCGCCTAAATAAGAAGTCGAATCGCAGGCGTAAAGCAATCCTGCTGTTGCAGAAGGCGCATGCCCACGTCGCCGATCAGCGCAAAGACTTTCAGCACCAAGAGTCCTACAAACTGGTGCAGAACTTTGGAACCATCGTCGTGGAAGACCTGAACATCAAGGGTCTTTCCGGCGGCATGCTTTCCAAAGCCGTTCACGATGTCGGATGGTCTTCCTTCCTAAACGTGTTGTCCTGTAAAGCTGAAAACGCTGGCAGGCAACTCATCAAGGTAGACCCGAAGCATACCAGTCAAGAATGCCCCAACTGCCACGCTATCAAGAAGAAACCACTCTCGGAGCGCGTACATCGTTGCGACTGTGGCCTCACGCTACATCGAGACCATGCGGCGGCATTGGTAATCTTAGGGCGTGGACTACGCCTTCAAGCGCAAACGAAACCTGCAGTAAGGGTAGGCGTTGCTTGAGAAGCCCCTGCCTTCAGGCAGAGGAGTGGTCACAACCTCAAACCGAATCAGCCCAGCCCCCCAGCCCCCGAGCTGTTAGAGAGGGCGCCCGCCGCGGGGCGAACTGAAGTTTGCCCCCACAAAACCAAGATGGCGGCACAAAGTCGTCGCTAGAAGACCGAAGCATTGGGCGTCGAAGATTATTTTGAGGTGGCGGGTGGCGGCGTCTTGAGGTAGCGGGTGGCGAAGGTTAGGAAGGTGGGCCAGTTGGGGGAGGGGGTGTGGCCGCCGGAGTGTTGGCGGAAGGCGATGTCGCCGTCGATGAGGGGAGTTTCTATGGGAGGAAACTCGGTGACGCCGAGATCTTTTTTGCCTAGGAGTGTGTAGACGGGGCCAGCCGCGGCTTCGGCTAAGAACATGCCCTTGGCGTCGGCCCAGCCATCACCTTGGGTGGCGCCGGCTCCGATGAAGACGGGGCGCGGGGCGCTGAGGGCGATGAGTTCGTGGGCGTCGATAGGCAAATCGCTTTCGGTCAGCCCAGCAACGTATTTAAGGAAGTTACCGGCCATCCAGTGATACTCGCCGGTTCCCGCGACATTACCGATTTGCTCGCCGAAGTTGCGGCGGTAAAGCTTGGCGCCGCCTTCTCCGGAAGAGCTGACGTACGCGATAGCGAAACGCGGATCATAGGCCATGGCCACTAGGACGGCTTTGCCGTAGCGCGAGTGGCCCTCGAGGCCAACTTGCCTGGCGTCGACGGATTTGTCGGTTTCGAGATAGTCGAGGGCGCTGCTGGCTCCCCAAGCCCAGGCGCGGAGGGCGCCCCAATCATCGACACTGCGGGGCCGGCCTTTGTTGACGAGGCCGATGATGCCTTCGGTGAGACCTGCACCGTTGTCCGGCTGCACGCTAACGGGTATGAGGACGGCATGGCCCCAGCCTTTGGAGAGAACCTGCTGCTGCCACGCGGGACCTTTATCAGCGAGCGCGGCCAATTGAGCTTCGGTGAAGCGCTTGCGGATGGCAGCCAGGGCTTCGGCGCTCCAGCCGAGCTCCATGATTACCGGGACAGGGTCGGTAGCGCTGGCGGGAGTCGTCAGCGTCAACTGGATTTCGACCCCGATAGGCGGGTAGGAAGAGTTATCGACGTGGCCGTGGAGTTTCTTGGTGATGACCGGGACGTCGCCGTTTTTTTCGCTGGTAGTGCTGGTCACTTCCCAATTTACTTTGGGCGTGTTTTTTGGAACGCGGCCGAGAATTTCGCGGTCGAAAGCTTCGACGATTTCCGGGCGGCGCTGGTCCCACCACATTTTCGCAGAGATGACCGGCTTGCCGTTGTTCAACTTCAACGGATCGGGGAGATTTTGTGGAGAAACAACCTTGGACTCGTCGTAGTTGGCGGCGTTGGGCGAGCTGGGGTCGCCGTCGGGACCGCGGCGGAGAGTAGTGAGATGGAGAAGATCCATGAGGCGCTGATGATCCTGCTCGGCGGTCAAGTGCACGGGGCCAGGCAGGCTTTTGGCAACTTGCTGTGCGGACAAATGTGTACCAAGTGTAGAGAGAAGTGGAATGGAGGCGAGCAAGACGAATAGGCGGCTATGGGAGCGATGGGTGCGCCTGGCGAGGCGTTCCGTGTCCTCAAGAACATCATTGGGAATGAAAACCGTTGTTTTCATGCTCCGAGTATAACCGCGAAGAAACGCGGGGCAAGTAAAGGGGACGGTCTGGGGAAGGCCGTCCCTGCAAAATCCACCAACACTGGCCGCTTAGCGGGAAACGGGTTCGGCGGCGTTCTGTTCCCGCACGGCAGCGCGATGTTTGAGCAAGCCGCGGGCGGCGAGGAGTTCGGCGTTGAGCAAAGCGGCGCCGGCGGCGCCGCGGACTAAATTGTGGGAGAGCAGGGTGAGTTTTACGTCGAGCAGTGGGCATTCGCGGACGCGGCCGACTACCGCGGCCATGCCGTTTCCGGCGTTGGCATCGCGGCGAGGCTGGGGGCGATTTTCTTCGTCGAGGACCACGACGGGATTTTTTAGGGCGCTAGGCAGCGAGGCCAGCGCAGCGTCAACTTCGAAATGGCGGAGGGCTTCGCGGACTTCGTCAAGGGAGGCGATTTTTTTCAGACCGAGGGATACGCATTCGAGGTGGCCGTCGACCACGGGGACGCGATTGCAATGGGCGCTGATGCCGAGGCCGGCGTCGACGAAGCGCGAGCCATCCCATTTGCCAAGGAGCTTTTGCGGCTCGAGCTCCATTTTTTCTTCTTCGCCGCTGATGAAGGGGACGACGTTGCCTTGGATATCCATGGCGGGGACGCCGGGATAGCCAGCACCGGAGATGGCTTGCAGAGTGACGACGAAGATTTTCTCGAGACCGAAGGCGTCGGCGAGAGGCTTTAAGACAAGGACGAGGCCGGCGGTGGAGCAATTGGGATTGGTGACGATGAAGCCGGTGTCATAGCCGCGATTTTTCTGCTGGCGGGGAATGGCGTCGAGATGGGCGGCGTTCACTTCCGGAATGAGCAGTGGGACGTCGGGATCCATGCGGTGATTGCGGGCATTGCTGACGACGGGATAGCCCGCGCGGGCAAAATCCTCTTCGGCAGTGCCGGCGACGGAAGAATCGAGCGCGGAAAGCACGAAATCGCAGTCGAGAGAGGGATCAAGACCCTCGACGACGAGGTTGCGCGCGGATTCTGGGATCGGCGTGTCGAGATGCCAGCGCACCGCTTCGGCGTAGGTCTTGCCCGAAGAACGCTCGGAGGCCGCGACTTCAGTGAGGTCAAACCACGGGTGATTGCCGAGCATTTGAACGAGGCGCTGGCCGACAACACCCGTAGCGCCGAGGACGCCCGCCTTCCACTTTTTCTCCGGCTGTTTCGCTTGCATGTTTTGATCTCCGTTGTTTTGAGATGGGGAATTCATGCCGCACCGCCTTGCTGGGATGAAATCGAGAAAATCGAAAGGGAATGCCTTGACGCTCTTTGCGAATCTTCGACTGAACGCGGCAAGCCAATGCGAGTGCCGGGCGCTTGGGGATTGAAGGTGTTGCGAACCCAGACAACCATTTCAGTTTCCGCGGCGAGAGGCAGAACTTTGGCGTGAAGAACTTTTGCACCGCTGGCGGCGAGGGCGTGGGCTTCGTCGTAGCTGAGTTCGTGAAGAAGGCGCGCCTCGGCGGATTCGCTGGGATTGGCGGTGTAGATGCCGTCGACATCGGTCCAAATGACGAGCTCATCTGCGTCTACGACGTGCGCCATGATGGCGCCAGAAAAGTCCGAACTGTTGCGGCCTAGCGTGGTAATGCGTCCGTCGGGAGTTGCGCCGATGAAGCCGGTTACGACGGGAACGATGCCGGCTTGGAGGAGCGGAAGAAGAACATCTCGGCCGCGTTGTTTGGTTTGTTCCAGATGGGGCTGGGCTTCGCGGAAAGTTTCGCAGGTGAGAACGAATTCCGAGGAGGTGACGGGGACCGCCGGGACGCCGGACTTTTCGAGCGCGGCGGCGAAGAGCCTGGCGCTGAAGCGTTCGCCAAAGGAGGCCAGGCGATCGAAGAGCTCCGCGCCGGCGGCGACGGTGGCGTGAACCGGAACTTCGTGGAGTAGATCGCGTCCCAAGAGTTGCAACTCGCGGCGGACGCGCAGGTCATCAACATCGCCGAGTTCGAGATCGTGAAGCACATCGAGATGGAAATCCAGGACGAACTCGGCTTCGCGGCGGGCGTGCGCGAGCTTGCCATCGGCGAGAGCGCGAGCAATGGAGAGAAGATGATCGGTGAGGCCCTTCATGGCGGAAACGACCACGGTGACGGTGGATGTCCGAGTAGCGGCGCGAACGAGGCACGCCGCATGGAGCATGCGCTCCGCGCCGAGCAGAGAGCTGCCGCCAAACTTGAAGGCGACGACGTTCCGGCTCGGCAGGGCTGACCCGCTGGCGCCCTGCACTTGCTGGTGTAACGCGGCGGGGCGTGGTTCCGCGGCTGATTCTTGGTGTGCGTTTTCGAGGCTCATGACCTGCGCTCCTGGATTCCCTTTGCGATTGCAACCGCTGGAGCGTCTCTGGAGGGGGCCTAAAAAAGAAACCCACCGCCAGGTCGCTTCCGGCGGTGGTTGGAAACTTTTTGCTAGTTGGCTAGCTGTTTTTCCACGCACCGGAAGCGAAAATAGTCGTCTTAGTCGTAGTCGAGGTAGTCGAGGTAGTCGACATGGACGACTTGGGCGTAATTCGCTTGGTGGCGATGGACAACATATCGAGGAAAAGAATAGCACGAGGCGGGGACGGAAGTGAAGGGAAAGTTTTGGAGATGAGTGGCGGACTCGGCGAAAGCCCCCTGCTGACCCTCCTACAGGTTTTCCCCCAGTCCTTGAGGTCAGTTTTTGGGGAGAAACACCTGTCCTGGGAGAAGGATGCAGAAGGAGAGGATTCCCGCTAATTTGGACACGGTCCCAAGCAAGGCAGATCGGAGCGCGTTCGCGAGATTGGTGAACGCTAATTCAAAAGGAAGAGTTCAAAATGATTAGGGAGCATAAAAAGGGGAAAATCCTGGGCAGTGCGGTGCTGGCGTTGGCGCTTGGCCTGGGGGTAGCAAATTTGCAAGCGCAGGAAAGCCGGAAGGCAGTTTCCAATCCTTCTCCGACTTACCCGGAAGTCGCTAAGAAGCTCCATCTGGTCGGCACGGTCAAGGTGCAAATCGTGATCGCGGCGGACGGACGAATCAAGGAAAAGAACTTCATCGGCGGGCACCCCGTTCTCGTGAATGCGGTCGACGAGACGCTGAAGAATTGGAAATATGCGCCCAGCAGCGCAGAAACCACGACACAGCTGGAGTTCAATTTCCGTCCATAGTGGTGGAGAACAATCCAGCAAAAGAAAACGGCCATGCGGATCCATTCCGCCTGGCCGTTTTCTTTTGCTCAGTGAACGTGGGCGAGCGGCTGCAAGACTTAGTGGCCGCCTCAAAAACCGGCTTACCTAGCCGATTCGAAAAGAAGACTAGAGCATGTCAAGCCGGATTCGGCTTTTTGGAGTTCGGAGATGTCGAGCGGTATGACCTGGAAGCCAAGCGCTTCGATGCGCGCGCGCGTGCGTGGGAAGGAAGCGGGGAAAATAATCGTGCCCGCTAGTGCCAGGGCATTAGCGGCATGAGGTTCCGCGGGATCCACGTCGATCCAATCGTGGCCAGGGAGCTGCGTGGCGTCAAACCACGTGCGATTCGCGAGAAGCGTGTTGCGTTCTAGATGGGTTACGGCTGATTTCAGATGAAGACAGCCGGTGACGGGAACGGCGATGACTTCGTAATTGTGCGGGGCGAGGATGGCGGCGAGCTGGCGGACGCCTTCCGCGTTGCTACGCTTGGTGAGGCCGACGAAGATTTTCCTGTCAATGCGGAGGACATCGCCACCCTCGAGAGTGCCTGGAAGAGAAATGTGTTCGAGCCTTCGAAAGTTGGCAAGCGCCTGAGCAAGCGATGGCGCCTCACGGCGGCGGCTCTCCGTGCCGAGTGGCAGAATCACCGCCAATTCATCGAGAACGACAGCGGGATCTTCGACAAACATGGAGTCGGGAAGATCGGGCTCGGCGGGAAGAGAAACAACGCGGGCGCCCAATTTGGCGAGCAACTTCTCGTACGCGTGGTGCTGCTCCTGGGCAGTTGCGAGATCGATGGGTTTGCGAGCGATGAAGGAGAGTTCGCAATGGACGATGGCGGGGCTGACGGCGCGCGTGATGGCGGTGAGCATTTCGCTAGAGAGAGTTTACCTGAGAACGATTTTGGGTGAGGAAACGTTGAAGGAAGTAGCGAGGCGGCATAGACTCTAGGCCACCATGGGGTGTTCGGGAGGCGCGTGCGATGAATGATTCGATGAGGCGTGCGGGGGCGATTCTATTGCTGATCCTGGGAGGGGCCGCCCTGTGGTGGGCGGGAAACGGTGCGCCTGCTTCCGCGTCGGCGAATGACGCCATGATAGCGACGCTCGCAGCTGCCCGCGAGCGGGCGGCGGCGAGCGATTCGCGCCTGAAAGGGGCATCGCGATTCGAAGCGGGCGGATGGATTTACGTGCATCTCGAGGGCGATCCGGGCACGGTGGGTTATCAGCACGGGTATCTATTGTCGCCGGAGATCGAGGATGGATTCGCGGCAGTGAGCGCGGGAATGATGCACTCCACCAAACGCGACTGGGAATTTTTCAGGAAGGCCGCGCACGAAATGCTGTGCCGAAGATCGATGCGGAGTACCAGCAAGAACTGCAGGGCATCGTCGAAGGACTGCGCGCGCGCAGCGGATCGAAACTGGATGTGGATGACATCGTGGCGTTCAATGCATTTGAGGAGCTACCGGACTACTACGTGCCCTGGCTGAACAAGCAGCAAAAGGCTGCGAACGCGCCGAATCTGAAAAGCCCCGGGAATTGCAGCGCCTTCGTGGCCACGGGAAGCTGGACGAAGGACGGGCAGATCGTGATGGCGCACAACAACTGGACGAGCTACCGGAACGGCGAACGCTGGCGAATCGTGTTTGATATCGCGCCGAAGAATGGTTACCGGATGCTGGTGGATGGCTTTCCCGGAGTAATCGCGAGCGACGACGATTTTGGTATCAACAGCGACGGACTGATGGTTACAGAAACCACGATCACGCAGTTTGAAGGCTGGGACCCCCAGGGCAAGGCGGAATTTGTACGCGCACGGAAGGCCTTGCAGTACGCGGGCTCGATCGATGACTATATCAAGCTCATGTCTGACGGAAACAACGGCGGATACGCCAATGACTGGCTACTGGGCGACCGCAAGACGGGGGAGATCGCGCAATTCGAATTGGGATTGAAAGCGTTCAAGGTTTGGCGCACAAAGGACGGGGTGCTCGCGGGATCGAACTGGGCGCGAGACCCGAAGGTGCTCAAGCTAGACGCCCCAGAATTTGATCCTGCAAATAAAAAGAGTTCGCCAAACGCGCGGCGGGCAAGGTGGGATGAATTGCTGCAGGAGAATAAGGGAAAGATCGATATCGCGCTTGCGGAAAAAATGCTTGGTGACCACGCGGACACCACGGAGAAAAAAGAAGATGCCAACGAGCACACGCTCTGCGGCCACGTGGATGGATCGGCGCGCGGCGTAAAAGAGTGGGCTTGGCAGCCCTACTATCCCGGTGGCGCGGTTCAAGGAAAAGCGACGGATGCAACGATGGCGAAAGAAATGCGCTTCATGGCCCGCATGGGTCATCCCTGCGGAGGGGATTTTCTAGCCAAGCCGTTTCTCGCGGCTCACCCGGAGTTTCGGTGGGAGGAGCCTTACCTGCGGGATATGAAGGCGGGGCCGTGGACGGAATTCCGGTCCGGCCAGGCGGCGAAAGAATGAAGGCAATAGTCTAGAAAAATACCGTTGCGGATGGGTGCGAGAAGATCATCATCAGAGGATAGCGAGCCGTCGGCGCGGCGTGGGTAATCCAGAACCGAGTGATTCCGGCCCCGAGCAGCATCCCGGCAAGAATCAGTCCGATCACGCCGAGCACAACCCAGACATCGGATCTTGTAAAAGCGACGCCGCTCACCCTAGGTGAAGATTCCTGGCCGGAATCGGCTGGCCGCTCAGTCTGGGTGAAGTGAGAACGGGGCGGCTTATCGGAAACTTCCGGCTGTACCAGGAGGCAGTAACCCTTCCGAGGAATGGTCTCGATATAGAGCGGCTTGTCGGAGGAATCGCCAAGCGCCTGGCGGAGTTTATTGACGGTGGTATTTACGTTGGCGTCGTAGTTCACATGCGTATCGGCAGGCCAGAGCCGGATCCGCAACTCTTCGCGGGTGACGACTTCTCCGGGTTTTTCGAGGAGCGTTATTAGAACCTGATAAACCTTGCCCTGAAGTTTGATCCGGGACCCATCGCGGGTCACTTCCTGCCGCTGCTGGTCAATGCGGAACGGCCCAAAATGGACGTAGCGTCCAGAGGAAAGGACGATGCGCTCCGAAGTCGTCGGCTCATCCGGTTCTCGCATGGAGATCACTTCCGGTGACATGGACGTTCACCCTTATGTGTGTATAGACGCAATAACCACTCAACAGTTTTCTATTCTTACGAAAGATTTCATAGGTAAGTTCGATGATTCCGCGCAGAGGGAACCCGGCTGGGGCTGAAGAAAGAGCGGAGGTCTCTAAATCGGGATGTTACAGAAAGAAATCGTATCAATTTAGACCCGATTATATGAATTTTCGGAACCAAGTGTCGGCGACGAAGTGCCGATTTTCGGCACCGCGACTCTAAAATCTCAAAACGCGATTGCCCACCACAGGTGGTGGCAAAAATCGGGCAGTTTATGACTACATAACCGTAGTTGGCACCAGCTGCAAGGTTCAGCACTCCCGCGGAAAGATCCCATTCGCATATAGTCATCCCATTTCTCGGTCAACGGGAGGCGAGAGCCATGAGCAAGCGACGGTGGGCCATGTGCCCTAAGAAAGATTCCTCTTGACACTATGGCGTGTGGCGATATAGCGTATGGCGACAGAATACCTATTCTGCGGAGATAAACTTGACTGCTCCTCAAAGCAACGCCGAACCCCTCGGGCCACTGACGCCGGCGATGTTCCATGTCTTGCTGGCGCTGGCCGGCGACGATCTCCACGGTTATGCGATTCTCAAGGAAGTGGAGCTGCGCACCGCCGGCAAAGTCCGGCTGAGTACGGGAACGCTATATGGAATCATCAAGCGCCTGCTGAACGATGGACTAATTGCTGAACTGCGTTCACGGCCCTCGCAAGCCGACGACGACGAACGGCGCCGTTATTACCGCTTGACGCCACAAGGCCGGCAAGTGGCTACGGCCGAAGCGGAGAGGATGGATGAAATCCTGTCCATCGCGCGCTCCAGAAATCTGCTGAAAAAGACGCGGCTGGCGTAACGAGATTGCCGGAGCCGGGCGAGACTGGTTGCCGGAGAACGAGCAGTTTCTAGAATCGGTGCTGTGGTGGCGCCGACGGAGGACACCATGGCAGCAGCTGATTCCAGAGCAACACGCGTCTATCGAGCACTTCTGCGGCTTCTACCCTTCGATTTTCGAAGCGATTACGGCCCGGAAATGGAAACGGTTTTCCAAGAACAACACAAGGAAGCGGGGCGGCGTAACGGGGCTACGGGTGTTCTGCGGCTATGGTGGGAAACGATTGTGGGGATTTTCCGGACGGCGCCGGGCGAGCATCTTGCGATGTTCCGCCAGGACGCCGGATTCGCGCTGCGCATGATGCGCAAGAGCCCAGGCTTCACGCTTGCGGCAATCCTGACACTGGGCCTGGGGATCGGCGCCAATTCAGCCATTTTCAGTGTAGTGAATGCAGTGCTGCTGAAGCCGCTGCCGTATGAACATGGCGACCGCCTGGTGACGCTGCAACAGCAGGCGCCACGCGCCGGAAT
>Ga0210399_10000856_pt1 | contig 23860 bp, 15 predicted proteins | sample IncBWC14MmetaG_FD_150865 | JGI IMG/M metagenome (GOLD analysis project Ga0210399, IMG submission 150865) | Forest soil microbial communities from Barre Woods Harvard Forest LTER site, Petersham, Massachusetts, United States - Inc-BW-C-14-M | ecosystem: Environmental > Terrestrial > Soil >... | reverse complement strand
ATCGACATGCCGGGGGGCAGGGGGAGGCTGGCTTGGAGCTTGCGGCGAATCTCATCCACGGTGTTCCCCAGGCTGCGACCCGAGAGCCGGGCCGTCACGCCCACGTAGGTTCGGAGGCTGTCTCTACTGATCTCGGCTTCGGGAGGGCCGGTCTCGAGAGAGGCGAGCGTCTCCAGGGGGAGCAACGCGCCGGAGGGCGAGCGGACCCGCAGGCTCTGCAAACCGGACTCCGGACGCTGGAAGACGCGGATGTCGTAGACGCGCTCTCCGATCAGCAGGTCTCCCGCCACCGTCCCCACCAGCGCGGGCTGGATGGCTTCGTGCAGGTCCTCCGTGGTGAGGCCGTGACGGGCCAACTCCAGCGGGCGGGCCCGGACCTGGAGGGCGGGTCCGGCAATCACAATCCCGTCGAACACGTCCTCCACCCCCTGGACTCCCCGAACGATCTCGGCCACGCGCCGTGCCTTCTCCTGGAGGGTGGCCTGGTCCTCGCCGAAGACCTTTATGTCGATCGGCTGGGGAACGCCGCCGGTCAGATCTCCTATGTTGTCCTCCAGGAGCTGGCCGAAGTCCGTGCGGATAGCGGGCTCGGCGGCGTGGATCCGCTGGCGCAGGTCGTCGGTCACGGCGTCCACGCCCCGGCGGCCGGATCTGGGCTTGAGGCGGATGATGTAGTCCCCGCGATTGGGCTCGGTGATGAAGAAGCCGAGCTGGGTCCCGGTTCGTCGGGAGTACCCCTCCACGTCGGGGATGGAGAGGATGATCTTCTCCGCTTCGTTGAGCATGGCGTCGGTGTCAGTGAGCGCGGTCCCGGGCGGTGTCCAGTAATCGAGGATGATCGAGCCTTCGTCCATCGCGGGCAGGAAGTCGGTTCCCATGCGGGTGTAGAGGACAGCACCCCCCGCCAGCAGCACTAGAACCAAGACCGCCGCTACGGAGGCGTGGCGCAGGAGGAACTGGACGAGGCGGGCGAAGCGAGAGGGGGTGGAGGGCACCGGCTCCCGCCCGCCTCGACGCTCGAGGACCCGGGCCGCAACCGGCACCACGAAGGCGGACAACAGGAAGGAGACCAGCAGGGCCAGCGACATGGTCAGAGCCAAGGGACGGAAGAAGGCTCCGGCCACGCCGGCCAGGAGGGCGAAGGGAAGGAAGACGACGATGGTGGAGAGGCTCGAGCCAATGAGGGGGGGCAGAATCTCGGCCGTGCCCGATTGGGCGGGGTCGGGAGAGGCGCCCGTCTCGCGATGGCGGTGGATGTTCTCGACCACGACGATGGCGTCGTCGGCCACGAGTCCGATGGCGGCCGCGATGCCACCCAGGGTCATGAGGTTCACGGTCTGGCCGCACACGGCCAGCCCCAGGAGAACCAGCGCCACCGCGAGGGGGATGGTGGCCACCGCCACCAGGGTTACCCGCAGGTCGCGCAGGAAGAAGAAGAGCACCAGGGCGGCCAGAGCCACCCCGATGAGGATCGCCTCCCGAACGCCGTGGACCGAGCTCTGGATGAACTCGGCCTGGTCGTAGAACGTGCTCCAGTGGACGTCGGGGGGCAGAAGCTCAGGGTGGGCCTTCACCAGGTCGGCCACCCCCTGGGCGATGGTCAGGGTGTTCGCAGAGGGTTGCTGGATGATGTTGATGAGTACGGCCGGACGCCCATTGGCCGTGGTGCGGATATAGGAGACGGCCTCCCCGGCCGCTATGGAGCCGAGATCACCGAGGCGGACGGGGACCCCGCCCCCGGGCACGGGGATCGCAATCTGGGAGAGCGTGGCCAGGCCCCGCGCGCGACCGTCCACCAGGGACAGGTAAAGCTCATGGTTTTGCTCGATGAGTCCCGCGGACTGGATCTGGTTGTTCTTTCGGATGGCATCCACCACGTCCGCGGGGGATAGCTTGCGCCCGGCCAGGCCCTGCGCATCGAGTCGGACCTGGAACTCGCGCCGGCGCCCGCCCTGGATCTGCACCTGGGAGACCCCGGGAATCCGGATCAGGCGGGGCTTGAGACCAAACTCGGCCAGATCCCACAGCTCGGCCCCGGCACGGGAGTCGGAGGTGAGGGCGTAGCCGAGAACCGGGAAGACCGAGGTGTTCATCCACTCCACGTCGATCCGCGCGTCCGCGGGGAGATCGGGGCGGATCCGCTGCACCTCGGCTTGCACCCGCTGCAGCGCGACCTGCATGTCGGTGCCCCAGAAGAACTCGGCCGCGATCTCGGTCGAGCCCCGCGAGGTCGTGGAGAGCACGCGCCGCACCCCCACCACGCGGTGGATCGCCTCCTCGAGGCGGCGCGTAACCGTGGGCATCATCCGGGCCGCGGGTTCCTCTCCCACATCCGCGATGACCTTGACGAGGGGGAAAGTGACGGAGGGGAAGATGGAGGAGGGGAGGTCGAGGGCCAGAAAAAGGCCGGCCGCGGCCAGGATCGCCACGAGCAGGAAGATGGCGGTGGCCCGCTGGTGGCTGCGCCGAAGAAGCGTCATGGCTGGACGTCGACGGGACTGCCCTCCGGGAGGCCGACCTGGCCGGAGACGATCACCCGCTCTTCCGCGCCCAGCTCGGGGGAGAGGATCTCCACCCGCTCACCATCCACGAGGCCGGTGGTGACCGCGATCCAATGCACGCGCCCCTCCTGGCTCACGCTCGCGATCCGCGACAGCCCGCTGACGTCGTCGCGCAGGACCGCGGCGGGCGGAACCACGGGCACGTTGCGTCGCTCGCCCACGGTGATGCGGGCGGTCCCGAAGAGCCCCACGGGGAGGCGCGGGGGGAGGGGTACGAGGTCGATGCGCACGGGCACGGTGAGGTCGCTCGCGATGGCGGCGGCCAATACGCCGTGGACGAGCCCGGTCAGGCTCCGCGGGCGCCCGGGCACCACGACCTCCGCCCCTTGGCCGGCGTGAATGAGGGGCAGGTCCGCCTGGGTGATGTCGGCCTGGAAGACCAGGGAGTCCGCGGCCGAGATGGTGAGGATCTCCTGGTCCTCGGAGACCCGGTCGCCGGCGCTGGCCGCGTGGGAGAGGACGACGCCCTCCGCCGCGCCCAGGAGAGGCGCGCGCACCAGCCTGGCCTCCGCCAGGGCCAGCGCGCGCTCGGCGTCCTCCTTCTCTCTCGGGGTTTGGGCCTCCGCCTTCATCTGGCGTGCGCCGGTGAGGGCGGCTTCGCTCTCGCGGGAGACGATCCGGCCCACGATCTGTTCGCGGCGGACGGGGTCGCCGTCGGTTACGAGAAGCTCGAGGAGCGTCCCCGTGAAGGGGGCCCGCACCTTCTGCTGGACCAGGGCCAGCGTTCGCCCGGGTCCGGTGACGACGTGCGGCAACGTGGCGCGGGCGACCCCGACCACATGGACGGGCGTGGCCCCCGAGCCCCCCTCCGGGCCGGGTTTCTCGGCCTCCGTCGCGGGGGTACGCTGACAGGCGGTCGTGAAGCCAAGCCAGGCCAGAGCGAGGGCCCACCGCCTCATGGGGTACCCCAGCGGATGGCCAGGGCCTCCGCCATCCGGTAGCGCAGCATGGCTTCGGAGAGACGCACCGCTGCGTCCACGGACGCAGTGTGGGCCTCCAGCACCTCGAGCGAGGAGGCGGCCCCACCCCGGTATCGGCTCTCCGCTTCGAGATAGGAGTCCCGGGCGTCGGGAAGGGCCCGGGACAGGATCAGGATTTCCCGGTAGGCCCCGGCGATGGCCACGCGGGCCTGTTCCCACTGGAGCCGCGCCTGGCGCCGTTGCACTTCCTCCTGCCCACTGGCCTGGCTCAAGGCGAGCTCGGCCTGGGCGAGGCGGGCACGGCGACCGCCGAGATCCCATAGCGGCCATGAGAGGGTCACGCTCAAGGAGTAGCCGGCGTCCCGGCGGAGGCGGTCGCCGAAGCCGGCGTCGGGGGTGGCGGCCTTGAGATCGGGAGGAAGGAGATGGGAGGTGTCCGACCCCCAGAGGCCGGCGTCGGCGCTGGCGAAGAGCACTGGCTTTCGCTCCGCGCGGGCGATGTGGAGATCGGACTCTGCCGACCGGCGGTTCGCCTCCGCCTCTAAGAGCTCCGGCGCCTTTCGCCAGGCCTCGGGCTCGGCGCCGAGAGGTGGCGCCGGGTCCGGAAGCGGGGCCAGCTCAAGCGCCGTCTGGGGGTCCCGCCCCATGAGGTCGTTCAGCTCCAGCCGGGCCCCGTCACGACGGCGTTCGGCCCCGGCCAGATCCGCCTCCTCGGAAGCCAGGCGAACGTCGGTCTTCAGGAGATCGGCCGCCACTCCCTGACCCGAGACCTGGCGGCTGCGCAGCCAGGTGCGGTACCGCTGCAGACGTTCGATCCCCTCCCGCCGCGCGGCGACCTCGCTCTCCGCCTGCGCACACTCGCCGAAGCGCCCCCGCACCTCGAGATCCACGTCCTTCACGGCCATGCGATGGCGGGCGCTGGCCGCGCTGGTCCCGGCCTGGGCGCGCAGGACCGCGGCCCGCCGCGCGCCTCCGTCATAGAGGGGCTGCCGGCCGATGACCTGGAAGCGCTCTTCGCCCAGGTTCGTCACCGTGGCGTCATAGCTGGAGGGCGGCGCATAGATCACGTCCCCCTCCAGCGACACTTTGAGCCAGCGCTCGGCCCGGGCTTCCCGTTCCTTCTGCCGGGAGACCTCGACCTCCCGGGCCGCGATCGGAAGCCGGGCATTGGCGGCTTGGGCCTGGGCGAGCGCCTCCTCCAGCGTCAAGCCGTCCGCGGCCCCTACCCTCGCCCCGAGCAGAACGAGCGCGAGGACGCCGCACCACCACGTTGCTCGCCCCGGCCCTGACCTCCGCTCCCCGCGGCCCGCCCTGAAATCGCGCACCTGCCACTCCATCCCGGGCCGATCCCAGACCCGGCAACGATACCCCGCTTCTCCGGGACGACGCTCCCTCGGTCGCATCACGGTGGGCACGAGAACCGGGCGCCATCATAGCCCGGAAAAGATCGAGGGCCATGAGCGAACACCGGGGCTTGGGATGCTCCGCGCGGGCGATCTGGGGCGGGATTTTTTCTTGACACCGCCGCAACGCCTGTCGAGAATCGTATGTAACAAATCCATGAGCAGGGCGACGGAGTTGAGGAGCGTGTGGCTCGTGTCGATGCCCTTTGGCCCCCTCTTCTCGCCGTCTCTTGCCCTCAGCCTTCTGAAAGCGAGCCTCGCGGCCCAGGGGATGGCCGCGCGCGTCCGTTACTTCTCCCTCGACTTCGCGGAGCGGATCGGCCAGGCTTTCTATTCCGACATCGCGGCCGAGGGACGGCCGCCGCTGATCACGCTCGCCGGCGAGTGGATCTTCTCGAGCGCGCTCTTCCCCTCGTGCCCGGAGGATGAGGATCGCTACGTGGCGGAGGTCCTGCGGCGTCCGGATCCCGTCACCTACCGGGGCTCCGCCAAGCCGGTCACCGCGGCCCGCGCCCGCCGCATCCGCCGCGTTCGAGCAGCGGTGGCGCCTTTCCTCGAGGCCTGCTTGGCCGAGATCGTGCGCGACCGTCCGGCCCTGGTGGGCTTCACGAGCACCTTTCAGCAACACCTGGCTTCCTTGGCTCTAGCCCGGCGCATCAAGCAGGCCCTCCCCGAGACGATGGTTGTGATGGGCGGGGCCAACTGCGAAGGCGTCATGGGGGCAGAGGCCGTGCGCCAGTTTCCCTTCCTGGACGCGGTGGTTTCGGGGGAGGGGGAGTACGTCCTGCCGGAGTTGGCGCGCCGCGCCCTCGCCTCCCGGCCCCTTTCCGGCCTGCCCGGGGTTCGGACCAGAGAGGGGGTCGAGGAGGAGTTCCGCCGGGGCACGTTCCCGAACGCGCCCACGACTCCTCGCCTGGACGACCTGCCCTATCCCGACTTCAGCGACTTCTTCGACCAGTTCGGGGCCAGCCGCTACCCCCGAGAGTGGGAGGCGAGCCTCTTCTTCGAGACCTCCCGTGGTTGCTGGTGGGGCGAGAGGAGCCACTGCACCTTCTGCGGTCTGAACGGATCCAGCATGACTTATCGGAGCAAGTCCGCGCGCCGGGCCGTCGATGAGCTCGCGCAGCTGGCCGCGGAACATCCGGGCTGTGACATCCAAGTGACAGACAACATCCTGGACATGGGCTATTTCAAGGATTTCCTCCCCGCCCTCGCCGAGCGGCGTCTGGGCGTCGACCTCTTCTACGAGACCAAGTCCAACCTCAAGAAGGACCAGGTCCGGCTCCTGCGCCAGGCAGGGGTGCGCCGGATCCAGCCCGGGATCGAGAGCTTCTCGGACTCCGTTCTCAAGATCATGCGCAAGGGGGTGACGGGTCTCCAGAACATCCAGCTCCTAAAATGGTGCAAGGAGGTGGGCGTCGAGCCCCACTGGAACATCATCTGGGGCTTCCCCGGAGAAGACCCCGCGGAGTACGCCCGCATGGCGCGCCTGGTGCCGAAACTCGCGCACCTGGCTCCGCCGATCGGCTTCTCGGACCTCCGCCTCGACCGCTTCAGCCCGAACTTCTTCGAGGCGGAGCGGCTGGGGCTCGAGGAGGTGGTGCCCCTTCCGTCCTACCACTTCCTCTACCCCGCCCTGAGCGGAGAGGCCCGCGCCAACCTGGCCTATTTCTTCGGCTTTACCTACCGGGAGCCTCGTAACGTGGACGACTACGTGCGCCCACTCGTCCGAGCGCTCCGCGCATGGGCAAGGACGTCCAGTCGCGGAGACAGCGACCTCTTTAGCGTGGACGCGGGCGGACGCCTGCTGGCGTGGGACCTGAGGCCAGCGGCCCGCCAGCCCCTCACGGTTCTGAGCGGTCTCGACCGGCTCCTTTATTTGGCTTGCGATGCCGCCGTCGACCTGCGCAGCCTGGCGGACGCCACCGGTGGACGGGGTCGGGAGGCGGCGACGGTCGAGGAAATCGAGGACCGCCTGGGACGGCTCGTGGACGCCGGCCTTGTGATCCGGGAGGGCACGCGTTTTCTCGCCTTGGCCGTTCCCCTCGGCGAGTATGCCCCCACCCGGGCCGTGGTGGAGCGTTTTCACGCCGTGGTCCGCGCGCTGGGTCGACCCCTCACCCGGGGGCGCCGCCGTCCCTCCGCTTTGGCGCCCTCGCATTTCGTGATCAACGGCGAAGGCGAGCTGCGGATCGGAGAGCTCGTGGGTATCCCCTATATCGATGAAAGGAAGGACTGATGGCAAAAAAGAAGAAGGCGGCCAAGAAGAAGACCACCAAGAAGCCGGCCAAGAAGAAGAAGAAGACCGCCGCCTGCATCGGCCCCGGCTAGAGCCCGCGTTGCCGCCGGGATGGAGCGGGGCCGCTCCATCCCGGCTCCCTCTACGGCAGGCCTTCGACGAGGAGAAGGTCCGAGAGGGTTCTGGAGTAGCTGTAGGCGAAGGTGCGCCCGTCGGGGGTGACCTGAGCCGCGATCAGGTTCATGACCCCCGCGCGGTCGAAGGGCGAGAGTTCTGCCGTGAGCCCCTTCGATCCGCGGGCGAGGTCGACACGCCAGATCCGGGCCGGCAGGCTGCCCCGGCGGGTCACGTAGAGGGATCGCCCGTCCGCTCCCCAGCGTAGGGGGGTGTCCCCGGGGTCGAGGCCCAGCACCGCTTCCGGGTCTCCTCCATCCACGGGGTAGAGCACCACGCGACCCTCGGGGTCGAGAGCCGCGATCCGCTTTCCGTCCGGTGCGATCGGGCGCGAGCCATAGGGGAAATGAAACCCCTCGCGGGAGATCGGCCGCGGGCGTCCCTGACCCACCTCCTGGACGTAGATCTTGACTCCGCGCCCCGGCTCGTCCCCCGCAATGAGGAGGCGCCGGCCGTCGGGAAACCAAGCCAACGCCTCGAAATGGGCAAGGCCACCCGGTTCGACGGTCCGTAGTTCCCCCGGCCCCGTTGGCAGCAAGACGAGCGAGGGTGGGCTCGTGAGCACGACGGAGGCGCACCAGGCCCCGTCCGGGGAGAGCACGCCGATCCAGCCTTCGCCAAGCCGGACGGGAGGGGAGCCCTCTGTCCGCCGCAGGTAGACGGAGCCGGACGGCGCCCCCGCGCCCGCCCCCTGCTCGCTGAACACGACCACGCTCCCGTCGTCCGCGAGGTCGGTGAGGGTGCCGCCGTCGAGCCAGGAGAGATCACGCTCCGCCCCCCTTGCTTCGCGCAGGGCGAGTTGGAGACGGAAGCGATCCTCGGTCAGGAGGATGTGGCCTCCCCGCACGTCCTCCAGCTTGAGGCGTCCGGGGGCCCGCGTGAGAAGCCGTCGCCTCCCCGAGAGGTCGACGCCGTAGAGCGCGGAGCGGGGCCCGACCTCGGAGGCCGTGAACCAAACCTCCTTGCCGTCTTCCCGCCAGGCGAGGCCATTCGCGCTCGACCACCCCGCGGACAGGAGGCGTCGGCTGCGGCCCCCGGGGTCGGTCACCGAGATCTCGCCCCGATCGTCGCTGCGGACGGAGTGCTCGATGAAGGCGATCGCACGGCCGTCCGGCGAGAAGCGCACGTGACTGAGCCAGCCGCCGGTCTCGTAGAGAATCCGTCCGATCGGGAACTCGAGGCGGTAGTGGTCCTGCACGACATGAATCACGGCCAGGCCAGTGCCGTCGGGGGCCCAGTCCGCCGACTCCACGTCCGTAAGCATCTCCCGCGGCGCCGCCCCCGAGAGGGGCACCCGGGCCAGGGTGCCCCGCGTCTCGAGCCCCAACGTGAAGTGCCGGCCGAGGGAGAGAGCCATCTCGCCGGAACGAGAGACCGCAAGCACGTCGGAATCCGGGAGGTCAAGGCGAGTGGACTCCGGGCTTCCGGGGCGGGTGGTGAAGAGTCGAACCGGCTGCCCGTCCCAGGCCGCCCCGTAGACCACGGTCTGGCTGTCGGGGCCGAAGCGGGCGGAGATAACGAGCCCGCGGCGGAAGGTCAGGGGCTGGTAAGAAGGGATGGCATTTCGGCCCCCGCGCGCCCCCGCGTAGTAGGCGGCGGCGGCGGCGAGGACGAGGGCGGCGGCCATGGTGGCGCGGGTGAGCGCGGCCGGCGTCAGCCGTCGCCGGTTCCCCGGGATCAGGGGATGGCGGCCCGACGTCGGGTCCTCCGCGAGGGAGGAAATGTGAAAGGCCAGGTCACGGGCCGACTGAAAACGCGCGTCCGGCGACTTCTCGAGACAGTGGCGCAGCAGCGACTCCACGCCCGGCTGCAGGATTCCGGAGGCGTCGCCCAGGCCCAGCGGTTCGGTGTTCAGGATGGCGCTGAGCGTCTCGACGCCGCTGGGGGCCTGGAAGGCGCGCCGCCCCATCAGCATCTCGTAGAGGACGACACCGAAAGAGAAGATATCGCTGCGTTGATCCGCGGCCTCACCCCGTACCTGCTCGGGGGACATGTAGGAGGCGGTTCCCATCACGCGCTCCGGGCTCGCGAGGACGGGGGAGGTCGTCGCCATCGAGCTGTCGGGGGGAGTCGTGGAGAGCAGGGGCTCCGCCAGGCCGAAATCGACGATCTTGACCTGACCATCCTTGGTCAGGAAGACGTTGGACGGCTTCAGGTCGCGATGGATGACACCCTTGGCATGCGCCGCGGCCAGCCCGGTCGCGATCTGGAGGGCGAGGTCGAGAGCCTTGCGGGGCGGGATCGGCCCCCGGGCGAGGGAGGCCGCGAGGGTCTCGCCTTCGAGCAGCTCCATGACCAGATACGGCGCACCGTCGTGAGTTCCTACGTCATGGATAGCGAGGATGTTAGGGTGGTTGAGCCGCCCGGCCAACTTGGCCTCGAGCTCAAAACGCTCGAGCATGCCCGACTGGGCACTCGCCCCGTCCCGGATGATCTTGACCGCGACATCACGGCCCAGGCGCAGGTCACGCGCACGGTAGACCTCGCCCATACCGCCGGTGTCGAGCAGGCCGGCGATCTCGTACGGGCCGAGGGTGGTCCCGAGGGAGAGTTTCACGGGCTCAGTCCCCGATGTCGTTCGGAGCGGGCTCTGCCTTAACGTGTGCGCGTGGCGTCCACTTTGCAGCTCAGACTATCCACCGTTCCCTCCCGCGTCAAGGCTGTCGGGTGGCCGTCAGGTGGCTGTTCCGGTGGTGGTGGCCGAGAGAGGTCCAAAGAGGGTAGGCTACCGAGACATGCCCGACAGGGACTATGTCCGCCCCAGCCCGGAGCAATTTCTCAAGCGCGTAGAGGCGGAAGAGCGTCACCGGCTGCGGGGGAAGCTGAAGGTCTTCTTGGGATACGCCTCGGGGGTCGGAAAGTCGTTCCGGATGCTGGATGAGGGCCGGCGGCGCAAGAAGCGAGGCCAGGACGTCGTGGTCGCGGCCACCCAGCCCTCGGCTCCGGCGGATGTGAGAGATCTCCTGCAAGGCTTCGAAGTCATTGCCCCCCGTACCGATCTGGGAAGCTCCGCCATCGACCTCCCGGCCGTGCTTCGCCGGCATCCCCAGGTCTGCCTCATCGATGGCCTGGCCTACCGGAACCCCCCCGGCAGCAAGCACTCTGAGCGGTGGCAGGACGTCGAAGAGCTCCTGTCGGCCGGCATCTCCGTCATCACCTCCATCAACCTGCAGTACGTCAAAGAGAGGCAGGCGGCGGTAGAGGCCATTCGGGGGAAGTCTGCGACCGACTCCGTTCCGGAATCGTTCCTGAGGACGGCCGACGAAATCGAGGTGGTGGACGCCCCTCCGGAGTATTGCGTCACCCGCTATCTACAGGGGGGGGACCCGGCTGTGGACCCTTCTCGAGCGGAGCGGCAGCTGTCCCAGTTGAGAGAGATCGCCCTTGTCCTCGCCGCGGAGGTCGTCGATCAACAGCTGGAGGACTACCTCCGTCGCCAGGGAATCGAGCAAGCCTATGGGCCCCACGAGCGCATTCTCGTCTGCATCACGCCGCGGTCGAACGCGAGTGTGATGATCCATCGTGGACGCCGGCAGGCGGACCGGTTCCATGGCGATCTCCACGTGATCTACGTCCAGCAGCAGCAATCCAGCCCCACGGATGACCAAGTGCTGGAGCAGAATCTGGCTTGTGCCCGCGAGGCCAAGGCCCACGTCGAGATCCTACGGGCCGCGGATCCGATCCGGGCCATTCTGGAATTTGCAGCCAGGCACGGCATCACCCAGATCTTCGTCGGCCATAGCCAGGAGGCCGGCTGGATGAGCCGCCTGCGACCGAACCCCGTCGAGCGACTGATCTTGGGAGCGGACGGGATCGACGTCCGGATATTCCCCCACTCATGAGCCAAGCGGAAGGGCTGGCGGCGATCAGGAAGGGCCGGCTCAAGGTCTTCCTGGGGTATGCCGCGGGAGTGGGGAAGACGTTCAGGATGCTGGAGGAAGCTCAACAGCTGAAGGCGCAGGGACATGATGTGGTGGTCGGCTACTTTGAGCCGCACGGTCGCCAGGACACCATCGCGAAATTGGCGGGACTGGAAGTCATCCCCCGGCGGTGCATGGAGTACCGCGGGCACGAGTGCGAGGAGATGGACACGGACGCCATTCTCGCGCGGCACCCCGAGATCTGCGCCGTCGACGAATTCCCGCACACCAATGTGCCGGGCTCGGCTCGAACCAAACGCTGGGAAGACGTGATGATGCTCCTCGAGGCCGGCATCGAGGTGCTCACGACCATGAACGTTCAGCATCTGGAAAGCCTCAACGATCAGATGCGTGAGATCACCGGCATCCAGGTTCGGGAGACCATTCCCGACTGGGTAGTCAAGGAAGCGGACCAGATCATCTTGATCGACCTGCCCCCGCGGGCCCTTCTCAATCGACTGGAGCGGGGGGCGGTCTATGGCCCGGACAAGGCCGAGCGCGCGATGGAGAACTTCTTCAAGGAGTCCACGCTGGCCGCGTTACGCGAGATGGCCCTTCGGCAGACCGCGCACGAAATCGATGTGCGGCAACGAGACGCCGTCGACCTGGATGCTCCGCCGCCCGACCCGAGGCCCAGCATCTTGCCCTCGACGGCAACGGCCGAGGCCCGGGAGCGGATTCTCATTCACCTGACGGAGTCGCTCGCCACCGTGGGCCTGATCCGGCGTGGCCGACGCGTCGCCGACTACCTAAAGGCCGACTGCTTTGCCGTGTCGGTGTTGGTCTCCGGCCGCCTCGAGGAGCTGGCGAAGGAGGCCCGCGAGGCGCTCGAGCGGCATCTGGAGTTCGCGCGGAAGCTGCACATCGAGGCCCGAGTGCTGGAGGGGAGGGACGAGGCGGAGGTCCTGGTGGACTTCGCACGCCGAAATGGGGTCACGCAGATCTTCCTTGCCAAGCCCTCCAAGCGTTTCATCCCCCTCCTGAACAAGAGGCACACCGCCATGAGGGTCGTACATCTCGCCAAGGACATGCAGGTGACGGTGGTCGCCGAGCGCCGGCCCCCGCGCGGGAACCCATCCTGATCTGAGAGAGCTGGCTCCGGTCCGTCAGCCCCGCCCCTCTCGAGGCCGCGGAGGGGCCGAACTACCTTCCCTCCGACCCCTTGAGGTACCTGAGGAGCTCGGAGTCCGAGGAAAGGATCAGCCACGCCTTGTCGTCAAGGCTCTTGTTGAGGGTCTCCATGGTCTTCGAGAATTGGTAGAAGTCCGGGTCCTTCCCATAGGCCTTCGCGTAAATGGCCGTGGCCTTGGCGTCGGCAGCGCCCTTCAGCCCCTGGGCGCTCTTGTATCCCACGGAGGTGGCGGCGAGAATGTCACGCTCCTTCTCGCCGCGGATCTCCGCGGCGCGTCCTTGGCCCTCGGAGCGGCTCCGCTCCGCGATCCGCTTCCGCTCCGAGATCATCCGCTCGAACACCTTCTGCTGCACGGTGTCCACGTAGTTGATGCGACGGAAGCGGACATCTACGAGCTCGATACCGAACTCGGGGGTGATCTTAGCGGCTTTATCGAGAATGATCTGGGCGATCTGACCCCGCCCGGAGCTGATCTTGGCCATGGCCTCGGCGGCCCCGATCCCCTCCAGCTCCTCCGTGGTCTGGAAGGGGCGATTGCTGGAGCGGACCAGCTCGATGAGGTCGAAGGAGGCCACGGCGTTGCGGGTCTCCCCGTCCACGATGTCGTCGAGCCGACTTTGAGCGCCCCGCTCGTCCCGTACCGCTTGGTAGAACCGTAGGGGGTCCGCGATGCGCCAGCGGGCGTAGGTGTCCACCCAAATGTACTTCTTGTCCTTGGTCGTGATCTCCCGGGCGTCGCCGTCAAACTCGAGCCAGCGTTTGTCGAAACGGTGGACATCCTGGATGAAGGGGATCTTCATATGCAGGCCGGGGTCCGTGATCAATCCTCCCACCGGCCGCCCGAACTGGGTGAGGATCGCCTGCTCGGTCTCCGAGAGCGTGTAGACGGAGGAGAAGAGGAGGACGACCACGACCGCGGCCGCGAACAGGGTCAGGGGGTTCTTCACGGCTTCACCTCTTTCCGGTCCCCATCGAGCTGAAAGAGGGGGAGAATCCCCTTGGCCTTGTCATCCAAGAGCAGCTTCCGGCCCAGCTTCGGAAGGAGCTCTCGCATGGTCTCGAGGTAGATGCGCTTCCGGGTCACGGCGGGAGCCTTGCGGTACTCCTCGTAGAGGGCATCAAAGCGTTTTGCGTCTCCCTCGGCGATGTTGACACGCTCCAGGGCGTACCCCTCGGCCGCCCTCACCGCTTGGTCCGCTTCCCCCTTGGCGCGGGGGACGGACTTGTTGTAGTCGGCCCAGGCCTCGTTGATGGAACGCTCCTTCTCCTGTATGGCCTGGTTCACCTCGTTGAAGGCGGCCTTGACCGGGTCCGGGGGGTTCACGTCCTGCAGGATGAGCTGTTGGACAACGATGCCGATCCCGTACAGGTCACACAGCCGCTGGAGCTCCTCCTTGGCCTGAAGCGCGACGGTCTCGCGCCCGATGGTCAAGACCTCGTCCACACTGTGGTCTCCCACGACCTGGCGCATGGCCGCTTCGGACATGTACTGGAAGGTCAGGGGGACATCCCGCACGTGAAAGAGAAACTTCTTCGGGTCCCGGATCCGGTACTGCACGATCCACTCCACCACCGCCACGTTGAGGTCGCCCGTGAGCATGACGGACTCGCCTACGGTCTCCGGGGTGGGGGGGGCGAAGGTGGACTTGATCCCCGGCCTCACGGTGCGGAAGCCGAACTCCATCTTGAGCGTCGCCTGAACGGGAACCTTGGTCACCGTTTCGACGCCCAAGGGAATCTTGATGTGAGGGCCCGGATCCGAGGTGCGGACGAACCGCCCGAAGCGCTGGACGACGCCCACTTCATCGGGTTCGACCTGGTAGTAGCCGGTCACGAGCACGATGAGGAGGGCGGCCGCGGCCAGGACCAGCCGCAGCACGTTGGGAGGCACCGAGGGGAGGACAATCCTTATGTTGCGACCCCCGCCGATATCGATAGGGCCGCCATCCCAACCGGGTCGCGCCATTACGCTCTCCCTTCCTGCTTGGTGCGAGACCAGTATACCCCGCGGATCCGCGAACTTCCGTCTGCGTTCCAATGTTGGAGGGTGGTCAAGAGATTGGCGAGGGCTTGGTCCTCGAATAGAAGCGCAGCAGCCGGGTCGTGATGAAGCCGGCCGCGGCGGCGAGGGTTCCTACGCAGGCTGGCGTGAGGGCCCCCTCGCCTCGAGACGAGGTCGTGAGATGAACCGCCAAGGCGCTGGTGAGTCCCAAGGCGATGGCGGCGAGGGCCTCGGCCGTGCCGGCCCCACGGATGAGGAGGCCGCCCAGGATGGGGACAAATAGGCTCACCGTAAGCAGGGTGTAGAAGACGCTCAAGGCGCCGATGACGTTGCCTAGCGTGATCGCGAGCGCGATGGCGGCGCCACCCGAAAGGTACGCGGTCAGGCGGGCAGCCGCGAGGAGACGAGCGTCGGAAGCGTCGGGGTTGAAGAAGCGCTTGTAGAGGTCCTGCGCGATGGAGGTGGAGAGCATGAAGAGCACGGCGTCGGCCGCGCTCATCTCCGCCGAGAAGACAGCCGCCAACCCCAGGCCACCGATGACGGGCGGCACCGAGTGCCTCAGGAGCATAGGAAGCGCGAGCTCGGGGGAAGCGAGGTCGGGGAACCGTGAGCGTGCCAGGATGCCGAGGAGGGGCGGGACCCAGGAGTAAAGCAGGAGGGCCAAGGCCGTAGCGCCCGCTCCGAGGCGGGCGGCCGCGTCGTCCCGCGCTCCGTAAATCTTCTGGAGGAGACCGGGGGAGACGGCAAAGGCCGGGGCCAACAGCATGAGCAGGGGCCACCCCGAGCCGGCGTTGTGCCAGAAGCCCCAGTAGCCCGCGTCTGCCGCGAGCACGGACGAAGGGCCGGGCCAGCCGCCGGCTTCCCGCAAGGCGAAGGGCACCGCGATCCCCAGACCGACCAGCTTGACCGTCAGCTGGGCGACGTTCACCCAAACCGCCGCGGAGAGACCGCCCACGCTGAAATACCCGGTGACGACCAGGCCCCCGATGAGGCAACCGAGAGCCTTCGGGACGCCCACCGTCACCTCGAGCACCCATGCGAGGGCGATCAACTGCCCCGCCAGGATAGCGAGCGAGGCCAAGCCGAGGATCACCGCCTCGGCCACGCGAACAGCCGGGCCGTACCGGTATTCCAGGTAGTCGCCGACTGTGTGAAGGTCCAACCGTTGGCTCACCCGCCGCAGGGCCGGCCCCACCCAGAACGCGAGCACCGCGGAGCCTATCGCCGTCGATCCCACCCACCACCACGCGGCGATCCCGTCCCGATAGCCGAGCCCGGTCGCCCCCACCGTAGATCCCGCCCCGATGTTGGCAGCCAGCATCGTGGCGAAGAGGAGCCCCGGTCCCAGCCGGCGGCCAGCGACAAAAAAGTCGGAGGCCCGGCGCGTGCGCCGCCCGATCCCGATGCCGATCCCGACGAGGAGCGCGGAATAGCCGACAAGCAGGACGAGGTAGAGATTCATGCGAAGGGCCGCTCGTGTCGACGGTGGGTTGCCCCCTCGGAATCGGGAAGTGAAGCCGTCGACTCCTCGAGAGTACTGTAGGTCGTGCGGTCCCGTTGACCACCCCGGGGGGGCAATCAATCGAGTTCGAGTTGGGCTGGCACGCCGCCAGCGCTTTCACGCACGAGCTCAACGACTTAGAGCCGCCCCCTTCCTCGTGAGCCACAGGAGGGAATTGGGGGAGCGGCGCGGCGAAGATGAGGAACCTGGCGTTTTTCGGGACTCTCTTAGGACGTCGAGGGTTTAGCCTGGGGAGGATGGAAGCGCACGCGGGCGGTCGTGCCCTTTCCGCCGCTCGTTTCAAACGAGAGAGTGCCCGCGTACAGCTGGAGTAGCCGACGAACGACACTGAGCCCCAAACCAAGACCAGCTTGGTCTGGGCTACGCCGCAGGAGGGGCGCGCGATGCGCGAGCCCCCCGAGATATTCGGCGGGCAACCCCTGGCCGTGGTCGCGAACGGTCAGCGTCGGCTCGCCATTGCTACTGGTCAGGTCCAAGGCGATCGGAGACCCCGCCCGCGAGAACTTGAGAGCGTTGTCGACCAATTCCCGGATCAACGACCGCCAATGATCCAATGCCATCGGGACCTGAGTAGGCACACCCGAGATCTGCAGATCATCGGATCGGTGTACGCGCAGAGCTCGGCCCTTGGCCTCTTCACGAGCGGTCTCGAAGGCCTTATCGCCCTGAAGAACCAGAGCAACATCGGGCATCGCGGCCTGGAGTTCGGCGTAGGCGAGAAATCTCTCTATCAGCTCCTGAAGAGCCTGGCCGGCCTCGAGAATCCCCCGGCCCACCTCCTTTATGTCTCCCGATTGAATCGCACCTTCCTCCATCAGCAGAGAGGCCAGGCCCATGACCGCCGTGAGGGGTGTCAAAAACTGATCTGGAAGAAGAGAACCCGCCAGCTCCTCGGTCAGTTCCAGCAACGAGCTCTCGGCCTCTCTTCTCACCGCCGCCGAGCGTTCTAGTCTGGCCGCTACGGTGGCGATCAGGTCGGCGGGGAGAACAGGCTTGATCAGATAGTCGTCGGCGCCCGAGTTCATTCCAACCCGCACCGCCTCTGGCCCTCCCACCCCGGTTAGAAAGATGACGGGCGTCACCGCCGTCGACGGCTCTCTGCGCAGAGTGCTCAGTACCTCGTAGCCACTGATCCCCGGCATGATGATGTCGCAGAGGATCAGATCCGGGTGTGTGGCGATGGCTTGAGCAAGGCCGGTCGCCCCCTCTGCTGCCGAGCTCACGTCGTATCCTTCGCCGCTCAGGATGTCGGCGATGACGCTGCACGTTTCCTCGCTATCGTCGATGATGAGAACTCGACTCATCGCGCGAGCGTCATTCGTTTGGGATCCGAACCCGTTGGCTCCTGGGAAAGGAGACCCTCAACCCTGTTCTCGCGGTCGGGGACCCAGGGCTTCCCGAAGCTTGCGAGCGAGAGACTCCTGGGTGAAGGGCTTCGAGATCAGCAGGGCTCCCGGTTCGACCAAACCACTCTGGGCGATCGAGTCTTCCGTGTGGCCGGACATGTAGAGGATCCGGATGTCCGGCCTTCGCTCCCTCACCCGCTGCGCCAACGCCCGTCCGTTCATGCCCGGCATGAGCACGTCCGTGAGGAGGAGATGGATGGCGCCCTCATAGTTCGCCACCGTCTCGATCGCCTTCGTCGGGTCCTCTGCTTCGAGGACCTCGTAGCCGTTGGCCTGCAGGATCTCGCGGATGAGTTCGCGAAGGCTCTCTTCGTCCTCGACCAGCAGCACGGTCACCATTTCGCCAGTGGGCGGAGGGGAATTCACGTATTTGCCGGCGGCCGCATCGACCGGAGGTAGTCAGATCCTGAGGTCGTGCTGGCGAGAGGTCCCGTATTCGGCGTGGAGGGAGGGACATCGCCGGCAAGGTTCAGGAGGATCTGCTCTTCAGGCCTGGGGCCGGCGTTGATCCGCAGCCTGTCTCCCGGCCGAAACCTCGGATCGAGACCCCTTGCCACCAGTCGGTTCAGCATGTTCCTCAGGCCTCGGTAGCGACACCACGCTCCGGTCCTCGGGGCGCCTGTCTCCTGTAACAGCGTCAGGCTCCAGCGTATTCTGACGGCCCGTGACTCTCTATGCGTACGAACCCCTATTCCCACGGGAGCGAATACCTAACCCCGCCCAGCCGGCTCCTTAGAGGTGGATAATCAGAGGATGACGACGGTGCCCTTGAGGAAGACCGGTATCGACTTCGTGGGTGATGTCCCCTGGGGTACGCACTTCTGCCACTTCTTCGAGACGGAGGACGACCTCCTCGATACCCTGCTTCCTTACTTCAAGGCCGGTCTCGAACAGAGGGAGTTCTGCCTCTGGGTCGTCCCCGAGCCCACGACGCCGGGCGAGGCGATCAGTGCGTTGAGACGGGCTATCCCGGACCTGGAACGCTATGAAGCAGACGGAAGCATCGAGATCCATCAAGGCCGGGAGTGGTATCTGAGCGCAGGCGCCCTTGATCTCAAGGGGCTGATGGGCGCCTGGGACAAGAAGCTCAGGCAAGCCCTGGATAGGGGCTTCCTCGGCATGAGAGTAAACGGCAGCCCGTCTTGGTTGGAGAGAGAGGGTTGGCGCGACTTGTGCGAGTACGAAGAAAAGTTCGAGGAGTGGGTCGGCGACAAGAGGATGGTCGTGTCCTGCTCCTACCCCCTGGCCACGACTGGCGCCGGCGATATCCTAGATGTGGCGCGAACGCACAACTTCGCCCTGGCCAAGCGGAATGGACTCTGGGAGGTTGTCGAGACTCCCGAGCTCCGCCAGGCCAAGGCGGAGATCAAGCAACTAAACGATGAGCTCCAGCGGCGTGTCGTCGAGCGCACGGCCGAGCTCGGAGCAGCCAACGCAGAGCTGCGCACGCGCAACCGCCAGCAATCGGCGGTCGCCGCCTTGGGCCAGATCGCGATCCGGTCCCGGGACCTGGTCGCTCTGCTGAACGAGGCCACGGTCATCACCGCGGCAACGTTGGGCACCGATCACGCCCTCATAGGAGAGTGGCTCCCAGGGGGAGAGGGCTCCCGCCTGCGCGCAGGCGTGGGGTGGGGAGAGCTCGTCGGCATGACCTTGGCCGCCAACGACGCCCTGATGAGCGCTCACATGCTGGGCTCGGACGCGCCCCTGGTGGTTCCCGACATCGGAGCGGAGTCACGGTTGGCCGTCTCTCAAGTTGCCTTGGAACACCGGGTCGTGAGCGTGATCGGCGTCGTCGTTCGGGGTCGTTCTGCTCCGTGGGGAGGCCTCGCCGTCCACTCCACGCGCTCCCGGTCGTTCAGCCCCGACGATGTTGACTTCCTGCAATCGGTGGCGAACGTGTTGTCGCTGGCGGTGGAACGGCACGAGGTGGAGGTGGCGCAGCGCCGGGAGAGGGAGACCCTCGAAGCCATCTTCGACAACATACCCGTGATGATCTCGTGCTTCGACGCGTCCGGTCGTCTCTCGCGCGTGAACCGGGAGTGGGAGCGGACTCTCGGCTGGACGCTCTCCGAAGCACAACGGCTGGACATCCTGGCCGAGGCGTACCCCAACCCCCAGGATCGGAAAATAGCAGAGGAGTTCATCCGGCGGGCGGAGCGTCGTTGGGCCGACTTTCAGATGAGGACTCAGTCCGGGAGGGTCATCGATGCCTCGTGGGCGCGCTTCGCCCTCTCCGACGGCTCGCGAATAGGATTCGGGTTGGACATTACCGAGCGCAAAGAGGCGGAGGCGGCGCAGCGGCGGGAGAAGGAGACCCTGCGAGCCATCTTCGACAACATCCCGGTGATGATCTCGATCACCGACACATCCGAGCGGCTCTGGCGCGTGAACCGAGAGTGGGAGCGAACGCTCGGCTGGACCCTGGAAGAGGCACAGCAGGTCGATCTCCTGACCGAGTGTTACCCGGATGCAGAGAGCCGTGAAGCGGTTCTTGAGTTCTACCGGCAGGTGCAGAATCGCTGGGCGGACTTCCGCATGCGCACCCGTGACAAACGGGTTATCGAGAGCTCGTGGGCATGCTTCGATCTCTCGGACGGCTCGCGAATCAGTCTGGGGCTGGACATCACCGAGCGCAAACGGGCAGAGGCGGCGCTGCGCGAGAGCGACGGAAGGTTTCGGCAGCTGGCGGAAAGCATTAATGAGGTGTTCTGGCTCGCCAACCGCGACAACACTGAGCTGCTTTACGTAAGCCCCGCCTACGAGCGGGTCTTCAACCGCAGCCGCGAGAGCCTCTATCGTGATCCGAGGTCGTGGCTCGAGGCCGTTCATCCGGAGGATCGGGAGCGGGTTTGGCGCGCAGCCGAGGAGAAGGGTGCGCGAGGCAAGTTGGACGAGACCTACCGTCTGGTGCGTGGCGACGGGTCCATCCGGTGGATTCGTGACCAGGGCTTCCCGATCCGAGACGCCTCGGGTCAGATCTATCGCTACGCCGGGATCGCGGAGGACGTGACGGATAGGCGGCAGGCCGAGGAAGAGCGCGCGGGCCTCCTGGAGAGCGAGAGCAAGGCCAGGGCTGAAGCGGAGGCGGCGCTGGAGCGGCTTCATGCCATCCAAAGAATCACGGACGCTGCCTTGTCCTATCTCGGGCTGGACGATCTGCTGCGCGAGCTCCTCGCCCGGCTGCGCGGCACCCTGCGGGCGGACGTCGCTTCGGTGCGGCTCATCGACGACGAAGGGAAGGCGCTCTACGCAAGGGCGATCGACGGCGTACCCTTCGAGCGGGTGGCCGGAGTGCGCATTCCGCTCGACGCCGTCCACCTAGACGCGCCTTTCTTGACCAATGACGTAGAACCGGCCGCTTCCGGGAGGGACGGTTGGTACGGAGAGATGTGGTCGGATCCGAGGCTGCCTCTCCGGGCCGCGATGAGCACGCCCCTTCTCGTGGAAGGGAAGCCCATCGGCCTCGTGGGCGTAACGTCCACGGTAGCGCCCTTTACGGAAGGCGACCTCCATCTCTTGCAGGTGGTCGCAGACCGCGTCGCCCCTGCCATCGAGCGGGGCCGCCTCGACGAAGCGGTGCGCGCCGGCCGTGAGCAGCTGAAGGCGCTGTCCCGACGGCTCCTCAGCGCCCAGGAGGAGGAGCGGCGGCGGCTGGCCGTCGAGCTGCACGACGAGCTCGGGCAGGTGCTCACGGCGGTGAAGATCAATCTGGCGTCCCTCCAGCGCTCCGCCGCGGCCCTGGCGCCCGTCCCTCTACGGGACGCCATCGCCTCCGTCGATCGGGCGATGGAGACGGTGCGGGATCTGGCGCTGGACCTGAGGCCGTCGGTGCTCGACGACCTCGGGTTGCCGGCGGCCGTCCGATGGTACGCGGATCGGTTCGCAAGGACCACGCGCATCGAGGTGCACCTGTCGATCGATGCGGTTCCCCACCTGCCCTCGGAGCTGGAGACTGCGTGCTTCCGAGTGGCCCAGGAGGCGCTGACCAACGTGGCCCGCCACGCGCAGGCCCGGAATGTTTGGGTGGATCTACACTCCGTGGCGGAGGCGCTGGACTTGAGGGTTCGCGATGACGGGATTGGCTTTGACGCCGGGATCGCCCGGAAGCGCGCGATCGGAGGGGCTTCGGTCGGCCTCCTGGGGATGCAGGAGCGCATTTCGCTGGCGGGCGGAGAGTACGAACTCTTGACTCGCCCGGGAGCCGGCGCGGAGGTGCGGGCCCGGCTCCCCTTGGGCGGGAGGGCCCCACGGATGCCATGACGCCCATCCGAGTCCTCTTGGCCGATGACCACACGCTCGTTCGCGCCGGGATCCAGGGTCTTCTCCAAGGACTCCCGGGCGTCGAGGTTGTGGGCGAGGCGGGCGACGGTCAGGAAGCCCTGCGGCTGGCCGAGGCGCTCCGGCCGGATGTCGTTCTCATGGATGTGGGCATGCCGGGATTGAACGGGCTCGAAGTCGCGGGGCGTTTGGCGACTCTGGACGCCTCCATCCGCGTGATCATCCTCTCCATGCACACCTCCGAGGAGTACGTGCTGAGGGCACTGCGTGCGGGATGTGCCGGGTATCTCCTCAAGGCCTCGGCGGTGGCGGAGCTCGAGGTTGCCGTGCGGGCCGTGGCTCGGGGCGAGAGCTATCTGAGTCCGGCGGTCTCCAAGCGCGTGGTCGACGACTACGTGAGCCGAACGGGCGGGGCCACGGATCCCCTCGATGCGCTCACGCCGCGGCAGCGGGAGATCCTACAGTTAGCCGCGGAGGGACACTCAAGCAAGGAGATCGCCGAGCGTCTCGGGGTCAGCTACCGGACAGTGGAGGCACACCGCGCCCAACTCATGGAGCGTTTGGGCGTGCACGACCTTGCCGGCCTCGTGCGGTTCGCGGTGAGGGTGGGCCTGATAAGGCCCGAGTAGGGATGGGGGGGCCTTGCCCACGGAACTCAAACATCGGCTCCACATGGGCGGGTCGCCCCTTCCGCTGGCCGCTCTATGCAAATTCCGCATCGCAACCGAACTTCAGCGGGCGGATGTGAGATCATTGGAACCAGAAAAGAGGCCATCCCTCCAAAATGTGGAGAGCATGGGGGCACCTGAAAGGGTCTTGCCCCTCGGAGGGTGGGCCGCATGAGAGTTCCTATCCTCGGTTCGCGTCCACCGCGGGGCCCCCCCCGTCGACGGTCACGGGAACGCCAAGAAGGACCCGAGCCGCGTAACCTGCCTCCCTCCGAGGTTCCTAGTCGTGTCCCGCAGGGGCCTCGAGTCCCTCCTTCCGGCTCCTTCTTGAGTGCGGTATGGAGCGAGTCGCTCTTGTCTTGAAGCTCAAATGATGAGACTTGCCCCCTGCCACCAGGCGGAAGCGGCAGCCTGTCGGCTGCCTTTCAGAGGGGCGGTTGGAATGTCAGAGACAGTCCCCCAAGCCGAGAGCGGCCCCGCGGTCGAGGATGCGTCGCCGCATGCTGACCACAGACCGCAGAGCCCATCCGGACGCCTTGTTGTTTTCCTGGGGGGAAGGGTGCGGTACGCGGTGGCCCTGGAGTGTGTGGAGCGTGTGCTCCCCATGATCGCCATCTCGCCGCTCCCGGGGGCTCCGGAGGTCGTGCTGGGCGTCATCAACCTTCGGGGCCGGGTGGTCGGGGTTGTGGATCCCGGCCGCCGGCTCGGCCTCGATCCCCGCGCCTACGGGCTCTCTTCCCATCTCCTGATCGTGCGCACCCGGCGGCGCACGCTTGCCATAGCCACGGATGGGGTCCTGGGGCTCGCCGAAGCCTTGATGGACGCGGTGGTGCCCGCGACCGTCGTCCTTGCCGGGCACACTCCCGTCGCCGGCGTGGCGGCGCTCCCCGATGGCGTCTTGCTGATCCACGACATCGACTCCTTTGTCACCCCGGATGAGGAGGGTCAACTCGATCAGGCTCTGGGGGGGCGGAGGTGAGGGTCTCCAATTCCCTGCGGAGCGAGGCGCGCCTCTTGGTGGCCCGTCGCCTGGGTCTCGACTTTCCCGCCAACCGTGAGGCTGAGTTCGACCGCGGTCTTCTGGAGGCGGTGCGCCTCTCCCGATCCGACTCGCCCGAGGCCTACCTTGGCCGGCTGGCCACGGGAGACCGCTCCGAATGGGGCCGTTTGGCGTCTCTTCTGATCGTTGGTGAGACCTACTTCTTCCGAGACCGGCCGTGTTTCGACGCCCTCGAGCAACGTGTACTCCCGGCGCTGATAAAGGCCCGACGATTAGCAGGCACGCAATTCCTCCGCCTCTGGAGTGCCGCCTGCGCGACGGGCGAGGAAGCCTATTCGCTAGCCATCCTAGTGGACCAACTCCTCCCCGACCGCACTCTTTGGGACGTCACGGTGTTAGCCACCGACCTCGACCCCATGGCCCTGGAGAAGGCCGGACGCGCCACCTACCGCGAATGGTCCCTTCGCGACGTCAGCCCGGCCGTGCGCGACCGCTATTTCGAAGGCGGTAGCTCGGGGGCGTTCGACCTTGTCCCCAAGATCCGAGCCATGGTGAGCTTCGAGCCGGGGAACCTGGCGGAGGGACTCCCTCGCGCCGCCTCGAGCGGGAGCATGGACATCATCCTTTGTCGG
>Ga0210399_10000854_pt1 | contig 23884 bp, 21 predicted proteins | sample IncBWC14MmetaG_FD_150865 | JGI IMG/M metagenome (GOLD analysis project Ga0210399, IMG submission 150865) | Forest soil microbial communities from Barre Woods Harvard Forest LTER site, Petersham, Massachusetts, United States - Inc-BW-C-14-M | ecosystem: Environmental > Terrestrial > Soil >... | reverse complement strand
CTCCCAGTAGATAAACGAATCTTCGTTATTGGAGCGCTGGCGGCCGACGTCGGTCAGGCTCGCGGCTTCGATGCCTGGCTTTGGAGTTTTCAATTCAACGGCCATAGATGCGAACGAGCGCTTGTCAGAACTCTCGCAATGAATCTGCGTGCGACGGACTCCAAAGCAATCAAAATGGCGTTTCGGACCCGGTCATTATAAGGGAAGCCTCACGCTTCCGCCTTCGGCCCGGCCCCTCGCCACCGACAGATCAGGATTGGGTAGCCTATCACTTTCCAGGGCGGTTCGGATATTGAGTTCAGGCTTGTCCGGAAAAAAGGAAAAAGGCGCGAAGAGTGCGGCCACGTTCGGGCTGTTTCATGAAAGACTGGAGGTGCAGCCGAACGCCGAGAAACGTGGAGTGCGGTTTGGCAAGGCTCCGGTTGACGGGTTACTATTTCGGCGCTTCCAAGGAAACCATGAAAATGATCTGCCACGTTCGCCGTGTGGGCTGGAGAAGTCTGGGTTCTCTCACGTTGTTTCTTGCCGGCTGGATTTTTCCCGCAACGTCGGCGGCACAAACCACTGCCGGGTTACCCAGCGAAACTCCCGCCAAGGTTGAACCAGTCACGGAGAGCTTCGACTACGTCAAGCGGGACGTGATGATCCCCATGCGCGACGGGGTGAAGTTGCACACGGTGATCGTGACTCCCAAGGGTGCGAAGAACGCGCCGATCCTGCTGACGCGGACGCCTTATAACGCCAGCGCGCTACTGAATCACGCGCAGAGTTCGCACCTGGGGCCGATTCTGAATGGCTACGACAACGCCGTCGAAGTGATTGTGAAAGGCGGCTACATCCGCGTGGTGCAGGACGTGCGCGGCAAGTACGGGTCAGAGGGCGACTACGTGATGACGCGGCCGCTGCACGGGCCGCTGAATCCGACCGAAGTCGATCATGCGACCGACACCTATGACACCATCGACTGGCTGGTGAAGAATTTGCCGGAGAGTAATGGGCGCGTGGGGATTCTCGGCATCTCCTACGATGGCTTTCTGCCGCTGATGGCGCTGGTGAATCCGCATCCGGCGTTGAAAGTGTCGGTGCCCATGAATCCCATGGTCGACGGCTGGATGGGCGACGACTGGTTTCACAACGGAGCGTTTCGCGAACAGAACATGCCGTACATCTGGGAGCAGGAAGCCACGCGGGACAACAGTTCGATGTGGTGGACCGATCACTTCGACGACTACGACGTGTACATGGAAGCGGGATCGGCCGGAGAACTGGGCCGGCGGCACGGACTGGAGCAAGTCGGATTCTGGCGCAAAATTCTGGAGCATCCCAGCTACGATGCGTGGTGGCAACAGCAGGCCATGGATAAGATTCTCGCCGCGCAGCCCTTGAAAGTGCCAGTGATGCTGGTCGCCAGCTTGTGGGATCAGGAGGACATTTACGGGGCGCCCGCGGTTTACAAAGCCATCAAGCCGAAGGACACCGGCAACGATAAAGTGTTTCTCGTGTTCGGGCCTTGGCATCACGGGCAGGAAATTGGCGATGGCAGCACGCTCGGGGCGCTGAAGTTTAACAGCGATACCGGTCTGTATTTCCGCGAAAACATTCTGCGGCCGTTTCTCGATCAGTATCTGAAAGACGGCGCGCCGAAGGCGGACGTGGCTCCAGTCACCGCTTTTGAGACAGGCACGAACACGTGGCGGCGTCTGCCGGCATGGCCGGCGGGATGTGCCAGCGGATGTGCAATCCGGGCGACACGGCTTTATCTGGAAGCAGGACTCAAGTTGGGCTTCGATGTTCCGAAGAGCGGCGACGCGGCGAGCGGGAGTGCGTATGAGGAATATGTTTCCGATCCGGCGAAGCCCGTGACGTTTCGTTCGCGTCCGATTCAGCCTGTGGGATATAGCGACGGATTTACCTGGGCTCAGTGGCTGGTCGACGATCAGCGTGAAGCGTCCGGGCGTCCCGACGTTATTTCTTTTACGTCGGATGTTTTGAAGGAGCCGGTAAAGATCAGCGGGCAGCCGGCCGCGAATTTGATCGCTTCGACCAGCGGGACCGATTCCGACTGGGTGGTGAAAGTGATTGATGTTTATCCCGATGAAGTGGGCACGGATCCGAAGATGGGCGGATATCAGTTGATGATTTCGGCGGACATTTTCCGTGGGCGGTATCGCGAGAGCCCGGAGACGGCGAAGGCGATCACGCCCGATAAGCCGCTGTTCTATCACTTCCTGCTGCCCACCGCGAATCACGTTTTTCTGCCGGGACACCGGATCATGGTGCAGGTGCAGTCGAGTTGGTTCCCGCTGTATGACCGGAATCCGCAGACGTTTGTGCCGAATATTTTTTGGGCCAAGCCGGGGGATTATAAAAAGGCGACACAGCGGATCTTCCACTCGATCGATCAGGTGAGCTTTGTAGAGTTGCCGATCGTCGAGGTGAAGTGAGCGGATCAGCAGAGTCTCTCATGAAAATCGGGTTTCAATTTGTATGCGGGCTCCTGTTGCTGACTTCATCTGCGCTCGGGCAGGGGAAGCGGCTCTGGGTGCTGCGCGCGCCGGGAGAAATGGTCGAATACGATCCCGTGACATTTGCGGTGAAGCAGACGGTCAAAGTGCCGGCCGAGGCGGTGCAGTCGCCGGGAAATGTTCAGGTGAACCGGCTGGGAGAAATTCTGTTCGCCCCGGCGGTATCGCTGCCGCTTTCCGAAGAAGACGCCGCATCGGCGCACAAGGCGTGGTTTTGGAACGCGCGCATCGCAACCACGATTGATGAAGGGGTGAAGCGAGAAGTCGGCACCGCGGGGTCGAATCAGGTCGTTACCGAGACGTCTCCGGTGGCTTATCTTTCGGCGGACGGCGCGCATCTGTTCTGGTTCGCCAATCAGGCGCGGCGGCTGCAGCGCGAGGGAGTCGACCTTTCGACCACGACGACGTGGCAAGCCTGGCAGACTGATTTAACCGGAGCGGGGCGCGTAGAGCTGGTCACCGCGAAATTTGCGGACTGCCGCTGTGAAACGGGGACGTGCGAGGAGAGTTGTCCCTATGGTGTGGTTTGGACGCCGGACGGCGGCGTGGGAAAGTTTCTTCTGATGACTCAGTTTGTCGTGGGTAAGATTGGGCCGGTCTACAAGGCGACGACGAGCTATCGGGAAGACGGTGGGAAGTGGACGGCCACGGCTCTGGGCAAGCCTTTGCAGCGCGTGCTGGATGCGAGCGCTGACGGTCAAACGATAGTTGAGGCGATTCCCGACACTGGATGCTGCGGGTGGTCGAATCAGAGCAACGATCAGACGCTCGTGCTGAGCAGCGGCAAGAAGATCACGGTGTTTGATGAACGGGCGACGTACAAGAATCCTGACTACGATGTGAGCTTCTATACCTCGAACGTGCACCTTTCGCCGGAAATGGGATCGGTGGCGATGACCATTGTTTCGACGGCCGAAACCAACAAGACGATTCAACTCGCGGAAGATGCAGAGGCAAATCCGGAGGAGTCGCAGCGCATTCGCAAGGCGCTACCGGAGTTGCCGGCTGTGGAAGTCAAGAGCATCGAAGAGACACCGCGCCAGTTGGCCTTCGTACCGCACGCGACCTTGGTGGGATGGATCAGCGAAAAAGAAATTCTGATCGTCGAGAATCATGTGCTGGTGGTTTACACCGTGGGGACCGGGGCGCGGCGGAAGTCGAGTGTGCGGGTGGAGGATGCGGGGCGGGTGTTCTTGAGATGAAGGGGCATGCCTTCATGCTCTCGTTGTTAGCAGCGAAAACGGAGGTTGCAAAGATAATGGTCCAAAATTGTTCCGTGCGACGGATAGCTACGTTAATTCTATGTTTGGTCGCCAGTCCGGCGTTCGCACAACTTAGTAGTGATGCCCCTGCATTCTACACAAGCGCAGACATCGTATTTACTGGGGTATTGGACAAGATCAGTGCCTCTCCGACAGGACTTACCGCCCAATTCCGGGTTGAGCGATTGATCAAGGGGGGTCTAGAAGCGAACAAGATTCTTCGAGCTCAATTGCCTTCCGAGAGCCGCTGCCACAAGTTCGAAGAGCGACATTCGTACCTGATTTACGGGCGCGCAATTGGAGGGACCGTTTGGGTGAACCCATGCGAGGGCTCCAAATTGGTTTCGCAGGCAGAAGATGACCTGCGATACATACATACGATTAATCCAAGGGTTTCTGAGCGCTGTAGCCGGAACCGACTTTCACAACTCGCGGCGAGAAGCCCTATCATTGCAATGGCTGAAGTGATCGGTACCGAGGATTCAATGGGTACTAACGCTACACTGCTGTTTAGGCCTTGGTGCGGTCTCGTCCTCTCGACAGAAGATGCCTATTACAGTATTCGCGAGGTTCTCAAAGGGCAGATCCCAGATTCAAAAGTTGTCGTGGAACACGCAATTTGTTGGGACACCGTTACGGTCGATGGATACTATCCGAATCTCTCTCCCGAATTGTTTCGGGAGGGCAACGTTCTGTTGTTGTTTCTGAAGGCCGGATCACATCAGTCCGACAGGCACCTTAACCCGCCGTTTAGCTCGATATACGAAGATCTCGATGAGAACTGTGGGGCGGTAATGGCAGACGGGGAGGCAGCTCAACGAGTCATAGAAAACGTGCGAGCGCATCGCGAAAGGTGATCTCCGGGGCTTCCACACGAAATTATGGTTTAGTGAGCTCCCTCTTCCTCTGACCCGCGCGATAAATCATCCACCCGAAAACGTCGGCCCCGAGTACGACCAGAACGACTTTTGCAAAATATCCTGCCTTGCTGGCGACCGGGATCACAGGCTGCACCGAAAGCAAAACAAAGAGCAGAGTGACGAGAAATCCGGATGCGGCTCCGAGGCGCATCCATGTGCCGGGACGCAATCCTTTTTCTTTCGCCGAGACCAGAGGAATCGCAAACTTCACCAGGTAGGCCAGGCCATAAAACGTCCAGGCCCATGTCTGCAGCAACACGAACGACTCCTGGCTGCCGGTTCCGATCAGCACTGCCGTGCTCGCCGCCAGGGCCACGCCTCCCATAAAGAGAATTGAATTCACCGGAGTGCGGTGCCGGGGATGGAGACGCGTGAACCAGGCCGGCAGCAAGTGGTCCCACCCGGCGGCCAGCGGCAAGCGCGTGTTCGCGGAAAAATACAGCGTGTAGGAGCACAGGTAGTTCATCAGCAGCAGCAGGATCGCGATGGCAACGATCGGGCCCGCCTGGCCGAATCCGGCGAATCCGCTGCGCAGTGCCTGCGGAATGGGGCCGATCACGTCAATCGCATCGGGGGAGACGAAGGCGAGGATCGCGCTGGTGCCGAGGATGTAGAGCACGGCGATGATTGGCGCAGTGAAAAGGATAGAGCGGGCGATGTTGCGTGCGGGGTGGCGGGATTCTCCCGCAAAGATGGCGACGGTCTCAAAGCCGGACAAAGCCCCGAAAGTCATTTTGCTGAAGATGCTGAAGCTCAACAACGTCATCGGCGGCAGGACCAGCGGGAGCGGGTGATACGCGGGCAGATGTCCGCGCCAGACGCTGAAGTACGGCAAGAGGATCAGCACCGTCAAAATGAAAACGGTGACCATGCTGCCCGCATTGCTGAACCACTTGCCGATGCCGAGGCCAAGGCGCGCGATCAGCATCATGAGCGCGAACAACACGACGGACGCGGCCACCAGAGCGGGCCGGCTGGTGGCGATCCAGGCGGCGCTTGGTGCGGCGTAGGAGATGTAGGTCGTAGTGACCAGCGCAATCTGGGAAACCTGGACGGTCTGCAACAGCCACATGTTCCATGCCGTAAGAAATCCAACTCGATCGCTAAAACCCAGCCGAGCCCATTCGTAGAGGCCGCCCTCCAGAGGCATCAGACGATTCAGGTGAGCCACGACGAAAGCGTGCGGGATGAAGAACAGAAGGATGGCCAGAAGCCACAGAACGACGTGAGCGTTGCCGGCTTTTACGGCGGTCCCGTAGAACTCAGGGACGATGATGATGAGGATCTGTGCGAATACTAAATCTGCAATGCCGAGTTCGCGGCGCAGAGAGGCGCTGTGGGATTGGACTTCGGCCTCGGCTTTCTCCAGCGGATTATGCGGTGAGGTCAAGGTTCTGTTTCTCGTAGAGAAGTCAAAGTCCCCACCCTGTCCCGCCAAAAAACGGCGGGACAAGGATGGGGCACCCTCCCGTGAATTATTTCTTCTCTGCTGGTTTCAGCAGCAGGTCTTGATAGTCAAAACTGAAATCGGCCAGCGGAGAGACGGCGGCCATTCTTGCGCTGTCGATGCTGCCGTCGGGGTTCAGCGAGAAAGTAACAAAGGCGTCTTCGATGGTCCGCACGCGCCAATGCGCTTTGAACGTGTCATGCTGCCAGTGTTGCAGGTCGCCGATCATGGTCGGCGTGTGATCGAAGGTGATGACCAGCCCGCCGTTTTCAAACTTGATGGTGATGGGCCCGTACCAGGCGTCGTTATAAACGCCGGCGTATTTGTCGAGGGGCAGGGAAGGCTTGGAATTGGCGTCGCGCGATCCCTCGGCTTTCTTCATGGTCTCGGCCGCGTCCTTTTCTTCTTTGTCGTTCACAGTCTTGAAAGCGGCGATCCAGTCGGTGGGCGGCAACTGAAAATAATGATCGAGCACGTGGTATAGGACGGAATCGAAAGCCCCGCTTTCTTCGGCATTGGTCAGCACAACGACACCCAGATTTTCTTCCGGCACCAGCATGACGCGCGAAACGAAGCCGCCCACGCCGCCGGTGTGTCCGACCAACTTGCGGCCGTGATAATCGCGCAGTCCCCAGCCCAGCGCGTAATCGGCGAAGTTAGCTTTCAGCCCCTTAAGTGGAGGCGGAGGATCGCCGACCGGAAGGATAGTCTGGGCCGACCACATTTCTTTTGACCGCTGCTCGGTGAAGAGGCGGCCATCGCGGTCGACAAACTTTCCGCGGTTGAGTTGCAGCTGTACCCACTTCGCCATGTCGGCCGCCGAAGAGTTGATCGAGCCGGCCGGCCCGGCGTTTTCCAGATTTCCGAAAGGAATCACTTGCAGCTTGCCGGCTACGTTCGAATGCGGGAAGGCGTAGTCGTCGCCGGGCTTGAACGCCTGGTTGCTGACGTTGGAGTGGTTCATGCCGAGAGGCGCAAAAATGCGCTGGCGAATGTAGTCGTCCCACGAAATGCCGGTCACCGCAGGGATGATTTGTCCGGCCGTCATGTACAGCAAGTTGTCGTAGGCATAGTGGCTGCGGAAACTGGACTGCGGCTTCATGAAGCGCAGCTTGTAGATGACGTCTTCGCGCGAGTAGGTCGAGTGCGGCCAGAAGAGGAGATCGCCCTCGCCCAGTCCCATGCCGCTGCGGTGGGTGAGCAGATCGCGGATAGTCATTTCGTGCGAGACGTAGGGGTCGTACATGACGAAGCCAGGAAGCCGCTGGTAGACGGGATCGTCCCAGGAAAGCTTACCTTCGTCGACCAGCGTAGCAAGGGCGGCGGTGGTGAATGCCTTAGTGTTCGAGCCGATCCCGAACATCGTGAATTCGTCGACCGGAGTGGGATCGCCGAGTTTCCGCACGCCGTAGCCTTTGGCGACGACAATCTTGCCGTCCTTCACAATGGCCACTGCTATGCCGGGCACGTCGAAAGTTTTCATGGAAGACGCCACGTAGGCATCGAGGTCAGCCGGAGCGCCCGACGATTGCGCGAATGCCGAGGTCACAAGAGTAAGGGCAGCAGCGAGGGCGTACCGCTTCAAGAAGGTCTGTGGCATGCGTGTCTCCGAATGATTCGGTGAAAGAATTACGACGCGGAGATTAGAACACAGAACGAGCCCGAAGGGAGCCTGTACAAAGCCACGGGCTTCGTATACAAACTCTGAAAGCGGTGTGTGGCGCGCGATTTTGGGGGCCCGATTTTTGTATCTCAAGCCGAAAACACTGGATGAGGCGGTCTCTCTGCTGGCTTCTCCCGGCGGACAGATTCTGGCTGGGGGAACGGACTTCTATCCGGCCCTAGGGGAACGGCTGCCGCAAGGGCGTGTTGTCGACATTACAGCCGTTGGCGAAATCCGCGGCATTGCCGTGGAAAGTGAGCAGGTCCGTATCGGTGGGCTGACCACGTGGAGCGAGGTGATTCGCGCGCCGCTTCCGCGTTGCTTCGATGCGCTGAAGGCGGCGGCGAGGGAAGTGGGCTCGGTGCAGATTCAGAATCGCGGAACAGTGGCGGGGAATTTGTGCAACGCTTCTCCGGCGGCAGATGGTGTTCCGCCTTTGCTCGCATTGGATGCAGAGGTCGAACTCGCGTCTGCGACGGGAAGACGCCGCATGCCGCTGGCGCAGTTTATCGCGGGTAATCGCAGCACGATGCGGCGTCCGGACGAGATTCTGGCGGCGGTGCTGGTTCCACGGCGATTGGAAGACGCGGCTTCCGCTTTTGTGAAACTGGGCGCGCGTCGCTATCTGGTTATTTCCATTTCAATGGTGGCCGCTGTGGTGCAGGCCGATGAACCGGGCCGCGTGGCAGAGGTCCACGTCGCGGTGGGATCCTGTTCGGCGAAAGCGCAACGGCTGAGCGATTTAGAAAATGACTTAGTCGGATTACCCGCGAATGCGGGAATTGGCAAGGCTGTAACATCGGAGCATCTGCAGAGTCTTTCCCCGATTGACGATATGCGAGCGACTGCAAACTACCGGCGCGACGCGTCGCTGACTCTGGTGCGACGCGCGCTGGAAGCTTGCGTGGGAAACCGCTGATGGCCACCACGGAAAAGCTGCTCGCGGTGGAGTCTGATTTGATTTCGTTCTCGGTGAACAGACGCAGTGTGGATGTTGCGGCGCCGGGGACGCGGCGCCTATCGCGAGTGCTGCGCGACGATCTCGGACTGACCGGGACAAAAGTGGGCTGCGATGCGGGCGACTGCGGTGCCTGCACGGTATTGCTCGATGGCGAACCGGCCTGCGCGTGTCTGGTGGCGGCGGGGCAGGCCGCAGGATGCGAAATTACAACCGTCGAGGGACTGGCCGAGCGCCCTCCGTTGCACGGCCAACTGCAGCGGTCCTTTCTTTCTCACGGTGCCGCCCAATGTGGCGCTTGCACTCCTGGGATGCTGGTGGCCGCGACTGCGCTGCTCGAGAAGACTTCATCGCCGAGCGAGAACGAAGTGATGGATGCGATCGGCGGCGTGCTTTGCCGCTGCACGGGATATCGGAAGATCATCACCGCGATTATGCAGGCGAGGACGAGTGCTGCCTTGGAGGCGTCGCCTGCGGCGGGAGCGGCGGTGGGAGCTCGCCTGGTGCGGCTCGACGGCAGGAAGAAAGTCGAGGGCACGGAGACTTTTGGGGCGGATGAAACTCCTGCGGGAACGGTGGGGGTGCGCGTGATCCGCTGCCCGCATCATCGCGGCCGATTTCACTTCGGCGATCTCGATCAATTCGTCGCGGCTCATCCGGGTCTAATCATGATTCTGACGGCGAAGGATGTGCCCGGCATCGATTGCTACGGCGTCATACCGAGCTTCGCGGATCAGCCTGTGTTTGCGCACCACGAAGCGCGCTTTCGCGGGGAAGCGGTGGCCGCGCTGGTGGGAGAACCCGATGCGCTCGAAGCCGTCGACCTGGCAGAGTTCCCAGTCCGCTGGGAACAGTTGCCGCCGCTTAAAACGATTGACGAGGCGTTGGCCCCCGATGCGCCCCGTCTGCATGCGCATCGCGAGCAAAATGTTCTGGTGCGCGGACGGGTGGTTTGCGGGGATGTAGACAAGGCACTCGCCGAAGCCGACATTGTGGCCGAGGGCGAATACGAGACGGGATTTGTCGAGCATGCCTACATCGAACCGGAGGCGGGATTTGCGCGCCGCATCGGTGATTGCGTCGAGGTTCAAGCCTGCACACAGGCTCCGTACATGGATCGCCACGATGTCGCCAAGCTTCTGGGAATTCCGTTGGAGAAGGTACGAATCATTCCAACCGCGGTTGGTGGAGGATTTGGAGCGAAGCTCGATCTTTCAGTGCAGCCGTTTGTCGCTCTGGCAGCGTGGAAGTCGGGCCGGCCCGTACGCATGGTGTATTCGCGGGCCGAGTCGATTGTGTCGACGACGAAGCGGCACCCTGCGCAAATGCGGCTGCGTGCGGGCGCGACGCGGGACGGCAAACTCACGGCGCTCGACTTTGCTGCAGACTTCAACACCGGTGCGTATTCGTCCTGGGGACCCACGGTTGCGGGGCGCGTGCCGGTGCACGCTTCGGGGCCGTACCGCCTTCCAAACTACCGCGCGCTCACTCGTGCCGTGCACACCAACATTGTTCCGGCGGGAGCGTTTCGTGGATTCGGCGTGCCCCAGGCGGCGATTGCGCAGGAGCAGCTTTATGACGAGCTCGCGGATCGCGTCGGAATGGATCAGCTGGAGTTTCGCATTCTCAACGCGCTGCAGAATGATACTCCGACTGCAACTGGGCAAGTCTTAGGTGAAGGCGTTGGGATTCGAGCGTGCCTCGAGGCCTTGCGGCCGAGATGGCAAGCTGCGCGCGCGGACGCAGCCGCCTTCAACGCGAATGCGGCGGGGCCCTTGCGGCGCGGAGTCGGTGTGGCGGGTATGTGGTACGGATGCGGCAATACGTCACTGCCGAATCCGTCGACCGTACGCATCGGATTGAAGCGCGATGGACGCATCGCATTGCATCAAGGCGCGGTCGACATTGGTCAGGGATCGAATACCATCGTCACGCAGATTTGTGCCGACGCGCTGGGGGCTCCGGTGGCGCAGTTCGATCTGGTTTCAGGCGACACGGCGCTCTCGCCCGACTGCGGCAAGACCTCAGCCTCGCGGCAGACGTTCGTCACCGGGAAAGCGGCGCACATGGCGGGAAGCAAGTTGCGCAGCGAGATCCTGAAGCTGGCCGGGACGTGCGGCTGCGCGAAGATCGAGTTCGGCGACGGAAGAGTGTCGGTTGGTGAAGATGGAAAACGAAAAGTGTTTGCTCTGGCTGATAAGCCGCTGGACGCGCATGGCTACGTGATTACCTGTGAGGCGACGTTCGATCCGCCCACAAGTCCGCTGGATGAGAATGGGCAAGGAAGTCCGTATGCGGTATTCGGCTTCGGTGCGCACCTGGCGGAGATTGAAGTCGATATGGAACTGGGCGCAGTGCGCGTGCTGAAAATAACGGCGGCGCACGACGTGGGGCGTGCGATCAATCCCACGCTGATCGAGGGCCAGATCGAAGGCGGCGTAGCGCAAGGACTGGGGATGGCACTTATGGAAGAATTCTTTCCCGGCAAGGGAGAGAATCTGCACGACTATTTGATCCCGACGGCCGGAGACGTTCCTCCTGTGGAATCGATCCTGATTGAAGACCCGTCTTCCATCGGCCCGTTCGGCGCAAAGGGAATTGGCGAGCAGGCCGTGATTCCAACGGCGCCGGCGATTCTCAACGCGATTCACGATGCGATTGGGGTCCGCATGCACAAAGTTCCAGCGACGCCGGACCGGGTCCGGGCGGCAATTCTGGCCGCGCAAAAGGGTGGTCAAAAGCGACGGACAGGAGTGTCCGTCCCACACGATCACAGCGGAGGACCCCGTGGCTGACGACGCCATTCGCTGCGACGCCTGTCCCGTGCTGTGCTACATCAAGCCGGGGCGCACGGGATCGTGCGACCGCTACGGCAATCACGAGGGCAAGTTGGTGCGGCTCGATCCGCATGTCGTGCTGGATCGGGCGCTGGAGCGCGGGGAGTCGGTGGTGCCATTCCTGGAGCGCGGACACGACTGGGACGGGACGCTGATTCATCAAAGCACGATCCACCAAAGCGAGGTCAGCCACGAAGAAACTTTTGTGACCGCCATCGGGGCCGGAACGACGTACCCTGATTACAAACCGGCGCCCTTCATTATTTCGTCGCAGGTGCAAGGCGTCGACATGGTCACAGTGGTGACCGAAGGAATTTTCAGCTACTGCGGAGTGAAAGTAAAGATCGATACTGATCGATATCTGGGCGCGGAATGCAGCACGGTGCGGGCGCAGGGAGAGGCGGTGGGGCATGTGACCACCAGCGAGTATGGATCGCAGATGCTTTCGCTGGGTGGAGTGAAGCATTTGACCGGAGGCAGCCGACACGAAGGCACGGCCACCTGCGAGACGCTGGTGAACTTGTGCAACGGCAACGCCGTGGAATTGAAAATTGAAGATGGCGCGAAATTCGTGGTGCAGGCGGGCAAGCCGCCGATTGTGGACGGCGCGCAGGAAGAGCGCATGCGCGTAGGCTGCGGCTCGGCGACCATTGGCATGTTTGCTAAACAATGGTTCGGCAAAGTGGACGAAGTTGTGGTGGTCGACGATCACATCACCGGCGTACTCTCGGAACACCAGGCTGGCAAACTACTCGGCGTGCCTGAGACCGGAATCAAGCTGAAGGGCAGACGGTCCACGCCGGGAAGATATTTTCAGGTCGCTGAGCCGGGAACGTCGTGGGGCGGGACTGAGATTGAGGATCCACTCCAGATTCTTGGAAAGTTCAGCGCGAAGAAGGCCTGGCCCGGGTTGCGCCTGCTCATGGTGAGCACGACCGGCGAGCACCATGCTTATTTCGAACTGGACGAAGCTCTGAAGCCGCGGGAAAAAGAGCTGCCGGCGGCCTTGCGCGAGTCGGTGGCGCGCATCCGGGAAAACTGCGAGCCCGCTCTGTGCACGGTTTTGTTCATGGGCGGCGCCGGAGGATCGTTGCGGGCGGGCGTGACCGAGAATCCGGTGAAGCTGACTCACTCCGTGCGCGACACGCTCACGCGCGTGACCTGTGGCGGCGCCCCGGTCTACGTTTGGCCGGGCGGCGGCATCACCTTCATGGTCGACGTGACTCGCATGCCGCAGAATGCATTTGGTTATGTGCCGACGCCCGCGCTGGTGGCTCCGATCGAGTTCACATTGCGGCTGGCGGATTACGCCGCTTTGGGCGGATATTTGGAGCACGTGCGCCCGCTGAGTTCTATGGTTGCGGCCGACGAAAGCCGGCGGCGCGTGGCTGCGCGATCGGATAATCCGTGGCCGCTTGAGTCCGTAGCGAAGACGAAGAAGCAATGAATCAGCGGGCGCAAATCCGCATGCTGCCGGACGGACGGCGGCTGCATTTGAACGACGGGCCGATCGACTTGATCATCGAGGCCTTCGGCGCTCTGCGCGAAGTGGAGGCAGCGTATCGGGCTGCCAGCGCGCGCTTTGTGACGGTGCTCGACGAATTATGCAGCGAGCTGTCCTATCTGCGGCGGGCGTGCTCGGCGGAGGCGGCGTGGCCGCAAGGCGCGGTGGCGCGGAGGATGACGGCCGCGGCAATGCCTTACGCTGCAGAATATTTCATCACGCCCATGGCCGCGGTAGCGGGTGCGGTGGCGGAGGAGATTCTGGCGGCGATGGTGGCCGCGGCGGAATTGTCGTCCGCATACGTCAACGACGGCGGAGACATTGCGCTGCACTTGGCCACAGAAGAAAAGTTTGTGGTTGGCATGGTGGAGCGCCCCGACCGCCCTTCGTTGCTCGGGACCACGACGGTGCATGCGGCCGATCCGGTGCGCGGCATTGCGACCAGCGGGTGGCGAGGGCGCAGCTATTCACTCGGAATTGCGGATGCCGTCACCGTGCTCGCCGATCGTGCCGCGGCTGCCGACGCTGCGGCCACTATCATCGCCAATGCCGTCGACCTTCGGGGGCATCCTGCGATAGTTCGCGTTCCAGCTCGCGAACTTGCGCCCGATACCGATCTTGGGGATCGACCAGTGACACAAGCAGTCGGCGAGTTGACGGTGCAAGACGTGAATCAGGCTTTGGAAGCGGGTGCGCGAACCGCGGAACTACTGCTCAGAATGGGGTTGATCCGGTCGGCTGCCCTGAGTCTGCAGGGAGAGACGCGCGTGGTGGGATCTCCGGGAGAATCGCGCATGACCGCGACTCCGGTTCGCGAAAGGGGTCTGGTGCATGCCTGAGGTCGTGGTGCGCAAGAAAGTCACATGCGTGGAAGAGATTTTTCACGAAGGCGGGCCAGTGGCGGAGAAGCCACTGCGCCGCGCCGCAGCGCTTGCGGTCATTCGAAATCCGTTTGCGGGAAAGTACGTCGAGAACATTGAAGGCTTCATGGACGACTTGAAGCCGCTGGGTCTGGAGATGGCGCGGGCGCTGGTCGCGGCGCTGGGCGGAGATGCGAAGATCGTCGAGGGTTATGGGAAGGGAGCGATTGTAGGATCCCTCGGAGAAATTGAGCACGGCGCGTTATGGCACGCGCCCGGCGGTTATGGCATGCGCGAAGTGCTGGGCGGAGCGAAAGCGATTGTGGCTTCGACCAAAAAAGTTGGTGGACCGGGAACTCGGCTGGATGTGCCCATCACGCACATCAATGCGTCATACGTGCGCAGTCATTTCGACGCCATGGAAGTGGGCGTGAACGATGCTCCCCGGGCGGACGAAATCCTGCTGGCCCTGGTGATGACCACCGGCGCGCGCGTGCACGCTCGCGTGGGCGGACTGAAGGCGTCCGAGATCAAAGGGGAAGACGGGCTGAGATAAGCTGAGGGCGAAAGCATGAAAGCGAAGATCCGCAAGATCGCGACGTTCGTGGACGAGACTGAGCGCGAAATGGACCGGACGATATCGCCGCCCACGCGGCGGGCGGCAGCCGTGGCCGTAATTGAGAATCCGTGCGCGGGAAAATATGTGGAGGACCTTTCGGAGTTGATGGCCATCGGCGAGGAACTCGGGGAACTGCTCACTGCGCGCGCAATAGCGGCGCTGGGAATTCCGGGAACCTCGGCGGAGAGCTATGGCAAGGCGGCAGCGGTTGGCGAGAACGGAGAACTCGAGCATGCCGCGGCCATTCTCCATCCGAAGCTGGGGACGCCGGTGCGGCGTGTGCTGGGCAAGGGGGCGGCGCTGATTCCGTCGTCGAAGAAGCGCGGCGGCATGGGCGTGGTGCTCGACATCCCGCTGGGTCACAAAGATGCTGCGTATGTGCGCAGTCACTTCGATGGCATGGAAGTGCGAATCAATGACGCGCCGCGGGCGAATGAGATTTTGGTAGCGATTGCGGTGACGGATAGCGGGCGTCCGCTGGCGCGCGTGGGCGGCCTGACCAAGGATCAGATCAAAGGGGAAGACGGACTGCGCTGAAGCGTTTGTTAAAAGCCATGGGCGAGAATGTGGGGACAGCCGCCCTCGGCTGTCCGTTGAGCGCAGCTCGACTGGTCTCGGTTTTGCCGAACGAGGAATTCCGGGCCTGCGGCCCGGGGATAGCCGAGGCGACTGTCCCCACATATTCACGGTGCCCGCATCAGAAAAGAAATGTCGTCGACTTTGTAGAGAACCTTCCCCGGCGAATCCGGAGTCGCTTTCACCTTTCCCGCCCGCACCGCATCGAACGCGGCCACCAGTCGCGCGAGTACCGTGGGAGAGGCAACCGGAATGTTGTGAGCGCCTAGAACGAGCTTCACTTGTGGCGCAAGCGCAGCCAGCCGCCGAATCGACGCGGCATAAGCGTTGAGATCAGTCTCCGGCCGGAAGAGCCAGATGGGCGCGGGATAATAAGTGTCGCCCGTGAACAGCAGACCGTTAGCGCGATCGATGAGCGAAATCGCGTCCGGCGTGTGGCCGGACGTGGCGATGATCTCCAGCACGCGGCCGCTCAGATCGATGCGGTCGCCGTCATGTTTGTAGGCCGTGATCTGCCACGGTCGGGTTGCGTAAGACTTCGCGTCGAATCCCTTGGGCAATATGCCGCAGATCTGGTCCGGCGCGATTTCGGCCTGCGCGTCTTCGCGTGAGCCTTGTGCGTTCTTGCGGGTGAAATCCGTATCCACTCCGTAGACCGTGTCGAATTGCCAGTTGCCCCCCACGTGGTCGTCGTGGGTGTGGGAGTTCAGCACGACGATGGGAAGCTTGGTGAGTTCAGCTGTAACTTTCTTGATGTCGCTGATGCCCATGCCGGTGTCGAACAGCAGCGCCAGTTTTTCTCCGACGATGAGATAGCTGATGACTTCTTCGGCCTGGTGCGGTTCGTAGATGGCGAAGACGCCGGGCACCGGTTTGTAGACTTCGAACCAGGGATCGGTGACGGGGACGCGCTCGAGACTTTTGTATTCCGGGCGCGGGAGGGGACGGCACCAGTCGGGAATTGAGCTTTGCGCGAACAGTGTGGAGGAGACAAGAAGAATGCAAGCGAAGAGGCCAGCAGCTTTGCCACCACGGGCTCTTCCTGCAGGGGCGCTCGGCTTCGCCTTCGCTTGGACGGCCGAGGCGGCTGTCGCCACATGGTCTGTCACGGCTTGGTCTGTCACGGCTTGGTCTGTCATGGCTTTATCACCTCCGGCACTCGCGTGGCTGGGGGCGTGTTGCGGCTGCGCTGGATGCTGACCGCGCCGTCCGTGATCACCATGCCGACGCCGGCCAGGTCTCCTTTTTGAATGCTGTCGAGCAGATTCTTGCCGGCCGATTGCTGCGCGGTGTCGAGGAAAACGAAACTGGCTTCGCGTCCGGCGGCGATCAGGCCGCAGTTCAGGCTGCGCATTTTCGCAGTGTTCCCGGTCGCCAGGCAAATCGCCACTTCTGCCGGGATTTCTCCGAGCGACGACAGCACCGAAATCATGCGCAAAATGCCCAGCGGCTGGACGCCCGAACCCGCAGGCGAATCGGTGCCGAGAATGACGTGGTCGAGATGACTCACCTCCCGTGCAGTTCGCAGTGCCAGCAATGCGGCACGCTCATTACCATTGTGAACAATTTCCAGGGCGCGTGGCGAGCGCAAGCATATATCCATAATCTGATCATCTGGCAGAGCGGTGTGCCCGCCGTTGATATGGCCCACTACGTCGGCGTCGGTTTCGAGCACCATATCTTTGTCGATCAGACTCGATCCCGGAATGGATGGGCCACCGGTGTGAATCGTGCTCTGGATGCCGTGTTTGCGGGCCCAGTGGACCATGCGGCGTCCGGTGACTCCGTCTTTCACGCTGCCCAGACCGACCTCACCGAGAAACTTCACGCCAGCGGCGGCGAGTTCCTTGAAGTCGTCTTCGACCATGCCCTGTTCGAGCACGGGCGCTCCGGCGTAGACCTTGACGCCTCCCGGACGAAACGACTGAAAGGCGCGCTGCGCGAAAATGGCCATCGCTTTCAGGCCGACGATGTCTTTGGGGCGGCCAGGCGTGTGCACTTCTCCGGCCGAAACCATGGTGGTAACGCCGCCGTGCAGGCAGCTATCGATCCAGCCGAGCTGGTTCTGGCGAGGCGTCCAATCGCCGCAGACGGGATGCACGTGGCTGTCGATGAGTCCGGGAGCGAGCGCCGTGCCCTTGGCGTCGATCGTCGTCGTGGCGCCTGCGATGTCAATTTCTTTTTCTTTGCCGACGGCGTGGATGACGCCATCGATGGCCACGACGGTATCGGCGTCCAGGATGGGATGCTCGAGGTCGCCGCTGAGGAGCAGTCCTATGTTGCGGATCACCAGTTTGTTAGGGGCCGCCGATTTTGCCGGGGCGTCGTGGCTCATGGAGTCTGCTTTCTGCTGATGTTATGGGCTGAATGTTATGGAACGACGTTTTCGAACCTGCCGATCATACCCGACGCTTCTTCACCGCTGAAGCTTCGCGATGAGCGATCTTCAGCAGGTCGGGCAGAGCGTCTTCGCGCACATTCGAAAGGCTCACCAATATCCACGGATAGTCGAGATAGTGGTCGGTGATGAAATAGGTTTCCGGATCGACCGCCATCAGTTCCCCGCGGCGGTCGAAGGGCGTCTTCACGACAAGTCCAAGTCTTGATGCAGCCGGACGAACAGCTTGCCCCCGACCTTCAGCGCGGGAGTTCGGTACGACGTGCTTTCCTTTACGTTGGGAAGAGTGAGACCGACGCGGCGTACGGTGTCGTAGGTGACGGGTTGCTTCTTCATGGAATGATTTCGGTAGATTAGCTCATGGCGCGTGGCTCCCGCCAGCGCTAGGGCGTTTGTCAGCGCCGAAGCAATGGTGTTACGCTCGGCCTTCAACGCTCGACAGGAGAATCATGGTTTCGCAGGACTTCATCTTCTGGGAGGTGGATGTACAGGCCGATTTTATGTTGCCCGGAGGGAAGCTATACGTGCCGGGAGCGGAGAAGTTGCTGCCCAACATCCGGCGGCTTACCGATGCGGCGCGGCAGGGGCAAGTGTTCCTGGTTTCGCACGGATGTTTTCACACGCCCGACGATCCCGAGTTCAAAATCTTTCCCCCGCATTGCGTGAAGGGAACCGCGGGAGCGGAACTTGTCGCCGAAGCTCTGACCGAAAAAGTTGTGCGCGTCCCGAATGACGCCGCGGCCAAGCTGCCGGAAGATTTGTCCCGGTACCAGCAGATCCTGCTGGAGAAGCAGACGCTGAATATTTTTGAAAGCCGGCACGCGGACGCGATCGTGCAGAGGCTCGGGAGTCATGCGGAGTTTGTGGTGTTCGGGGTGGTGACCGAGTACTGCGTGAACTTTGCCGTCAAAGGGCTGATCGAGCGGGGGCGGCGCGTGGCCGTGGTGCGGGATGCGATCGAAACTCTGAAGGGGGAAGACGGGCGGAAGACGATGGCCGAGTTAGAGCAGCTTGGGGCGCGACTTACGACTACTGACCAGGCTCTCAGGGCGCTCCGCAACTGAGAGCCTGGATCGGGGCCCAAAACAACTCATTTCGACAATCGTCCCCGTTGGCTATCGCCAGAGCAGCGATTTTACGCCAATTTACTTGGTCTTGATGACAGTGGCCACAATCTCCCCTTCCACATCCCACCATGCACCCTGCCGTTCGGCGAATCGCGCAATACGTTCTTTAATGGAACCAATCGTCTGCTTATCGCCGGCGTCGGTGCGTTCGGTTTCGCACGCGATACCGAGGCAGCGCCTTACCACGGTCAGTTCCTGGGGTGTCAACGGCAAGGCGATAAGGTCTTTTTCGCCGGTTCTTTCGTTCGAATGGTTTCGCATCGCGGCAAAAACCTGCTTAAGGGTTAGATTCATAGTCTGGGGCGATCTACCGATGATCTTTGTCCCGGTCGTGGTCACCGTGGTTGTGGCGCCAGGTCCAGTATTCCTTCTGCTCCTCTGGACGAAGCTTGCGGAAGTCACGGTCGCGGTCGCGATGGTTCTCGTTGGCCCAGCGATGGTAGTACACGACCTCGTCGTTGTTCCACACGTGATAGTCGGTGTAGTAGGGATCATAAACGCGATAGTAGTGGTGTTCGCAGGCGACTCCGGCCAAAGATGAAGCCAGCGCAGCCGCCAGCAGCAGGGAACTCAGGGGATGGGAAGCACGGCTCATGTTGTTCTCCTTCGCAAAAAGAAAACCCTTCTCTCAACAATTAGTTGCTGGAAGCGAACCTGGGGACTCAGGAAAGTCAACTGACTGAGACACTTGCCTGCAAGACTGCTCCCACCTTCTCTCTAACGTTTTGTTCCGAACCGCATTTCCTTTTCTTTCGATTACTTCTCAACGGGGTTAGATTGTAATAGACTTGGGCGGAGGAGAATACACGTTGCGAGATCCGCTGGGCACGCTGTTGGAGTTGCCGGAGCAGGAGAAAACCGAGCGGGGGCTGGAACACACGCCCCGCGAAATCTGGCAGCAGCCCGCAACCTGGAGCAAAACCTACGAGCGCTGCCAGGAACGCCAGGGCGAATTGAACGACGCGCTGCGGCGGGCCGGAATCGGGCGCGGCAGCACCTCCTCTCCCACGGTGTATCTGGTGGGCGCGGGCACATCGGACTATACCGGGCGGGCGCTGGCTCCGTTGCTTCGCCGGCGCTGGGGCTGTGACGTCTGGCCCATTCCGAGTACCACGCTGCTCACGGATTTCGAGGAGTTCCACCGTCCGGGAAGAGACTATCTCTGGATCTCGTTCTCCCGTTCGGGAGAGAGTCCGGAGGGCGTGGCGTTGCTGGAGCAGGCGCTGGACCGGCAGCGCGACATCCGGCATGTGGTCATCACCTGCAACCAGCAGGGGACGATGGCGCAACTGTGCCTGCGGCATCCGGATCGCGCCGTGGTTCTGGTGCTGGACGACGCGGTGAACGACCGCGGCCTCGCCATGACCAGTTCGTTCAGCAACATGGTTCTCGCCGGACAGTGCGTGGGGCATCTGGAAGAGTTGGCGCCGTTCGGCGAGGTGGTGGCGCAGATGTCTGAAGTCGGCCGGCAATTCCTTCCCGCTGCTGCGGAGGCCGCTGCAGCCATTACGACGTTGGGCTGCACGCGTGCCTGTTTTGTGGGCGCGGGAGTTCTGCGAGCGGTAGCCGACGAATCCAGCTTGAAAGTGGTGGAGCTGAGCGCCGGCAAAGTCACCACTTTGGCGGAGACGCCGCTCGGGCTGCGTCACGGACCGCTGTCAAGCGTAGATAGCCAGACTTTATTTGTGGCTTTCCTGTCGAGCGAGGCGCGGCGCCGCGGCTACGAACTTGACCTGCTGCGGGAGATCGATCGCAAACATCTGGGCCGGGTGCGGGCTGTGGTTACGGCGCGCAGCGGCGACGATGTGTCGGCGCTGGCCGATTATACGTTGTCATTGAATTGTGCCGATTTTCCGGATCAGTATCGGCCCGTGCTCGATGTGATGCTGGGCCAGTTGATCGGCCTGTTCGCCTCCATGCGATGCGGCCTGAAGCCAGACCAACCGAGTCCCGGTGGAACCATCACGCGCGTCGTCGCGCCCATCAAGCTGTATTCCTGAATACTTTCAGCGCGCTAGGTCGTGATCGCCTCGGCGGTTGTGGGCTCATACGTACAGAACGGATCGCTTCCTAAGGCATCGCCGGTGTGGGCGTAGGCTCGGGCGCGCGACCCTCCGCAGATATGGCTGTACTCGCACCCTCCGCACTTTCCGTGGAACTGATCGGGAGAGTGCAGGGCGCGGAAGGTGTTGGAGTTGCGGTAGACGTCGACCAGCGAACCGGTGCGGACATTGCCGCAGCGGAGCGGCAGGAATCCCGAGGGATAAATCTCTCCCAGGTTTGAGACGAAAACGATGCCGTGGCCGTCGCGAATCTGAAATCCCTTGTAGACGGAAGTGGCCTTCATGTCGGGTGTCGGCATGCCCGAGGCGCGCATCTGGTCGAGCGCGATGCGGCGATAGGACGGAGCTTCCGTCGTCTTGATGGCAAATGGAGCGTGGGGAGAAAGATCAAACACCCACTTCATAATCGCTTCGCCATCTTCGGGGGAGACTTCGTTCAGGGCTTTGCCGCGTCCCACCGAGATCAGGAAGAACAGGCTCCAGCGCATAACTGGAAAACTGGTGCGCAGCAACTGGTAAATGTCGGGCAGATCGTCGGCGGTTTCTTCGGCGACCAGCGTATTGACCTGGATGGGAATGCCGAGGCGTCCGCAATGGCGGGCCGCTTCCATGGTGCGCTCAAAAGTTCCCTCAGCGGTGCGGATAGTATCGTGTCTCTCGACCGAGGAGCCGTCGAGGCTGAGTCCCAGGCTTTGAATTCCGTGCGCCTTCAACCTGGTGATGGCCTCGTTGGTCAACGCGGGAGTCGCGCTCGGAGTGATCGAGACTTCCAGTCCCAATCCGTTGGCGTAGTCGATCAGAGGAAAAATATCTTTGCGGCTGAGCGGATCGCCTCCGGTCAGGATCAGGTGCGGCAGCGGATTGCCGAACTCGACCAGTTGGTTCAGGAAGCGCTTGCTCTGTTCGGTGTTGAGTTCCAGTCGATTTGCATTCGGCATTGCCTCGGCGCGGCAGTGTTTGCAGGCAAGGCCGCAAGCCTGGGTCATCTCCCAGTAGACCAGCATGGGATTTCTGGAAAAATCGTGAGCCCCACGACTCATAATTGGATGATTGCCGGCGATCCCCACGAAGTTCCCCCTTCGGTGAATGGCTCTACAAAGAGCTTCCACAAGCAAGTTCAGAGTAGTTTCGGGGAGGGGAAAAGGGCTGTGACTGTAATCACACCGGCGGGTGACTGGTCGCGCAGAAAGCAGAGGGCGGTGAGGGGAGATGACGTTCGGGTTACGCGAGGACAACAGGAGGCAGTTTGGGAAAGTTCACTCTTTGATAACCCCCCTCCCCCCCCTCCCCCGATCCATTGGAATCATCAACTTCGGGGAAATTCGCGAATTAATCTATGGGCTGCAATCACTTAGGGGCAAAATCTTGAGCCGCAAGGAGTTACAGTCCGAGATCGGATCCTGGATGGTCCATGCCAGTATCGCGGAACGAAATCTCTCAGTCAAGGTTGTGTGAACCTGGTTGCAGGTATTCCTGTGGAAAACGCTGGGCTCAGAACTCGGCTGGGAGAAATGAGTTGTAATGGACACTCCGATCAGCGAGCTAGATTGGGGGCTTCTTCCCACAAATCCCTTCCGCGGATGCACACTACACGATCTTCGGGCCGGAGTGCAGCTTCACGTCCCAGGCGAGGCCGAGCAGGCGCAAGACCCATATCCCAAGCCAGTTCACGTCGATCTCGTACCAGGCAAAGCCGTGCCGGGCGGATTGAGGGCAGGCGTGGTGGTTGTTGTGCCAGCCTTCGCCGAAGCTCAGTATCGCTACCCAAGCGTTGTTCCTGGATGAATCGCGGGTGAGGAAGCGACGCGATCCCCACATGTGAGTGGCGGAGTTCACCAGGTAAGTCGCGTGCAGGCCGACCACAGTGCGCAGGAAGACTCCCCACATCAGGTATCTCCAGCCGCCTACGGCGAGGATGACCAGCGCCAGGGCGCCCACGGGAATCCAATGCCACTTGCTGATCCACAGCATGAACCTGTCTTTGCGGAGTTCAGGAACATACGGTAAAAGCACGGTGGGGTTGTTGTGCATGGCCGCGCCCGTAATGATCCAGCCCATGTGCGACCAGAATCCGCCGTCGCGCGGCGAATGCGGGTCGTCCGCCTGGTCCGAGTTCTGATGATGGATGCGGTGCGTCGCCACCCAGCTGATGGGACCACCCTGCAGAGCCAGGGTCCCGCAGATCGTCAAGAAATACTCGATCCACTTAGGCGTCTTATAGCCGCGGTGTGTGAGCAGTCGATGGTAACCCATCCCAATGCCCAGGCTCCCCGCCACCCACCACAGAAACAGCGCAAGCGCCAGCGCCTTCCAACTGAATACGAACAAGGCAACGACGGCGCAGACGTGGAACAGGCCAAGAAACAAAGTGACGGTCAGATTGAGGGGCTGGGCAAAGGTTCGGTCACGTTTGAGAATACCTAACCCGAGGTTGCTAAAGGCTGACACTGGATTGCAGCACACACCAGAAAACGAGGCACAGGAGTCTTGTCCGAGCGCCCACTTCTTTGGGGTCGAGCACCGAGGCAATTCGTCCGGTCCTATAAAGATGACGATACGCGGAAAATTCTCCGAGCCATGTGCAATATTGGTCACTCGAGAGAATTTGGACCGGGCGGTACAGAGAAGCGGGATTGGCTACCAATCTGGGAACGCTTATCTCTTAAGCCCAGAGATGAGCCCTCAGGCTCGATGAGTGTTAAGGAGATGCTACGTCACCTATCGGCTAGAATGGCCGGGCGTCTGCTGGTTAGCGGCTGGTGGCGTTGATTCTACAGCCAACAACGGTTAGTACCTTACTGTTTGTTGATTCGGGGAGACCGAACCACGGCAGGATAGTCAAGCTGAGGCGGTCAGGGCTCGTCCGCTTGACGGCCGAGGAGGGCAGTGCTTCGCGCGAGCAGCGGGTCCGCTTTCTATCTTTACTATCTTTCTAGACTATCTTTCTAGACTAACTTTCTAGACTATCTTTCTGGCTTGCTATCTGCCATCTTTGCTGTCGGCGGAATTGCGTGTGATCGCAATCATGAGGGGACAGCTGACAAGGCTGACTCCACATTTTGCAAAGCCTGACAAATCTCTACCTTCCTTGACGATTTCCTGAATATCATTAAGAGCGCCGACTT
>Ga0210399_10000852_pt1 | contig 23890 bp, 18 predicted proteins | sample IncBWC14MmetaG_FD_150865 | JGI IMG/M metagenome (GOLD analysis project Ga0210399, IMG submission 150865) | Forest soil microbial communities from Barre Woods Harvard Forest LTER site, Petersham, Massachusetts, United States - Inc-BW-C-14-M | ecosystem: Environmental > Terrestrial > Soil >... | reverse complement strand
CCCCTACAATGGATGCTGGACGTGGTGGCGAAGCTTTGAGTAATGGCTAGTCTCTTGTAGGGAAGCAGCATTGCTGCGCCCCAGTTCAGCACGATGTAGTCCGCAAAATCAGATTCGCGGCGGCACGCGAGAGTCTCGGAGGCACGCCACATCAATGCGTTTTGATACCATCATCAAGAACGCTACGATCGTGACCGCGATGGACACGACGTTAGCCGACGTCGGCATCTCCGGGGGTAAAATCTCCGCGATTGCGGCGCAATTGTCAGCGGAAAACGCTACGCAGACAATCGATGCCAGCAATCATTTGCTTCTTCCCGGCGGCATCGATGTCCACACGCATCTCGACATGCCTTTCGGCGGAACCATGTCAGCTGATGACTTCCAGACCGGCACCATCGCCGCAGCCTACGGCGGGACCACCACGCTGATCGACTTCGCGATTCAGTACAAAGGGCAGACGCTGCGGCATGCCTTTGACACCTGGATGAAGAAGGCTCACGACAAGGCCACCATTGACTACGCCTTTCACTGCATCATCACGGATCTAGGCAGCGCACAACTCGAAGAGATGGGCCAGCTCATCCGCGAAGGCGTCACGAGCTTCAAACTTTTCATGGCCTATCCCGGCGTCTTCATGCTCGACGACGCCAGCATCTTCCGCGCCATGGGGCAAGCTGCCAAGCACTCCGGACTGATCTGCATGCATGCTGAAAATGGCGGGGCTATTGATGTGATCGTCCAGCAAGCGCTGGCGGAAGGGAAGCGCGCCCCGAAATATCACGCGCTGACGCGCCCCACCACCGCCGAAGCCGAAGCCACTTCTCGCGCGATCGCGCTGGCGGAGATGGCCGGATGTCCTGTCTACATCGTTCATCTCTCCTGCAACGAGGCTCTCGAAAAAGTTCGCGAGGCACGCGACCGCGGGTTGCCCGCCTACGCGGAAACTTGCCCGCAATATCTGTATTTGTCGCTGGAAAACATGAACGCCCCCGGTTTTGAAGGCGCGAAGTACGTCTTCACGCCGCCGCTGCGCGAGAAATGGCATCAGGAAAAACTCTGGCAGGGCCTCACGCACGATACGCTGCAGGTCGTCTCGACCGATCACTGCCCATTCTGCTTCAAGGAACAAAAGGAGCTGGGCATCGATGACTTCACCAAGATTCCGAACGGTGGTCCTGGCATTGAACATCGCCTGAGCCTCATCTACACGGGAGGCGTTCACGGCAAGCGTTTCTCGCCGAACCGCTTTGTGGAAGTCGTTTCGACTGCGCCTGCAAAACTCTTCGGCCTGTTCCCGCGCAAGGGCACGATTGCGGTCGGGTCTGACGCCGATCTGGTCATTTTCGATCCCAACGAAGAGCAAGTGATCAGCGTCAAGACACACCACATGCGCGTGGATTATTCCATGTTCGAAGGGATTCAGATCAAGGGCGTTCCGAAAACGGTGCTGTCGCGTGGCCGCGCGGTCATCGACGCGGGTCAATTTGTGGGGCGCCCGGGAAGCGGCCAATTCCTGCGCCGCCAAACCTACGCCGGTATCTAGCTCCGCGTTTGTAAAAACTAAAGGCAGTGGCGCAGCCACCTGCTGCGCCACTGCCCGCGAATACTGCGACTTGATTAACTAATCTGACTTGGTTGAACTATTGTGAGAAGTTGAACATTCCGAACAGGTCGCCAATCGCGGGCGAGTTTGTTGGAACATACGGATTCGATGCTGGGCTGGTAGCCTCCGGAAGATTATCCCGGCTGCGCTTGCTGATGGTTGGCAGGCTCCAGTTCCGTTCGATGAACTTCAGAATGGAGACGTGGTCATAGTACACGTGCCTGACGCGTCCGCCCGTGGAGTATGGTGATACTACGATGAGCGGAATGCGCGTCCCGTCGCCGAAAAAGTCCAGCGCTTGGATATAGCCAGCGTCGTAGTAACCGCCGCCCTCATCTACCGTGATGAAGATCGCCGTCTCTTTCCAGAGGCTCGGGTTGGCCTGCACCGCATCGATAATCTTCTTCGTGAATCCTTCGAAAAGGTTCCACTTGGAAGATGCCGGGTGACCGTCAACCCATCCGCTGGGCTTCACGTAGGAAACCGCCGGAAGATTGCCACTCTTGATGTCCGCGTAGAGGTCAGTCGTGTCCTTGAGGTGCGCGGTACGTACCGCATCATCGGCCATGATCTGTGTTTCGTACTGAAACGGGTTGCAAATGTTGCAGTACTGGTCGCTCATCGCGCCAACAGTCCCGTAGTTGATCTGGTATTTGTCGCCTAGATAGGCGTTCCACTGATCGCCATAGTATTTCCATGACACGTTGTGTTCCATCAACACGTCAGCAATGGTGCGCTGTTTCGTCGGGGGAATCGTGAACGGCGTATTGGCTACGTTGGGGTCCGTGTAGGCGTTGCTGCCGTCCCCGAAGTACCCGGGGTTGTAGTTGTTCAGCAGGTAGTAGTGGCCCGGTGCGCACTTGGGATCCACTTCGTAGGGCAGTGAACTCAGGTAGCCCAGGACCGCCGAAACGCCGGGCTGATCGGAGTCCGAACAGTTGCTGTAGGACCCGCCGCCAAACGATGCCTTGCCGAACGCCCCGCCGCCGTAACCATCCTCGGTGTACCAATTGTTCGTACCCGACTGTGGATCGGGGTTTTCGATCTGGTCCACGATCCCTGCATTTGGCGTGCCCACGAAGGTTGGCGCTGGTTGGTTGTGTGGAGGCGTAGCTGCGTTGCCGTCGGCGTCGCTGAAAAAGAGCGCATCGCCAAACCCCAGCATGATGCTGTTGGCTCCAGTGCCGCCTGCAACTGGCTGATGGTAATTGTCCGCGATCGTGTAGTTGTCAGCCAGGAATTTCGTATAGGGCGCGTCACCGTTTTGCATGTTGTAAAAGCCCATTGCCGTCGAACCTTCTCCAGTCGAGAAGTTGTTGAATGCAGGGTCCTGCGGCAGACCGTTCGTGCCCGCACCCACCGTCACCTCAACCCACGGAAACAGGTCCTTTTTGCACCCGCCCTGATCCTTCGCGGTCGCATAGCTGACGTTGCAATCCATCTGTTGCCACATCTGATAGAACCGGTGCACCGGGCTCGCTGCGTAGGAGTCATAAGGAAATGTGCTGGAGGTAAGTTGGAACGGCCCCGGCGGCAGATTGTTCACGTTCGCGATGCGCTGGTCCGCTGTCTTTTTCATTTGGCCCGAGCCGGCCCCGCCGGTCAGCATAAACGGATAGTACTCCGCAGGCAGTCCATTTTCCGACGCCATCGCATCGGCCAAAGTGCAGACACCGTTGTCTTTGCAGACATCTATTGGACCGCCGACCGCGGGTGGCGGGAGCGTCGGATACAATACCTTCGAGCCGGGACTCTCCTGGTACGTGTCGGTGTCCTGCGCAGAATATTGCTGCGACTGCGCGAAATTCGGACCCGGCGTTCCATCGGCGTTGATGATTCCCCTCGACAACAGATTGTCGACCGTGCCGTTCTTGGGCTTGTAAGTGGCAAAAATGTGGTCAAACGTGCGGTTCTCTCCGACGATGATGATCACATGTTTGATCGGTGAGGTAGTCTTCCCATCATTGCTGCCGGTGTCGGTCTGTGCGCGAAGGGGAGTGGCTACAAGCAGTTGTGTTGCGACGACTGCGGCGAGAACTTGCTTGACGGTCGGCAAGTAACCTCGCCAGTGAGACAGGCGCGAATGCATCTATAAAACCTCCATCGAGGGACGTGTCGCGCAACCGGATGGGCGGGAGGTTCGGATTGCGCGCGACACATGTGTAAGCTCATTTTGTTACACGTGCGCGACAGCTGGATGAACTGCCGGACAAAGTCGGCGGCGCGATTTGTTAAAATCTAAAATTTAAATTTAATTTGTTTTTCGCGCTGAAGAATCGAGTCTTTCTTGTTTCTCTCGCGGATTTTTCGCGTAGTCGTCAAACCCCGCCGCGATTCCCCGAATTTCCTCCAAGGTGTGGTCCCGGCGCAGCAGACCGTTTTCCAATACCGTTTCCAGTTGATCCGCGCCGTTGACTGGTTCGCCGGAATTTTGCGTTATGGTCACGAACTCGCTGCCCTCTTTCAACAGCACGAAGCGTCCCGCGCGCGAATCCTTCCCTGGGTCGGTCACCGGCTGTTTGTAGACGTCGTGCCACTGGCCATTGATGTCGATCGCGGAGCATTTCAGAGCGAAACGCAGCGTGTCGCGGTTCACCTGTTGCAATAGGGCGCCGCCCATTCCGAAGCTCCAGTTATCCATGGACCAGCCCCGCCGCGTCAGCTGGGAGATCATGTTCTGGATGGTGTAGTAGTTCACGCCGTCGCCCTGGATGAAACGCACCTGCGGCGCGATGACCTTCCAGCCCTTGCGATTGACCTCATAGCCGAACTTGTCAGCTGCGATTTTGAAGAGCTCTTCGAGCACGGAAACCGCATCGCCGCTGTCCGGGCGGATCACCAGCGTCCCGTTGCGCTGCATCACTTTGTCGCGCAGTTTCCCGCCCCACATACTGCGCACCGCGTTGTAAATGTCGTAGGAATCACTGACGCACGCCACAAAGCCTTCGGGAACGTTATCCAGAATATTTTCATAGGCTTCCAACTCATGCTCGCGGCCCCACGCGGTGATCGTGGAGTGCTCCGAGGCGGGAATGCTGACGCCGGCCATGTCTGCACCGTAGTATTGCTGAAGCAGTTCGATGGCCGGCAGATTGTCGGTGCCCAGAAAATTGAACAGGTGCGCGGCCCCGCCGATGGCCGCGGATTCGCGGCTGCTTACACCCCGAAATCCAAAATCATGCAACTTGAAGGCGATTCCCGACGGATCGCCGGTACGAACCAGCGCTTCCCCGAGAATCTGTTTGATGGCACGGCTGAGGGTCGCCACCGTGATGGGGTACCAGATCTGGAGCAGCAACGTTTCCGCCCAGTTCGTGAGCCAGTAAAACTCCGGGTCGGTGTTTACCACCGTGACGATCGCATTTTGCGCGCCGACGACCGACCCTTCTTTGACAGCTTTCACCTGCAAAGGCAGAACGCCGGCATATTTCGCATAGAGGCTTTTCCAACCTTCGTAGTTGAAGCACTTGGGATTACCGGAAAAATGCTGGCTCGCGAATTTCGCGGCCTCCTCGATGTCCTGGAGGTCAAAAACTTTACCCGCAAAATTTGCCTTCAAGATGTATTGCAGCCCGGCCATTTCGGAGTGGTCGAAAAAGCCGCCGCGCGAGCAGACGTAAGAATAGATGTAGCGCGTATTGGGAGGGTATTGCCACCAATGGCTAAGCTTGTAGCTATCGGTGTTCAGGATCGGATTCAATCGCAGGGGCTGGATGGTGGTCTCCTGTTCAGCGTGTAGGCGCCGGGCTCAAGCCCGGCGCTGGTTGTTCTCGCATCGCTTCACGGTCACAGAGGTTGCTCCAGGGTAAAAGAAACATACAGCAGCCGATCGTCGCGCTGAATTTGCAGCACCACCGGCGAGCCGGGCTTGAGATCGGCCAAGGCGGTGCGCAGGCGGTCGAGCGTGGTCATCGGCTGACCGTTCAGAGCGCGAATCACATCTCCCGTGTTAAGTGGAATTTCGGCGCCGGTTCCGGTGGCGCGCGCGGCCACGATGATGCCGAACGGATCGCGGAGGTCGGACGCCATCTCGGCGACCTTCTTGTCGATTTCTATACCCAGAATGCCGAGCGGGCGGACCAGACTCTTCTCCGGATCAGCAAGAGAAGTAATCTGATCCATGCTGTCTGTGTGCTCGATCACCGGCACGTCAAATGCCAGCCGTTCTTGCCCGCGCAAGACTTCCAAATGCACTTTTTCGCCGGCGTTGACGGACATCAAGCGGAAGGAAACATACGGAATACTCTCAGCCATGCGGCCATCAATGGTAAGCAATACATCGCCGATGCGAACTCCGGCAGCGAGAGCCGGGCCGCCGGGGAGAACGTCGGACACGATCACTCCGTAACTCCGCGGCAAGTTCATGGCCGCCGCGAGCACCGGCGTAATCGTCTGCAGTCCGAGGCCGACTTGCATGCGATGCAGGTGGCCGAATTTCCGAAGCTGCTGGTAGGCTACGCTGACCACGCTGCTGGGAATGGCGAAGCCGAGTCCTTCGTTACCCCCGGACTGCGACAGGATGAACGTGTTGACGCCGACGACCGCGCCATCCACGTTGATCAGCGGCCCGCCGGAGTTGCCCGGGTTGATGGGTGCGTCGGTCTGAATGTAAACCATCGGCGAATCGGGATCGGTCTGCCGCGCGACCGACGAAACCACGCCCAAGGTGACCGTATTGCGCAATCCTTCGGGACTCCCAAAGGCCAGAACCACCTCGCCCTGATGGAGATTCCTATAAGGCGCAATAGGCAGCGCTTCCAGCTTGACGTTGTCCACTTTCAGCAGTGCCAGGTCGATTTCGCGGCTCAGGCCGACGACGCGTGCTGGCACTATATTTGTTTTGGTGGACAGCAACGATTGTAGCGACCCGTCGGGATTGCCCGAGGGTAAAACCACTTGAACGACCTGTGCTCCGGTTACGACGTGGGCATTGGTGATGATATAGCCCGCCGGATCGATCACAAACCCGGAACCAATCGCTCTTTGCCTCCCAATCACTACGCTGGCGTTGCCGCGACCTTCTTCCACGGGGCCATAGCCCGCGACCAGAATCTGCACCACACTGGGTGAGACTTTTCGAATCAGCGCATCCACGGACTCGTTGAACTTGCGAAGGGTATTGTCCTCGGTACGGTTCTGGGCGGCTGCCGGTTCAGTGCTGCAGAAGACTGCTGCGCCGCAAAACGCGAAGGCGATCGAGACGTGTCGAAATTTGGAGCGGCAGCGAGTCGTTGAAGCTGGCATGAACAGGGTTCTCCTCGGATGGTCGGTCCGAAAAAGCAGGGTCTGCGATTCTCATTAGACTACAACCAGCGGAAAAATACCGCCCGGGCGCCCGGGGAAAACAGGAGAGGCCAATGGCAGCCGGCGAGTAACACATGTACCGCCACCTTTCTATCCGAGCCTACGCGGGAAAGGCTGTAGCTAGCCGCCGTACTCCAAGGGGTAGCGACATCTGTTTCGACCGCGCCACAGCTACTTGTCGCGCATGCCGGCAGCGGGGACTTGGTCTTTTGAGGTGCGGAAGAGACGGCGGAGGTTGCGGAATATGTCATAAGCAGCAACCACGCTGAGACCGATCAGGGCGTAAATGAGCGAATGGTTCAGGATTTCGACGGTGCGCCGGTAGCTTTCCGCAGAGGCGCCGGGTATATCCGCCAGAACGATCCAGTTCCCGGCTTTCAGCAAGAAGACCAGAATCGTGATCCACGCAACATTGCTGACCAGGCGGTAGATGGCAGGCAGGCGCACCCAGTCCGGACGGAACAGGTTGACGCCCGCCTGCACCATTCCCGCCAGCGCCAACAGAACCACAGGCCAGTAAAATTGATGCCAGATGTGCGCCGGCTTGATGAAGGTAGCCGCGGGTCCAAAAATCATGAAAGGGAAGCGCTGCGCGACTCGAAGCCAGCCGATGGAAATGCCTAAAGCCACAAATTGTGCGATCGAATCAAACCGGGATACACGGCGCGAATCTTGTTTTCCATCGGGTTCTCCTGTTTGCATCGCGAACACGGGGTGCCAGGGATGCTTCAGGCCTCGCGGATCCCAGCGATCCGGGAACTTGCTCCAATGGTGCTCCGCCAGACCGAAAATCACGGTGATCACCCCGAACTGAATGAGAAACTGGTAGAGGAAAACAGGCAAGCTATCGACCAAGGTGATGGACTTGCCGCTTGCGAACAGTGCGGTCAACACAATGAGGATCGCGATTCCAGTTAATCCAAGATTGAACTCCAGCACCCGAATGTAGAAAGGAAACAGCACCGGGCCGATAATTTGAGGGCCGAAGGCTACGCTGCGTTGGTCCTGACGGTAGCGGCTCGCTACGATCAGTGGATGACCGTGCTGCTTCAGGATGGCTTCCACTTCACCCTCGTTCAGCGGCCTGCCAAGCGTCCCCTCTTTGTCTTCTACTTGCGCACGAAGGTTCTCCGAGAGTTCGTTGATAATGTCGTCTCTTTGCGCGGCTGGCAGGCAGCTCCGGACCGATTTCAAATATTGATCGAGAATTTCCATGGGTCCTCCTTACCTTCCGAAGATCCGATATGCAACCAAGCCAAAGTGGCAAATCTCCAAGAGAATGCGGACGGAGGTGAGACTTGCCTGAGTCATGGTATTCAGGATGTCCGGCCCGGCGGTGATGAGCAGGCCGGATGAGAGAAGGACGAGCAGTCGCCCCGGGATGTCGACGGGAGCCTCTTCTGCGCGATCTTGGGATTGGCGCGCCAGAAATCTGTGGCAGTTAGAAATATAGCTATTGTTATCAATTAGTTGCATGGTTCTAACCTTTCACAATGGCGGTAAGAGAGGAATCGATGCTTTTCCACTCCGCCAGCAGTTGTTGCAGGATTTGCTTACCTTCGGACGACAGGACATAGAATCGTTTGTTGCGTTTGTCTTCTTCGCGCCATTCACTGACCAGCAGACCTTGCGTCTCGAGACGGCGCAGGAGGGGATAGAGAGTGCCCTCGTCAATAGCCATACCGTGCTCGCCTAGGGCTTTGCGGAGCGTGTAGCCGTATTGCTCGGACCGCAGCTGGGCCAGGACCGCCAGGATCAGGGAGCCGCGGCGAAGCTCGGAGCGAAGGTTCTCGAGGACGTTGGGTTCGATGGTCATATACTGTGTGGCGTCTACTGTACGACGCATACTGTATGATACACAGTAAAGCTTGTCAAGTGAAATTTTACGAACGATTCATTTTGCAGCGCGTATGGTGCGGAGCATCCAAGACTCGGGGATCAACCAATCGCAGGGAGGTACGGAGGGGAACACCGGGTCGGTATGTGGTGGTGTTCCGCGCGGGCCGGAAATGCGACGATTGAGTTTGCTGAAGGGCGAATAGATCCATGGCGCGATTACTGACCACCGAAGACCAGCGGCTCGAAGAGACGAAAGCACGGAAGAAATATTGGAAGCGCTGGGGCCCTTATCTTTCCGAGCGGCAATGGGGAACGGTGCGGGAGGACTACAGTCCCGGTGGCACCGCGTGGGAATACTTTCCGCACGACCACGCACGTTCGCGCGCTTATCGCTGGGGCGAAGACGGCATCGGTGGGATCAGCGACCGTCATCAATTGATCTGCTTTGGATTGGCCCTTTGGAATGGCCAGGATGCCATTCTAAAGGAACGCCTGTTCGGACTGACCGGAAACGAGGGGAATCACGGCGAAGACGTCAAAGAATATTACTTCTATCTGGACTCGACGCCCACGCATACCTACATGCGTATGCTTTACAAATATCCGCAAGCGGCATTTCCCTACGCACAATTGGTGGAAGAGAACCGCAGGCGGGGCAAGGGGGCGCCCGAGTACGAGTTGGTGGACACGGGCGTGTTTGCGGAGAGCCGGTATTTCGACGTGTTCGTGGAATATGCGAAAGCGGATGTGGAAGACATTCTCATCAAAATCACGGCGGTGAACCGCGGTCCGGAAAGCGCTCCGCTGAAGATCTTGCCTTCGGTCTGGTTCCGCAATACTTGGTCCTGGGGCAAAGACCTGCGGCGCCCGATGGTGCGCTCCGGCATCTGCATTCCAGGAAGCGTGTGCGCCGAACTGCAGCATTGGCAATACGGGAAGCGCTGGCTGCTCTGCGCTGGGCACCCAGACCTGCTCTTCACGGAGAACGAGACAAACATGCAACGGTTGTTCGCGCGCCAGAATCGTTCGTATGTAAAGGACGCGCTTCATGCTTACATGATTCAGGGCGATAAAGCAGCCGTAAATCCGAAACAGATGGGCACCAAGATGGCGGCGCTCTATCCAGTCGATTTGGGACCCGGCGAGAGCGTCACATTGAAATTGCGGCTCACGGACATGCAACCGATCAGCGGCATGAGCGAGAACTCCGCAATGGTGGGATCCAGCGCATCGCCAGGACATGCGGAGCGCGCGGAAGGCGTTCCCGCTTCGAATGATTTTGGCGACGGATTTGACGCCATGTTCGCCACGCGCCAAAAGGAGGCCGACGAATTCTACGCGTCGCGCATTCCCAAGGAATTGTCCGACGACGCGAAATCGGTCATGCGCCAATCCTTTGGCGGCATGCTGTGGTGCAAGCAGTTCTACCATTACGACGTGCGTACCTGGTTGGAGGGTGATCCGGCGGGCCCTCCTCCTCCCAAGGAGCGCCTGCAGGGACGCAACAAGGATTGGACGCATCTCTACAACGACGACATCATCTCCATGCCGGACAAGTGGGAGTATCCGTGGTACGCGGCGTGGGATCTGGCGTTCCACTGCATTCCCATCGCGCTGGTCGATCCCGATTTTGCGAAAGAGCAGCTGATCCTGCTGCTGCGCGAGTGGTACATGCACCCGAACGGACAATTGCCCGCATACGAGTGGGCATTTGGCGATGTAAACCCGCCGGTGCACGCGTGGGCGGCGTGGCGCGTCTATAAGATTGAGCGGCGTGTGCGCGGAGTGGCCGATCGCGGATTTTTGCAAAAGGTTTTTCACAAACTGCTGTTGAATTTCACCTGGTGGGTGAACCGCAAAGACCCCGACGGCATGAACATTTTTCAAGGCGGATTTCTGGGCCTGGACAACATCGGGTTATTCGACCGTTCGGCGCCACTGCCGACGGGCGGCCATCTGGAGCAATCCGACGGCACGAGCTGGATGGGCATGTATTGCCTGAACATGATGGCGATCGCGCTGGAGCTCGCGAAAGAAGACCCGGCTTATGAGGACGTTGCCAGCAAGTTTTTCGAACACTTTGTAAACATCGCGCACGCCATGAACGATATGGGTTCCGGCGGCAGGTCGCTGTGGGACGAAGCGGACGGGTTTTATTACGACGTGCTGCAACTTCCGAACGGCGAAGAACACTTCATGAAGATTCGTTCGATGGTCGGGCTGATTCCGCTGTTCGCCGTGGAAACGCTGGAGCCGGAAGTCGTCGACCGATTGCCGGGTTTCAAGCGTCGAATGCAGTGGTTCATCGACAATCATGCGGATGTGCCGGAACACATCGAAATGACGGAAAGGTCGGCCCGTGGCGTGCGACGCCTGTTGTCGCTGGTGAATCGTAAGCAGCTCCGAAGGGTATTGTCGCGGATGCTGGACGAAACCGAATTCTTGTCGCCGCATGGCGTGCGTGCGTTGTCGCGCTATCATCTCGACCATCCCTACGAAGTGACCGTGAATGGCAACGTAAACCGCGTGCAGTACGAGCCGGCTGAATCGACCACCGGCATGTTCGGCGGAAATTCGAACTGGCGCGGACCGATATGGTTTCCGGTCAACTATCTACTGATCGAGTCGCTGCAAAAGTTTCATCACTACTACGGCGAGGATTTTAAAGTCGAGTGCCCCACGCACTCCGGCACGGAATCCGACCTATGGCAGGTGGCTGCGGAGATTTCGCGCAGGCTCGTGAGAACTTTCCTGCGTGGGGACGATGGCCGGCGACCTGTCTATGGCGGCAACGTAATGTTTCAGTACGACCCCCACTGGAAAGATCTGATTTTGTTCTACGAGTTTTTTCACGGCGACAACGGCGCGGGTATCGGCGCGAGTCACCAGACAGGATGGACGGGACTGGTCGCGAAGATGCTCGAACAGAGCGGTGAGTGACCCGCAGCCAATCCGCTTTGAACCGGCGCGACCCGAGCACGCCGATATCTTCATCACGATGATGCGTGCACTGGAACAGGCCGATCCCGGGAAGACGCCTTTCGACGAGCAGCGCCGGCGCACAATTTTCGACCAGTTCGTCAGGGACTCCCCGTACGGCCGGGCGTGGCTGATCGTCGAGGGAGAAATTCCCGTCGGGTACGTGGTGCTGACTGTTTCGTTCAGTTTCGAATATCGCGGGTGCGACGCGTTTATCGATGAGTTGTATATTGCTGAAGAGCATCGCGGGCGGGGGATTGGCCGCCGGGCGATGGACTTTGTTGAGAACGTCGCCCGCGAGCTGGGAGTGAACGCGATGCACCTGGAAGTTTCGCGAGATAATGAGGCAGCTTTGAAACTCTACCAGCGGACTGGATACGTCGATCACGACCGGTATTTGATGACCAAATGGCTGGAGCGCGGCAGGACTTAGTCTTTCGTTGATGCGCGTGCCGGGAAGAATTGCGGAGATGATCGTGTCGAATCGAGCTGAAAAAGTGCGGAATAAGCCGGACCCGCGCGAATCACACGGCGCTGGTGATGGCCAAACACTGAATGCGTTGGCCTCGTCGAAACCGCCGGCGAAAAGTGGGCGAACGCCACGCAAAAAAGCGGCCGCGAGCGCCGATCGCGCCGCGGCGCCGCAGGGCGCTAAGATCAAATTTGGCCGGGAAGTATGCGGCAACCTGGATGCGGCGGAAGCGCGCGAATGGATCGTAACCAACGGAATCGGCGGATTCGCATCGGGAACGGTCGCGGGATGCGAGACGCGGCGCTATCACGGATTGCTGGTGGCGGCGCTGCACCCGCCGGTGGGACGCAATCAGTTGGTGACTGACCTGGATGAGATCGTCCGCTATGCTGGCGCCGAATATTCACTGGCGACCCATCAATGGGCTGGCGCAGTCGTGGACCCCAAGGGATTCCTGAACATCGAAAGTTTCCGACTGGACGGGATGACGCCGGTGTGGACCTATGCGCTTGCGGATGCTTTGCTGGAAAAGCGCGTGTGGATGCGCCACGGTGAGAACACGACATATGTGAAATACACCATGGTGCGCGGCAGCAGCAGCATAGATCTCGATCTGAAAGCGCTGGTGAATTATCGGGATTTTCACGCGTCCACGCATGCCGGCAATTGGCGAATGAAGATCGAGCCCGTCGACAACGGTGTTCAGGTGACGGCTTTCGACGGCGCGACGCCTTTCTATTTGAAATTCGCGGGAGCCGCGTGCCAGCCGCGTCACGAGTGGTATCGCAACTGCTTTCTGCCGGTGGAAAAGGAGCGTGGATTAGACGACCTGGAAGACCACCTGTTCGCGGCCTTGTTCCAGACGAAGCTGAAGGTGGGGGCGAGCGTTACGTTTGTGGCCACGACAGACGCGGCCGCAGGACTCGACGGCGCGGGCGCTCGTGCCGAAAGCGCAGAGCGCGAAGCGAAACTCCTTGAAAGCTGGCGGGCCGAGAATGAGAAAACTGTAGCCGAGTCACCGAACTGGCTGCCGCAACTCGTGCTGGCCGCCGATCAATTCATCGTGAAGCGCAGCCTACCGGAGCATCCGGACGGGCGCAGCATCATCGCCGGCTATCACTGGTTCGGCGACTGGGGACGCGACACGATGATCGCGCTGCCAGGGCTGACACTGGCCACCGGACGCGCAGACGTGGCGCGGCAGATTCTGCTGGCGTTTGCGGAGTACGTCGATGGCGGAATGCTACCGAACAATTTTCCGGATGGGGGCGGAAAGCCGCAGTACAACTCCGTCGATGCGGCGCTATGGTTCTTCGAGGCAGTGCGGCAATATTTCGCTGTGACCAAAGATGGCCGGACGCTATTGCAACTCTTTCCCACGCTTGGAGAAATTATCGACGCGCACGTCAAAGGCACGCGCTACAGCATTCATGTCGATCCGGCGGACGGGTTGCTGTATGCCGGTGAGCCCGGCGTACAACTCACTTGGATGGACGCCAGGGTTGGGGACTGGGTGGTCACGCCGCGAATCGGCAAGACCGTGGAAGTAAATGCTCTGTGGATCAACGCGTTGGAAACTATGGCGGAATTCGCGCGGCTCCTGGCACGGCCGGGTCAGGGCTACGAAAAGCTTTCCGCCAAGGCGCAAAAAAATTTCCAGAAATTTTGGAACGAAGAGCGCGGCTGCTGTTTTGACGTGATTGCGGCGCCGGGCGTGGGGAACGACGCGGCGCTGCGGCCGAATCAACTTCTGGCCGTTTCGCTTCCGGTTACGCCGTTGACCGAGGAGCAGCAGAAATCGGTCGTGGACGTTTGCGCTCAGCATTTGCTGACCTCGTACGGGCTCCGGAGCCTCGCGCCGGGCGAGCCGGGATACCAGGGACACTATGCGGGCGGACCGAAGGATCGCGATGCCGCCTACCATCAGGGAACAGTATGGGGCTGGCTGCTCGGGCCATTTGTGCTGGCGCACTTGCGCGTGTACGGCGATCGTGCGGAAGCAATGCGTTTCCTCGAGCCGCTGGGCATTTCGGTGCACATGTATGGGCTCGGTACTCTGGGCGAAATTTTCGAGGGCGATCCTCCCTTCACGCCGCATGGGTGTATCGCGCAGGCCTGGACGGTGGGCGAAGTCTTGCGTGCGATGCGGGAAATTCTGAATTGTCGAGAATCCTGACGGCCCGCGCTGTCAGCTTTGGTTTCCGGGAATTTCGTAAAGCTCGATCAGCACTTTTCCGCCGGCGGACGTTGGGGCCAGGAAAAAGTTGACACGCGTCCCGTCCGCGCCGGGACGAGCCTGCGGATAGATCGGAGCGAAGCTGAAGTTTTCTCTCAGGATGGCCGTGGCGCGGTCCACATCCAGGCAGTGGAATTCCACCTGCTGTATTCCTTCTCCGAAACGTTTCAGATAGCGCGCGATCGCTCCTTCTCCCTCGGGATCTCGTGTCGTTAAAATGTCGAGACTCATCTCGGTGGCGAATTGCAACTCGAATTCCTTGGCGTCCATCTCATCGGGAACGCTCGCCAGGCGCGGGTTGCTATTGGCTTGCTCGATGCGCGCAAACGTATCCGGGAAAACGGCCACTCCGACGGTGACGAGCTGTCCCCAGAGCAGCCTGGAGATTTCGCCATTGGAGAGCCAGGACGAAAGGACGGGCTTAGCTAGTGCCAGACCGTGGTTGTAGATCGCTGCTGCGGAGGCCGTACGGATAGCGGCATCCGGGGAAAAAAGGCCGGATATATTAAGAGGTGGAATACTGGACATTTTCGGTCCCAAAATTGTAGCGTAAAAGGTGAATCCAAGAGAACATCGCGGAATCTAAGTAACCGTAACGCCGCAGATTTCATCCCAAGGACTATGCCGAAACCAGTTTTATTGACCGTTGATGACGATCCCGAAGTGCTGCGTGCCATCGAGCGCGACCTGCGCGGCCATTACGCCCAGAAGTATCGCGTGATGCGCGCCGATTCCGGCAGCGCCGGCCTCAGTACCCTGCGCGAGCTCAAAGCGCGAAACAACCCCGTGGCCCTGCTACTCGCCGACCAGCGCATGCCTAGCATGGATGGCGTTGGATTTCTCGCCGAGGCGATGGACATTCATCCCCAGGCCAAGCGTGCATTGCTCACCGCCTACGCCGACACCAACGCCGCCATCGATGCTATCAACGAAGCTAAAATTCACTACTACCTGATGAAGCCCTGGGATCCGCCGGAAGAGAAGCTTTTCCCTGCCTTGGACGACCTGCTCCACGATTGGAATGCGCAATTTCGTCCGCCCTACGAGGGCATTCGGGTTCTCGGTACACGCTGGTCTTCGCGCTCCTACGACTTGCGCGATTTCATGGCACGCAATCAAGTGCCCTATCAATGGATCGATGTCGAAATGGCCGCCGCCGATCCGGAAGTTCACCGTCTGATTGAATCTCTTGGACCGGAACTTGAAAAATTGCCACTGATTTTGTTTCCCGATGGCCAGCGCATCGCCGAACCCACGCAACAGGTCATCGCCGACAAGATCGGCCTGCAGACCCACGCGCAGACAAACTTCTACGATCTCGCGATTGTGGGCGGCGGGCCCGCGGGCCTCGCTGCCGCCGTATACGGCGCATCCGAAGGCCTGCGCACGGTGATGATCGAACGCGAGGCACCAGGCGGGCAGGCCGGCCTGAGCTCGCGAATCGAAAACTATCTCGGTTTCCCGTCCGGGCTTTCCGGCAGCGACCTCGCCCGCCGCGCCGTGGCCCAGGCTCGAAGATTCGACGTCGAAATTCTTTCCCCGCAGGAAGCCATCAGCCTTCGTGTCGACGGTCCCTATCGCTACATCAAGCTGGGTGACGGTTTCGAGATTTCCTGCCACGCTCTGCTCTTGGCCATGGGCGTTCAGTGGCGCTCACTCGACATCCCCGGCATCGAACGCTTTCAAGGCGCCGGCGTTTACTATGGCGGCGGTACTTCCGAAGCATTGTCCTGCAAGGGCGAGACCGTATACATTATCGGAGGTGCTAACTCCGCCGGCCAGGCCGCCATGCATTTTTCGAAATTCGCCGGAAAGGTCATCATGCTCGTCCGCGGCGAGTCTCTGGCAAGCACCATGTCGCACTATTTGATCGAGCAGATTGAGAAGACTCCCAATATCGACGTTTGGTCTCAGACTGTCGTTACCGAGGTGCACGGAGACGCCCACCTCGAGGCCATCACCATCTGTCGCGGTTCTGTCGGCAGGCCCGAGAAACTTCCCGCCAGCAGCTTGTTCATTTTTATCGGAGCGCAGCCACGCACCGGATGGTTGGGCGACTTGATTCAACGCGACGAGCGCGGCTTTGTCCTCTCGGGACCCGACCTGCTCCGCGATGGAAAAAGACCCGCGTCCTGGACCCTCGATCGCGATCCGGGTCTACTCGAAACTAGCGTGCCCGGAATTTTCGCCGTAGGAGACGTGCGTCACGGTTCCGTCAAGCGAGTCGCCTCCGGCGTTGGCGAAGGCGCCGTAGTCGTGCAATTTATCCATCAATATCTGGCCAAGGTTCAATGACCCGTTTCCTGCGGACCAACAGTCGTAGTGGCGCAATGAAAGTGACATACGAATGACAGATATGCGAGACGAGACCGCGGATCTGTACGGTACGTTGAAGCCCCCAAGCAATCCATCCGACAAAGCGACCCTCTTCGCCGCGCTTCGCAAAGTAGCAGTTTTCGCCGATCTCCCCGAACCCGATCTCGATTGGTTCGTCGAACGAACTCACGAGTTTCGATTCGAGCCCGGCGAAGTCATGATGCTGGAAGGCACTCCTGCTAAATTGATGTTCGTGCTTCTGGAGGGTGAAATCCGCGGACGCCAAGAGCGCGGCGGCGATGCGCCGGTGTTCACCACGGAAGCGCCCACGGTCACCGGACTTCTGCCATTTTCTCGATTGAAGAACTATAAGTTGACCATTCGGGCTACGATGCCGACTTGGGGGCTCGCCTATTCGCACACCAAGTTTGGCGACCTTTTGCAGCACCTGCCGGAGCTTTCGCAACGCCTCGTCGGCATGTTGACCGATCGCGTGCGCACTTACACTGAATTCGAGCAGCAAAGCCAAAAACTCGCCGCACTCGGGAAGCTCTCCGCGGGCCTTGCTCATGAGCTGAACAATCCGTCTGCTGCGGCGCGCCGTTCGGCAAGCACTTTGCGTGAGTGTTTGGCGCGATTGCGCCAAGCCGTCCGAGCCTCCGCCATCGGTCCGGACGATTGCGCTCTCCTCGCGGAGCGCGAGGAAGCCATTCGGGTCTCGCTCAAGCCAGCGCAATATAAAGATGAGTTTGCGCGCGTCGAACGCGAAGAGGCGATTCAGACCTGGCTCGAAGACAAGGATGTAAAGGAGGCCTGGCAGCTCGGCCCTCTTCTCGCCGAAGCGAATCTGACCGACGAAAATTTGGAAGCTCTCGCCAGCGTGGCGGAAAAGTCGCTCGGGCCGGAACTCACTCGCTTTGCCACCCTGCTCGAAATGGACCGCATCGCCGACGAATTGGATCACAGTACCGCCCGCATCTCCGATCTGGTCCGCGCCATCAAGGAATATTCCTACATGGATCAGGCGTCCATGCAGGAAGTGGACATCGCCCAGAGCCTCGACACAACGCTGACGATCATGCACCACAAGCTCAAGCGCAGCATCACCGTAACGCGCGATTATGCACCCGATCTTCCGAAGGTAATGGCCTATGGCAGCGAACTGAATCAGGTGTGGACCAACCTGATCGATAACGCCGCCGATGTTCTGAAAGACGGCGGCAAACTTGGTATTCGCGCGGTGCGCGACAACGACTATGTGCTGGTCGAAATTTCAGACAATGGTCCCGGTATCCCCGAAGAAATCCAGTCGAAAATCTTCGAGCCATTTTTTACCACGAAGGGCGTCGGTGAAGGGACGGGTCTCGGCCTCGACATCTCCTACCGCATCATCAAAAAAAGCAGAGGCCTGATCACCGTAAAATCCCAGCCGGGCAACACCCGTTTTGAAGTAAGAATTCCGATTAAGGCCGCGAGCTGAGCGCGGCGGAGGATCAAATGGCTGAAGTCTGTACACACACCGATCAAATTCGTCCGGTTAAGCCGAAGACGAAGGGCTGCGAGGAATGTCTGAAGATGGGCGATACTTGGGTCCATCTGCGGTTGTGCTTGTCGTGCGGTCACGTCGGATGTTGCGACAGCTCCAAGAACAAACATGCGACCAAGCATTTTCGCGCCGTCAAGCATCCGATCGTCCGGTCCATTGAGCCGGGCGAGCATTGGATGTGGTGTTACATCGACGAGGTGATGTTCGAGGACGACTAGTTATTTGGCCGTCGAGTTTTTTGGTGCTTCGGGGAAGAGCAGGGAAGCCGCGAGCGCGAGCAGGAGTATTCCGGCCACCACGAGCAGGGAAGTGTGTGATGGGATGTGCAACCAGGGTTCCACGATCATCTTTGCGCCGATGAAAGACAGGACGAACGCAAGTCCCGCCGTCAGAAACCGTAAACGATTCAGGAATCCCGCCAATAGAAAATAAAGCGCGCGCAGCCCCAGAATCGCGAAGACATTCGAGGTGTACACGATGAAAGGATCGCGCGTGATTCCGAAAATGGCAGGAATCGAATCGATCGCCAGGGTCACGTCGGTGATCTCGACAACCAGCAGCACCAGGAAGAGTGGCGTGGCAAAGAGTTTTCCCTCCTTCCTTACAAAAAAACGCTCGCCGTGATAGTCGCGACTCAGTCGCAGATGCCGATTGGCAAAGCGAAAGAAGGCGCTCTGTTCCGGGTGAATCTTCTCTTTCTTGGCGAACAGCATGTGAATCCCGGCATAAACCAGAAACGCACCGAGAAGGTACATAATCCACGAAAACCTTTCGATCAGCTCCGTGCCCGCGAAGATCATTATGCCGCGCATGACCAGCGCGCCGAGGATTCCCCATTCCAGCATCCGGTGCTGGAATCGCTCATCGATCGCAAAGGTGCGAAAGATCACCAGAAAGAGGAAAAGGTTGTCGATGCTGAGGGCCTTCTCGATCAGATAACCCGTAAAGAATTCGATCGCGTGCTGATAGCCGGAGAAGTGCCAAATGCCGAACCCGAACAGCACCGACAGAGCGATCCAGAGAATCGTGGACCAGAACGCTTCGCGGAGCTCAACTTTGTGCAGGCGGCGATTGAATACGCCGAGGTCGAGTGCGATCGATCCCAGCACGAATATATTAAACCCAATCCAAAGAAGGGGTGTTCCCATGGCGGCTCCGCGTCTCGCGGACTAAGGCGTGGAACCGTGGGCATCTGTGGCATTCAGATTGGTGAGCTCGACCCGGGTACTGCGTCCCGCCTGGATCGTTACGGGGACGTCCCAGCGCAAGTGTGAGTCGCCGGCGCCCGCTTCCAGGTTGAGCGTGCTGATCCAATAGTTGCCCGCCCGTAGATTGCCGAAGGCTGCGCGTCCATCGAGATCGGTGTCCGTCTGAGCGGCGAGATACTTGGTTTGTGCGACCTCGGGAGCGACCCGCAGCACGCGTCTCTTGTGCTCGAATTCTATTTGCGACCATTTCGCTTGCGGATTGACGGCCGTCAGTTCGAGTTCCACGCCGCTCACTGATTCGGGGTGTGTCTGGATGAACTTTTTCAGCGCCGCGAAGTATTGATCGTGTTGTTTCTGATAGCGGTCGGGATTATCGGTCTTGTCGGCGTCCGTATATTTCGGCTTAGGGATTCCGTTTGTGACTCCGCCGCTGTTGGTGTGCTGATACGCTAGCAAGAATTCTGGCACATGCAGGATGTCATCCGGTGTCAGCAAGTGGTCCAGATTTGGACTGGTGAGATCCAAAACCTCGTGAGCTTTTAGCCAGTCCTTGAGTTCTGGCGAGACTTTGAGTTCGCTGATGAATTTGTCCCGGTCCGGAGGAGCGTCCTGCGTTTCCACGTCTTTGCAAATATCCGCATAGCTCTTCGTCAACAGGTAGAACGTGAACTGCCGCACGGGCTCCGGGCGCGCCGCGGTAGGTGAAATGCGCGCGATGAAGTCGAGAGTGCCGGTCGCAGCTTGCGGGGTGGCGGAACGCGCTGCGCATAACGAAAACAGCATAGCCAGAAGAAGGGGGGACGCTCTTTTCATGGCCTCATCGTAGCAGATTGGCTTTTCGGCTTGGGGCACAAGCGGCGACGGAGTTTCAAAACTGCACCAATGTCTCAATCTTGTGTCTCAATCGTGGCGATGGATTTCGGAACATTACGATGACTTTGGGTCAGGGCTTCGGGAGGGTTGCTAGGGGATCGCTGCGCCACTAGACTTTTTGTGCGCTTCGGAAGTCCCTTCCGTTTTGGGACGGAACTGGAGTGTCGCCTGCCCCCTATTTCTTGTAAGTGTTCCTTCTAATACACTCAAATCTCGGCTAGAGTCTGTAACTTGCAGATTTTAATGGCTATAAATTCCTAGGAATTCTACAGATTCGTCGTTGTATAACCCAGAATATGCCAGAAGGCCATCGGCCTCAACGGCGAGAAGGTCAAGCTAAGCAGCCCGAGATTCCTACCCGGTCCTAGCCATTCCGGCCTCTTAATCATCTAAATTGTGGGGGTGCCCGATGGAAACTCAGGAACGACTCTTAGAATGTCCCTTCTGCGGCACTGTCAATCCACCTGAGGCGGCTCGCTGGAACGACGAGGAAAGCTCCTACGAAGTGATCTGTCAGAGTTGCGGGAAGACAAGAATGGAAAAGCACCGAGATGACAGGAAACGACGATTGGAACATCCGCAAGTAGGACGGTTGACTCTGAAAGCTTGAAATCCCGTACACCCTTCCGGCGATACTCAACATCTTACAATCTGCGGTGCCTACACGCCTCGCACCAGCCCCTCCGAGCGGTTTTTCCACCGCAGCCCTCATTCCCTTTGATTTGAAGCGGTGGCCTTGACCACGCGGAGGCAATCTAATGCCCGGAGCCGGGACAAAGCAGCAGACATCTGAGCCCGTGAACCCCATCGATACCTTCGGGGAACAACAGATAACTCCGGGTAGAGTTCTGAGCGATTTTGAGCAGATTTGTGTGGCAATACCCGCCAGCGGAGCAGTCATTGCGGTGCGCGACCTAGCGGGCCTGCTCTGCACGGTTAGTTTCGCTAGCGCGCTTGCCGTTGGTTCTAGACTTCCAACCGACTCCGCTTTCACAAGACAATGTATTGAAACTGGAGAAGTCGTACTGTGTGAAGACGCGGAGAGCGATCCAAGAATTCATCCGTCGGTCGCAACCCGCTGGAACTTTCGTTCGGCAGTAGGGATACCGATACAAGCCCGAGGAGAAGTTGTGGCCGTGATAGAAGTATTTTGCTCTCGGCCTTCCTCCATTGACCCCCTCACCATCGCTGCATTGAAAGCAGTCGCTAACTCATTTGCTGCCATGATGATTTTCGACGCTGACAACGGCGGGCAACCTATTGTTGGCGGATCACTGGAACAGCCGGTCGTCTTGCCAAGTCTGACTGCTGATGAAGAGCTAACGCTAGTTGCCGATCCAGATCCCGAAGTAGTAGAAGACCAGTCAAGCCGAGAACTATCCCGGACAGCGGCCACGCCCGCCCAGCTACTTAGCGACAAGCCGACGCCGACCAGAGTGTGGGTCATCGCTGCAGCACTCCTCCTAGGTCTCTCACTGGTATTGCTATTCTTGTTTAGGGGTGCTTAAACGGGAGTTGGCCGTTGCTGACGTTTGGCCGGGTCTCAAGAGCCTGTCGAATCTACCATCGAGACGATCCGCTCTTTGGGTGTCGAACAGGATAGGGTTGAGGAAGTTGATTGGGCTTTTAAAAGTACCCTGCAGCGTGGGATCCAACAACTTCTAACCTGAGCGCAAGCCCTGTCGGATTGGTCCGAAAACCACTTGTCGGGTAAGCGCGCCAATCAGGGGTCGCAGCCAACAGCAAACTTCTTAGAACTCCAGTCATTCTGCTCGACAAACTGCCATTCACTCTACGGATGGGCCGGAGTCAGTTGCTTTATTTTTTGCTCGGCGCTCTCGCGGATGTCGTTGCGGCGCTGTTCCCCGTCCACAGTATCGTTCGCAAGCAACTCCACAGCTCTCTTTGCATTCTGTAGCGCCAGATCCTTTTGCCCATCAGCAAGGTAAGCATCCGACACACTGTCATATACGTTCGGTGAATTGGGGTGCGCCATCACATTCAACTTGAAGATCGCCACCGCGCCCTTAATGTCTCCTGGTTGTAGATGTTCGTAGCCGATCAGGTTGACTATGAATTCCGGGAGCAACGCCGCCGTATCGCCGTCGCGACCTGCCGCTAAACTTTCCGCAAGTCGACCTGCGCCGCCGCCACCCGTTTGGTCAATCAGCTCAAGATTGTGGAGCACTTGCGGCTCCGTCGCCCGCCCGTTCGTTTTCGGCGCGGTCCCCGGTTTATTCTCAAGCGTGGCCAAAAACCAATCCGCGATAATGCCTGGTAATTCCGTTTGTACCGCGAACATTTCCGCCCCATGTCCGCCGGACGCATAGTGCGCGAACCGGCTGGCTGAGTTTGGCGAAAGACTGAAGTACCACTGCATCACCAATACCTGCGGGCCGAACACATCGTCATCGGCCGCGGATGTGAATATTGGCATGTTCTTCGACGATTGCAGGAACAGGCGTCCCTCGCGATCCGTGGGTCCCGCCAGCAGAACCAGCGATTTCACTTCTGGATGTCGGCGCGCCAATTTAATCGCATTGTTGACACCGCAACTCGCGCCTCCAGCCCCTATTCGCTTGCGCTCTACCCCAGGCTGAGCCGACAGATACTGGAACGCGACCTCAATATCGCCCGGCCAGGTTTCGGTTTGGACTTTGTTCTCCTCCTCAGGCGTCAACTTGTCGTGCGGAGTTCCGCCGCTCTCTCCGAAACCACGATAGTCGAAGGTAAGAACATTTATCCCCGACGAAGCAAGGCGCTCGCCCAGCACGTCCCACAATTTGCGCTGTTGGTTGCACTGGTGAAGCAACAAAACGCCTGGGCCTGGTTTACTCGAAGTAAAATAGCTCCCCTTGAGTTCAGTTCCGTCGGGCGCATGCAGGCTCACAACTCGTGGCGACGATAACTGCTGTGCCGCGCTATTGCCTGTACGCAGCAGTGCGAAAACCAAAACAGCAACAATGCGGACAGCTGGCATGGGTACCTCCCTCACTCGCACTTCCCTAGACTAAAGAGAAGTAATGCCCGACCCTTCGCTACAATCCATCGGTGGCCATCGGTGGCTTAGGCAGAGACTACCGCGCGAAAGTCTTTATTGTCCATTTGGACGCCAGAGCCAGGTACCAACTCCTGATAAGTGCTTTGGACCGATTCACTTGATTGCATAACAATGTCGGCTCCTCTCGACGCGAGCAGTCTTTGGTTGTTAGGCTCAGGAGGAAGGAGCCGGAGTTCGGTTCGTACGCGGGACAGCTCGGTACCGGACATGGCGTGCGGTAAAGCGTCGTCCACTTGATAGGGCATCCCGCTCCCTCGTGAGAGGGAGTTCGAAGAACCAATCATGGTCGAAGTTTTGATCGAAGAGATGTTTGGGTCGGACTGAAACCGACCGCTAGATTACGAACGAACCGTACTTGTTGGGGCCGATCGGAAAGGCACCGAAGGAAGCGGAAGAAAAAACTCTTTTATGTGAATGGAGAAGTGTGCCCAAAAAGTGTTTGACAGGGCC
>Ga0210399_10000848_pt1 | contig 23968 bp, 22 predicted proteins | sample IncBWC14MmetaG_FD_150865 | JGI IMG/M metagenome (GOLD analysis project Ga0210399, IMG submission 150865) | Forest soil microbial communities from Barre Woods Harvard Forest LTER site, Petersham, Massachusetts, United States - Inc-BW-C-14-M | ecosystem: Environmental > Terrestrial > Soil >... | reverse complement strand
CAACGCCACCGCTCGCCATGCCATGCGCAAGCGAGCGTATCTCTACACCAGGAATATGGTTTGGAACCGTGTAGCGCAGCAATACATGGGGAGTTTTGAACGCGTGTACAACGAACGTTTGCGCAACCCGCGCGCCACATTTTCCGCGCAGAACACGGAAAAGATTCTCGATCGTCTTCCCATCGTGAAGCTCGATCACCTGCTGCGCATGACCGACCATACCGGAATCATCGAACACGCGGTGTTCGTCGTGCCCAACTATCCGGAAGGTTACTCGACCGACGACAACGCCCGTGCGCTTATCGTCGCGATTCTTCTGGAAGAACTTGGCCCGGGCGGCCCGTTGGGCCCGCTCGATCTCGCCTCACGCTATCTGGCTTTTCTCTGGTTTGCCTTCGATCCAATCACCAAGAGGTTCAGAAACTGCCTCAGCTACGAACGTCAGTGGCAAGAGGCGGAAGGCTCCGAAGACAGCCACGGACGCGCGTTGTGGGGACTGGGAACGGTCCTGGGAAGAACCAAGGATGCTGGACTTCGCGGTGCCGCAGGACGTCTGTTTGAGCTGGCTGTTCCCGCAGCGGTGGAATTTCGAAGCCCTCGAGCTTGCGCATTCGCGCTGCTGGGGCTGCTGGAATATCTGGAATCATTTCCCGGCGATCGCGCCGCTCTCAATGCAGCCGATGCGCTCGCCAATCGCCTGCTCGATTCTTACCGCGCACATCACTCGGCGGACTGGAGCTGGTTTGAGAAGGGGCTGTCGTACTCGAACGCTCGATTACCACAAGCGCTGATACGAGCCGGCGTGCGAAACGCGAATGAAGCGATGCTCGCCGCGGGGCTGGAGGCCTTGGATTGGCTGGCAAACGTCCAGCGTTGCGAAGCTAAGGGTCACTTTGTGCCCGTCGGATCGCATGGGTTCTACTCGACGAAAAGCGAAAAGGCCCGTTTCGACCAGCAACCCATCGACGCCTGCGCCGCCGTTTCCGCGTATCTACAGGCCTATCGGGCAACCAATAAGGGCCGCTGGCGCAAGGAAGCGTGGACGGCATTCAATTGGTTTCTGGGAGATAACGACCTGCAAATCGCGCTGTACGACCCCACAACCGGTGGATGTCGCGATGGTCTGCACCCGGATCGCGCCAACGAAAACCAGGGAGCGGAATCGACCCTTTCCTTCCTTATGGCGCTTCTGGAAATGCGCAAGTTGGAAGAAACGGACTTAACCGATAGCAAGTCCTGAACCATCCGTAGGTAGCTTTCGTTGGTCCTTATTACCTGAGGTGTCTCGGTGTCGACAGTCAATTTGCTTTCCAAAAATACCATGATCCAACACGACATATTGTTTAAGCGCCACGCCGCAAATCCAATTTTGACCGCAGCCGACTGGCCGTACTCCATGAACTCCGTTTTCAACGCGGGCGCCACATTGCTGCCCGATGGGTCCACTCTACTTCTGTGTCGCGTGGAGGATCGCCGAGGTCTTTCGCATCTTTGCGCCGCGCGTTCCGCGAACGGCGTTGACGGATGGAAGATCGACAGCGAGCCTACGCTGCTGCCCGATCCCGAAAATTTCCCCGAGGAATTGTGGGGCATTGAGGATCCGCGCATCACCTATGTGCCGGAGCTCGCGCAGTACGCGATTGTCTACACTTCCTACTCGCGTGGCGGCCCCGGCGTTTCGCTGGCGCTCACGAAAGATTTTCGTTCCTTTGAAAGACTCGGCGTCGTGATGTCGCCGGACGACAAAGACGCGGCCTTGTTGCCGAGGAGAATCAACGGGCGATGGGCCTTGATCCATCGGCCCATGACCCCGCTGGGGGCGCACATCTGGATTTCCTATTCGCCGGACCTGCGGCATTGGGGAACCCACAAGCTCATGTTGGAGGCTCGCAGGGGAGCGTGGTGGGACGCCAACAAAATTGGCATTTCGCCGCCGCCCATCGAAACGTCCCGTGGCTGGCTGATGATCTATCACGGCGTTCGAAGGACGCCATCCAGTTCCATCTATCGACTGGGCTTGGCCCTTTTTGATTTGGAAGATCCCGAGAAATGTCTGAATCGCGGCGATTCGTGGATGTTCGCTCCAGAGACCGACTACGAACGCCAGGGCGATGTTCAGGATGTGGTGTTCCCCTGCGGCTACACGATCGCGCCGGATGGCGACACCATAAATCTTTACTACGGCGCGGCTGATTCGAGTATTGCCTTGGCACACGGCAGCATCCGCTGCCTGCTGGCCTGGCTGGATGCGAACGGCCACTCGGAGCTAAGTCGCGACCGGCGCCATCGACATGCCTAAATTTCGATTTGTTCGCTGCGGCTAGTGATCTTGCTGTCATTCAACTTGGGAGAAGACATTAATGCAGATCACCTGTCCGAATTGCCGGAGCCCGCTGAATCACCGCTCGCGGCCCAAAGGTATCGCGGAAACTTTCCTGCTACCTCTGATTTTCCTGCGCCCTTTTCGCTGCGAAGAGTGCGATGACCGTTTCTTGCGGTGGTCTATCAGCGAAAAGCCCGGTCCCGAGCGTCCCGTCACCACAAGTTGAATAGTGTTAACCTATCCCCGTCGAATCGCTTTTCACCGTCCGTGCGCGCTTTTCCCGTCCAGCACCATACATGTCGAAGCTGCCTTGGCTACCAGTCGTCCTTGCTCGTCAGTTACTTCGCACTCCAGATACCCCACCGTGGAGCCTCGGCGAATCACCTTGGCCTCTGCCTTTAGGTGCGCTTCCCACACCGGCCGGAAAAAATTAATTTTCAGTTCGATGGTGGTGAAAGACTGGCCGTCTTTCAGCGTGCTAGCGAAGGCCACGCCCATTGCGGCATCGGCAATGTCACACAAAATTCCTCCGTGCAGGGTGCCCATTGGATTGGCGTGCTGCGAACCGGTTGTGAGCGTCACCACCGCGCAGCCCTCGGAAATTGTCCGCGGTTGAAATCCAATGAGCCGTGCGACTGGGAATCCCCGTTCTTTTTCGCTGCCTCCGATGACTATTTTCTGCGATGGATCTGGCGCGTTCATGCTCGTGACTCCTGGTGGATTGGTTCCGCCTCGCGGACCTGCGTTTCCAGATAGGACTCCAAATGCTGAACTACTGCGGCGAGCGCGTCACCATTTTTTTGCAGCCGTCCCAGCCCCAGGCCCCTTCTATGGCGCTGACGTCAACCCCGCGCTGTCATCCTGAAGGCATCCGATGAGGATGACTGAAGGATCTCAATTTCCAACTCATGCAGGCACATTCAGATGAGATCCTTCGGTCCGCAAAATTCGCGGGCCTAAGGATGACACGAGTCGGCGACTGCTTGTAGACGGCGATACATTCAGAGAAAGCATTTCGGGGGCGACTCACGGTTGGCTAGCTGAATTGCCTCCGAAAATCACAGGGTGGTCGTAGCCGGTCATCTCCAGGTAGCCCACGCCGCGAGCCGCAGCTCCGTTTTTCTTGCCGCTAAGATTGATCGCGCCTTCCCAGTAAGTGGGAGCAAATTTACCCTTGCCGGAAAGTTCCTGCGATTTTAGTGGCGTCGTCGCTTCGAGCTCAAGACCCAGGCCGGGCACCGAAATACTCCATTGAATCGGATACGTCGCTCCTGTAGCCGGACTCTTCCACGAAGTTCCGCCAGGTTTTAGAGAGAACTCCGCCGCGCGCAAATGAGTAGCCTTCCCCTCAGCGTCCACATACGTTCCCGAGGAAAATGGATCGAGCGCACCGTCCTTGTGCCGGAGTTCAAACAGCATCAGCTCGGTATTGTCCGCCAATTGCAGGCTGAACCAGTCCCAACCGGTTTGCTCGTCGGAAAGCTGGTGAGTGAAAAACTCGTGGTCCATCCAGGCTGTGCCGGAAACCTGGAAGTTTTTTCCGTGAAGCTGAATGGTGCCGGAAGCGACCAAACGCGTGAAGGACATATAGTGCGAAGCGTGCCCCAGTCCTTCCGCTTTCTGGCTGACACCGTTTTCTCCGTGAATAACTGGGGGTTTCTGTGACCGTAGCAAGAGTTCCAGCGTGAATCGTTCATCAATGGCTCGCAGTTGCTGCGCGTCGCTTTTCCACTCCGCCGACCAGTTGCCATTCCACACGCGCCGAGAGGTCTCGCTCGCTCCAGCAACGCCCGGGCCCGCGCGATTCGTGCGCTCCGCGTGATAAAACTCCCCGCCGTCCAGATCGCTCAGCGCCAGGTGTGCCAGGTAAACATCCTGTACGTCCCAAGTGGCGGTCTTCGAAACGTCACGGCTTACCGCTTCACGAAAAAACGTCAATTCAAATCCAAACCGGCGCCCGTCCGTTGCCGTCAGATTTCCGGTGTAATACCACCACTCGGTTTGAAATTCCGGGTGGCTGAAATGATCGCGCGGAAATTCGTAACGATACCCGGGCAACGCGGTGCGGTATTGCGCAGCGGCAGGCACCAGGGCGAGGAAGAGTAGCGTCAAAAATCGCGCACTACTCTTCATGCACAACCTCAAGTGGATTCAGCCGCACCGCCAGCCGCGCCGGATACAGGCCAGCCAGAACCGTGGCGATGTAAACGACGGTGAGCGCGCCCAGCAGCACCGAAGCCGGCCAGTGAAATCGGATGGTCCAGCCAAAAGATTGTTTGTTGATGACGAACACCAGGATCAGCGAAAGAAGATAACCCAGGACGAATCCAGCGGCATTCGCAAAGAGGCCCAGCAAACCCGCTTCCACCAGAATAAGCTTCCGTAACTGGCCTGACGATGCGCCCAGAAAACGCAGCAGACCGAATTCGCGCCGCCTGTCGATCACCAGCGCAATCAACGCGCCTGCGATTCCCATCACCGCCACAAGAATTGCCACCGCTTCCAGCGCGTACGTGATCGCAAACGTGCGATCAAAAATCCTCACTGCTTCGCCGCGCAAATCCTTGTCGGAAAATATCAGGATGTGATGACCGGCGGCAATCTCTTGAATTTGTGCGCGCTCGGCATCCACGTTTGTGCCCGGCTTCAGAAAAATTCCCAGATTCGACGGAGTAGGATCGGGTAGATAGCGAAGCATGACATCGCGATCCATGAGTATGTATCCGCGTTCGCTGGCGTAATCGAACGAAACGTCCACGATACGGAAATCGGCTTTCTTCTCTCCCAGCGCCAGTGTCAGCACGTCTCCCGTGTGCACGCGATGTTTGTACGTGAACGGCTCGCTGACGATGACATTTTGCTGGCCGCGCAGTTGCCGCAAAACTTGTTCCGGTGCGCGCCCGGAGACAAAATCGGAAGCTTGGTTGGCGCGAGCGGTGCGCAAATCCACGGAAGCAAGCGTTACGGGCATCCCGTCGTAGCTGATCTCGTACGCGCGCAAACGGTCAACGGACGCTACGCCGGGTAGAGCGGCGATTTTCTCCGTCAACTCCAGCGATAGCGTCGGATGCCTGTCTGCCGCGGGATTACCCGCCGGCCGAAGATACAAATCCGCCGGCAATTCGTCATTCATCCAGGCGACCACCGTCTGCCGAAAACTTCCAACCATGATCTCCACGGAAACCATCATGGCCACGGAAGTGGAGAGAGCCGCGACCAATACCGAAGTTCGCCGCAACGACGCGCCCAAACTGCGCGAAGCCAGCAGCGCTTCCACGCCAAACAATTTCCCCAATGCTTTCGATGTGGCGCGAGAAATGAAACTGACCAGAGCAGGCATCGCGAAAGACGCCGCTGCAATGAGCAAAATCGTGGCCACGTATCCAAACACCGGCTTGCCCGCTACCGCTGGCAGTCTTGCGGCGAGGGCCCCGAGTACCGCGAGCACCAAGGCGATCAACAGATCGCGCTCCTTGTGCACCTGCACCGTATATTCGCGCCGGCCGCGCGACATCGCATCCACCGGCGACACCTGCGTGGCCTCGCGCGTCGGTGCCAGCGCGGAAATCACGGAAACTCCGATGCCGATGAATAGCGCCAAAGCCACTGATCCGGCGGTGAGTTCAATCGGCCCGGGTCGGCTGCTCACATAGAGAGAATCGACGGTAAGAGCCATCAGCTTTACCGCGCCAGCTGCCATCAATCTTCCCAAGGGCAAACCGACAAGAGCGCCGGCCGCTCCCAGGCACGCAGCTTCTCCGAGAAACGCGAGCAAAATGTCCGCGCGGCTCGCGCCGAGAGCGCGGACCACGCCAATTTCCGGCCGCCGCCGCACTACTGAAACAGAAATCGTGTTGTAAATCAGGAACGCGCCGACCACCAGAGCGATATAACTAAGTAGCCGCAAATTCCAGCGAAACGCGGACAGCATCTTGCGATTTTCTTCTGTTCCGCTGCCCTGTGGCCGTATCTGCACGCCTTCCGGCAATCCCACTGCCAGCCTTTTCTGCCACTCGCCAATGTCCGCATTGTGCGGCAGTTTGATCAGGATGCGATCCAACGTGCCTGGTCGCCCTAGCACGCGCTGCGCGGCGGCAATATCCATTACAATCGCGTTTTCGTTACCGTTCGAATCCGGATAGACGCCGCGGACGGTGCAAACATATGCCCGGTCGTTTATCAGCAGCTCCAGAGTCTCGCCCGGTCTTTTCTGCAGGCTGACCCCGACCCAAATGCTCATCGGCTCGATGAGTTGCTGAAACGAAGGCATATTGGCAGCATTCCCTGACGCCGGGGAACTTTTCGCCGAGCCCTCAAAAATGTAACGGCTACCCTCGCCGACCAGGTCAATGCCGATCAGCGGCAAGGTTTGTTTCGACGCGGAAATTTCCGCGAAATCCTCCACTCGCGCAGTGACGCGAATCGGCTCCGGTTCCGTCGAAAGAGTGGCAAAAACATGTTCCGGCACGCCACCCGACGCAACAACTTCCAGGTCGTTGTCACCCGTCAAACTCTCCATCGAGGAATGAAACGAACCGGCGGCGGCGTTTCCAGCCAGTTCGATGGCCAGCACCACCGCTACGCCCAACGCTACTGCGAGTACCATCAGCCCAAGCCGCACCGGCTCGTGAAAAAGCGGGCGAACAATCAACCGGTAGAAGAGGCGCAAGCGAGCCATTTCAACGACGAACGACCTCCTCGATTTTTCCGTCCCTCATACGTACCAGCGTGTCGCAAACGCCGGCTGCCTCCAGGCTGTGCGTGGCCATAATTGTGGCGGTTTGTTGCTCGCGGGTAAGTCGCCGCAGGAGCTCGAGGATCACGCTGCCCGTCGCCGTGTCCAGATTCCCGGTCGGCTCATCGGCGAGCAAAATCTTCGGCGAATGGACCAGCGCGCGCGCGATGGCCACGCGCTGCATCTGGCCCCCGGAAAGCTGGTGCGGATAGCGATCACCCAGACCACCCAACTCCACCCAGTGCAATCGCTCTTCCGCCGCCTTCCGTGCATCGGGTTTTCCCGCAATAAGCAGCGGCAATTCCACATTTTCGAAAACGGTTAGCGTGTGCAACAGCTGGAACGACTGAAACACAAAGCCAACTTTTTCCCGCCTCAAATGCGTCTGCGTTTTGTCATCGAGCGTTGAAGTGATCTGCCCGTCAATCGTAACCGTACCGGAGGTAGGAAAATCCATCGCGCCTGCAAGGTTCAGCAATGTGGATTTGCCACAGCCGCTGCGCCCTACCAGCGCCAGAAACTCGCCTTCCCGTACTGCCAACGAGATATCGGACAGAGCAGGAATCTTCTCTCCGTCAGCGACGTAGTCCTTGCTGACGTGTTGCAAGGAAAGGATGGACATAGTGGGGTTGCGTCGTTCTGCGGCACCGTCTGGTGCAGAATAGTCCCTCGTGGCTGAGGTCAGACTCAAGTCTTCGCGGCGCTCAACGCCTTCTCAATCGCGCTGGTAATTTCCGGAGAATCCGGCGCGACCTTGGAATCAAACCGCGCGATCACTTTGCCATCCGGCCCAATCAAAAACTTGGTGAAGTTCCAGCCAATCTCCCCGCCAGTTTGCGGAAAAAGATTCTTGTCGGTCAGAAATTGATATAATGGCGTGATGTCGCTGCCCTTCACCGAGACTTTCGCCATCATGGGAAACGTCACGTGATACTTGGCCGAACAAAACGTCTTGATCTCCTCATTCGTGCCCGGTTCCTGCCCGCCAAAATTGTTGGCGGGAATTCCGACAATCACAAATCCCCGCTCCTTGTATTTTTCGTAGATCGATTCGAGCGCGGTGTATTGCGGCGTGAAGCCGCAACGGCTCGCCACGTTCACCAGCAGAACCACTTTTCCCTTATAGGCGGACAACGGAGCAGACTGCCCATCAATGGAATTCAGCGTAAAGTCGTACACAGTTTTTTCAGCGGCCATTAGCGATGTCCCCACAAGTGCCAGCAGCACCAGAATTTTTTTCATTGCAACCTTCCTTTGCTCTCGTTTGATAAAGCCACGGGTGGACGTCTCGGCGGCGGCCACCGGCAGAACAGTGCCGGCGACGCTCAGCACATCCAGTATATAAGGATGACACAGCGCCACGCGCCGTTATGCCGGTATTTCCAACGGTTCAATTGTCCACCCATAATTTGCGTCCCCGGAAAGCTCTGTTATAGACTTCGCCCATAAAGCTCGTCCGCGCCCGCGTTTCCTGGGCACCCGGAGGCACGATTGCTCTTTGCATCGTCTGTGGCAGTCACCCACCGTACTCTTGCTCCCATCGACCTGATTATCATCGCCATCTACTTCGTGCTCATCTTCGGCATCGGCTTTTATTTTTCGATGAAGGAACGCACCTCCGAGGATTATTTCCTGGCCAGCCGCAATATCGGCTGGTTCGCCATAGGCGCCTCGCTTTTCGTTTCGAACATCTCTACCGAACATTTCATCGGGCTTGCGGGTTCTGGCGCAACCGTAGGACTTGCCCCAGGCCATTACGAGTGGCTCGCAGCCCTCATCCTGCTGCTGCTGGGCTGGGTTTTCGTGCCGTTTTATCTGCGGTCGAATGTGTTTACCATGCCGGAATTTCTGGAGCGGCGGTTTAATCGCAGCTGCGCCACGTACCTCGCCAGCATTTCGGTGATCGCCTATATCTTCACCAAAATCTCCGTGCACTTGTATGCCGCAGCGATCGTGCTGGAGCGTGTTGTGGGCTGGAGCCCGATGACTGCCGCGATCATCCTGGTGGTGGCCACTGGCATTTACACTGTCGCAGGCGGATTGGCCGCGGTCATCTATACCGACCTGGTGCAAACGCTTATCTTGCTCGCGGGCGCGATCGCCCTGACCATGATCGGCCTGGATAAAGTTGGCGGCTTCGCAGGATTGCGCGCCGCTGTTCCCGCGGACTATTTCCACATGATCAAACCGGCCAGCGATCCCGATTATCCCTGGACCGGCATCTTCTTCGGCGCGCCGATTCTAGGGATCTGGTATTGGTGCACCGACCAGGTCATTGTCCAGCGCGTTCTCTCCGCCAAGGACGAAGGCCACGCCAAGGCCGGCACCATTTTTGCCGGCTTCCTAAAAGTTCTTCCCGTTTTTCTTCTGGTGATTCCGGGACTGATCGCTTACGCGCTGTATCCCCAGATGTTCACGACGGTGAACGGCCACGTCACCAACGGCGATATCGCCTATCCGATGATGGTCGTAAATCTTCTTCCAGCCGGACTCGTGGGCCTGATGATTGCAGCGCTGCTTGCCGCGTTGATGGGTGCAATGAGTTCGGTATTCAACTCCGCGTCGACGATGGTCACTCTCGACTTCTATAAGAAATTCCGCCCCGGTGCCAGCGAATCGCAGTTGGTCACCTTCGGCCGCATCGCCACGGGAATCATGGTGGTGCTTGGTCTTCTTTGGGTTCCGTTCATTCATCTGCTGAGCGCCCAATTGTGGATCTACCTGCAAAGTGTGCAGGCCTACATCAGTCCGCCCATCGCGGCGTGCTTTATTTTCGGAATCTTGTGGCCTCGCTTGAATGGTCAAGGCGCCATCACTTCGCTGCTCTGCGGTTTCGTTCTTGGCGCCACACGTTTCATCTACGAGGTTCTGGACAAGGGCAATCACTACCAATCGCCCGCAATTCGTTGGCTGGTGGACATGAACTTCCTTCATTACGCCATCGTGATGTTCGTTGTGTGCACTGCGGTGCTCATTGGGGTGAGCTATATGTTCCCGGCGCCGCCGCGTAAACAGCTCGCGGGACTCACCTTTGCCACCGTCGACGACAAACTGGAAACCGTGAACGCCAACGCGCCGCACCTCGCCAGGGAAACGCCGCGAGAGCGCACTTTGAACCTGATCTTCACTGCGATTCTTTTGGTCACCGTCATCAGCTTATGGATTCATTTCCGCTAAGCCATGGTTTCCGCGCCCATACTTTGGAACGACCAGCAGACTGCGCTTCTCAGCCTGCGCCCAAACGTTACGCAGCAAGAAGCGTTCCAGGCATTTCGCGGGAGCGGCATAGGCGCCCTCTATTTGCGAACCTTCCGCGGATCTCTCCAGCGCCTCGCGGCCGCTTACGTTCCCTTCCGGTTGTATCGCGTGGAATACGATCTGGGCCGTACCCATAATTCCCGCACTTTTGGACTCGATCAGGTGAACGGGTCTCTGGACATATTTGAATTTGCGTCGATTCCAGGGAATGACCGATTGGTTGTTCTGGAATCGCGGAACGTTCTACCGGCCCGGATAAGCAGTGAACGAGCGGACGCGGCTGTGCGCGAAAAGTCGTTGCGTACTATTTTTCAAAAAGGTTTTTTCCAGGTAAGAAATCTCAATCTGCGCATCGAACCGTTAGCGGAGAACTTTTGCATGCCCTACTGGCTGGGCTTCTACGGTACCGATGGGACACTTCGTTGTCGCGTCATGGACGCCGTCCGCCGCCGCATGGAAGGCTCAAAAGCCGCCGCCCTCTTCGAATCCTGGCTAACCTCCGAGTAGGGGCGCGTTTTCTCGCAGCAACAAATCGCTCACTGCTCAAACACCAAATACCCAAACGCCGCCGGTACATGAAAATTCGGCTTCTCCGTTTTTGTCGGGCTCCACGCGGAATAAAAACGCGGCTCCTGTTCCCCCTCCACACGGAAAAAATTCACTCGCCACGGATGCAATGCATCAAACTTGTCCGTCAGACCCTTTATCGGCACGGCCAATTCCGCCGTCCACACTTTCTTTTCCGCGTTGATGGACGCGCGCCGCTTCAATCCACTCTTTAGTTCGTTGTTTTTTCCATGCAAGATATGCAAATCAATCCACATTCCGTTCGGGGCCACTTCCAGCTCCTGATATTCGAACGGGTCGCCGGACTCCGGCTGCAAAAATGCTTCCGCAACGTCTTTCTCCCAAAGCTGGTAGCGCCATCCATCGCTCCGTGAGTCCGAATAAACAGTGATGGTCCGGTAGCGCGCCTCAAATCGGATAAAGAGCGTTTCTGGCGTCCACAGCAGCCGCACCTCGGTGGCTCGCTGGCCGTCTTTGTTTTCACCGCGCCAGTCCCAATCAAATTGCACCGGCTGCGCGGCACGCCAATCCTCTGTGGAAGGAAATCCCTCGGCACCGACTGCATGCTCCAGGCAATGCGCACGAATCGTCGGGAGGGAATCAGGATTCGTAGCGCTTTGGCCATTCATCGTCCAGATAGTGTAGTGCACCGCGGCGAATATGAAAAAGAGCAGCGCTCTTCGTTCAACTGGGGCGATTTTCATCTCATAACCTTTCGACGGAGTGCGGCGGCTTGGCGCCGCTTTTGCCGTGTTTCCAAGCCTCAATTACGGGTGTTCGCGATGAAAGCGTCTCATCCCTTCCTACTCGGAAGCAATGTCCCACCACTTCTTCTTCCGGGAACGTGCGTTGCCCGGCATCATGGCCAGCAAACCGATTGCGCACTCTCTCTCTACACGTTCGGCCCGCCGCTCCAACCGCGTGCTACTCTCCGGAAAGGCCGAGAACGATGCCAATTCCGGGGAGGACCAGTCGCGTGGAAACCCGCAGCAAAGTCCGCGTTCGTACCGTGGAAGTAAGCACGCAAGTGAAGCGCCACACACCTGAGGAATTTCAATTTATCCAGTTCCGCGTCGAAGACCACACCGCCCGCCTGACGCTGAATCGTCCAGAGCACAATTTGCTCAACGAAACCATGCTGCGCGAAATGTCCGACGCTATCACGATTGCCGGCGGAAACGACCAGATCCGGCTGATCGTGGTGGATTCCGCCTGCCGCGTCTTCAGCGGCGGCGTGGATGTCGGCGAATACACTTCCGAGCGCGTTTTTCAAATGATTGACGCTTTTCATGCCGTTTTCGCCGGCATCCTGGAAACTTCGAAACCCGTTCTTTGCGTGGTCAACGGTCCAGCCATCGGCGGAGGAGCGGAGCTTGCTGCCTTTGGCGATCTGGTCATCGCCACTCCCAAAGCGCGTTTTGCCCAACCGGAAATTACCATTGGCGTTTTTCCGCCGCTGGCCTCCACCATTCTGCCTTTCCTCGTGGGGCCGAAGGTTGCCCTGGAGTTGGTCCTGCTCGGTGAGCCGGTCACCGCGGAGCGCGCTCTCGAACTCGGCCTGGTCAACCGCCTCGTGCCGGAAGCTCAGCTTGAGGCTACCGTGAAAGAACTTATCGCGCGCATCAGCAGCCACTCGGGTCCCGTGCTCACCATGGCGAAAAAAGCAATTCTTGGTGGCATGGGTCTGTCGTTGCGCGATGGCCTGAAAAACTCCATGGACATTTTCCTGAACGAGCTCTATCGCCTGGAAGATTCCCAGGAGGGTGTGCGCGCTCTGGTGGAGAAGCGCAAGCCAAACTGGAAGAATCGCTGATTTTTCCAGGAGCATTTCAGAACGCTCATTGACACTCTTTCCCGCCGTCCGTACACTGAATTCTCAATCAGCAGGCTAGGGAAGTGGGGAAGTGCCGTGCAAATCGGCCGCGGTCGCGCCACTGTGATCGGCATTCCTGCCGTCAGCCAGGCTACCCTCTCAAGCTGTAGCGGTTGGGTGTTCTTCGCGAGAAGGAACGCCGCCCGTGTGGCCCCGGTTCTCGCGGGGCTTTTTTTGTGGGTGGACCTTTCTCGAGGGCCTCTCGTCAGGGGAGTGTAGTGTCTCGTAATTGCTCAAATTTCGCGCACCGCCTCACGTCCGTCCTCGGAGCGTGTCTGCTCGTTGCGACGAACGTGACCGGAAAGACCGCGGAGCAGGCCTCCTCGTCATCAATCGCCCCTGCCACTCACGAAGTCGTGGATGGAGCTGGCCGCACCATCCGCATACCTATTTCTCCCGCGAGAATCATTTCCCTCGCTCCCAGCCTCACGGAAACCGTCTACGCGCTTGGCCTGCAGGATCACCTGGTGGGGGATACCGATTATTGCGACTACCCGCCCGATGCACAAAAGAAACAGAAAGTCGGCGGCGCGATCAATCCCAGCCTGGAAGCGATTGCTGCTCTTCGCCCGGACCTGGTTTTGGTCACCAAAGACTTCAACCGGCTGGAAACGGTCCACGCGTTGGAGACACTGGGAATTCCTTCCTACGCAGTCGATCCTCATACCGTTGCGGATATCTTGTCCTCAACGGAAAAATTGGCGGACGTTCTAGGAGCGCCAGAGGCCGGCAAGGCGCTCGAAAGCGAATTGCGCCAGCGCCTCTCGGCATTGCAGACAAGGCTTGAGGGCATTCCGCCCCGCCGCGTTCTCTTTATTGTTTGGACGGAACCCCTCATTTCTATTGGCAAGCAGACCTTCATCGCCGATGCCCTTCGCGAGGCCGGTGCCGTCTCGATCGTCGACTCTCAACAGAATTGGCCGCAGATGAGCATGGAAGAAGTCGTTCACTTGCAGCCGGACTATTTAGTGTTTGCCGCGGCCCACTTCGCCGGTGGAGAACATGATTTCGACGTGTTGGCCACTCAACCCGGATGGGACATCCTGCAGGCAGTTCAAAATAGGCGCTACGCCGTCATTAGCGACGCCGTGAATCGCCCAGCCCCGCGTATCGTTTCCGCAATTGAAGAGCTAGCGCGTCAGTTACATCCGGAAGCCTTTCAGGCAACGCCACCACCACAAAAAGACGCTCCTGCTCCGAAATCCCCTGCTACCGTTCACGCGGATTCTTCCTATCCGTTTGTCCCCATCACGCCATCGTCAGCAGCGCAGGAGCCGTTATGCGCCCGCTGACGCTCGGCCGTCTCCTTCTTCGCTGCGGCGTTCTCGCCGTCATATTGTTCATAGTTGTCGTCATCGCCCTGAAATTGGGGGCCGTGCAGGTGTCGCTCTACGGTTTGGGGCGCGACCTTATTCACGTTCTGCTCGGCCGCAGCAACGCCATTTCCACCGAGTATGGAATGGTAGTCATCAACATTCGTTTGCCGCGTATTCTGCTTAGCATTTTCGTGGGCGCTGCGCTTGCCGTCGCTGGAACAAGCTTTCAAGCGCTACTGCGCAATCCACTTGCGGATCCCTATGTTCTCGGTGTTTCTTCAGGCGCGTCGGTTGGTGCAATCCTGGCTCTGATTGTGGAGAATCACCTTTCTCTTCCCCCCGAGTATGCCGGGCTGATTACGCCGGTGGGCGCCTTCCTCGGTGCAGCAATCACCATCGCGGCGGTTTACCTTTTGGGACGCCGCGACGGTCAGATTGACGGCAGCACGCTGCTGCTGGGGGGCATCATCACCGCTTCGTTTCTTTCCGCGATCATCAATTTCCTGATGTCCACGCTGGCGGGAGGGAATCTCCGAGGCGCTTCCTACTGGATGATGGGCAATCTGTCCACACCCCAAAGCAAAAGCCTCATGTATTTGCTTGGAATTGGATTTGTGATTGCCGCTGGGGCAATCTACACCACCGCCTCGGATCTGAACCTGCTCCTCGCCGGCGAAAAAGAAGCCATGCACCTGGGCGTGGACGTGCGCCGCGTGCGCATCGTCGTGTATCTCGCGGCGTCGATTCTTACGGGGCTTGCCGTTTCCGTAAGCGGCACCATCGGATATGTGGGCCTTCTTGTCCCGCATGTGATGCGCCTTATCTTTGGCTCGGATCATCGCATGCTGCTTCCCTCCGCAGCTCTAGGTGGTGCTATCGCACTGGTCATTGCCGATACGATTGCTCGCACCGTCGTGGCTCCTTCCGAACTCCCGGTCGGAGCGGTGACCGCGATCGTCGGCGCGCCGCTCTTTATTTATCTGTTGCGCCGGAGGCTCGCATGAGCACGAGCGCGCGCAGCCCGCTGCCCACTCCGGATCGTCCAAATGCTAATCCAGACGTGCGTCTCAGCGTTGAGCAAGTAAGCTACGCATACTCTCCAAACCCCTCCCAGGCCCCGGTTTTCACTCTTGAGGCGCTCAGTTTCCAGGCCAAACCCAGCGAGATCGTTGCTGTGCTCGGGCCAAACGCCAGTGGCAAATCCACTCTTCTCAAGCTCATCTCTGGCGAACTACAACCGCTCTCCGGCCGCATTTTTCTCAACAATTTCGTCATCCATTCGCTGCCCACAAAAACGCGCGCGCAGCGTATTGCGCTGGTCCAGCAGGAAAGCGCGCTCCTCTTTCCATCGCTCGTCTGGGAATTTGTACTTCAGGGGAGGCATCCCTATGGTCGCAGCCTGCGCTTCGAATCCGATGACGACATCACCATCGCGAAAAACGCCTTGGCGCAGGTTGGCGCGTCTCACTTGAGTGATCGCCGCATGGACAAGATTTCCGGTGGAGAGAAACAGCGCGTCATCCTGGCGCGCGCGTTGTCCCAACAGCCGCTGCTACTGCTGCTCGATGAGCCAACGCTTCACCTAGATATCGGCGCGCAAGTGGATTTGCTCGAGACGCTGCGCCGTTTAGCGGCGGAGAATCGCTATTCCGTCGTGGTTGTCACGCATGAACTCAACCTGGCGGGAGAATACGCCGATCAAGTGGTGCTGATGCAAAAAGGAAAATGTCTTCGAGTAGGTACGCCCGCGGCTGTTTACCAGCGCGAGCTTCTGGAGCAAGTTTTCCAGGCGCCGCTCAGCGTGGCTATTGCCCCTTCGGGCAGGCCTCGCGTCACGCTTTTTTCGAACACCTAGCCGTTACCTTGTTCACCTGAACCCGGACGTCGCGAGCGTCCGACATTGCAACCAACAGTGGGCGCCGCGCCCCTCACAATCACCGCAGACCTCGTGCTCGGGAAGACGGTGCAAAGCCGTCGCCGCCGCGCGACTGTAAGGCGGATGTATAGCTCGCTTGCCACTGTGGCTTCACTCGCCGCGGGAAGGCCGCGAGCGGAAAAGGTTCCTCCGAATCGGAGCCCTTTGCCGCCAAGCCAGGAGACCGGCGAAGTCTGCAGCCCACGTTGCTACCTCCATCCCGGAGTTCGCGCGTCGGCCAACCTTTTCACTCCCGCGCGTGAGGGAGCGGAGGAACCATGAAAATCAGAACTCGTTTTGTTTCTCTGCTAGCTGCTTCGCTAGTCCTCGTTACCAGTTCGGCTTTACCGCAATCCAATTCCACAGATGCAAAGCTTTCCGGCTCCATCACTGATCCGGCCGGAGCTACGGTTTCCGGTGCGCACATCACGTCGGAATCTGCAGATAATCCCAGCGCTACAAAAGTCTCGGCTCTCTCGTCAGCCGATGGCACTTATAGTTTGACTCTTCCCGCGGGACGTTACCGCGTGCGCGTTTCTCAGGAATCCTTCATCACGCGCGAGCTCGTCGTCGAACTCGTTGCAGGCGAATCGCGCACCGTCAATCTGCGGCTCGCGTTGCACCCGCTTTCCTCCAGTGTCGCCGTCACGGCGCAAGTGATTCCATTGCCCGAGCAGCAGACCACCGCGCCAGTAGACATCATCACGCGAGAAGAAATCGAGCAACGCCAGGCCGCCTTCGTTACCGACGTGCTGTACACCTCTCCCGGAGTTGCAATCGGCCGTACCGGCCCATTCGGCGGCACCGCATCCCTCTTTTTAAACGGCGGAAATTCCAATTTCACCAAGGTGCTGGTGGACGGAACGCCAATCAACCCCCCCGGAGCTCCCGTGGATTTTTCGAGTCTCACAACGGACAATCTGGAAAAGGTCGAAATCGTTCGCGGAACCGAATCCGCAGTCTACGGTTCCGACGCGGTCTCGGGCGTTGTCCAGTTTTTTTCGCATCAGGGAGAAACACGCATACCGGAAGCGTCCGTCTTTGCAGAGGGAGGAAGCTTTTCCAGCGGCCGCGGCGGCGCGCAGATCAGCGGCCTCCTCGACAAGTTTGATTATTCGGGTGCCGCGTCTTATTTTTCAACCGATGGACAAGGGCCGAACGACGAATTTATCAATCGCGCCCTCAGCGGGAACTTTGGCTATTCTTTCTCCGACACCAATCAAATTCGTCTGACGCTGCGCAATAACACCAGTGGCGCGGGCATTCCCGGTGCGACGCTCTTCGGCCCGCCCGATCTCACGCAAGGCTATGGACAAAAAATCTTCAGCGCCAATCTTCGCTGGGATTTTTCCACCGGTACTCATTGGCACCATGAAATTATGGGCACGGAATCCTACACCCGTCAGCACAGTTTCGATTTCGATCCCACGTTTGGCTACGACGACGTTCTGAAATACAACCGCGCCGGAGTCAATGCGCAGAGCACGTACGTCGCGAAAAACTTCGCGGCCACCCTGGGCTATCAATATGAAGTGGAAAATGGCGAAGTTTCCTACATTTCTCCCGGTCATCTGCGCAGAAACAATCAGGGCGGCTACATCGATCTTCGCTACTCCCCGATTTCGCGCCTTTCCCTGGACGTGGGCGTTCGCGCCGAAGACAACGCTAGTTTCGGCACGCGCGTTTCTCCCCGCGCGGGCGGCACCTATTTGCTTCACTCCAGTAAAGGATTCCTGGGCGATACACGCTACCGCGCGTTCTACGGCCAGGGGATTAAGGAGCCGCGCTTCGACCAAACCTTTGGCACCGATCCCTGTTTCCCGGGCAATCCCAATCTCAAACCCGAGGCTAGCAAAGGTTGGGGCACTGGTTTCGAGCAAAACCTGGCTTCCGACCGCATCAAGCTGTCCGCGGACTATTTCTACACCCGCTTCTACGACGTCGTCAGCTTCGCTTACAATCCGCCGCCCAATCCCGATTTCTGCGGCACGTATTTCAACACCGACCTGGCGATTGCCCGCGGCGTAAACCTCGTCGGCGAAACGCATCCCTTAAAGTGGCTGCGCGTAATTGGAAATTACACCTACGACGACACGCGCGTCGTGAGGTCGGAGAATCCGTTCTTCGACCCTTCGCAGATTCCCGGCAACCATCTTCTCCGCCGTCCCGTGAATTCCGGCAGCCTGATCCTCAATGTGTTTTACGCGCGGATCAACTGGAATTTTATCGGCTATTTCAGCGGCGTGCGGACGGACAGCAACTTCGTGAATCCCACCCAGATCAATAATCCGGGTTACGCGCGTTTCGATATGGCCGCCAGCTACAACGTCACGCGAGGCTTTGCCCTGACGGCACGCTGCACCAATCTTCTCGATAAACAATATCAGGATGCACTCGGCTATCCCGCCCTCGGCCGCGACTATCGCTTCGGCGTCCGCTACACCTTTGCCGGAAGAAACTAGCCATGCCGTTGCCACTCGTATTTTCCTGGAGCGGCGGCAAAGACAGCGCCATGGCGCTGCACTCGCTCCTTCAGAATCCTGAGTTCCAGGTCGTTGCGCTGCTCACAACTGTCACCGATGGCTTCGATCGCATCAGCATGCACGGAGTTCGCCGCGAACTTCTTCACCGTCAGGCCGCATCCGTTGGCTTGCCGGTGGAGGAGGTGTTCATTCCTCCGCGATGTGTCAATGCGACTTATGAATCCCGCATGGCTAAAGCCGTTCTTCGTTTCCGCGACAGTGGCGTGAAGCATTTTGGCTTTGGCGATATTTTCCTGCGCGACCTGCGCAAATACCGCGAAGAAAAACTTATGCGTGAAGGGATGACCGCGCTCTTTCCGTTGTGGGAGATCGACACGCGAGAGTTGGCGTCGCGTTTCGTGCAACAGGGATTTCGAGCCACCACCGTCTGTGTCGATCCTTCCAAACTGGACAAATCTTTCGCTGGCAGAGAATTAAACTCCGCCTTTTTTGAAGGCCTTCCCGCCGCTGTAGATCCGTGCGGCGAGAATGGCGAGTTTCACACCTTCGTCCACGACGGCCCCATTTTCAAGACTGCGATTCGCGTTCGCACCGGCCAAATCGTCGAACGCGACGACTTCGTCTTCTGCGACTTATTGCCGGCGGAGCCGCAATCAGGGCTTTCCACCGTGTAGCGGCCGCCTTCTGAGGCGGGCGCCTTAATGTTGTAGGTCTTTCTCTATCACCGACAAAGGAGCATCTCCATGAATGAAGAATCACAGACCGATCGCAATATCCCGTACCTCCGCATCGCCATCATCCTCTGCTTCATTCTCTTTGCGGCAATCGTCCGCATCCTTCCCCATCCCTGGAACTTCACTCCTGTTGGCGCGATGGCGCTCTTCTCCGGCGCAAAGCTGGGTCGCAACTGGAAGGCATTCTTCCTTCCTCTAGCGGCGCTCTTCGCCGGCGACATCTTCGTCGGGTTCCACAAGTTGATGCTCGCCGTATATCTCAGCTTCTGCCTCAGCGTGCTGATCGGAATTTTCTTCCGCGAACGACAATCGGTAGGCCCACTTTCTTTGGCCACACTCTTGGGCGCGACGCAATTCTTTTTCGTCACCAACTTCGCCGTCTGGGCATTCTTGACCGGCTACCCAAAGACAATTGCGGGGTTGACCGCATGTTATGTCGCGGGAATCCCGTTCTTTGGCAATACCTTGACAAGCGACGCCCTCTACGCGGGAGTTCTTTTCGGTGGATACGCCATGGTCGAACGGCTATTGCCCGCCTTGCGCCCGAGCCAGCGATCAGCCACCGCCTGAACCCGCCAGGCAATCGCCCAGGCAATCGATAGACGCTGAGCCTCTGCTATAATTTACGTTCCGCCATGACGAAATTCGCCACTGAGACCGCGTTGTCGCCTGAACTCCTCGCCAAGTACGAAGTCGTAGTCGGCCTGGAAGTTCACGCGCAGCTCCTCACCAAGACCAAAATATTCTGTGGTTGTTCCACGCGTTTCGGCGACGCGCCGAATACCAATGTCTGCCCAATCTGCCTGGGGCTGCCTGGCACGCTTCCGGTCCTTAATAAACGCGCGGTAGAAATGGCCATGCGCGCATCGCTGGCCCTCAACTGCGCCGTTCACGAGCATTCTCGCTTCGCGCGCAAAAATTATTTCTACCCCGATCTGCCCAAGGGCTATCAGATCTCGCAATACGAACTTCCGCTCGCTACCGGCGGCTGGCTCGAAATTGAGCACGAGGGCAAGCCCAAGCGAATCGGCATCACGCGCCTGCACCTGGAAGAAGACGCCGGCAAATCCCTGCACGACGGTTTCCCGCACTCCGATGAAAAGACCTACGTCGACTTCAATCGCTGCGGGACGCCGCTCAGCGAAATTGTTTCCGAGCCGGACATGCGCTCCTCCGCCGAGGCCTACGCCTATCTCACCGCGCTTCGCCAAATCCTTCTTTACACCGGCGTCAGCGATTGCAACATGGAAGAAGGTTCCTTGCGGTGCGATGCAAACGTCAGCGTTCGCCTTCGTGCCGCCAAGGAGTTCGGCACCAAAGTCGAAGTAAAAAATCTCAACTCCTTCCGCTATCTCGCCAAAGCCCTCGAATTCGAAATCGGGCGCCACATCGGCGTGCTCGAATCGGGCGGCCACATCTCGCAGGAAACGCGCCTCTGGAATCAAGCCGAAGGCCGCACGATTTCCATGCGCTCCAAGGAAAAAGCGCACGATTATCGCTATTTCCCGGAGCCGGATCTGCTACCCGTGCACGTCAGCGCTGCATGGCGTGACGAAGTGCATCGCTCGCTTCCCGAACTCCCCGCTGCCAAGCGCGCCCGCTTCGTTGCTCAACTCGGCATCACGCCCTACGACGCCGAAGTCCTCACAGGCACGCAGGCGCTCGCGGATTACCTCGAAGCCATGATTAAAGCCGGCGCGCCCGGAAAAGCCGCGGCCAACTGGATGCAAACCGAACTTCTTCGCAAGTTGAATGATTCGGGCAAGGAAATTGCCGCCAGTCCGGTATCGGCTCAGGCCCTCGCGGAATTGGTTTCGTTCGTGGATTCCGGCAAAATCACCGCCGCCATCGGCAAGAAAGTATTCGGCATCATGTTCGAATCAGGCCGCTTTGCCGCGGATATCATCGCCGCCGAGGGTCTCGGCGCACAAATCAGCGATACCACCATCGAGCAAGCTGCCCGCGAGGTCATTGAAAAAAATCCCGACAACGTCGCGAAGTTCAAGTCTGGCAACCAGGGCGTCTTCAAATTTTTCGTCGGTCAGGTGATGAAGGCCACCAAGGGTCAAGCCAATCCTCAAACAGTAAACGACATCATTCGCCGCCTTCTTTCGTAGAATCGTTTTTTCTGCTGTCTTCCGGAATGTTTTTGTAGGGATCGCCTTCTGCTTGCCCTGGCGATGGAAGGGAGGCGGTCCCAAGTGAGAAGCGATATTCAATGAAGGAGCCAAGCCATGCTAAAAGTGGGTGACAAAGCCCCAGAGTTCAACCTTATCTCCGACGAAAGCAAACAAACCTCCCTGAAGGACTTCAACGGAAAGCATGTCCTGATCTTCTTCTTTCCCAAAGCGAACACCTCGGGTTGAACGGTGGAAGCGTCCGAGTTTCGTGACGCAAAATCGAAATTCGACAAACGGAATGCCGTGATTCTCGGCGTCAGTGCCGACCCGGTGAAAGCTCTGCAATCGTTCAAGACCAAGCAGAAACTCAACTTTCCGCTACTTAGCGATCCGACACACAAAATGATCGAGTCCTACGGAGTCTGGCGCATGAAAAAATTCATGGGCCGCTCTTACAAGGGCATTGTGCGTAGCACTTTCCTGATCGGTCCTGACGGCAAAATCCAAGCAATTTGGGACGGTGTCAAAGTAAAGGGCCACGCAGCCGAAACGCTAGCCATTCTCTCCAACTCGCTTTTGTAGCGCCGCCTTCCGAGGCGGGCGCCTTTTCGCCCAAGCGGCAAGAAGTTCTGCTTTTCTTCAGGAGACCGGGACTCGGCCCGGCGCGGAGATTCGTTTCAACGGGGCTTTCACCCCGAGTCTACAAAATTGCCCGCACCCCATCGCCATCCGACTCAATCAATAAATTATCGATCAATCGCGTCTTTCCGATGTGCACCGCCAACACCGCATACGATCGCCGTCCCACCTGCACCGCGGGCTCGAACGTGTCCGCATTCACAATTTCCGCATAATCCACTTTGGCCAGCGGTTCGCTATCCAGCACCTTACGCATCGCCATTTGCAACGTCACGGTGTCCAGCACCCCCGCATGAAGCGCCTCTTCCGCCGCCGTTAACGCCCTGAATAAAACGGTAGCCGCTTGCCGCTCCTCCGCCGTCAAATAGACATTCCGCGATGACATGGCCAGTCCATCCGCTTCCCGCACGATCGGGCAAAGCACAATCTCCGTGTCCAAATTCAAATCCCGCACCATCCGTTGCACCAGGCCAGCCTGCTGCGCGTCTTTTCTTCCGAAATACGCATAATGCGGCTGAACAATCTCAAGCAGTTTCAGAACTACGGTGGTAACTCCGCGAAAATGTCCCGGCCGCGATTTTCCCTCCAGCCTGTCGCTGAATCCCTCTACATTCACGTACGTCGCAAATCCCGGCGGATACATTTCCCCGGCATCGGGCAGAAACAGTCCGTCAACCCGCGCGCCTTCCAGCTTCGCGATATCCCGTTCCAGCGGACGCGGGTATCGCGACAAGTCTTCACTCGCCGCAAACTGTTTCGGATTCAGAAAAATGGATGTATAAACCGGCGAGCACTCCTGCCGCGCCCGCTCTACCAGCGTAAGATGCCCCGCATGCAGGGCCCCCATCGTAGGCACCAGCCCGATAATGCGCTGCTCCTGCCGTGCGGCTCGCGCTTTCTCCTTCATCCAGGCAATCGTCCGAATCGTCTCCACACGTCTCTCCGCAAACTCTCCATCATCGCAAAAAAGAAGCCGGCATCCGGCCGGCCTCAGTCTTTCTTTTGTAGGGGCGGCTTTAGGCCGCCTCTTGGGTTCCTCGCCTCTTTCTATCTCAAGCCCCCGCTGCCGCCGCTCGCTCCCGGTAAAAGATAATCAAATCGGTGCCCACGGTCTCCGCGCCAAGCTGCCGCAGCATCGTGCTTACCTGCCCGCGATGATACGTTCCATGATTCACCATGTGCTGCAACATCTGCCAGCGCGGATCGCGGCCCGGTCCAAAACTGAACGTCTTGTACGCCACAAACTCGTCCAGGTCTTCCCGCGTGAGCTTCTTGCTGTATTCCTGCCATCTATCCCACACGTCAACCCAGTAGGTGCGCAATGCTCCGGAGTCCGGAATCGCCTGGGTGTCGGCAATTCGTTCCGGCGATCTACCTTGCGCCCGCTCCAGCCACACCCACTCCACTCCAGCAATATGCACCAAGGTATCGCGCACGGAAGGAAAACTCGAATGCAGATCTTTGGTGAATTGCTCGGGGGGCAAGGCAGAAACCGCTTCCATCACTCGCCGATCTGCCCACGTGTTGAACGACAGCAACTCGCGCATCTGTTCCAGCTTCATCGCGCTCTCCTGACCAACAAAAAATTCGGAGCGCCCGGTCTGCGAAAGGCGCCCCGTTTATTACTCACCTCTGATGCTCACGCTGCTACGCGTCGCCTTCGCCCCTACCGTGAAATGGGAATGGTTTTGCGCTCTTTCGAAGTTGCGTGGTACGACTCCGCATCCGATGGGAAATTTCCGTCCTTCACGTCCGCGCAATATTCCTTCACTGCCTGCGAGATCGCTTCGCCGACATTGGCATATCGCCGCGCGAATTTCGGGGCTTCGTTGAACGTCAGCCCCAGCAAATCGTGCAGTACCAGAATCTGTCCGTCGCAGTCGGGTCCCGCGCCAATCCCGATCGTCGGTATGCGAACTTCCTTGGTAATTTCCGCTGCCAATTCTCGCGGAATCCCCTCCAGCACAATAGCAAACGCACCCGCTGCCTCCACCGATCGCGCATC
>Ga0210399_10000846_pt1 | contig 24002 bp, 24 predicted proteins | sample IncBWC14MmetaG_FD_150865 | JGI IMG/M metagenome (GOLD analysis project Ga0210399, IMG submission 150865) | Forest soil microbial communities from Barre Woods Harvard Forest LTER site, Petersham, Massachusetts, United States - Inc-BW-C-14-M | ecosystem: Environmental > Terrestrial > Soil >... | reverse complement strand
CAGTACATTACACATTCCAGCGTGAGCGTACGATGGCGGTACCCACCAACCGGGAATATCTCATGGACTATCTCGAGGCGCAGTTGTTTACCTATGAAGGGGCTACAGATATCGAAACACTCGCCCAAGTGCGGGAGAAGATGTCGCTCAAGACGCGGGTGGGCATTCTCGATGCGCCGATGGCGCCGATGCTGGTCATCGGCGGAGCCCTCGACACTCAAGTGCCAGTATCTGATCTCGAATTATTACTGGTCAGTGGTCAGACCCCCAAGGAGTTTTGGGTTAACCCGCAGGGCCGCCACACGGGTCGCGATTCCAAGGAATGGTCAGATGCGCGCGTCTTCGAAACCGTCACCGTGCCGTGGATCCTGCGCATGTTGGGAGTAAAGGCAGACTAGACCAGTTCAGCACGGGTAGATGTGCGAAGCAACCGTCTTTGCCTAAATGAGGAGGTTCTTACTGGTTTTCACAAATGAGGCGGAGTGTAGGTTTATGAAAAGGTTCTTCTTAGTAGGTTCAATTCCTAATCTGTGAGACCAGTTGGTACAGAACCTGAACAGGAATTAATCTCCATTTCATTCTTCGGATGTCGCTTCGGTGTAGGCTATTCGACACCTTCGTTCCGAGCGGAGGATGGCAATTTGAAATCAGTAGAAAAAGGAGTGGAACTATCTTGCAGAGATTACTTTTAACTGTTCTGTTGGCAGCTTCGCTGGTCGGCATAATTAAAGCGCAAGAGCTGACCGGGGATAAGGCCGAGCAAGTTAAGAAAGACGTCCTGAAAATCGAGGAAGAGCGGGCCCAAGCGTTGGAGAAAGGCGACCTCGCCGTGCTCGACCGGATCCTAGCCGACGACTATGTGTACGTGAATGTATTAGGAGAGCTCAATACCAAAGCCCAACGACTGACTAATACCCGGTCTGGGGTCTCTAAGCACGAATCCCTCAAAGAGGAGGATTTTCGCTTGCACGTTTACGGAGACACGGTTGTCATGACTGGACGCGCCAGCGGGGTTGTGAACTACCGCGGAAAAGTCAACAACAAGGCTAGACGGTTTACGAATGTTTATATGAAGCAGGGCGGGCAGTGGCGGCTTGTGGCTCATCAAGCGACGACCATCGCGGAGCAATGAGCCAAATCTCTCTCCGTGCGGGAAGAGGCAGTGAACAAGTTCCGAGGGAAGCGCCGAGCTCTGCCCCACCGCGACATGGCCGCGCTCGACCGGATCTATGCCCACGACGTGGCGGAAAGGTCATCACTAACCCCGTGATATGTTTCGCGGTAGGTTATTCCGCAGTCTAGTTCCGAGCGGAGATGTAATTCCTAAAGCAATCAAGATGATAGAAGTGCCCGCACCGACGCCGCTCACACTTGAAACGCGTGCCCGGCCAGCACGGAAAAGGAGCAAAACCTAACGATGCGACGAATTCTATTACTTTCCCTGTTAACGGTTGCTTTGGTAGGGGGTGCTCGAGCGCAAGGAACCGGAAAGAGCCAATCGGACGCAAAAACGGAAGAAGAGGTCCTCAAGGTCGAACACGAAAAGGACCAAGCTATGCAGAAAGGCGACCTAGCCACGCTCACTCGCATTTACGCCGACAACCTTATCTTTGTGAATCCGCGAGGAGAGGTTCTTTCCAAGGCCCAGCGACTGGCTGACGTCAAGCCTGGGAGCCTTGACTACCTAAATTTCAAGAGGGAGGATTATACCCTTCACATCTACGGAAATACGGTCGTCCTGACTGGGGTTTCCAAGTCGGTTCTGCATAACCACGGAAAGCTTATTCGCACCCCTAGACAGTTTATGCAAGTTTATGTCAAGGAGGGCGGACAGTGGCGAATGGTGTCTCACCATGCGAATTTTGTTTCGGAGGATGGTCTCCCTGTGCAAGAAGAGAAATGAAAAAGCTTCGATGGAAAAGGAGTGGAAAGACGATGCGACGAATTCTATTACTTTTTCTGCTCACGATTGCCTTGGTAGGGGCTGCTCCAGCGCAAGGAACTGGCAAGACCCAATCTGAGGCAGAAGCTCCAGCGCAAGGAGCCGCCAAGAGTCCATCGGATGCAGAAATTGAAAAAGAGATTCTCACAATCGAAGGGGAGCGGGACCAGGCTAGGGAGAAAGGCGACAATGCGACGCTCAATCGTATTCTTGCCGACGATTATTTCTATATCGGGGTGCGCGGAAATGTTCGCACCAAAGCCAATCGTCTCGATGACTACGAGGCCGGGGTCATTAAAGTTTTTTCCGTCAAGAAGGACAATTTTATGTTCAAGATTTACGGAGACACGGTCTTAATGACGGGGCGTGAGACATCCATTACGCAATACAAGGGAAAACCCAACGACAAGCCCCGGCAGTTTACAAATGTTTATATCAAACTAGACGGCCGGTGGCGGCTTGTATTTCATCAGGCAACTACCATCGGGGAGCCGTGGTAGCGGCTCTTCCCACCCGTTAGGAGCAGCGATGAAGCCTCGATGGAATCGGATTGGAAACACGGTGCGGGAAAACACGGTGCGACTAAACATGGTGCGACGAATTTTCTTACTTCCTCTATTGACAGCCGCCTTGGTGGTGTCGGGTCGAGCGCAAGCAACCGTCCAAAAGCCGGCGGATGCGGAAGCTGAAAAAGAGGTCCTCGAAGTCGAACGCCAAAAAGATCAGGCGATCCGGAACCGCGACATGACTGTCCTCGATCGGATCTATGTCGACGATCTCGCGTTCGCAAATGGACGTGGAAAGGTTCTCACGAAGGCTCAGCACATGGAGGAGATCCGCTCGGGGAACGTCAAGTACCTGAACTCCGACCGGAGCGATTTCCATGTGCATGTCTACGGAGGTACGGCTGTTCTGATGGGCCGTGAGAACTCGACCGTGGAATACCACGGAAAGACGATCAGCTCTCCCCGGCAGTTTATTACCGTTTACGTCAAGCTCGACGGGCAGTGGAAGTATGTGGCTCATCAGGTGACTCCCGTCGTGGAACCGTAAATCGAATCTCTGCGAGGACATATCTTGTATCCAGGACTCCAAATCGCAGATCGAAGATCAAGGCAGGCGAAACCCTGCCGTCCACTAGCGAAGAGGGGGCATAGTGACAAGAGCTGTAAGCATGTCGCGCATCGGTCTCAGTAGCTTGATGATGGCATTCGTCGTCGGGCTGGCGGTTACATCCACCGCTGTAGCGCAGGAGCGCACGCTCGAGGAACTCAAAGCGGAAACGCAGGCACGCGCCAACCGCCAGGCGTTCCCCACCGAAGGTCTCAAGCCGGAGGATGTGCGCGAGGCTCTGGGGCGGTTGAAGAGTCTGGACCGCGACGAATGGGCGGCGTCTTGGAGCATTCTCGGAGACCGCTACATGACCAGGGCGCAAGGCGAACTCTCGTCGTCGCCAGCTGGAGCCGACAAGGACTTTGTTCAGGCCTGGCTTTATTACAACTTCGCCCGCTGGCCGGTGGAGATCTCGCCCGGCAAGAAAAAGGCTTATGAGCACGCGCTGGAGGCCTACCTCGCGCATGGCCGCCTCCTCGATCCGCCGCTTGAGGTGGTACACATTCCCTTCGAGGGCAAAGAGATCATCGGATACGTGCGGATGCCCAAGGGCGGAAATCCGGCGCCGATCGTCTTCGCAATCAATGGGCTCGATAGCCGCAAAGAGGAAATGGCCGAGAAGTTCCGGCCGATTCTCGATTATGGCGTCGGGTATTTCGCATGCGATGCGCCTGGGACTGGACAGGCGTCAATTAAGTCAGTGCCCGGAGCTGAGCGCATGCTCACTAAAGCTCTCGACTATGTATTCCAACGGCCCGATGTGGACAAAAAGAATGTGGTCATTTACGGCGGCAGCCTTGGGGGCTATTGGTCCGCGGTGCTCGCCGCCACTGAATACAAGCGCGTGCGCGCCGTCGTTGAGTGGTCGGGGCCATTGCACGAGACTTTTCAGCCTGCTTGGGTCATGAAGGTGCCCCACAACCGGGAATATCTCTTCGACTACTTGCCCGCGCTGCTGAATATCTACGAAGGGGCCACGAACCTGGATACACTAGCCGACGCGCGCGCGGCGATGTCAATTAAGACGCGGGGCTTCCTCGACAAACCCATGGCGCCGATGCTGGTGATCGGCGGCGTCCTTGACACTCAGGTGCCAATATCCGATACCGACCTGCTCCTGCACAACGGCCAGACGCCCAAGGAGGCCTGGATCAACCCGCAGGGCGGCCACATGGGGCGCGACCTGAGGGGATGGTCCGACGCCCGCATTTTTCGGACTGTCGTCGTGCCGTGGATCCTGGACAAAGTGCGTGAGAAGACGGAATAGACATGTTCAGCGCGAGCACTCGTGCCTGACTTTACGTGGCGCGGGTCCTCTCAGGAATCGTGATGGTGGGGCTGGTCAACTATTCCTGCTGCGCGCAGACCGAATGTCGACTCGTGCTCATCCGGAAAAGATGATAAAGATGAGGGTGTTTCGGTGAAGAAACTGATGGAAGATCCCAATACCCAGTCATCCAAAAATATCAGCCGGCGCGCTCTGATGAAGGGAGGTGTGGCGTTGGCGGCGGGCACAGCGGCATCGGCGCTGGTTCCCTCCACGCTCGTCTCGACTTTGGAAGCCCAAGCTCCGTCCGCTCCCCGGAAGGTCACCATTGTCGCTTCACCGAGCAAGAACATCGTGGAGACCGACAGCGGAAGGGTTTTTGGCTACTTGCAGGAAGGTGTCATCACGTTCAAAGGCATTCCCTACGGCGCTACCACGACAGGGAAGAATCGCTTCATGCCGTCCGTCAAGCCTACGCCGTGGGCGGGAGTGCGCAGCGCCTTGTCTTGGGGCCCGGTAGCCCCGCAGCCGTTTAGCTTTATGGGCGCGCAGCGCGATGATGCATCCTTCCTATTTCAACGGGACGACGGACACGCCTCAGAAGATTGTCTCCGCATTAATGTATGGACTCCTTCGATCAATGACAACGCCAGGCGGCCCGTAATGATGTGGATTCACGGGGGCGGTTTCTTCGCGGGCTCGTCGCAGATGTCGCCCGCGTGCTTTGGCGACAACCTAGTGCGGCGCGGCGACGTGGTCGTGGTCAGCATTAATCATCGGCTCGGCGTATTGGGTTTCGCCAACCTGACGGAGTACGGCGAACAGTACGCCAGCACGCCCAACCTGGGCCTGCTGGACGTAGTGGCGGCGCTGGTATGGGTGAAAACGAACATATCCAACTTCGGCGGGGATCCGAACAAGGTTCTGATCTTCGGGCATTCCGGCGGCGGCAGCAAGGTTACCACGCTGATGGCGATGCCGTCGGCAAAGGGTCTGTTCCATCGTGCGGTGGTGGAAAGCGGATCGGGCCACCTGCGGGTGGCAACTCCGGAAGATGCGGCCCGGACGGCCGCGGCCGTGATCGGCGCGCTCGACCTCAACAAGAACACCATCGGCAAAATACACGAATTGCCAGTGGACCAGATCATCGAGGCCGGCGTGCACTCGCAGCGGGCCGCCGCCGAGTCCGGCATGAATCCCGGTTACCGCTCCGCCACGGGCTTTTTGGACTTGGAATGGGTCCCCGTCTTCGATGGAAAGGTTCTCCCGCGCCAGCCCTGGTCTCCGACCGCCCCGCCCGATTCGGCGGACATTCCTCTAATGGTCGGAACCGCGCTGAACGAAACGTTCAACACTGTTCAGATGGGCGACGCAACCCTCGAAGCGATGACCATGGCGGAGGTTAGGAAGCGGCTTTCGGGCCGGGTAAACAACTATCGAGCCGCGGGTCTCGGCCAAGGGGCCGACCACGTGATCGAAGTGTTTCAGAAAGCGTATCCCGACGCTATGCCCTTCACCATCTTCTCCATCATGACGGCCTCGGCGACGCGTCGCCTGACTGCACTCACCATGGCGGAGCGAAAGATCGCTCAGGGCGCCGCGCCGGCATACAATTACTGGTTCAAATGGCAGACGCCGATCCTGGACGGGAGTCCGCGGGCCTTCCACGGCTCCGAGCTTCCGTTCGTTTTCTACAACACGGACCAGTGCGCTTCCATAACGGGCGGGGGGCTCGACGCTCTCGACCTCGGCGGCCGCGTGGCCGATGCTTGGATCAATTTCGCGCGCAACGGGGATCCGAACCACTCCGGGCTGCCGCACTGGCCGGCCTATGACGCTGCGAAAACGCCCACTATGATTTTCGACACCAAGTGCGTGATGGAGAATGACCCCGATGGGGAAGTACGGAAAGCGATCGTCGAGGCACTCGCTCAAACAACGAATGGCTTGAATGACTAAGACGTCGGCGAGACGAAGTGCGGAAGGCGAAGGAGTCACTTCCATGAAACAACTGAAACTCATCGTCTTCGTGCTGACCGCCATTTGTCTGCTGGCTGTCCCGCTCGCGTTGGGCCAACGCGAGAACCCGCCGGCCAGCACCAAGGAAGGCGGAGCAACCTCCGGCAAAGGCATGACTTCCATAGAACAGACCGGCAAGGGCAACAAGGCTGGCGAACAAACGGCGGTTGAGAAGCTGGACGATGAACTCTTTGCCGCGGACTTGACGGGCGACGCCGCGTTCTTCGAGAAGAACCTAGCTGACAATTACGTCAGAATCGATGCCCACGGCGAGATAAGGAATAAAGCGGAGACGATAGACAGGTACAAGTCTGGCTTGCGGAAGTTGGAAGCCCTAGAGTTAAGGAATCGCGAGGTCCGCATGTTCGGCAACATTGCCATCGTGACGAGGGAAGACAACGCAAAGGGGCGCGTGGGGTCAAATCAATTCAGCGGCACCTACCGCAAAACGGTCGTGTACGTGAAGGGGAAAAACGGCCAGTGGCTGAACATCAACTTCCAGTCAACAAAGGTACAACCTAGGTAGGTATCGCGGTAGGCCAGAAGGCACCCGGACCCGGCGGGTTGAGAGGGCTGACGCCCGAATTCGGGAACTACTAACAACCGCTTGCAAACGGGTGTAAACTGTGTCGGGTTGAGATGAGTAATGCGGTGCGCATTAGAGCGGCCTCGAGGGAACACGCAACGGCAAACACCCTATTGGCTGGTGCTGCCTCGTTCACTGAGAGAAAGGCGTATGTCATCCAGCCATGGATCGCTGACCACTCGATGTCTGCTGATCCTCACGGCCGAGTTATGAGAATCCTGTTGGTTGAAGACGAGCGTAAGGTGGCGAGCTTCGTTGCGCGCGCCCTCCGCGAGGACGCATATGCGGTCGACATTGCCGAAACGGGCGAGCAGGCCTTAGAGATGTCTGAAGGGGTTGCTCACGACTTGATCATCCTCGACGTCCGCTTGCCGGGTTTGAGCGGGATTCAGGTGTGTCGCGAACTTCGACAGTCAGGCAACGGCTCGCCCGTGCTCATGTTGACCGCTCGTGGCCTTGTAGAGCAGCGGGTAGAGGGGCTGGATGCCGGCGCCGACGACTACCTGACCAAGCCTTTTGCGCTGGCGGAGTTTCGTGCTCGCGTGCGTGCTTTGACCCGCCGTGGCCTCCATAAGGGAAACTATCTTCTACGCTGTGGAGACTTGGAGATCGATCGCCAGAAGCGGCGCCTGCGGAGGGCAGGTTCAGTGATCCCGCTTACGACGAAGGAATTCGCTCTGGTTGAATTGCTGATCGTAAATTCGCCCAACACGGTCTCGCGGACTGAAATCATTGAGCACGTTTGGGACTGTCACTTCGATAGCGAAACCAATCTCGTGGAAGTGTACATTAACCGGCTGCGTCAGAAGCTTGATCGCTCAGGAAAACCCCGGTTGATTCACACCATCCGCGGCGTGGGCTATCGAATAGGAGAGTAGCCGATGAATCGACTATCGCTTCGAAGTCGCATGATGTTGCTGTTCTGCACTGCCGTGGGAGTACTGCTCTCGAGTACGCTCTGCGTGCTCTATGTTTTGTTCTCCCGCGAACTCGATTCACAATTCAACTGCCGGCTGCAGAAGGCTGCCATGCCGGTGGCCACCGTCCTCGCGTCCAATCCCGATAGCGAGTCGCGAGGAGTCAACGATCTCAATGTTCCGGATGAGTATTTCGAAGTCCTGAACGCTTCCGGACAAGTATTGCAAAAATCGAGGAATCTGGCGCGTTCGGAACTCAAGCTGAGCCGGGTGATCGACCCCTCGCGAGAAACTTTCCAGACGATCGAAGACGAGTACTTGGGACGCCAGCGGGTAACTCTAGTTCCGTTCCAAAAGAAAACGGGACAGCAGTTCCTGGCTCTTTCAATGCCTGCCCGTCGCAACGACGCGGTGCTAACCAGCTTTCAGCGGCTTATTATGTGGCTGTTGCCGATTAGCCTGCTAGTAACGGCCTCTATTTCGAGATGGTACGTCGGACGCAGTTTGCGGCCAGTTAAGGAGCTAACCTCCAGGGCTGCCCGGCTAACAGAGGTCGTGGGACAGGCGCCTCCGTCTGATGCCGAGTCGAATGGCACGTTCACCATGCCTCTCACTGTCTCGAACTCCCGTGACGAATTGGATCGGCTGGCTGTTACTTTCAATCAGCTCTTCAGCCGCATTGACGTTGTGATGCGGCAATTGCGCCAGTTTGTGACCGATGCTTCGCATGAATTGCGGACGCCGCTCGCCATCTTGCAGGGCGAAACCGAGCTGTTGCTCTCCCGCCCGCGGACCGTTGACGAATATGAAAAAACGGTGCGTGTGATGGATGGCGAACTCAAGACCCTAACCAGGATCGTTGAGAGCTTGTTCACTTTGTCCATGGCCGATTCCGGGCAGCTCCGGTTCCTGCGCGAACCGCTTTATCTGAACGAGGTACTGGAGCAGGCTTGCGGCAGAGTAGAGCCGATCGCAGACGCCAAGGGGATTAGCATTCGGCGGGACCTGAGTTTGGACCTGGCCTACTTCGGGGACGAGGCGTTTCTCCAGGAACTGGCGATCATTTTTCTAGACAACGCGATCAAGTATTCGCCGAGAAATACCGAGGTGCGGGTTCAGCTTGAACGCGTGGACGACCGGATACAGATCACTTTTGAAGATCAAGGCTGTGGAATTGCCAGGGAGGACTGCCCTCGCATCTTCGAACGTTTCTTCCGTGGCCACAACAGTGGCGGCAGCGAGAGCCGAAGCGGCGGGCTGGGACTCGCGATTGCGAAAGCTATCGTAGAAGCGCTGGGAGGATCGATTGAGTGCAACAGCGTTCTGGGTTCCAGCACGACTTTTGTCGTAACGTTGCCCTACGTCGCAATCCCCCCTGTTCGCATTGAGAACTGGGACAGCTCTGTGGAAACCGACAATGAAATCGCTCCTACTTCTGCTGTGGCTTAGCGTCCGTAGATCAGCAAGCGAAAGGTCCCCGGAGTTGGCACTCGTTCCGATTCCGGGTGAGGCTCTTCTGGCGTGGCTGGTGGCGGTGGGCCGAAATCGGCCGTGTCCACGAAGAGCCGGTGTGTACTAGTATCCAAGCCCATCGTCTTCGCGCCAAATTCCGTCTTCACCGTCTCAACTTCCGTGAATTTGTCTGGGGTGTCTTCATGGAATATGTGAATCGCTTGGCGAGTTGAGACAAAAACCAGCCCCGCATCGGCGTCGAAAATAATGGTATCGACGCCGATGGTAATGGGAAATGATTGCAAAACCTTTCCGCTATCCGCGTCCATGATCGCCAGCACCTGGTTGCGACCACCGATGAACAAGCGCCGATGTTTCACATCCATGGCAAGGGCGGTCGGGGTACCGGCCGGCGCAAGGGGCCACCGGGCTTTAATCTTGAGCGTCCGGGAATCGAGGGCTACGGTCTCGTTGGTGTCTTCAATGTTGTCATAGATCATCCCTTTGCCATCGGCTGCGGCGAACTCTGCGCGGCCTCCCATGGGTACGGTCGCGATCACGGCTGCAGTTGCCGGATCGATGACGCTCGAATCTTTTGTTTTGCCGTTAAACGTAAAAATATGCTTCGACGCACTGTCGTAAATGATGCAATCAGGATTTCCGCCGGTCTTGATGTCGCCCAGTGTCTTCAGGCTTTTCAAGTCGAAAATCACCACGTGATCGCCCCCGCCATCACTGATGAATCCGCGACCAAGGTCTTTCAGCAACAGAGTCCCGTGAGCCAGTTTCAATCCGGGAATGGTTCCTATGACCGAATAGTCGTCTGCATTAACGACCATGACTTCAGTTCCGTGTGAAAGGTAAACTCGCCTTTCTGCCGCATCGACCGTTATATAGTCAAAAGACTCTCGCAGCGCACCTTTCGCTGCACTCCCCAAAGGGACCTTTTTCAGCAGATGATAACCTCCGAGCTGTTCACCTGAGAAAACTGGGACCGTGAACAACAAAGAACACAGCATCGCCGCGAGTGCGCGTAGAGTGATCTGCTTCATGAGACTGACTCCTTTGTGAGGATCTGTTGACCGACTTCTATCTGCATTCAGGTCGGCGCAACGGGGTTGTTTGCGAGAAGAGTCTACTAAAGTCCACGGTTCAAAAAACGCGATAAACAAAAGTTAATTTTCTTTTCATGTCCACTTCCGGCACTGGGTGTTACGCTTCACACCATCGAGAATCGGTTTCCAAGCGGCTTGCCGCGAAGAATCGAGGGGAGTCTCCTATGGGGAGTCACGCCGGACTCATGTGTCGAGTCCTGCTTTTGTGCGCAACCAGTTTTTTGTGGGTGTGTTCATTTACTGGACAGGAAAAGTCAGACGATAAGGCCGTCCTCCAAACTGAGAATGAAGTGCTCAAGGTAGAACAGTCCAGAGACAAGGCTCTGCAGGAACGCGATGTGGCCCTCCTCGATAAGATTTACTCCGACCAACTTGTATTTATCAACACGCGTGGCCAGAAATTCACAAAGGCGCAGCGCCTGGCCGATCTCGGCGGCCGGGAAAGTCGAATACTTCTCCTACAACCAGGAAGGCTTCTCCTACCACGTGTACGGCGACACGGTCGTGATGACGGGGCGCACCAGTTCCGTCGTGAAGTTCCAGGGGAGGGTCAATAGAATCCCGCGCCTGTTCACTAATATCTACGTCAAGGTCGTGGGCCAATGGCGCCTTGTTGCGCGCACCAGGCAACCCCTATTGTCGAAGAATAATTCCATTATTAGAAGGAATGACCTTGCAGAATAGCGAGTGCACCTATATGAGAAACGTACGAGTTGCAGCTCTATTGGCGATCACATCTTTGGGCGTGATCTGCGGCGCCGTCGCTCAGGACGCAGCGAAGCATGAGTCAGACGGGGAAATCCAGAAGCAGATCCTCGCGGTCGACAACGAACGGTATGAGGCGATGCAGAAACGCGACATGGCAGCCATGGACCGCCTTCATGCCGACGGACTCGTGTTCATCAATACCAAGGGACGGATGCTCAATAAGGCGGAGTATTTAGATGAGGTTCGCTCAGGGAATCTAAAGTTTCTCTCGGTTGAAACCACTGACTACCATTTTGGTATTTATGGAGACACGGTGATCATGAACGGCCGGGCCAACTCCGTTGTCGAATACCACGGAGTAGTGAATAAGAAGCCACGGCGGTTCACGAGCGTGTTCATCAAAATGCAAGGGCAGTGGCGCCTGGTGGCTCACCAAGCCACGCTCATCGCGGATGAATAATGCCCACCCGCAGCACGGAATAAAACCGGAGACCAATGCCATGTCGGCAGGACACATCGTGGTAGCGATCGCTTTGAGCTCATTTCTTTGGCCCTGCGTCGCCGAATCGCAGACAAGTGCGCCATCGCAAGCTGAGCAGGAAGTTCTCAAGGTGGAAGCGGAGCGCGACGAGGCGATGCAGAAAGCCGACATGCCTGTCTTGAGCCGAATCTACGCTGACAATGTGATTATTGTGAACACACGTGGCCGTGTTTTGACCAAAGAGCAGCGGCTTGCCGATTTTCAATCGGGCGATCTTAAGTTCTTATCTTTCGATCAAGGGGATTACTCTTTTCACGTGTACGGAGATACAGTGATTCTCAATGGACGTGCCAATTCGGTCGTCCAATTCCACGGGAAGGTCAACCGGATTCCGCGGAAGTTCACTCTTACCTATATGAAGGTCAATGGAGAATGGCGGCTCATCGCGCAGAACGAGACTCTCATGGACCAACCCCAGTAACCGATACCGGAGGATGCAGTAGTGAGCCTAAGAAGGAGCCGTGCGTGAGAATTCTGCGAGGCCTGGTCATATTGTCGACTCTGACTACCACCTTGTCCGGTTTGCTCGGAGCGCAAGGAACGACTGGCCGCCATGCAGGACTCTGCGACCGAGTATGAGATCCTTTCGATAGAGACGAAAAAACGATGCAATGCAAAAGGACGACGCCAAGGTCCTCGAAGAAATTTATGGTGACACCTGATGTTTTGCCTCCACTCGACAACAACACCTTTTCGATGAGAGCGGAAACCCGTGTCGGGAGCGGGCCTAATCGATGGAACTTCTACCACTTCTCGACAGGTTCAGTTGGCACTTAAGATAATCTTTTGATCCACATGGGCTTTTCGGTGTTTGGTAGCTGTCCGAGGAGCTTGTGGCAGATTACAGCTCTCCCCGTTGTTTCAATGAATGTTGTGGTGATTATGTAACCTGGGACTATGACAAATGATGATGACGTTTGAAGAGCGGTGGGTTATCAGGCGAGTGCTGCGTCTCGCCGGGTTTCTGATAGTAGTTTCGGCTGCAATCTGCTGCCAGGCACAAGATCGCACATTGGAAGAGCTCAAGGTCGAGGCTCAGAAAAGAGCCGACCACAACGCCTATCCTTTCATCGGATTGAATGCCGACGACGTGCGTGAGGCTTTGGCTCACGTCAACAGTCTGGATCCAGACGAGTGGGCGGCTGCCTGGAGCGCTATTGGTGAACGTTACGCGGAGAAGGGGCGGTCAGAGAAATCTTCCAAGGCTGCGGATGATGACTTCATCGAGGCATGGCTCTACTACACAATGGCTCGCTGGCCGGTGCCTAACGCCCCGGGAAAAGAAAAGGCTTACGAGAAGGCCCGCGAAGCCTATCTCGCTCACGGCAAGTTGCTCACTCCCCCGCTGGAGGTAATCAAGATTCCCTTCGAGGGTAAGGAGATCAAAGCTTATCTCCAGATGCCGAGAGGGGTCGAAGAAGCTCCGATTGTGATTGGCATTGGCGGTCTGGATAGCCGAAAGGAAGACATGGCGGAGCGATTGCGGCCGCTGCTTGCCTCTGGAATCGGCTATCTGGCGCTGGACCCACCGGGTGGTGGTGAGTCGCCCATCAAAGCTGCGCCTGGAGCGGAGCGGATGCTTGTCCGCGCCGTGGATTATTTGTTCGAGCGGTCGGACGTCGACAAGAAGCGGGTAGTGATATACGGCAGCAGTCTAGGGGGATATTGGTCCACGCTGCTGGCGGCCTTGGAAGGGAATCGTCTGTGGGCGGTCGTGTCTCAGTCACCGCCGATCGATGAGACCTTTGCCCGATCACGCACGATGGCGCTTGCCAAGAATCGGGAATATCTCTTCGGCTTCGTTGAAGCTCAACTGTTCATGTATGAGGGAGCGACGAACCTGGAGACGTTAGCTGATGTGAGGGAAAGGATGTCCCTCAAGAAGCAGGGCCTCCTTGATAAGCCGATGGCTCCAATGCTGGTGATTGGCGGCGTCCTCGATACACAGGTGCCGATCGCGGATGTGGATTTGCTCCTCCACAGCGGCCAGACGCCAAAAGAAGCGTGGATTAATCCTCAGGGCGGTCACATGGGCAGAGACCCAAAAGTCTGGTCCGATCCCATGATTTTTCAGCAGGTTACGATGCCATGGATTGTTCGTATGGTCTCAGCTAAGTTTGGACCGCCCAAACCCTAACGAGAAATGAAGTAAGAGAATTCTGATTTTTCCGGACTTCTATTGTTTCACTATGGAGGCACTATGCTCGAGTTGGTAAAACGCGCAGTCAAGAATCATTTTGCCTTGCTTATTTTTTGTGCGGCGACGATCGTATCAGCGGCAGCCGCGGGCGGCTATCATCTCGTGAAAGAGATTCCGGTTAGCGGAGACGGCTCCTGGGATTATCTGACTATCGATCCAGATGCCCACCGGCTCTATGTGTCCCATCAAACCCAGGTAGAGGTCCTCGATCTCGATTCAGAGCAGCCGGTGGGCAAGGTCACTGATCTGAACGGTGTGCATGGTATCGCGATCGCCTCGAAATTGGGACGCGGCTTCATAACGAATGGCCAGTCATCTACCGTCACTATCTTTGATCTGAAGACCTTAAAGCACTTGGGTGAAGTGCCAGCTGGAAAGAGCCCAGACGGCGTTCTTTATGACCCTACCTCAGGCCGGGTGTTCGCCTTTAACCATCACGGCGACAACGTGACCGTCTTCGGAGCTAGCGATGGAAAGATTGCGGGCACGATTGAACTTGGCGGCGAACCGGAGTTCCCTGTCAACGACGAAAAAGGAAGCGTTTGGGTCAACGTCGAAGACAAAAGCACGTTGATCCGCATCGATGCACAGAGCCTGCAAGTAACTGGGCGCTGGCCAACAGCGCCATGCAAGGAACCAGCCAGTATGGCTATCGACCGAGAGCGCAGGCGGCTATTTGTCGGCTGCGGCAACCAGCTCATGGCAGTCGCGGATGCGGATAGTGGAAAAATCATAGCGACTCTGCCAATCGGTCCTCATGTCGATGCCACCGCCTTTGATCCAGCAACCGGGCTGATCTTCAACGCTAACAATGGCACTGTGACCATCATTCATCAAGATTCGGCCGATCAATACAGCGTCGTCGAAACGGTGACAACGAAGTATAAGGCGAACACTCTGGCGGTCGATCGTAAGACTCAGAAGGTTTATCTTCCCAGTGCAACCGTGGAAGGTCCGAGACCGACGCCCGAGAACCCCCGTCCCGTCATCACAAGAGTGCCAGGCACCTTCAAGATTCTGGTATTGGATAAATAGTCGTGGAACGTAGCAATAGGGAGGATTTGATCTGGTGAAGACTTTCTTCTTAGGGGCGGTGACTGCCGTAGTTGTTCTTGCGGCTGCAATTACTGTGTACTTTGTGGCGGGGATAGCTCCAGCCGCAACGAACTCAACCCCGATGCCTTTTGAAGACTTCCTTGCCAAATCAGCCCTAAGGGCCCGCATTAGCCGGGAGATGCCGAAGGCGGTTCCAATTTCGCCGGATGAAACCATTTACCAAGAAGGCGCCAGGATTTACCGGGACAACTGTGCCGTTTGTCACGGTCTTCCTGGCGCTCCCCCATCTGCGATCTCCGTAGGATTGTTTCCAGAAGCTCCGGCACTTTTCAAGGGAAAGGGCGTTACGGATGACGAACCCGGCGAAACCTATTGGAAGGTGGTCAATGGGATTCGGCTGACCGGCATGCCGGGTTTCCGGAAAACTCTATCAGAACGTCAGGCGTGGGAGGTTACGCTCTTACTAGCGCATGCCGATGCGCTGCCACCTTCAGTGCAGTCTGCGCTTACGGCTCCCGTGGCTATCGCCAAGTAGATTCCTGGGGCCGCAGCGGTTCCTGGCGTCGCCTTCCTGCAACCCACGATCCCGCTCACACTGAGTTCGTACTTTTGCCTTATCGATGGTCTCCAACCGCGCGATCGGCGCTCATTTGGCGATGCTGAAGCCGCCGTCAAATGAATCGGACATGCTCCAGAACAGTGACTTCACCTGTTGATAGGTTCGGATGCCCATCAACCCCTTCTCGCGGCCAATGCCGCTGTCCTTGAAACCACCAAAAGGCGATGCCGTTGAAAACTGTTTGTATGTGTTGATCCACACCATGCCCGCTTCCAAAGCTCGCGCCACTCGCCATGCTCGCTTGTAGTCGGCGGTCCAGATGCCGGAAGCCAGACCGTATGACGTGTCGTTCGCTTGCTGGATCAAATCTTCCTCGTCGTCGAAGGGAAACGCGCACAGCACCGGCCCGAAAATCTCTTGCTGAGCGATGGGTGAGCGGTTCGTGATGCCCGTCGCGATTGTAGGCATGTAAAATGCACCTTTTGCCAGATCAGGGTCCGAAGGCCGGGCACCGCCGATCAGAATCTCCGCCCCCTCGCGGCGCGAACCCTCCACCAGACTCTCGACGAAGTCCCGTTGCGCGAAACTGGCTAGAGGTCCAAGCTGGGCATCGGGCGCATCCGGCTTCCCAACGCGAAGGCTCCGCGCCTTGTCCAACACCATCGAAATGAATTCGTCTCTGACTTTGCGTTGAACAAAAAGCCGGGAACCAGCCGTGCACGATTGCCCTGTCCCCTCAAATATGGCAACTGTCACTGCGTCCGCAGCAGCCTTCAGATTCGCGTCCGCGAAGACGATGTGGGGGGATTTTCCTCCCAGCTCCAGGACAGTGGTAATGAGCTTTTTGCCCGCCAGTTCGGAGATTCTTCTGCCGACCTCCGTGCCTCCGGTGAAGGAAACCATTCGAACCAGAGGATGCGAAACCAACGCGTCGCCAATCTTGCTTCCAGCTCCCGGTATGACATTCAGAATGCCGGGAGGAACACCAGCGTCCAGAGCGATGCGCCCCAACTCGATGCCGCATGTCGGGGTATAGGATGCCGGCTTGAGAACAACTCCGTTTCCGGCCGCCAGTGCAGCTGCGATCTTGTTGCAAGAAAGAGTTATCGGTGAGTTCCATGGAGTGATGGCGGCAACCACCCCCCAAGGCTCGTACACCGTCATGGAAAGATAGTTCCCACGCGGAGGAGTGATTTCCGAACCAAGGGTCTCGATGGCTGAGGCGCAGAAGCGGAAGGTCGCCGCTCCGTTAATAACCTGGTTCTTGCACTCCTTCCAGACCTTCCCGTTTTCCAGCATCTGACAGCGTGCCAGCAGGTCGGAACGCTCGATCATCAAGTCGGCAACCCGATGAAGTATCCTGGCTCGCTCGTGTGGCAACATTTGGCGCCACGAGGGTTTTAACGCAGCTTCGTGAGCAGACCGCACGGCCTCCTCGAGATGTTCCTCCGTAGCTGCGCATATCCTGTAGTTGGGCTCACCGGTGGCAGGGTTTATATGCGTGAAATGCGCAGGTGTATCGCTGATCCACTTCCCGCCAATAAGGAAGGGAATTGTGCTCAGCTCGGTGGAGGTCAACGCCATGAAGTTCTTCTCCTCTGTGGTGAGTGCCGATCCGCTTTCAAGAACGCTGGAAACAGCAACTTCATCTCAGTTTTGTGCGTCGCATACGGCTCGGGCGGACGATTGCCGGGACCAAGTGATCTAAGCGCACTTTCTGTCAACGTAACACGCCTACTTGTTCGAAGCCTTAACTGCCCCTTAATTATTGTTTAAGTTTACCGCGCGGTAGAGCCCGCACTTTCGAAGGTGAACAGGAATTAATCTTCATTTCATTCTTCAGTTTCCAGACCTTAGTAGCCTCACACCCGTGATCGGGGTTGGTAATTCCGACGATGCCCACTCAACGGAAAGTCGACGAAGGTCGAACCAGTATTCCTGATCAGCAACCAATGGGGACATAATGGCAGGACCTGGCAAAATGAATCTAGATCGTCGCACATTTCTGAAGAGCGCCGCTGTCGCTGGCGCTTCGGGAATGGTTTTGGACGCCGAGGACAAAAAACCGATGGACGCTCATGGCCCGCAACCGTGGTCTTTGAAGATGGTCGTACCGATAGAGCCGGGAATCGTATGTTCCAACCTCGACCGGATGCTCGAGTTTTATACCGGAGTGCTCGGGCTTAAAAAGGTATCTGACGCCGAGGCTACCCCGGAGATGAGCAAGCAGTTCAAAGCTGCGCCCGATGGCTTCCGGATTGTACGGCTGCAGACACCCTACGGAGAAAGAATCAAACTTATTCAGACCAAGATGCGTCCGCAGAAGCTACCTCTAACAGAGTGGACGTTCGAACGGCATGGATTGGCCTACCTCACGTTTGTGATTGCTGATATGAAAGAGATGGTAGACCGATTGAACGAGTGCAAAGTGAAGCTGGTGCTCCAAGAGCCACTCGAGGTTCGAAAGGGATTTGTCGCCCTCTTCGTCCTTGATCCTGAGGACAACTATATTGAGTTCGTCCAGTACCAGGACCCTGCATCCTACCGCCCGGACCTCTTCAAATGGCGTCAATTTTTCTAGGATGACGCTAGGCAGTTTGATCTGGCAGCGGACCGGCGGCCTCTGCTGGCAACCGAACAACTTCTGGCGTGGCGTCAAAATTGATGGGTCGGCGCGTCATGGTGAAGGAAATCGCCGCCCCTAGAATTAACAAGCTGCCGGCAACATAGAAAGCCTTGTCGAAGCTTCCTGTTTCTTTCACGATGTATCCGGTAATCATCGGAGCCAGCATACCGAACGTGATGCCGCCGGTGATCAGAATGCCGAGAGCCGTGCCCACCATGTTGTGCTGCCACACAAGATCGTTCGTCATGGCGATATTCAACGTTAATGCACTAGAGATGCAGACCAGAGAGACTGCAATCAACACTAGAACGAAATATTCACTGCTGACCATGTTCACCAAGAAAACGCAACTGGAGCACAAGATGAAGACAATCAAAATCGTTCGCCGTTTTCCTTGCTTGACCGCTTCACGCGTCAATAGCGTGTCGCTCAGCTTTCCGATGAGTATCCCTAGAACTGCGGCGATTAAATAAGGTATGGATGTAAACCATCCCGCCTTCATCAAATGCATGTGACGCGACTGAACTAAGTAGGAAGGCAACCAGGAAAGAAAGAGAACATTGCTGTAAGCGCAACATCCCTGGGTTAATAGCAGCCCCCACATGGTTTGCCGTCCCAGAAGCTTGGGCACATGGTTGCCAGCGGGCGAAGCGGAGGCCGAAGTATCCGTTTCGGCCAAAATATAATCGCGTTCCAGCGACGGCAGCCATGTGCATTCTGCTGGGGGACGGAACAGGGTGAGCCACAAAAATACCCACACCAAGCCAACCACTCCGGCAACAACGAACGAGATCCGCCAACCATATCTAAGGACAATCCAGGCTACAATCGGGGCTGACAGAGCCGGCCCCGCAAAGGTACCGGCATTGAAAATGGCAGTCGCCAGCCCCCGTTCCTGAGCTGGAAACCACTGCCTTACGACTTTCCCCGCGGTGGGCAGTGATGCCGCTTCACCCATTCCTAAAAGCAACATAGCGGCGATCATGCTGCCGAACCCAGTGGCAGCCCCCATCAGCATTGCGGAGATCGACCATAACGACACCGACAATCCGTTGACCTTGCGTGTGCCGATACGATCGGACATCCAACCCCACGGGATCAGGCAAATTGCATAGGTCCACATCAAGGACGAAAGGACCACGCCTACAGTCGCGGAGTTCCAATGAAATTCCTTGGCGATCACTGGGGCGGCGATCGACACGCTCGTCCGGTCCATATAATTAATGAAGAGATTGAAAAACAGGAAGACCGCGATAAAAAGACGCTTGCCCTTCAACAGAGATGCGGCTCCCTCGTGCTTAGGTTCCGTGGACGTAGTTCCTCTCCTTATTTGTTGAATCGGTCGGGCACCGCGCACAATGAGGCTAGTCCTCTTTTCCCCACCCGAAGGACGGTAGTGGATGCGGAATAGGAGGAAGGTCCCAACTGCCGGTCGAGATAGGACGCACTTCGCGATCGATCCGGACGTCGAGAACTGTAGGTCGCCGGGCGGCAATTGCAGCCTCAAGCTGCGGAGCCAGATCGCCGGGCTTTTCTACGAGTACGCCGGAGGCGCCCATGGAGCGCGCCATCATTCCATAATCAGCGGAGAAGAGTTTTCCAGTTCTGTCGTTAAAACTCGTTGCAAGTTCGCGGTCCTTGCCGAAATATCCCATTTGTTGATCGCGTATCGAACAATAACCAAGGTTATTCCAGATCAGCCAGACGACTGGAATGTCATACTCAACCGCCGTGAGCACGGCACTTGAATTCATTGCGAAGCAGCCGTCGCCACAAACTGCGACCACCGGGCGGTCGGGAGCAGCCAGCTTTGCGCCCAGCGCACCAGCGACTCCAAAACCCATCGAGGCAAACCCCCAACTCTGAAGGAAGGTCTGGGCCGGCGAGGCATCCCATTCCATAACCAGCCAGTTGTGGTGTATGCCTACGTCCGCGAGGACGATGCCATTTTCCGGCATAACCCTCCGCAGTTCCGCGACGGCACGCTCGGGCCGGATGGGTACGGCATCGGAATTACGTGGCGGCGCTGTGGCTGCATCCCACTGCTTTCGCCAGCCCGCAATTCGTTCCAGCCACGCGCTATTTCGGCCCGGAGTGCCAGCGGGCTCCAGGCTTAGTAACTGCCGCAGGACGAGTTTCGCGTCCCCGATAATCCCAACTGCCGGCTGGAAGTTTCGGCCAATCTCGCTGGCATCGATATCGACATGAATCAACTGGGTGGGGGGAATGCTGTAAGTGAATCCGGGAAGCCAGGCGCTGGTGGCCCGGTCATCGAAGCGCGTTCCCAGCGCTAGAACGACGTCTGCATTTCGGCATGCCGCATTCGCCATATAGGAGCCATTTCGTCCGGTCGACCCCAGGCTTAACGAGTTCCGCGCATCAAACACTCCCTTGCCAAATGGCGTCGTTGCCACGGGAATGCGCATCGCTTGCGCAAAGTCCAGCAACTCGCGCTCCGCACCGCTCAATTCCACGCCATGTCCGGCAACAATCACCGGGCGTAGGGCTTGGTTGAGCATCCGTCTTGCCTTCTCAACTGCTGCGGAATCCCCGGCGGACCGTGACCACTCATCCATTGGCCAGTGTGCTTCACGCTCGATCGCGCTCTGCTCCACGGTCTCGACAAACACGTTCAGTGGCACATCCAGGTGTACCGGCCCCGGGCGTCCGTTCTTCATTAGTGAAAACGCCTGCCGTAGCGCGAGGGGAAGCATGTCTGGACGAGTAGGCTGGAAACTTCGTTTGACGTAGGGCCGGAGTACATTTACGAAATCGCCCTGGAAATACCTTCCCGTCTCCTGGAACGGGCCGCGATTCCACTGCCCTGTGGGCACATTTCCCGTGATGTTAAGCATTGCGGAAGAGTCGGCGAAGGCCCCCGCCACGGCAACGACCAGATTTGTAGAACCGGGGCCGCATGATGTATACGTGGCGACAGGTTTTTTGGTAACCCGAAAATAGGCGTCAGCCATGAACGCAGCAACCGACTCATGGTGTACCGAAATCGTCTTGATCTGGTGCTGCCGGTCAAATAACCCGTCGAGGAGTCCGAGTATGCCGTGGCCGCACAGTCCAAAAACGTATGGCACCCCTTGTTGAATCAAAAAGTCCGCAATGCATGCGGCTCCCGTTGACGTCGTCCTCACTCCGGCTACTTTTGCAAGTGTCGCAGACATTCTCTCGTACTCCTTCGGCCGGCAATGGGGTGCGTTCCGGCTCGGCACGCGGTTCGAGACAGCCTACTGCAACCCAGACCAGAGATGATGAAATGAAGATTAATTCCCATTCAGGTGAAAGGTGTCAGCGCGGCGAAATCTGCCTTGGGAGGCCGTAGGCTGCATGCGGCGGCGCCCTGTATCGGAGCGATACTGGCACGCTGCAATACTTACCCCGCAAACTTCGAACGTCACCTGGGCATAATTGGGAAACTTAACAATAATTAACTTCTGATTAAGGCTTCACTCGGCCCTACGTGCTAACGTGACTGCGCGTTTCCGTAGAGCTAGGTGCATTCAGAAGGAGCTGAATATGAAGTCCAGAGCGGTCCTTGGTGCCCGTCTCGCTCTTGTAATCTTGTTGTCTTGGCAAACCCAACTTCATGCAGCAGATACAGGTAAGACTACGAACGCCATCATCGCACTCGACGGTCAGAGAGCCGATGCTCAGGTCAAGGGAGATTTCGCAACGCTGGACCGCGTATTAGCAGACGATCTCACCTACATCCACGCCTCTGGACTTGTGCAAAACAAGGCGGAGTTTCTAGCAGATCTCAAATCGGGCAAACGTACCTATACCTCAATCAAGACTTCTGACGTAAACGTGCGTCTGCTAAAAGGAACCGCGATCATTACCGCTGGAAGTGAAATTCGCGTGGTGCACGAGGGCAAAGAGAATGCGCTGTCCGTTCGAGTGACTGAAGTCTATGCACTGCGAAAGGCGCATTGGCAGCTCATTGCGTATCAATCGACCCGGGTGACGCCCTAGGGCAGCGTGAAGCGTCCTGTTTGATACAAAGCGTGCGATGCAATTCATAAGAAGTGGAGGGATCGGAATAATGAAGTGTGTTCGCTGGCTGATTCTCGTCCTAATCGTCGCCCAGGCTCATTTCCTAACTGCACAACTGTTCGATATTAAACCAGTCACCGATGACGTTTACGCGGCCATTGCGAAACCTACGTTTCGGACGAACTGTAATGCTGCGATCTTTATTCTTAGCCATGAGGTCGTTGTGGTCGATGCCGAGTCGAAACCCTCGGCGGCCCGAGAAGTGATCGCCCAGATCAAGCACCTAACAGACAAACCTGTGACCCATTTGGTGATCACACACTTGCACGGCGATCATTTTCAAGGAGCAGGGGCGTATGTCGAGGCTTGGCCAGGGGTTCAAATCATCTCCACGGAAGCAACGCGTGATGGCATAGAAAGTCGCGGCGTTACCCGGATGCAGCGGGAACTAGTAACAGTTCCTGTTGCGATAGAGAAATTGAATGCCGATGTGGCGAAGGCGAGCGACGATACTGCAAAGGCGCCAATTCAGCAACAGCTGCGAGAGGCGCAAGCGTACCTCGCTGAACTGAAACAGATGAAGGCCGTTCTTCCCGATGTAACCTTCGACCGGCATTTAACGATTCACAGCGATAACGATACGCTTGAGGTCCTATTCGTAGGAAAAGGTCACTCTGACGGGGATGTGTTTGTTTATGACCCAAAGAGACAAGTGATCGCCACAGGCGACTCACTGACGGGTTGGGTGCCCACCATGGGCGACGCTTCCATTTACGACTGGATGCAGCAGCTGAAAACAATTGAAGATCTGGATTTCAAATATGTGATCGGTGGACATGGAAATGTAGTGACTGGCAAGGAAACATTCGATCTCTGGAGGAAATACTTTGCCGATCTATTGGACGAAGCGTCCAAGGCCGCTGGTCAAGGTGCCAGTCTCGATGAGACCAAAACCAAGATCATTCCAATTCTATTGCAGAAGTATGGCACGCGATTCCCCCCTGATTTTTCCAAAACGGTCATAGCCAACGTTGAAACCGCCTATCGGGAAATGACCACTCAGACAAAGTGAATCAGTTAGTTGTTGCGGCACTTGCCATGAGGAATAGCCCTGAGGAGCCTCGATGGAATTCATTGGCCATTTTCGCAGGCTTACACCGGTTCAGCGGAATACGTTCATCGCTTGCTTTCTAGGCTGGTCGCTGGACGCATTCGACTTCTTCATTCTGACCTTCTGCGTCAGCGCCATTGCGACGCAATTCCAAGTGAAGGTTTCTGCCGTGGCAGAGGCGATCTTCATCACTCTGGCATTTCGTCCGGTGGGCGCATTTCTTTTTGGAATGATGGCGGACCGCTGGGGACGGCGTCCTACATTGATGGTCGATATCATCGCCTACTCCGTGTTCGAGTTGTCGTCTGCATTCGCGCCTTCCCTGAAGAGTTTTCTGATTACGCGAGCATTATTCGGAATTGCGATGGGCGGCGAATGGGGCGTGGGCGCAGCATTAGCGTTCGAGACGCTGCCGGCCGAAGGGCGCGGATTCTTTTCCGGAGTGCTGCAAGAAGGCTACGCGGTCGGCTATCTAATGGCAGCCGTGGTCTATGGGACACTATTTCGCTCTGTGGGTTGGCGCGGAATGTTTGTCATCGGCGCCCTGCCGGCACTTCTTGTGATTTACATTCGCACCAAAGTGCCGGAGTCCCCGTCCTGGGCGCAAGCCCGCATCGCGAGGGCAGAGGGCCGGCCGAGCACGGACATCCTCAGGTATCTGGGGACCTTCGCTTTCCTGGTTGTGCTGATGTTCGCTTTCACTTCCTTCAGCCACGGAAGCCAGGATTTGTATCCGACGTTTCTGACGAAGGACCACAGGTTTACGCCACAGACGGTGGGCTTCA